>Ga0070689_100000007_pt1 | contig 312944 bp, 250 predicted proteins | sample KBSS23HmetaG_FD_64669 | JGI IMG/M metagenome (GOLD analysis project Ga0070689, IMG submission 64669) | Switchgrass rhizosphere microbial communities from Kellogg Biological Station, Michigan, USA - KBS S2-3H metaG | ecosystem: Host-associated > Plants > Roots > Rhizosphere ...
ATCTTGATACCCGCCTCCGGGAACAGCGTCCCCTACTGTGCACCGAGCAGCATCGCGGGGGATACCGACGGTCCGGATCCCCATGGCTGCCCTCAGCATTGACGGCGGCGGAGCTGTCTCAGAGGGACGGGGTTTGGCGACGCAGGTCGACAGGACGAGGGCTGATCGACGCGTTTCGCTGGGCGGCGTGCACGCGTAGCCGCGACGGTTGCGTGAGCTACCTGGTCGTGGAAGGCGGCGTCGCGCGGAGGCCGAGGCGATGCGCCGGACGTTTCAGGATCTCGCCCGCCGAGCCGAGGTCAACAGTCCCGTCCAGCGCAGCATCTGCGGACACCTCACGGAGGAGATGACCGAGCGCCACAGATCGATCGCGTCCCCGAACGAAAACGAGCCCCCCGCGGGGCTCTCATAAGTGGCCGAATCCGACTGACTTTTCCGGAGCGGGATACCGGGGTCGAACCGGCGATATTCAGCTTGGGAAAACGAACTGAGGCGTTTCGGGCCGTACGCGGTAGTGCCAAGGAGGTGAAAACGCAGAGCGAGGCGTAACCTGGACGTCCAGCCCGTTACGCTGCGTGGGTGGGAAAAGTGGTGGGAGGCTGGAGGTGGAGACCGCTCACTTGGTACGGCTCGACATCCGGGCGTTCGATTCGTGAGAAAGGATGGCTGCGGCCGCGCGGCGTTAGATTAGGGCACGGCCACGGTTCCACCCCACCCACCGCTCCGTCGCGGCCGCGTCGATCGCCACGGCCCGGAAGTCGAACCGGCGTCGGCGCGTGCGGTCCCTTATCGGCGCCCGGCTGAACTCTGCGTAGCGGACGCTCTCGGTGAGGCGGCGGCCCGGGCGAGCAAGGTCGCCAGCTCGTCCGCGTTTCCTTTCTTGCCTCGGCTTGCGACGAACACGAGCAACTGATCGATGAAACGGCGCTCGCTGCTCCCCATCTTCGCCGCCTTCAGCGAGCGCGTGATCCCGGCGTATGACCATGTCTCTTCATCTTTCTTCGTGACGGTGGCCGCCACCGCAACGGCTCTCCACAGCTCGTCACGGGAGGAGGCCCAGTCACCATTCAGTGCGGCGACAGCGCACAGGACGAAGCGCATGGCGAGCTGGACGTCCTGCGTGACCGAGGGAGTGAATCCCAAGGCCAGTCGCGCGGCGCGATCGGCGCTGTACCACCTGCCGGACGCCAGGGCCGCTTCCGCGTAGTTTGCCCAACGTTCGCCATCCGCGTTCGGTTCGCCGAGCGCCGTCGACATCCTGGCGAAGCCCGCGTCGATGGCTCCCAGGTCCTCGAAGTAGATCGGCCCCGCGGACGATTGGGCCATGCCGAATTGTGGCGACGAGGGAGGGATGCGATCCAGCGTGGTCGCAGCTTCGGCGTAGCGCTTGATCTTTGCGAATGCTATTCCGGCCACAAGAATCGCCCCATCGAAGTCAGGATCGATACGCAGCGCCGCCTGGGCAAGTCTCAGCGCGCCGCGAAAGTCTCTCTTCTCCAGGCGTTCAAGCGCCGCCTGCTCCAGCACCTCCGCGTCGGCGGCCAGGTCCTTGCCGAGGGCAGCGGTCGTGGCGTCGATCTGCGCCTCGACGCGAAGGACCGTCGCGCTGCGACCGTCCCTCAGGATCGCCATTGTCAGCGCCGGGCTCTCTTTGAGCGACCGCAAGACCCCATGCGCCCTTACCGCGTCGTGGGCGTGCACGGCTTGACTCGCGGCTTCGAGCCGATTCGTGACGACGAGGCGAGCAGCCTCGTCGTCAGGCTTGAACTTCATCGAGGGATCGACCTCCAGGGCCAGCGTTAGCAGTCCTGCCAGCAGCCCAGGATCATCGGTATCTTCCGTCATCTTGTCCGCTATCTCGAGGAGAAGGGCCGCGGTAAGGGAGCGTCCGAGATCAGCCGGCGTGAAGGAGAGCGACGGATCGGCGAGGCCAACATTCTTCAGCACCGCTTCGAGAGGTACCCGATCGATAGTGACCGCACGCAGGCTTTCCAGCAACTCTTCCCGAGAGGCCTGGTGCGCGGGGATGGCGTCGGTGAATCGCTTGTAGGTCATCGCGCGCGCGTGGCTCAACAGAGAGGCGGCGACGAATCGGCGGGAATCGACGTCCGTCGTGACTTCGGGCCGGCCAACTGCTCCGCCGCCTCCCGTGGTCGTCTTCGGGGCCGCGCTCACATCGCCCGCCAGCAGCGCCCGTCGTCGATCTTCCGCCCGTGCGCGGTCGGTTGGCCGGCACTTCCGGCCCAGGTACCCCGCGCATTCCTCGCTGGTCAGCGTGCGAATGCCGCGGTCGACGGCAGCGGCGAACAGGTCGTTCGCATGTAGCGGATAGAAGCGCACGATCCCGTCGACGCCACCCGTGACCAGGAATCGGCCGTCGGGTGAGAAGGCGACCGATTCGGCGCCGGACTCGGCGAATGGAAACGACGGGTCGAGGCGCCCGAGGCGCGGATCCCACAAGGTGACGCCCTTGTGGGTCGCGGTGGCGACGAGCGTGCCCTCCGGACTGGCCGCGACCCCGAACACGACGTCGTCGTGTCCGAACCGAACGCCCAGGGCCTTTTTGTCGACGACGTCCCAGTTCCAGACCTCCTTGTCCTTGCTGCCGGAAAGCAGCGTGCGACCGTCCGGCATGAAGGCGAGGTCGAGGATGCCGATGGCGTGTCCTTCCAGCGTCTTCAGCACCTTGTCACCCGACGCGCTCCAGAGGACGATCTTGTGGTCTTTCCCCGCTGTCGCGACGACGGTGCCCTGCTGGCCGACGGCGACTGCGAACACCTCGGCGCTATGCTCGCCCTCCAGTGCGCGGATCAGTTTGCGCCGCTGGACATCGAACACGTAGCCCTGGTTCCCCGCCACCGCGTACAGCCGCTTGCCGTCGGGCGAGAACGTCACGTCATTGGTCGGGCCCCTGTCGACGGGAAGCAAGTCGAGCCTCGTCTGCTTCGCGACGTCCCACAGTCCGACACCCCGCCTTTCGGCGGTGGCGATGACGTTCTCGTTGGTGGGATCGAACGCAACGCTCTTGACGGGACCGATCTCGGATCGCGCGCGAAAGACGAGTTCGTGGCTCTCCGATCGCCAGACCGCCGCCGAGCCGTCGTAGCTGGCGGTGGCTAGAAACCGGCCCTCATGGCTGAAGGACATGCCCCGGATGCCCTGATCATGGGCCGGGATCGCCGATGCCTCGACTTTGTCCGGCAGAGCCCACAGCCGCGCCGTGCCGTCGTAGCCGGCGGTCACCAGTGTGGTCCCGTCGGCGCCGAAGGAGACGCTGCCAAACCATGAGCCCTTGAGGCCCGAGCTCGACTTCGCCGAGGGAGGCAACTTGTCCTCGTCGCGGATCACCGCCATCTGGTTCCCCGTCCGCACGTCCCACACGCGCGCGGTGCCATCGAAGGACGCCGTTGCCAGCCGCTGGCTCCCCGGCGCGAATCTCAACGACACCACGACGTTGTCGTGACCCGACAGGGTGCGGCGAAGGGTCCGCGTGGCCGCGTCCCACATCTGGACCTTCCCGCTACGCGTTGCGACGGCGAGGTAGCGCCCTTGATCGTCGAACTTGATGCACGAGATCTCGTCCGGTGAACGCAGCACGAATCGTTGCTGGCCAGAGCGAACGTCCCACACGACGACCCGGGTGTCGGTCCCGCTGCTGGCGAGGTAGCGGCCATCGTATGAGAACGAGACCGACTTCGCCGCGCCGGCGTGCCCGAACAGGCGGTGGACGGGCACGCCGTCGTCGACCCGCGAGACCCGGACGCTGCCGTCCGCGCTGGCGCTTGCGACGAGCCGGCCATCGGGGCTAAGGGCAACCTCCTCAACCTTGTCCGCGTGACCCGGTAGCACGCGCACCAGCGCGGGGGTGTCGATGTCCCACAGCAGGACGCGGCCGTCATCGCCGCCGCTGGCGACGAGGCGTCCGTTCGGCGCGAGGGCGAGACAGGTGATCGTCGTCGCGCCCCCATCGAGGAGCGCGTGCAGCCGCGCGCCGGTGACCGCGTTCCAGACCGACAACCCGTCGGCGGCTCCGCTCGTGACCAGCCGGGTTCCGCGGGCCACCCAGAGAACGTCGGTGAAATTGCCGCCCGAGGCGTACGTCGTGTGCCGGAGACGCGACCGGCGAAGCACGTCGTGCATGGCGGTCACCATTTCGGGAGCCGGGGACGCCGCAGCGCCTTGGGTCACTCCTTCGCTAAGCAAGGCCAGCGCCACCGCTGGTGAGCTCTGCTTCACCGCGGCGAGCGCGGTCATCACGGCCTGCGAGGACCGCAGTAGCTCGGATGTGGCTTCCTGACTAGCCTGCTGGCGCTGCCACGCGACCGTGACAACGACTACACCCGCCACGATCGCGAGCGCCCCCAGGAGGTAGCCAATCCTCCGCACGCGCCGCGCAATCTGGCTCGTACGCAGGAACCTGACGGCCAGGGACAGGTCCCCCCCATACCGCCTGGCCCAAACCTGATTGGGTCGGGTCGTCTGCTCCCATTGCAGCGCGACCTCGAGATCGGGCGCACGCCATAGCGCCGCCTTTCCACGCTGCCAGGCCTGCGACGTGGCCTCGAGCCTGCGGTAGTAGGTGGCGCTCTCCGCCTCTTCCTGCGCCCAGGTCCGTAGCCGGGCCCACAGCCGAATCAGGCTCTCGTGGCTGACGTCGAGCAGGTCGTCCGGCTTCATCTGCTCGGCCAGCGGCGGCAGCAGGAAGCTGTACTCGGGAGCGCGAAAGACATTGGCCACCGCGAGGATCTCTTCCTGAGAAGCCCCGGCGATCTCGCCAATGAACGGCACCGTGGCCGGACGGCGGGCGTCGGTGCCGCCTGGTGCCGACTCGCAGAGCGCCCGAAACATGGTCTCCGTGAGCACCTGCTGCCGCGGGCTCAGCGTCCCGTACGCCTCCTCCGCGTGCCTGGACAGCGCTTGATCGAGGCCGCCTATCGCCCGGTAGTGGGACCAGGTAAGCACGCGTCCCGCGCTCTGAGGCGTGGTCCCGTCCGGCGCGCCCGCCAGCGTCCACATCCGCATCAGCGCGTGCTGCAGCACGGGTAGCTGGTCTTGGTCGCGGCCAATCTCGTTCAGCAGCTCGTTCACCAGCGCCGGCTCCACGTCGCCCCCGAACATGCGGGCAGGACCCACGATGGCGTCGTGAAGTTGTTCGCGCGTCAGGCGGGGCGTCAGGTACTGGTTCTGGTTCAGCGCCTCGGGCAACCCCTGAAAGAGTGCGCACGGACCCAGGTAGTCCGAGCGCATGGTGAGCACGACGTATACCGGCAGCTCGGCGGCCGCCGTGGCCAGCAGCAACGCCACGAACGCGTCGGCCTCGTCGTGGTCTATGTTCTGGCGAAAGCGGATCAGCTCCTCGAACTGGTCTACGAGGATGAGCAGGGCGGTGTCGAAAGGCAGAGACCGCCGCCGCAGCAACTCGCTCATGGCCAGCGGCCCTCGCCGGAGGCTCACGGCCATGTGGGCGGTTGCGGCGCCGTCCTCCTCCATGGAATCCTGGGGACCATCGAGGGTGGTCACCAGCGCTTCGGCCAGCCGATGGAACGGCCGGTTCGACGGTCGCATCTGTGCAACCTTCCACCGCGAGACGCCCCCGGCCATGAAACCGGCGTCCAGCGCCGGAAGCAACCCTGCCTTGACCAGCGATGACTTGCCACTGCCCGACGCCCCGACGACCGCCAACAGCCGAGTGTGCGTCAGGCGATCGAGCAACTCGTCGATGTGGTCACCCCGTCCGAAGAAGATGTCGGCTTCGTGGCGGTGATAGGCCCGAAGCCCCGGGTACGGCGCCGACGAGCCGATCACTTCGACAACCTGCCCAGGAACGTCGCCAGCGCCCCCGTATCCAGGGCGGCCGGACTCTCGATCACGAATACGCTGTCTCCCCCGACGGGCAAATCATCGCTCTTGTCGGGCGCCGGCCCGTTGTAGATCGCGACGGCGCCCAGATCGCGCTTCGCGAGGCCGAGGATCTGCTTGCAGTCGAGGTATCGCCGCGCCGTCCAGGTCCCGTTGCCACCATGGATCAAGAGCACACCGTCCGTGTTCTTGATGAATGTCCTCCACTCGGCCTTCGACGATCGCGGTGAGGTCACGTACGTACCTTTGAGCTGCTTGATCGCGCGGAACACCGCGTCCGGCTTGCGTCCGTCGTTCTCGAAGTCGACGAACACGGTCCGGGCCGCACCCGCCGGCCCCTTCGGTTCGGGCCGCCCCTCGCGCTCTGCTCGCGTCACGACATCCTTGCAGAACTCGGGGAGACTCTGCTTGTACACGGTCTCCAGACGCAGCAGGTCCTGATACTGCGGGTCCGCCACCTTGGAGACGTCCAGGTCAGTGGGCTTCCATTGCACGATCGGCACGTTGGCGGCTACCGCGCACGCGTGCTGTAGTCGAGGCAAGCCGACAGGAGCGGAGGCATCCCCTTTCCCCGGGTCGGGACCGAGGAGTTGCACGAAGAGGACGCAGTGGCCGATCTCCTCTTCCAGCCAGGGGCGCAGGGTGAGGGCGTGAGACGCCCGGCCCGCCGACGTAGGCCGCACGTTGAGGTGTGCCTGATCGAGATACCTTCGCACCTGGTCTCGCCTCACCTCCAGTTCGTCCGTGACCTCGGCGAGGAACACAGTTGGCCGGCCGTTCCGCTCGGACCGCCAGCGTCCGGGGTGCTCGATCTCCTCTCCGAGCCGCTGCGCCAGGTCGCTCAGCCGGCCGTCGCCGCGAGGGTCCATCCCTTCGGCAGCTCCCATGTCCAGGGGTACGGCCGTGCCGCCCCCGGCTGTGCCAGCGCCCCAGAACCGGAACCGCTCGAGGGCGAGCAGCGTGGCCGGCCATTCCTGCGCGTCGGCGGGCGAACGCTCGACCACGAACGCGGGCGTCGAGTGTGCGCTCATGCGGCGGAGGACGTCGCCGGCGATCGGTTGACACCATCCGGATTCCGCGTAGGCCGCCGAACCCACGATCACAATCGTCGCTGACCTCTCCATCTGCGCGAGGTCGGCGGCAGAGGGACTGCTCGATCGATAGATCCTCACCTGGTTGGTCGCTCGGTTGAGGAAGCTGGCCAGGGCCCCTCTCAGCCGCGTCACGAACGCGCCCAACCATCCCGCCCCGTCCTGCGCCCCCCGATCGTCCTCGTCGCAGCAGCTCACGAAGACGTCGTGCCAGAAGCCGCCGGCCTGCGCGCCCTTGCCAGCGGGCGAGCCGGCGAGACCGGGGGCGCTCGTGGGCCGCTCGAGGGACATCCGCCCTTCGTGCCCAGGTTCATATGGGAAAAGGCTGGGGTCGACAGTCCACACTTCGGTCGGGCTGTCCTCGTAGCGAATCGGTAGGATCCGCACCTGTCCGTCGTCGTACGCGCCGTAGAGGGCCCGGTTCGGATAGAGCCGCGTCTGATAGGCTGCGCCTGCGGCCAGGTGGAGGACACCAGCGGGGCCGACCGGCGTTCTCACCAACTCGACCTCGGAGTCGTGTAGATGACCGCGCAAGACCAGGTCCACATTGGCGGCGAGCTTGGCTTTGATGCTGGACCGCTCGCGGTCGTGCAGCCAATCCAGCGGATGGTGCATCATCGCGACCCGAAACTGGGCCCCCAGCGTGCTCAGTTGCTCGAGGGCGTCGTCGAGGCAACGTCTACCGATCCACAGTTCGCTGTGGTCGTGATCGTCGCGGCAGAACAGCGCGCTGTTCAGCGGGACCACGCCCACCCGAAACCCGCGCACGTCGACGCATTCGACGGGCCCGCAGGTCGAGGCCCGAGGGTGACGTCTGAGCCCCTTGAAGTAGCTGTCGTACCAGTCAAGGAAGGCGAGTTGCCCCTCCAGGTGGACCACCTTCGAGGATCCGGGCTGGAAATAGGCGACCGACTCATCCTCCGTCCTGAGCGACCGCTGCAGGAACTTCACCCGATCCCGATCGACGTCATGGTTGCCGGGGACGACGAAAAGGTGCTTCCGGTCCACGCCCGCGGCGTCGCACAGGCCGTCGAAGAACGCCGTCGCCCGCTCGTACTCAGCAGCCTTCCCCGCCTGCACGACGTCACCAGTAGCGAAGATGAGGTCGGGCCTTCGGCCCCCATCGCGGAAGGCCTTCACCGACTGGATGAGCGATTTCAGGACGACCTCGCTGTCGTATGGATCGCCACCTTTGAGATGAAAGTCCGAGATGTGCAGCCAGGTGAATCCCAAGGTGCCCCCCACGAATTGGATTTCGGTTGATAGCCCCTAGACGCTCCCGACCAGCAGCCCGCCCAGCTCCGCGGCCACCGGTCTGAGCGCGCTCAGATGCGGCGACAAGGTAGGGAAGAGCCACTCGTAACGAGAGATCTGCCGCCGGATCGACTGCACATCGAGTGACTGCGAGGTGCTGGTCTCGAGAGCCCGGCGCGCGGCTTCCCGTGCCTTAGCCCGGTGGTCCTCCGCCGGCGGCACTCTCTCGGCGCGGCTCCGGGCCGCGCCGGCAGCGACGCGCCGACGAGCGGTCGGGACGGGCACCTCCATCCCGTCGGGCCACAAGCAGGCGATGAGGTGTAGCTCGACGAGGTTTCCGAATGCCCATAGCCGGCGCTTGTTGTCCGAGTGCGGGATGTCCTGCTCGGCGAGCAGTCGCGCCAGCAGCCACTGTTCACGCCACCGATCGCCCGGCGCCTGGATGGGGGCCGGGTCCACGAAGCGCTTGTCGAGCACGAGGTCCAGGGCGAGACGTTGCACTAGCGCCCAGCTCTCAGTGCGATTCAGGGCGAACGTCTTTTCGTAGTGACTGCGTGACTGGAATAGGTGCGCCCGCGCGTGAGCGTATGCCTGGGACTGTTCCCGTGCTCCGAGCATCTCACGTGACGTGAGCTGCATCGCCGCCCCGATGTAAAGCTCCGCTCTGCGCTTCGACGTTGCCGCGAGCAGGCCGGAGATCTCCGAGGAGCGCCAGGTGGCCACCGTCGACAGGTCTTCCAGCCGCTTGCTCGCCTCATCGAGCTTCCGGAACGACGGAGCCAGCAGGAACTCGATCTTCTCGGTCCTTTGGCGAACCTCGGACATGCGGCGATTATCGGGGGTCGGAGACGTCTGGACGGTGGACGTGCGCGGGGCCAGCGTGGCGATCATGCTGTCAGCAGAGTACAGCGCCGCCCAGATGCTCTCGCGCGCTTGAACGAACGCGAGCTGATCGCTCTGCTCGCCGATGTCGGCCGGCAGGGCCGAGTAGGCCACAATGCTGGCCCAGTCGTGGCTTCCCGGGACCATCGTCTTCAGGCGGCGTCGCAGGTCATCGATTACGCAACGCGGGTCCTGACCCCAGAGCAAGCCGCGATAGAGGACGTCGACCATGACGATCGAGCCCCCTATCGTCAGCGGAAACTGCGAACCGATGACCAGCGGGATGCCCTTGATGTGCAGCTCGTGCGCGATGCTCGCGCCAGCGCCGATGACCGAGCCGGCGTTGGCGCCATCGCAGCTGGCCAAGGACACCACCAGCGGGGCCGCCAGTGATTGACTGCGGTCGTGAACGTGCGGGCGCAGCGCGGCCGCCAGCCTCTCGCCATCGACGATATCGGCGACGTGTGGGTTGATCGCATCGTGCAGGGCCAGCCCGAAGTGCCTGTCGTCGCCGTGCCGGTAAGGTACCCCGTGGGCCAGGATGTGAATATGCGTGAACGCCTGCTGCGCGCAGAGCTCGGTCAGCGCGCGCATGCTGGCGCGCGGCAGAACGGTCAGGTGCTGCGCGACGGCCGCCCGCTGCGCGTCGTCGGTCGCCCCCTCGGCGGTGCGGACCCAAGGCTCGAGGGCGGCTCGGAGCGCCAAGAGGTGCTGCTCGTAAGGGACGTCGGACGCCGGGTGGGCAAAGGCGAAAAGGACGCGAGGCACCCGGCTCCATTCGACCTCCGGTGCGGCCGACCGGCGAATCTCGCGCGTGATGCACAGGGGTACCTCGGACTGCAGCGCCAGCGACTGGCCGGAGGCAACGAATCCGGGCGGCGCGGTCGCGAGCTCGAAGGGCAGCAGCGCCAGCTCGTTCGCGTTCAGCACGAGCCGCAGGTGGACCGTCTGGGTGCGATGGTGCGCCGCCGCCGCGGGGGAGGCCGCTGCCGATGGGCGACACTTGGTGAGCTCGGCCACGAGCCCGGGTACCTGACCGGCCAGCCCGCCCATCACGGACGCGACGTCCGCCAGCTGCAGCGAGCGCGTCTCTTCCGAGTCCCGATAGCTGAGCGACGCCATCCGCGCCAACCACTGGGCATGCTCGAATCCCAGCTGGAGCGAGACGCCGGCGTGCTCACCACAGAGCACCATGTACTTGGTCAGGGGGGACAGCAGCTGGTTGTGAGGCGGCCCATCACGCAGCAACTCGAGGACGATGCTCTTCATGACGACGCCTCGGGCGGAGTGGGGGAGACCTCCAAAAGCGACACACCTTCGGTCGCCGTTCGCACTTCGAACAGGGATCCGACAACGCCAGCGTCGGTTCGCTGAATGACCGCGACCGAGGGCTGGTGAATCACGACCGGCAGCGTTCGATCCTTGGATGGGGAGACGTCCTTGGGTAAGGGGACGCGCGCGTGGTCCAGCTCATCCAGCGAGTGCTTGGAGAGCGCCTGGTAGAACGCCTGAAAGACCTCCGTGTCATCCAGAATAGCCGTGTCCAGGTTGATTAGGCGCGCCCAGGTACCCGTGTTGATGTAGCTGCCGCCCGCGCGGGCGTGCACGCGTCTCAGGTGCGTGTGCCCCGCGACGACATACTCGATCCCGACGGGCACAATCTGGTCGATTCGCTTGAAGTCGTCGTCCTCGAACGACGGGTCGAAGCTCTTATCTTTGCGCAGGTGGTGAAGCGCCGCGCGCAGCGTCTCCGACGGAGTGCGCCGGATCAGCTTGGACCAGCCGGCCTTGACCGCCGCCTTGGTGAGGTTCCACGCGCCAAGGCGATCTTCCAGTTCGACGGGCGACAGTTGCAGCGGATCTTGTCCCTTCCGAAACCGATCCTCCGTCTTCTGCAGCAGATCACGCAGCGCTTCGTCCTCGCCGGTGGTCGGCGGAACTTCGTACGCTTTGCTGAGCAACATCATCAGGTCCGCGGCCGCCCGGCTCGAGGCGCTCAGCGAGGAGCGGCGGTCGACTGACGCCGGCATGGCAGCCGCAGCGGCATTGGTCGCGGCTTCGTCCTCCGAGAGAAATCCCGTGGCGCGCCGGGTGGCGTCCCAGGTCAGCTTCCCAGCGATCTTCATCGCGGCTAGGATTCGATCGACGTTGACCTGATCGAAGGCGAACAGGACCGGTAGCACCGCGTCGGTCTCGGGTTTCAGCAGGTCGATGAACGGCCACTCTCGCTTGATGCCATTCATGACGTCAATCACCAGTTTTGTCCCTGCGTTCGGCGTCCAATCCTCCAGCGCGCGACCGAACTCCTGATCGCGGGCCAGCCGGCGAAGTTGCTCGTAATTGGTGACGTTGAACGCGTCTGTCTCGTTGCCGTGCAGGCACAGCACCCGAGCGCTGCCGACCAGTGCCGCAAAACCGGTTCCCATTGTCGAATAGATGATTCGTCCACGCGCTGAGTCGTCCTCACCTGCGATAGTGGCTAGGAGTCGCGCCTGTACGGTCGGCAGGGCCAGCTCGACATCGTGATTGCCGAGCACGAAAACCAGTCGCCGGTTGGGCGTCCGCACGAGCTTTCGCATCCCTTCCCATACCGGGCTGAACGCGTGATCCGCGCTGATACGGTCTAGCTTGTCTGCCGCGCCGTTGGGATCGAAGTAGCGGGCACCGGGCTCGGCCAGGAAGTCGACGAAGTCACCATTGATGACGAATGCGATTTTCCGGTCTGCCGGCAGCGCGGCGACCATGAACATTAGATCGCGCAAGACTTCGCCACCCTTGAAGATTTGCCGACCCGACTCGCCGCCGAGGTGGAGGTCCGAGACGATGTAAATGCGATCGAAGTGGTCCATGAGCGCGACGGGTCGCGAACGCAGTCAGACGGCCGCAGTCACAACGGCTACTGGTGCATTTCTTCCCAGAAAAATCGCGCGCAGAAAGGTGCGCGATGGGGCCGATGTGGTCATTAACGGCCATGTCCGGGGGAGGGCCTTGTCCATGGGTCACGTCGGCCACGTCCGGATGCCTCCGGATGCAATGCCAGTTCGACGATAGGTTTTATGCTCCCGGAAATTCCAGCCCAGGTGCCTGACCCTCTTCTTTGAACCCGCCAATCGGATACAAGACCGTCCGGACGATCCCAGGGCTCTGTAAATGCTGGCGGCTTCTGAGCATGTCGACCGTGCGCGTACGGGCCTGAGTACCGGCGTGCGCCGATAGATCGCCACGCTACGGATGGCGTGGCCTGGAAGGAGTACGCGAGCTTCTCAGAAACTCACACGCGCGGATCCTCACGCCCTACAGGACCGACGTGCCAGCGGGGAATGCTTGCGCGCCGACGTGTCGGCGATAGTGTGCGCCGTCGTAACGTCGCCAGTCTGCGAGCGGTGCCTCTCATGAGCGCGACAGCTACCTCACCGGCACCTTGGACCTCGTCACGCGCGCCTCGACGTTGTGCTCGGCCAGGAAGGTACGGACTGCTTCCTGCGACAGCGGAGAGGAATACCCGATCACGACTTCCTTGATGCTCGAGGGTTTGAAGTCGAGGGCCTTGTACGGGATGAGACGATCGTTGGACATGCGGAACTTCGTCGGGGACCGATTAGCCCCGAAGCGCTTTCCCCCTTCCAGGGGCTCGAATCCGATTAATCGGAGCTCGTTCTCCTCTTTGAACGATGGATGTTTCATATGGCTGGCCACGAGTCCGAGGAAGAACGCCACGTAGCTTGCGGTCACAGTGATGTTGTTGTCGGTTTCTCCCACCCTGTCTACGAAGGTGCGTCCTTCGTCGATCATGGATTCGATCCGTGCGCGCTGGGACTTTGGTGAGTAGTCGATCCTGATCAGGTCAAAGGAGTTCTCCGGAGGTCGGCCTGTTAGATCGAGTCCCCGCGGATCAAAACCGATCGCCACACCACGCCCTGAGCGACCGTAGTGCAACCACTGACCACTCCTGGTCACCTTGTGGCAGAACGAAATCACGAAGGGCGACGTCTTCCATCTCATTCCTTCAGGCGCCAAAGAGACGTCGCGGAGGTACCTGAGCAAGGCCTTTTCGTACGGCGAGTCGATCGCCATCTTCGTGCGCTTCGTGAGCACGGTCTTGGCCACGTCGATCCCGTAGCTGACCTCTCGGGCGTCATTTAGCGCAGTGGCCTCGGATGCCCACAGGGTCCCGGTAGAAACCACGCCCCTCAGTCCCTCAGCGTCGGTCATGTGGAAGAGGACTTCTGGGTCTGCGTCAGGGTTCCTTCGAAAGCGGCCCCACAAAGAAGCGGACATCGCTTCATACGCTTCCTCGAAACCATCCGGAACGTCCGCCACCACGCGACGGTATCACGAGCCGATGCATTGAACCCCGGTGGAGGCCTAAAAACCGGCACACCAGTGGATCCAACTCTCTGCGGGGCGCTCGTTCGCGGCAGATTTTTGAAGGTTCGCGAAGAAGACCACCAGGAGCCCGATCACAATCGACGCGCGCTGCAGAATCTCTTCCATCATTCCGCGTAGCGCTCTTTCGGCGAGCCACTCTGCGATCTTCTCAAGGCACGAGAGATCAGCGTCGCTCACGACAAAGTCCTGGGCCGACTTAGGACAGGCGGCTTTCGAGCCGACCGTGCTCGACAAGGCGTTCAAGGATGTCTGCCAGCATCTCTCACTCGGCAAGAAGGTGACCGCTAAGGCGATGCGCCGGACCTTCCAAGACCTCGCCCGCCGGGCGGCGGTCGATGGTCTGGTTCAACGCAGCATCTGCGGTCACCTGACGGAGGAGATGACCGAACGCTACAGCTCGGTCGCGCAGTCGGAGGTCGAGGCGGCGCTCGGAAAGGTGATCTCGCTGGCGGGCTATCGAGAGCTGCTCGGCGAGACGGCGAATGGGTGTGAAGCCGCTGGGTGTGACGCCGGCCCTCAACGTGACCGAGCCGATCGCAGCCGCTCGTAAGTGACGGAGAATCCGCGACTTACCTGGGAGCGGGATACCGGGGTCGAACCGGCGACATTCAGCTTGGGAAGCTGACACTCTACCAACTGAGTTAATCCCGCGAGAGGCGGGCCAATTTAGTGGAATGACTTCGGTATCGCAAGCTCGGATCGCTGGTTTCCTGGGTGTTGGCGCGCGGTTCCGATCGCGGCGCGCACGCCTGAATGACACACGAAGACAGGACGGTCACCGGTGGTTTTATGGCTGTGAATGTATGCAAACCTGGGTAATAATGCGCCCCACGCCTTCCTCCGGCGTCGCTGATGAAGTTCTTCGCCGAGACAGAGTCGATGACACCGGATTGTCGCTTTTCACGACGGTGTCCCGCCGCATGGCTCGTCTTCGCGGGCGTGGCGGTCGTGCAACTTTTCCCGGCGCCAGCGTCAGCTCGGAAACGAGTTCGCCACCCGGTTGCTACCCAGGTCTTGCCGGAGGCCCAGCCGGTGCTCGACCCGTCGCTGACGACGGCGGCGGCGGTGCGTGCGTTGTCGCCCGATCGCGCGCAGCAGGCGCTGCCCGTGAAGGTGCGCGGGGTCATCACCTGCGCCGGAAGTTTGATCTTCATCCAGGATCCAACCGCCGGGATCTTCATCGACGCTCCGGTCAGCACCAAGGGCCGCTATCAGGTCGGTCAGTACGGCGACCTCGAGGGGTACACAGCGCCCGGTCTGTTCGCGCCGCAGATCGTCCCCCGCCGCTTCACCGTGATCGGCACCGGCGCGCTGCCCGACGCGCGCCCCAGCAAGTTCGACGAGCTGTCGACCGGCCGGCTGGATAGCCAGCGGGTGGAGATCGAGGGCATCATCCGCTCGGTGATCGCCGACGAGCGGGCCGACCTGCGACGAACGGTGACCCTGAAGATGGCGTCCGACGACGGGGAATTCCCGGTCTACGTGTCGGATCTTCCGCCCGACAAGCTGCGCGCCGTCGTCGACGCTTCGGTCCGTGCGCGCGGGGTGGTCGGCGGCGTGTTCAATGAACGCCGTCAGATGATCGGCATCAAGCTGTACGTCGGTCGCGCGGACGATCTGGTGATCATCGACCCGGCTCCCGGCGAGGCGTACTCGGTGCCGACCACCCCCGTCGAAAGCTTGCTGCGCTTCCGTCCCGAGGGCGCCAGCCGTCACCGGCTGAAGGTGCATGGCACGGTCACCTTCTATCAGCCGGGCGGCGCGATGTTCATCGAAGACGGCACCGGGGGCGTGGCGGTCCGCACGCGCCAGGCCGAGCCGATCGCCGTCGGTGACAGCGTGGACGTGCTGGGTTTTCCCGAGATGGGCCCGTGGACGCCGTACCTGGGCGACGCCGTGTTCCGGCGGGCCGGGTCGGCGGCCCAGCCGATCGTTCCGGTGTCGGTGACCGCCGATCAGGAGCTGAGCGCAGGCGCCCACGATTCGCGCCTGGTCAGCATGGAGGGGGAAGTTGTCGACGTGGTTCGCGACGCCGGTCGCCTGTTGCTGGTGGCGAAGGCCAAGAATGTGCTGTTCGACGTGGAGTTGCCCCACGCCGGCGACCTGCCCGAATCGGCGGCGGCGAACATCGCCAGCGGCAGCCGCGCGCGCCTGACCGGCATCAGCGTGGTCCGTCTGGGACAGGATCGCGATCATCCCACCGAGTTTCGGCTGCTGATGCGCAGCGTGGGCGACATCGTGATCTTGCAGAAGCCGCCGTGGTGGACCTTGCGGCGCCTGGTCTGGATCCTGGGCGTGCTGGCGGCCATTGCGGCGCTGGCGGTGGCCTGGGGCGTGATCCTGCGTCGCCGGGTGCGGGCGCAGACCGGCATCATTCAGCTGCGCATGGAGAGCGAGGCGTCGCTGGCCGCCCGCTACAAGGATCTGTTCGAGAACGCCAACGACGTCATCTACACCCACGACACGGCGGGCCGGATCTTGACCATCAACCGCGCCGGCGAAGAGCTGACCGGATACTCGCGCGATGAGCTCTTGAAGATGACCATCTTCGATCTGGCCTTGCCCGCGCGGCGCGAGACGGTGTCGGGCTGGCTGGAGAAGCTGGGGTCGGGCGAGTTCACCCGTCCCACGTTCGAGTCCGAGCTGCTGTCGAAATCGGGGCGCATCATCCCGTTCGAGGTCAGCGTCCGTCCGATGATGGAGGGTGACCGCATCACGGCGGTGGAGGGAATCGCGCGCGACATCACCGAGCGCAAGCGCGCGGAGGCGGAGCTGGCCGCAGCCCACCGGCGGCTGGTGGAGACCTCGCGGAGGGCTGGTATGGCCGAGGTGGCGGCGGGCGTCTTGCACAACGTCGGAAACGTGCTGTCCAGCGTGACCGCGTCCGTCGCCCACTTGACCGAGCGCCTGCGGGGACCGAGCGGCGCCGCGGTCGAGGCCGACGTGCGGCGCGACCTGGAATCGCTGGGTCAAAGCGTCGAGCACATCAAGGAGATCGTGGCCATGCAGCAGGGCTACGCGCGGTTGAGCGGCATCCAGGAAGAGGTCCCCGCCGAGACGTTGATCGAGGACGCCCTGCGCATCAACCGCGAGGCGCTGGAACGGCACGGGATCGCCGTGGTGCGCGAGTATTCGCCGTCGCCGCCGCTGGTGATCGAGAAACACAAGGTGCTGCAGATCCTGGTCAACCTGCTGGGCAACGCTAAGTACGCTTGCGACGTGCGCAGACCCGACGGACCCGCGCCGCGGATCGTGGTGCGCATCGATACGCCCAAGGGCGATCGGGCCGGCAATCGCGTGCGCATCGTGGTGGCCGACAATGGCAACGGGATCCCGCACGAAAATCTGGGACGCATCTTCGACAATGGGTTCACCACCCGGAAAGATGGCCACGGCATTGGCCTTTACAGCGCGGCGCTGACCGCGCGCGAGCTGGGCGGCGCGCTGTTCGTTCACAGCGACGGGGCGGGCAAGGGCGCGCGCTTCACGCTGGACCTTCCGGTGCGCCCTCCCGAGATCCCGGGCGTGGTCGAGAAGCCCCTGGCCGCCTCCGCGCTGCGGTCGTGAGCCGGCGGCCCGCCGCCGCCGCCGCGGTTGCCCTGATGGTCGATATTCAGGTGGTCCCGCGGGCGTCGCGCCTGGCGGTCGGACCGTTGGTGGGGGACCGGCTGCGCGTGGCGGTCACGGCGCCTCCCGTGGACGGGGCCGCGAACCAGGCGGTGATCCAGGCCCTGGCGGACGCCTTCGGTGTGCGGCGGGGCGACGTCGAGATCGTCCACGGCGCGACCGGCAAGCGAAAGACGGTCCGCATCACGGGCGCGTCCCAGGCGACGTTGGAACGTCTGCGCAGCCGCGGCTAGCGCTCGCAACGTTGGTTGGGTCGCCGCGGGGTTGTCGCCGGCCGAGGCGCCGGATAAGGTCGCCGCTCCTTTCGTCGCCCCTCACGAGGAGATCGCATGGCTGGTGGAACCGCGCCCCTGACCACGAATTCCGTCACGCCACCGCTTCCCGACGGCAAAAGCTATCTGGCGCCGCTGGCGGTGCTGACCACGCTGTTCTTCATGTGGGGATTCTTGACCTGCCTGAACGACATCATCATCCCCCACCTGAAGGCGGTGTTCGAGCTGAACTACGCCAAGGCGATGATGATCCAGTTCGCGTTCTTCACCGCGTACGCCGTGGTGTCGCTGCCATCGGGCGCGATCGTGAACCGGTTTGGCTACAAGCGGGGCATCATCATCGGCCTCCTGACCGCGGGCCTGGGTTGTCTGCTGTTCTATCCGGCGGCTGCCATGCGTTCATACGCCATGTTCCTGTTCGCGCTGTTCGTGCTGGCGTCCGGCATCACGCTGTTGCAGGTCGCGGCGAATCCGTTTGTGGCCGTGCTGGGCAAGCCCGAGACCGCGCCCAGTCGGTTGACGCTCACGCAGGCCATCAACTCGTTCGGGACGTTCATCGCGCCGTTCTTCGGGTCTTTCGTGATCCTGTCGACGGCGGTGAAATCGGCAGCCGAAATAAAGCAGCTCTCGCCTGTGCAGGCGGAGGCATACCGACTGGCCGAGGCCAGCTCGGTGCAGGTGCCGTATGTGGGCCTGGCGATCGCACTGATGGTCTTGGCGGTGGCAATTTCGCTGTTCAAGCTGCCAAAGATCGACGCGGCCTCGGGCGGCGACGATCAAGCAGGCGGCCACGACGGTGTCAGCGCGTGGAGCCATCGCCCGTTGCTGCTGGGCGCGGTCGGGATCTTCGTCTACGTCGGTGCCGAGGTTTCGATTGGCAGTTTCCTGGTCAACTACTTCAAGGAGCCCGAGATTGCAGGCTTCACGGAGGCGCAGGGAGCCCGTTTCGTAGGCCTTTACTGGCTTGGTGCGATGATCGGGCGCTTCATCGGCAGCGTCACGCTGCGCTTGTTCAAGCCCAGCCGGATGCTGGCGCTGTACGCGCTGGCGGCGGCCAGCCTGGTGGTGATCACCATGGTGACCACGGGACACGTGGCCATGTGGTCGATCATCGCGGTCGGGCTGTTCAACTCGATCATGTTTCCCACGATCTTCACGCTGGCCATCGACGGGCTGGGCAAGCACACCGGCCAAGGCTCGGGAATCTTGTGCATGGCCATCGTCGGCGGCGCGCTGATCCCGGTGGTCCAGGGCGTGCTGGCCGACCGCGTGGGGATTCACCACTGCTTCGTGATTCCGGCGATCTGCTACCTGTACATCGCCTGGTACGGTGCGAAGTGGCGCGCACCGGTGCGCAGCGCGGCTGTGGTCTGACGCTCAGGGTTCTGCGGCTGTGTCCGCGTCGAACGGATGCAGCCGAATTTTCTCGACGTGGAGCGTGGCCGCAGCGGCGCCCGGCTGTGGGGGAAGGATGGCCGCGCCCCGCGCCGCAAACCAGACCGGATCGTCGGTCGTCAAGTAGCGCCGGCCTCCGCCGCGCGTCAGCCGCCCTTCGATGTCGGGATGGCGGTTCAACCAGTCGGCCAGGCGCTCAGCCACGATTTCGCCCTGGCTGACGATGGCGGTGGTGGTGGGGACCACCGCGCGGATGGCGGGCAGCAGCAGCGGATAGTGCGTGCAGGCCAGCGCCAGCGCCGACGGCGGCGTCGGTCCCCCGAACAAGGCATCCAGGTAACGGTGGATGAAGTACTCCGTTCCTGGCCCGGACATCTCGCCGGCTTCCACCAGCGGGACCCAAAGCGGACAAGCTTGCTCGGAAAGTCGCAGGCGGGGCGCTAACTTCTGAAGCTCGATCCGATACGAACCGGATTCGATGGTGCCGGGCGTGCCCAGGACCGCCACGTGACCTCCCACCATCGACGGCGACGTGTGCCCCGGCAACGCGCCGAAAGGCAAGTCAGCCAGCGCCTCGACGGTGGGGCGCACCACGCCCAGGATGCGACGATCGGGGTGAAAGCGCGGCAGGTGCTTGATCTGCAGCGTCCGCAGCGCCCGCGCCGAGGCGGTGTTGCAGGCCAGGATCACCAGCGGGCACCCCTCGGCGAACAGGTGTTCGACCGCCTCGCGCGTGAACTCGTACACCGCGTCCGCGCTGCGCGTGCCGTAGGGACAGCGGGCGCTGTCGCCCAGATACAGATAGTCGTAGTGGGGCAACCGGCGCATCAGCTCGCCGAGCACGGTCAACCCACCGAACCCGGAATCGAAGACGCCGATCACGAAGGGCACTTTACGGGGCGAAGCGCGAGCGGTCGAGAGCGCGGATCGCCGACACCGAAGTCGACGTCGTCGGCTACGTGTCCAAGCGCGGCCCGTGCTCAGCGTCGGAGGGACAGCGGATTTTGCGTGGCTTTTCGGCGCGCACCCGAGCATTCTGGACGAGCGATGAAGGCCATCCCTGCCACGGCATTCTCCTTCCTGCCAGCGACGGACAAGCGCGATGCCGCAAGCGCGGCCCTGGCGTTCGCGCTGCTGCTGCTCGTCGGGTGTTCCTCCTCGGGCCCCGCGCTGGGGACGGGCGGCGGGACAGCGGGACGGGCCGGCGGCCCCTCTGGCGGCGCCCCAGGTTCTGCAGGCGGGACGGCAGGCGGGACGGCCTCCGGGACGGCGGGGTGGATGGGGAGCGGGGGGCTGTCCGCGGCGGGGGGAGGCGGGGCCGCTGCCGCTGGCGGCACGGGTGCGGGTGGAGCCGCGGGCGCGGGCGGCCAGAGCGTTGCTGCCGGGCAGAACGGCAACGCGGGTGGCGCCGGAGCGGGGGGCAGCGGCCACGGCGGGGGGCCGCCTGCAGCGGCCGGCGCGGGTGGTTCCGTCGCAACCGCGGGTGGTGCCTCGGGAACGGCCGGCGCTGGCGGTGGGGGCCCGATCCACGATCGTTGCGTCGATCCCCTCCACCTCCAGCTGGTGGATGGCCAGGTCGCTGTCTCCGATGACATCAAACGGGCCACCGACGAGTTCCCCGGCCTCACGTGCGGGGGGACCTCGGTAGAGCCGCTGAAAGGCGGACAGTTTTACTACCGGTTCACGGCGCGGCCGGGGATGACGTACGAGCTTCGCCTGAAGATACCCGGCTTCGAGGCGACCACCTTCTACGTGTTTCCGGCAACGGCTGCCTGCACTGTCGATGCGATCCGCACCGCCTGCACGAGCGGCGGCACGACAGGCACCAGGCCCACGTCGTGGAGCTCGACGGCTTTGACTCCCTTCGCGCCCCGCGACCCGGGCGACTACATCGTCGCGGTCGATACGATCAGCATGCCAAGCAACGGGACCTTCACGCTCACCATCTTCGAGTATTGCGGGAGCGCCGGGGGTGGTGGGTGCAAGGTCAAGGCCTGCAACGCGGACCTCGACCAGACCTGCAGCGGAAATGTGCGCTCGGCTTGCAACGCCGACGGCACCGCGATCGTCACCAAGGATTGCGCGGCGACCGGGGACACGTGTGCCAAGGGCACCTGCGTGGCCAGCGTCCTCGACAACTTCGGGTACTCCGGCTGGTCGGCGGGCGAGGACAAGGCCGTCGGCGCCGGGGGCGTGACCCTGCTGGACTTCTTCGACGTGACGACCGGCCGAACACTCACGGAGATCGACGCGCAGATGAGCCAGCGCGCCACGGTCGCGATCGAATGGCGCGTCCTGGAGGCCACCAGCCGGACGGGGCCCTATCAGCTCATCTTCTCGAAGGAGACGGAGGCGACCGGGACCACCTCGACCTTGAACGCGGGCACCGGTCCGATCCAGGTGCCGCTCGTCGCCGGGCGTTTCTACGCCATCGGCGTGGCACTGCCGGCGGGTTCCACCTACCAGCTCGCGCAGCCAGCCGAGAAGACGTTGCCGATGGACCTCTTCTTCGGCCGGGTGACCGCGGCGGCGGTGGTCCCGTCAGCGTCGTCAAGCGTCAGCGTCGATTACCCGACGTCCGGTACGTTCGTGATGGCGCAACGGCTGTTCACCACGCTTTGAGACACCCCGTCCCCGGGTGAACGCCCCATCGAACGGAGGGTTATGCGAAAGACCGGCGGCGTCTTACATTCGTGGGTATACGGGTGACGAAAACCATGTCGAGCAGCAGCTCACAATCCATCCCAGACGAGCAGCTACCCACGGCACTCGCCCCGACGGCCCCCCAGCGTGAACTCTGGATCGCCTCCAAGGTGGGCGGCGACGATGCGAACCGAGCGTTCAACGAGTGTCTGTCCTTGAAGCTCCGTGGCAGCCTGAAGCCGGAGCTGCTGGAACGCGCCCTCCAGGTGCTCACCGATCGGCACGAGGCCCTGCGGTGTCGCTTCACGCCGGACGGCGATCGGTTCACGGTCGTGCCGGTGCAACAGAACACGCTTCAGCGTCACGATTTGCTCCCGCTGCCGCCCGGCGAGCGTCAGGGGCGTGCCGCCGCCTTGTTGCGCGCACAGGTCGAGACGCCGTTCGACCTCGAACGGGCGCCGCTGTTCCGGACGGTGCTCATCCGGATCGAGCCCGAGCTTCACCTGTTCGCGCTCTGCGCCCATCACGTCGTGTGCGACGGGTGGTCGGCCCGGGTGCTGGTGAACGAGCTGGCCGCGCTTTACCGCGCAGGTGCCGCCAACCCGACCCTACCGGTCAGTGCTGCGGCGGCCGGGTTGGAGCCGCCCCGTTCGTTCGCCGCCTACGCCTCCGCGCTCCGCACCCGCGTCCAGTCGGCCCAAGGGGCCGCCGACGAGGGCTACTGGATGAACCGTCTCGGAGGCGCCCTCAAGCCGATCGAGCTGCCCACCGACCACCCCACGCCAGCCCGACGGACCTACGCGTCGGCACGGGCGGATCTGGACCTCGATCCCAGGCTGCTCGCGCCCCTGCGCCAGCTGGGTGCGAGGTCCGGGTGCACATTGCTCGTCACCCTCATGGGGGTGGTCCAAGCCTGGTTGCAGCGGCTGACGGGCGAGCGCGACCTGATTCTCGGCATGCCGACGGCGGGTCAGGCCGCCGCCGGCGCCGAGGCGCTGGTCGGGCACTGCGTACACGTTCTGCCCATCCGCGCCTCGGTCGATCCCGATCGCAGCTTCCTCGAGCACCTCGACGCCTTCAAGCCGGTCATGCTGGATGCGTTCGCTCACCAGCAGGTCACATTCAGCAGCCTGCTGCGCAAGCTGAACCTGCGGTTCGATCCGAGCCGCATCCCCCTCATTCCGGTCTGCATGAACGTCGACCTCGGCATCGACGACCTGGACTTCGGTCCGGTCCAGGCGAAGTGCGAGTCGGTGCCGCGGGCCTTCGAGAGCTTCGAACTGTTCCTGAATGCGGTCGACCACCGCAGCCGCCTGGTGCTCGAGTGGTCGTACAACACAGCTCTGTTCGACGAGTCCACCATCCGCCGCTGGATGCGCGAGATCGAGACACTGGTGGCGGAGATCGTGGCCCGGCCCACGGCCCCTTTGAAACAGCTGGCCGTGCTGGCGCCGGACGAGGTCGAGTTGCTTGCGCGCCTGAACGCCACCGACCGAGCGGTGACCTTCTCACCGGCCCACGAACGGATCGCGGCCCACGCCGTGGCCGCGCCACAGCGGCCCGCCGTGCGCTTCGGGGCGCAGACCTTGTCGTACCGGGAACTCGACCGGCGGGCCAACCGGCTGGCGAACCGGCTACGCCGCGAGGGCGTGCGAGAACGTGACTGCGTCGGCGTCTGCCTGAGCCGGTCCGAGATGCTGCCGGTGGCCCTGCTGGCGGTGATGAAATGCGGCGCCGCTTACGTCCCGATGGACCCGGCCTACCCGGTGGCGCGCCTCGCCATGATGGCCGAGGACGCCGGCGTTCGCCTGATCGTGACGGAGGCCACCGCCGCCGTCGCGGCGCCCGCCGTGGACAAGACCGTGCGCCTCGACCTGATCGCCGCCGAGCTTGCCACCGAGTCCGACGCGTCGCCGGGGATCCCGGTCGCGCCCCAGGATCGGGCCTACGTGCTGTTCACCTCGGGATCGACCGGTCGACCGAAGGGCGTTGAGATCCCGCACCGGGCGCTGGAGAACTTCCTGCTGTCCATGCAGCGCGAGCCGGGCTTCCGAGCGGATGACCGCCTGCTGGCTGTCACGACGATCAGCTTCGACATCGCCGGGCTCGAGCTATTCCTGCCCCTCACGAGCGGCGGAATGGTGGTCATCGCGGATCGGAGCCAGGCGGCTGATCCCGAGAAGCTTGCGGAGCTGATCGATCGGGAAGAGATCACCATGATGCAGGCGACGCCGGCGACGTGGCGGATGTTGATTGACGCCCGGTGGGCCGGACGGCCGCAGCTGCGAGCGCTTTGCGGCGGCGAGGCGTTCCCGCTCGCTCTGGTGCAGGCGCTGACGTCCCGGGTGGGCGAGGTCTGGAACATGTACGGCCCGACCGAGACCACCATCTGGTCGACCGTCAAGCGGATGGCCCCCGACGCGCGCGTCACCATCGGCCATCCCATCGACAACACCCGGGTCTACGTCCTGGACGCCAACCTCCGCCCCATGCCGATCGGCGCCGCCGGCGAGATCTGGATCGCGGGCGATGGCGTCGCGCTCGGCTACATCGGCCGGAGCGAGCTGACGCGCGAGCGGTTCCTCGAAAGCCCGTTCGTCCCGGGTGAGCGCATGTACCGCACCGGTGATCTCGGGCGGGTGCTTCCGGACGGTGACCTTGAGTGCCTGGGCCGCAGTGACTTCCAGGTCAAGATCCGCGGCTTCCGCATCGAGCTCGGCGAGATCGAGGCGGTGCTCGAGCGCTTCCCCGGGATCCGCAAGGCGGCCGTGCACTTGTTGGAGCGGGCGGCGACCGGGCCGCAACTGTGCGCCTACTGGGTCGCCGAGCCTGGTCGGAACGGGGACCAGCCCGTCGACCAGACGGCTTTGCGCGCGTACCTGCAGGGCAACCTGCCGTCGTACATGCTGCCGCAGCACTACCTCGCGCTCGACGCGCTCCCGCTCACCCCGGCGGGCAAGGTCGACCGCAAGGCGTTGCCGGCTGTAGAGACCGAGTCGCCGGGAATCGGCTCGAGCCTGGAGAGCTTGCGCGACGACATCGACGTGGCGGTGGCCGAGATCTGGCAGGAGCTGCTCGGCGTCAGCGAGGTCGGGCTCGATGACGATTTCTTCGCGCTCGGCGGTCATTCGTTGCTGGCGGTGCGCTTCGTGACCGCGGTTGCGTTCAAGCTGGGGGTGCCGTTCACGCTGACGTCGCTGTTTGCCGCGTCCACGCTGCGCGAAGTGGCGGACACCATTCGCTCCGGCGGTGGTCAGTTCGAGCGTGGGGCCGTAGCGCTGCGCCGCGAGCCGGGCGCGCCGCGCATCTTCTTCATCTGCGGCGTGCATCTGTATCGCACGGCGGCCGTCGGCCTGGGGCGCGGCATCGAGAGCTACGGCGTGGTGGTCTCCGCCGACGAGCTGCTGGCGGCGGCGATGCACACCAAGATGATCCCCAAGATGGATCTGCCGGCGTGCGTGGCCGAATACATCCGAGCCATTCGCGCGGTTCAGGCGCACGGCCCTTATCACCTGTCGGGGGTGTCGTTCGGCGGCGTGCTGGCCTACGAGATTGCGCGATCGCTGCGGGCGGCCGGCGAGGAGGTGCACACCCTGGCGCTGCTGGATCCGGTCCTGCCATCCGCAGTGCGCACCAACCGTCTCGACCAGCTCGAGCACCTGATGAAAGTCGACCGCATTTGGAGCCTCGGCGTTCGCATCGCCAAGCGCTTGCTGGGCGAGCGCTGGCTGAGAAGGAACGCACGGGGCAGTGCAGGCGCGGGCGGCTCGGGTTCGGCCGCGGCGTCCGAGTCGTTCACGGCCGAGCGGCTGGCCGAGATGCGCGATCAGCAGTACGACAACGCCATGGCCGAATGGGACAAGACCGCCCCCAGCTACGACGGCGATATCATCCTGTTCCGGGCGACCGACCTGAGCGATTTGCCGGGGCTGTCGATCGATCCGGATCTCGGGTGGCGCCGGCTGATCAAGGGCACGCTCACGATCCACGATCTGCCGGGGAACCACCTGGGGATCTTGCGGCCGCCGAACGTCCAACGGCTGACCGCGATCCTGCGCGACCGCATCGTCCTGCGCGCCAGCCGGGGGCATTCGATCGTGACCGCACCCATCGGATCCGAGACGGCGCCCACGTAAGGCCGCCGCCTGCCGGGTGAACGCCCCACCTACAAGAATTCTCTTCAGCATCGCTGTCTGTCCGACGATGACCTGGCAAGCCTCGCGGTTAGCTCGTCGACGGACGCGGATTGTTTCAGCACCCGACCATTGATTTCCAGAACCTCCATGGAAAGTTTTGCCTCCGGTGACGTTCCAGTGACTGAAGGGACGGGGGCGGCAACCTGGGCGCTCGAGCCGGGAGGGGATGGCCTGACCGCCCCACGACAGCTGGATTTCGAAAACGGGATGCGCCAATCTCCAAGTTCCAGCCGGGACGCTTTCCCGGAGCGCCTGCGGCTGATCGCCGCCGAGGGCGACACGCGACTGGCTGTCCTGTACCCGCGCCCGGTCACGTACGGGCAGCTCCTGCGGTCGGCGACGCAGATCGCGCGCGGGTTGCGGGCCCACGGACTGTCACCCGGAGCGCCCGTGCCGGTGTGGACAGGATCTCCGATCGACGGCCTGATCGCGAGCGTGGCGGTCGCGCTGGCGGGGGGGGCCTTCGTCCCCGTCGATCCCCGTGCGCCGATGGCGCGGGCCCGTTTCATCGTCGAGGACTGCCAGTCCGAGATCGTGATCGCCGACGGGGATCGCCGGTCGTTGCTTGGCGATCACGGCCTGGGCTCGGTGTTGACGACGGATGAGCTGGTGAGCGCCGGGAGGCCGTCCGCCAACGGCGCTGACGAGTTCCCGCCGGCCCCGGCGGGGCAGGCGGCCTGCATCATTTACACGTCAGGCTCCAGCGGCCAGCCGAAGGGGGTGGTCCTGACCCACGCGAACCTGGCCAGCATGCTTGGGTTGCGGTGCGGTCTGCACGGGACGGGCTCACGGGTGTTGCCCATTCATCCGTGCTCATTCGACGCGTTCCAGGGGGCAGCCCTTTGGTCGCTGTCCAGCGGCGGCGCGCTTGCGCTGCTCGAGGGCGAGCAAATCCTGGATCCGCAGGCCATCGTCGAGGTGATCGAGCGCCACGGCATCACCACCATCAGCGCCGTTCCCTCGATGTACCAGGCGCTGTTGCGGACGACCGATCCCGGTCGCTTGGTCTCCCTTCGCACGGCCATCCTGGGCGGGGAGGTCATGACACCCGAGCTGGCGGCGCTGCACTTTTCGCAGCTGGGCGGGACCGCACTCTTCAATGAGTACGGACCGACGGAGTGTTCGGTCTTCAGCACGGCTTATCGGGTCCCCGAGTTTCCGCCGGCCCCCATCCCGATCGGCAAGCCCGTGGGCGACGTGCGCTGCCACGTCGTAGGCACCGAAGGGGCGGTGGGTGGTCCTCTCGAAGAAGGTGAACTCTACATCGGTGGCCCGGGGGTCGCGCGCGGCTACTGGCGTCGGGACGCGCTGACCGCGGAACGGTTCGTGACCTTGCCCGCGGTCGAGGAGGGGATGCGGCTCTATCGCACGGGCGATCGCGTGCGCTGGAATCAGCGCGGCGAGCTGGAGTTCCTGGGGCGCATCGACGATCAGATCAAGCTGCGGGGAAACCGCATCGAGCCCGCCGAGATCGAGAGAGCGATCTGCACCTTGCCGGGTGTGCTGGGGGCCGTCGCCGTCCTGCACGAAGGCACGCAAGGCACGGAGCGCAAGGAAGGCCATCAGAACGCGCCACGCCTGGTCGCCTTCTATGTGACCGACAACGGCGCGCCGCTCTCCGATGCGCGCCAGCGCCTCGCCGATCAGCTCCCCTCGTACATGATGCCGTCGGTCTTCTCGCGGCTGGACGCAATGCCGGCGCTGGCCAACGGCAAGATCGATAGGCGCGCGCTGTCCACCTTGCCGCTCCACCCCGAGACGCCCGGACCAGCCGCGGCCATGGTGCTGACGACCGCTGAACGGCAGGTAGCGGAGATCTGGGCCCGCGTCCTCGGCGTGCCGCTGGCGTCGATCGGACGGGACGCCGATTTCTTCGGGCTGGGCGGGCACTCGTTGTTGGTGACCGCCGTTCGCGGGGCGCTGGCCCGAGAGCTGGCCCGCACCGCTCCCGAGGAGGTGTTCTTCGCCAGGAGCCGTCTGGGCGAGCTCACCCAGGCCCTGATGCCCGTTGTCCCGGCCGATGACGTCCCTCGGGCGCAGGCGACCCTGCCGTTGGCGCCCATCCAGGAGACGTTCTACTACCTGGCGCAGATCGAACCGGAGTCCGCCGCGTACGTTGTTACGGCCACCCTGAAAATCGACGGTCTCCTCGATCGCGCGCGTCTGCGGGCGGCGGCGCTGGACGTGATGCGCGCCAATGAGTTGCTGCGGGCGCGCGTCGAGGCGCGCGCGGATCAGCCAATCCTGATCGTCGCGCCGGTCGAAGACGAGGAGACGTGGTTCCGTTGGCAGGAGCGGGAGCCGGGGCCCGGCGAGGAGGCCGGCCGTCTGGTGGAGGCGTTCGAGGGGGCCCCCATCGCCATCGGTGGACCGGCGCTGACGCGGTTCCAGCTGGTGCGTGTGAGCGAGACCCAGCACACCCTGACGCTGGCGGCGCACCACATCCTCGTCGACGGCGCTTCGGTGGGCGTCATCGTCTCCGAGTTGCTGGCGCGGTACCGTGATCCCGGAGCTGCCGCGCCGGGCAAGGCCCCTTATGGCGCGTTCGTGACGGCCACGCGGGCGCGCCTGGCCGGCGAGCGGCTGGATCGCCTTCACGCGTTCTGGCGGGACCATCTGCGCGGTACCCGCGCGCCGGCCCTTCCCCCCGACTACCTTGCCGGCCCGGGCATCGAAAGCCCTCGCGTCGCCGCGCCCACCAGCCTGGTCCAGCCGCTGTCGCCCGCGCTGGCCGGGCGAGTTCACGCCTGCGCGCGCGGGCAGCGGGTGACACCGTTCGTGACCGCACTCGGCGCCGTGGGGGTGACTCTCGGCCGCTGGCTTCCCGACCGGCAACTGGTGCTGGGCAGCCCGGTGTCGTTGCGGGGCCTGGGGCCCTTCGATACGACAATCGGCTGCATGGTGAACTCGGTCGCGATCAAGCTCGATCTCGGCAGCGGTCAACAGCCCTTTTCCGCGCTGCTGGCGGCCGTCCGTGCCTCCGTGCTCGAGTCCATGCGGCACGCCGAGCTGCCCATCGCCTGGCTTCACACCGGACGGGGACGCGCGCGGGACGAGGCCGCCGCGCCTCTCTTCCGCATCTTCTTCAACTACCTGGATCGCGGCCAGGACCACCTGAGCGCGGGCGAGCTTCGGGTCGAACCCCAGTTCGCACGGCGGCCCATCCCCAAGTTCGACCTGACGATCTATCTTCATGACTGGGGCCAACGCATGGATCTCGAGCTGGTCTATCCGCCCGATCGGTATGACCAGAGGACGATGCGCTGCCTGGCCGGGCAGATCGAGACGGTCCTCGAGCAGGTGACGCGGACGCCGGAGATCGCGCTCGACATGATTCGTCTGGAGCTGCCTCCCGCCGCGGCCCCCGAGCCAGAGCCTCCTGCGGACTTCGACGAGAGGGCGACGATCCACGCAGCGTTCGCGGAGATGGCCCGCCGGCGCTCGACGGATCTGGCGGTGACTGACGAAAGCGGTGGCCTGACATACCGCGAGCTGGCGGATCGCGCGGGGCAGGTCGCCCGGTTCCTGGAGGAGGCGGGCCTGGGCGTGGGAAGCCGCGTTGCCATTGTGGGCTCGCGTGACGCCTGGCTGGTGGCCTGCGTGATCGGGGCCCTCGACGCGGGCTGCGTGTTCACCGTCATCGATCTCGGCGCACCGGCGGCCGTGCGGCAGGCGGTTCTCGACGCCTTCCGGCCCGATCTGATCATCGATCCGCAGGGCCGGCTCGACAGTGTCGCGACGGCTCGCATCCCGTCGGGGACATCGACGTTCGTGGCGGGGCGGCAATCGCCGCGGCCCCTGCAGCGCCTGTCGGACGGCGGCGACGCCTATGCCCTTTTCACCTCGGGAACCAGCAGCCGCAAGAAGGGCATCCTGGGCACGCACACCCCGGTCGTCAGGTTCCTCGGCTGGCAGGCGCGCCGCTTCGAACTGGGAGACCAGGACCGCTTCGCCTTGCTGGCCGGCCTCGGTCACGATCCGATGCTGCGCGATCTCTTCGCGCCCCTGTCCTGCGGCGCCGCGCTGCACATTCCCCCTCAGGCCACCCGGGACGATCCCCGGCTGCTGGCGGCGTTCCTCAACCGCCATCGGATCACCGTCTTGCACATCACCCCGCCGCTGGCCGCGAACCTGATTGCCGCCGCCGAGAAGCTGCCCGCGGTGCGCCTGATCTTCTGCGGCGGCGACCGGCTGTCGCCTGACCAAGCGCAACGCTTGTTCGACGCGGCCCCGAACGCGCGGCTGGTGAATTGCTATGGCCTGACCGAGACGCCCCAGGTCATTCTGTTTCATGAGCTCGAACGGGGAGCGCGTCTGGCCGGCATTCCCCTGGGCCTTCCCGTTCCGGGGGCGCGCATCGACGTCGAGACGCCAGCGGGCATTTCGTCCGCGACCGGTGAACTGGGCGAGATCGTGGTGTACGGCGACCATGTCGCCAAGGGCATTCTCACTGCGGAGGGCGTAACACCGATCGGCGGACCGGCCGGCTTTCGCAGTGGCGATCGCGCCCGCCGCGATGCCTGGGGTCGCATCCACTACCTGGGCCGGCACGATCGCGAGCGGAAGCTGCGTGGCTTCCGCGTGGCGCTCGACGAAGTCGAGGAAGCGCTGCGCGCGGTCGCCGGCGTCGAGCGCGCGCGCGCCGTTGTCCGCGGCGATGACGCCTGGCCTCGGCTGTTCGCATTCGTCGTCGCCGACCGGTCACGGACGTCGGAGGCGGCGATTCGCACCGCGCTGGCGGCGCGGATGCACGCCGCCGCCGTTCCCGATCAGGTGATTATTCTGCCGGCGCTGCCGCTGTCTCCCAACGGCAAGGTGGACGATACGGCGCTGGCGCAGTGCTCGTTGCCGGGGCTGCCGACCAGCCGGGCGCCGGCGATCGAGGCACGCACCCAGACCGAGGACCTGATCATCAGGGTCTGGCGGGAGATCCTGGCGGTGCCCGCCGTCGGCGTCGCCGACGACTTCTTCGATCTCGGTGGGGATTCGATCCGGGCCGTGGCCGCGCTGTCCCGCCTTGGCGGCGCGCTGGGCACGCCTATCGCGGTCGAGTTGCTGATGCGGAACCCCACGCCCGCGGCGTTGGCGGCCGCCCTGCTGTCCCAGTCGGGGCACCTCGAGGAGCCGCTGGTGGTCGAGGTCAATCCCGCGGGCGCGCAGCCACCCCTGTGGATGTTCCACCCTATCGGAGGGCATGTGCTGTTCATCCGCCGTCTGGCCGCTCAGCTTGGCTCCGACCAGCCGGTCTTCGGCGTGCAGGCCCGCGGGCTCGACGGTGTGCAGCCCCCGATCGACTCCATGGCCGAGCTGGCGGCGCTGTACACCTCGCTGGTCCGCCAGCATCAGCGCCATGGGCCGTATTTTCTGGGCGGTCCTTCGTTTGGGGGGCGCCTGGCCTTCGAGGTGGCGCAGCAACTCCGCCAGGAAGGAGAACAGATCGCGATGATCGCCATGTTCGACAGCTACGCGCCCGGGTTCCCGGTGGTGGCGCTCCACCACCGCCTGTGGAGCCGGCTGGAAGGGCCTCGCCGGCGCTGGCCATGGCTGGTGCCCGAACGCCCGCTGGCGGCCGTGCGGGATTGGCTGAGCGGGAACCGTCATGGCAGGCACGGTCCAAACCAAGATGGCGGCGACGACTACCGCGACAACCTGGATCCGACCCGGGGAACGATGGAGCGCTACGTGCGCGACGTCATCGCGGCGAACCAACGCGCAGCCAGGAGCAGGCCCGTCGCTTACTATCCGGGCGCGGTCACCCTGTTTCGCGCACAGATTCAGCCCCAGGAAGACTTCAAGGCCGACTTCTCCGACGTGCGGAACGGCTGGGGTCGATACGCGCGTGAGGTGACGGTCGACATCGTGAACAGCACGCACCATGGCATCATGGATTTCCCTGCCCTGACCCAGCTGGCTGCATTGCTGAAGGCGCGCCTCGACGGGTGCCGCGCTTCCCGGCGGGCGTTTCAATGACGCCGGGATGGCAGAAACTGCGCCAGCGCGCGACCACAGTCGTGAAGGCAGGCGTGCAAATGGGCCGGTCTGTTCTCGTGCCGTCGTTTCGACGCACGGTCGTGACCGCCGACGCCGCCAAGGCCGTCTGGGAGTGTGCCCGCTGGATGGAGGACTACCTCGGGCAGGCGCACCTCGAGCTGGGACGCAACGGCGAGATCTGCCCGTACATCAAGGCGGCCATGCGGAAGGAAAAGGTGAGCTACCGCTGCTACGACGGTGTCACCACGATCAGCGCCAGGACTATCGGCGACATCCTCTTGTTCGAGGGCGTCGCGCTCGAGCACCAACTCGATCCACGGGACGAGGACGCCGACGTCACAGCAATCTGCGTCCTGTTTCCGCGGCTCGAGCCCGTTCACTTTCCGAAGATGGCCGAGGCCCACGAGAGGGCGAAGGGCGCGCTCATGAGTCGGGGCATGATGCTGGCCGTCTTTTACCCGGGCTACGAGAAGGGGGCGTTGTACAACCCGGCTTTCAAGCTGTATCAATCGCCGTACCCCATCGCGGCAATAAGGCCCATGGCCATCCGCGACATCGCGTTCCTCGAGTACCACCGCGAGGCCTTCGCCGAGTACCGCCGCCGCTTCGCCGGCGAGTTCGCGTCCGGAGAGGTATCGAACAAGTTCGGTCACGTCGATCGTTACCGCGCAGCAGAGCAGCGCTTCCCACCCTGAGGTCTTGGGACCTTATTTCACCGGCGTATAGACCTGATCGCGGCCGCCGACGCTGGGTGTATGGGGGGCGTCGGCACCTGCGGCCCCATGACAGCCCACGCAGATCTTCATGGCGGGCCCGGTCGATCCCATTCCGTCGGCAACCACGCCGGCGGCATCGTGCGGCGCCTCGCTGTCGAGGGGCACACGTTCGTACCAGTACCAGTTCGCGCCGGCCGCGCTGTCGTTGCTGAGCTTCGCGTAGACCGCGTATCCGATCGGACTGGTATCGCCGGCCGCAGCGTAGAGCTCCTTGACGGCGGCCGCGCCCTCCAGCCACGCGGCCGTCTCCGTCGCGTGCGCCGCGATGACGTCGTTGGAGCAGATGCGGTTGAATCCGTGCGGCGACGGCGAGCGGGCGGCATGAACCGCCGGCTCGCAGTGCCAGTTCTTGTACTGACCCGTCTGCAGCCATGCCTCGACAGCGGCCGCTCCCATCGGCGGAAGCCCAGCCGCGCCCGTGCCGCCCGCAGCGCCACCCGGGCCGCCCGCGCCCGCGGCGCCGCCGCTACCCGTGGGGCCGTTGGCCGTCGTCGAGCTGCCGCACGCGGCGGTGCTGACCGCCGTCAGGGCCAGCAATGCGCGGGCGATCCGTCCCCAATTCTGCATCGTTCCCGAAATTCGTGTCATCGCGTCCTCCTGTAAACGGTCCTTGGCTCGAGCGCGGACCTGCCGCCTCGCCGGCCCTACGGGGGAGGACAAGGATCGGTTACGAAAAAAGATCGCGATTTCTTCTGGCCCACGGGCGGTCAGACGCTTGACCTCGGTGCGAACATCCAACGGAGTCACCCGTCAGGTCGAGGAAGCGTTCTCGAGCAGGGCCGCTGCCCCGAGGCCGCCTTGCGCGCAGATGCCGAGCAGCGCGCTGGCCTTGCCCGTCTCGTGGAGCTCGTGGGCCATGGTGGTAACCATGCGCGCGCCGGTGGCACCGAAAGGGTGCCCAAACGCGAGCGAGCCGCCCCGAACATTGAGACGCGCGGGATCGACGGTACCGACCGCGCGCGCGCGGCCCAGACGCTCACGCGCGAAGCTGGCGCTGGCCAGCGCCTTCAGCACCGCCAGCACCTGCGCGGCGAACGCCTCGTGCATGTCGACGTAGTCGATGTCAGCCAGCTCGCGTCCGGTCTCCTCCAGCAGCCTGGGGATGGCCAGCGCCGGCCCGATGAGCAGCTGATCGGCGGGATCGACCCCGACGTAGGACCATGCGGTCACGCGGGCCAGCGCGGTGATGCCGAGCGCCGCCGCCTTGTCCGCGCTCATCATCAGGACCGCAGCCGCCCCGTCGGTGAGTGGGCTCGAGTTGCCGGCCGTGACCGTGCCGGCGCCATCGCGGGCGAAGGACGGTTTCAACCGGCCGAGCTTTTCCAGGTTGCTGTCGGCGCGGACGATGGTGTCGGTGTGGACCCAGGTCTGGGCGGCGCCCCCGGCCCCGTTGGCCGCAACCGGGACGAGCTCGCGCGCCAGACGGCCCGAGGCGATGGCCGCCGCGGCCCGCTGATGCGATTGCAGCGCGAACCCGTCCTGCTCCGCGCGCGAGATCTCGTGGCGGCGGGCCATCTGCTCCGCCGCCTCGCCCATCAGCTGCCCGGTGGTCCTCTCGGCAACCTTCGGCGCGCGCGGCAACAACTCCCCGAGCGGTTTCAGATGGCTGAGCGCGCCCAGGATGTCGGCCGCGGTGCGCTTGCCGAACATCAGGGGGGCCAGCGCGTGGACCAGCTTCTGCGGCAGCTTGACCTCGGCGTTGCTGGTGGAGTCGGAGCCGCCTGCGATCACCACGTCCGCCTCGCCGCGCTCGATCATCGCGGCGGCGGTGGTGACGGCTTGCAAGCTGGAGGCGCAGGCCCGGGTGACGGTCACCGCCGGGATGGCCGGATCGAGACCGATCTCGAGCGCGATCTCCCGGCCGATGTTGGGCCACACCGAGGGAAGGATGACGCCCCCCCACACCACGGCGTCGATTTCCCGACGCGCGACCGGATGCCGTTCGAGCAGGCCGCGCAGGGCGGTGGCGCCCAGCGCGATGGTGTCGAGCGACTGGAACTCGGCGAACGCCTTGACGAACGGCGTGCGGGCCCCTCCCACCACCATGGCGCGGCGGCCCTTTGCGGGCTTTGTGATTTTCATTCGGTCCTTGCCTCCTTGTCGCTTCGTACGATCCGCGGCATCGCTCAGGCGCCGATGAGCGCGCCGCCGCACACGCGCAGCACGGCGCCCGTCAGGCCGGCGGCCCCGGGCGTGCTCAGAAAGGTGACCACCTCGGCGACGTCGATGGGAAGGCCCCCTTGTCCCAGCGCCGACAGACGCCGGCCGGCTTCCCGCACCAACGCGGGCATGGCGGCCGTCATCCGCGTCTCGATGAGGCCGGGCGCGACGGCGTTGACCGCGATACCCCGGGGCGCGAGCTCCGCGGCGCGCGCCCGCACATAGGCGGCGATGCCCGCCTTGGACGCGGCGTAGTTGGTTTGCCCCGCGTTGCCGGCCAGTCCCGTCACCGACGAGAGACAGACGATCCGGCCGCCCTGGCGGACCAGCCCCGCTTCGAGCAGGGCGCTGTCGATGCCCAGCGGCGCCCCCAGGTTGATGGCCAGCGTCGCGTCCCACATCTCGGGCGTCATGCGGGCCAGTATCTTGTCCCGCGTGATGCCGGCGTTATGGACCACCACGTCGACGCCGCCGTGCTGCGCGCCGAGGTGGGCGGCAACCGCAGCCGGCGCGGCGCCGCTGCCGACGTCGATCGCCAGGACCGAACCGCCGATGCTGCGGGCCACCTGGCCGGCCGCAGCGTCGTCGGCCGGGCGATCCAGGCAGACGACGTGCGCGCCTTCCTCCGCCAGCCGCTCGGCGATGGTCTTGCCGATGCCGCGCGCGGCCCCGGTCACCAGGGCCACCTTGCCGTCGAGCGGGCGGACCCAAGGCGGCTCGGCCGTCGCCGCGACCTCGGTGGTGAGGGAGAGGGGCTGACCCGTGACGAAGGCAGAACGGGGCGACAGCAGGAAGCGCAGCACGCCTTCCACGCGTGGCTCGGCCTCGGGCCCGACCAGCACCAGGTGGGCCGTCGAGCCGCGCCGCCCGAGCTCCTTGGCCAGGCTGCGCACGAACCCGTCGAGGGCGCCCCGCGCCGCCGCGAGATGGGGCGACGGGGGCGTGCCGGTGAGGCCGCGGCCGAGGACCACCGCCCGCCCGCACGGACGCAGCACAGGCACCAGCGGATGGAAGAAGTCGTAGAGGGCGCGCAGGTCAGCCGGCCCGTCCAGGCCGGTGGCATCGAAGATCAGCGCGTGCGCGCGGAACCCATCGGGCAGGGCGGCCACGTCGATCGTGGTGGCGGGACGCCCGTGGGCCTGGCCGAGCTCGCGAAACACTTCGGCGTCGCCGCCGGCGACCACCGGAAGGGCGCCAGCCGCCGTCAGCGTTCTGGCCATCACCGGACCCAGCCGGCCCCTGGGCATCGCGCCCACCACCACCTGGAAATCGGCCAGCGGCCGCGCTTGCCAGGGGCCATGGCCGCGGACCAGCGCTTGCGGCAGGGGAAGCGGTAGTCCCAGGCTGCCAACGAACCGGCGAACGGCGGGCCGGCGTCCGAGCTCGAGCAGCAGATCACGCATGGTGGTCCCCTTCGTTGCGGGTGAATTGCCCGATCAGGTACGGGCGGACCCCGGGGGCGTCGGCGAGATAGAAGGTTCGCGCGTCGGTGTCATCCTGATAGAGCCCCACCTCCCGGCCGCGACCCAGCACCAGCGGGCGCTTGAAGCGAACGTCCAGCACGCGGATCGCGTCGCGGGCTCCCGCGAACAGCGCGCGCGCCAGACCCTCGTAGGCGTGAGCCATCATGGCGAAGCCGTGCAGAATCGGCGTGGCGAAGCCAGCGGCGCGCGCATAGGGGCCGGCCCAGTGCACCGGGTTCAGATCTCCGGTCAGCAGCCCGAAGGCCAGTCCGGCCCGCCGTTCGAACTGAAAGCGTGCCAGCTCGCGGGCCCGCGGCGGGACGGTGGCCGCGACCTGGCGGTCATCGTCGTGCGCGCTTGCTCGGCTGCCTCGGGTCGGCGGCGCCAGCGGGGCCACCGCGTAGAGGTCGGCCACCACGGCCCGGGGATCGGTCGGCGTGCCGGTGACGATGCGCTGGTGCAGCAGGGCGCGGCGACCGTCGTCCTGGACGTCGAGCAGCTGCGCGCGAATCGCGAGCGGCGCCGAGGCAGGCACGGGGGCGTTCACTTCCAACCGGCAACCGGCGTTCAAGATGCGGGTCAGCGGATAGGGGAGCGCGTGCAGGACGCGCGCGCCGATGGGGAACGTCCACTGGGGAAACAGGTGCGGGGGGACGGTGGGGGGGCGGCGGTAAGCCTCCGTGCCGCCACCGAGATGGCCGAGGTAGTCGCGGACCAGCGCCGCCGAGGGGGCCGTCACCTGTTCCGTGAGCTCCGGTCCGGGAAGGGACGGCGACGCAAGAGCCGTGCGCCCCGTACGAGCCGTTCCACCAGGGCGGCTGCGCCAGAGGCTGCGGGTAGCGGTGTCGAGCACCGCCGCGATGACCCGACGCTGCCCCGGCAGATGCCTGGCCGCCCAGAGGAGATTCAGGTCGGCGCTCATCACGCGTGCGGACGATTGGCGGGCAGGCTGCCCAGCAAACGTCCGAGGAGCGGACCGCCGGTTCGTTTGATCTCGTCACACACGTAGCGCACGCGCGGCTCGGCGCGCGCCAGGTAACGGTCGAGCAGGGGAGCCCGTTCCGGATGGCGCTGGCTCTGGGCCAGCAGGACGCGCGAGATCTCGACGTCGGCGAGCAAACGGGTGAGCCGCTCGGCGTGCAGCAACGCGTACGAGAAGTCTTCCCGCGGATTCCAGCGCCCGAAGATTTCGCTGCGCCACGAGGCGAGCGGCTTGCCCCGCACCGCCTTCACCTTGGCGCCGAGGAGGTTGCGGATGATGTGCTGCTGGGCGGACATGGCCAGGTAGGCGAGCTCGGCCACCTGACGCTCCCGCGGATCGCGCGCGGTCATCGACTGCCAGCGCGTCTGGGCCAGGCGTTTCAGGAATGCCTGCGGCTGCTTGATGATGCCGCCCAGCGTGTCCTTGGTGGCCATGAGAGCCTGGATCTGGCTGGTTCCTTCGTAGATCGGCAGCACCAGCGCGTCGCGCAGCAGCTTTTCCGCGCCGTATTCGCGCATGTATCCATTGCCGCCGTGGATCTGCAAACACAGGCGCGAGATCTCCACCGCCTTCTCGGCGGCCAGGTACTTGAGGAGCGGCAAGGCACGACGGGCCTCCGCGCGATGATGGTGCGCCGCCTGCGCCGGGCTCGCCCCCCGGGCACCGTGTCCATTGCGCGCGCCATTGGCGTGGCCATTGCTGAACACGCGCGGGGGCAGCTTGCTGCCGTACAAGTCCAGCTTGTGTCCCACCTCCTCGTGGAAGGCGGCGTGCATGGCCAGCGCGCGCAAGCCGACGATGTCGATCTCCATCTGGTCCAGGTAGTCGGCGATGATCTCGTGGCGGTCGATGGTCTTGCCCATGGACCGCCGCTCGGCGGCGTAGGCGCGGGCCAGGCGCAGCGCCGATTCGCAAAGACCGATGGCCTCGAATCCCACGCCCAACCGGGCATGGTTCATGAGCTCCAGCATCAGGCGGAACCCGTCGCCCGGCTTGCCCACCAGCTCGGCGGGCGTGTCGTCGAAGGTCAGCGCGGCCGTCGCCGAACCGTGATGCCCCAGCTTCTCCTCGACGCGATCCAGGGAGGCGAAACGGCGCCGGCTGCCGTCGGCGCCGTCTTCATAGGCGCGCACGAGGAACAGGGACAGATCCTTGAGCCCGCCGCCCTCGGCCGACCCGGAAGCGCCGGCGCGGCCAATGACGAAGTGGTATTTGCCGTGTCCCGAGGTGATGAAGATCTTCTGTCCCCGGATCCGCCAGCGTCCCTCGGCATCTTGCGTTCCCACCGTCCGCAGCGCCGCCATGTCACTGCCCGCGTCGGGCTCGGTGATGTCCATGCTGCCCCAGGCGCGGCCGCTGCCGATGTCGCGAATCTCCTCCGCCCAGCGGGTGCCCAGCACGCGTCCGGTGGCGGGATCGATCTCGGTCGAACCTTCCATCATGGAAAGCGCCAGCATGGCCATGGCGATGCCGCCGTGGAAGCCGTGGTGGGCCATCACGGAGACGTCGCCGCGCGCCAGCAACTCGCCGTTCACGAAGTAGAGCAGCAACGGCGCGTTGGTGCCGCCGACCTCGCGAGGCAAGGTCAGTCCAAACAGATCGAGCTCGGCCATCTTGCCGAAGATCCCCGCCAGGCGGGGGGGAAAGGTCACCTCGCCGTTTGCGAAACGCACCCCTTGCCGATCGATCTCCGCGCTGAAGGGCGCCACCTCGTCGGCCGCGAACGCGCCGACGGTGGTCGCGACCTCGCGGTAGAAGGTCTTCGCCTGCTCGGCGTCGCGAAAGCCTTCCGGGTGGCGAAAACCGAATTCTGTGACCCACGCCAGCGTGTCCCAGTCGACGCCCGGACCCAGGTAGAACTGCAGGTCGGGGTTGTCATCGAAGAAGTTCGCCATGGCCGCCACGCTGGGGATCGGAACCCGAAGCCCGAGGCATACGTCAGTATTGAACAACAGTCAATACGTGGCTGGCCGCGGTTACGGGGACTGACATATTGCGCTGGGCATGGAGATCCGGCGCGCCCGGAGGGCCGACAAAGACTGGGCAATACCGTCCGTCGGAACCGAGCCCTTGATCCTGGCGCCGATGCCCGCCGTAACCGGCCGCCTTCGCGGTCGCTATTGACTCAGATTCAAGTAATGGTATCTGATCCGGCGGAAGGAGGGGAGCGCCTTGGAACAACCTCTCGACAAGGTCCACGCCGCGGACGGTGCGCGCCCGTTGGCCTTCTTTTCAATCTATCTGACCACGGCGATCGCGCTCTGGTTCTGCCTGCGTGGCGGCTGGTACACGCTGGTCTCGCCGCTGGTGATGACGTTCGTCGCCGTACCCACCTTCGATGTCTTGATGGGCGTCGATACGCGGAATCCTTCGGAAGCCCCGCCGGGACGGATGGCGGCGGCGGCCTACCGCCTGGCCGCCTGGCTGGCGGTTCCCGTCGAGGCGGCATTGCTGATCTGGGGCGCGTGGTACGTGACGCGGCCGGAGAGGTCCGGGTTGGAGGCGCTCGGGATTGGTGTGGCGGTCGGATTTTCGGGCGGCGTCACGGGAATCACCGTCGCGCACGAACTGATTCACCGGGCGAGTCGCGTCGATCGCCTGCTCGGGGGCGTCTTGCTGGGCTTCGTCTCCTATCTGCATTGGGCGATCGAGCACGTCGCGGGTCATCATCGTCGGGTGGCGACCGTCGACGATCCGGCCACGGCCCGGCTCGGGGAGACGCTGTCCGCTTTCATGGTGCGGGCGATCGGCCGCGGTTTCGTCAGCGCCTGGCGCATCGAAGCGGCGCGCAACGGACGGCGTGGTGTGGGCTCGCCGCTCGCGAACCGGGTGCTGTGGGGCGTGGTCGCCTCCTGCGTGGTGGGCGCAGGGTTCGCAGCGGTCTTCGGGACGCGCGGCCTGCTCTTCTTTGTGCTCCAGAGCGTGGTGGCGGTGGGGTTCCTCGAGACCATCAACTACATCGAGCACTACGGCCTCGAGCGCCGCCTCGTCCGTGCCGGCGTGTACGAGCGGGTGACGCCCTTGCACTCCTGGAATGCGGCGAATCGGTTGACGAACGCCTTGCTTTTCAATTTGCAGCGGCACTCCGATCACCACGTGTGGCCCACGCGGCCCTACTTCCGCCTGCGCCACCACCCGGAGAGCCCGCAGCTGCCGACGGGCTACGCAGGGATGGCGTTGCTGGCCATGGTGCCGCCGCTGTGGCGCCGGGTGATGGACCCCCGCGTGGCCGCACACCGCGCCCGCCTGGCCGTGTCGCAGCCATCCGCGGCCCCCGATGCCGGTGTCGGCGCAGTCACCTGAGCGCGTCTGCCTCGGCCGCCGAGGTAGGGCCGGACGCATGGAGCCGGTCTATCTCCGCCCTCCACCGGGCCACGATCACCTGCCGTTTCAGCTTCAGCGACGGCGTCAGCGTGCCGTCTTCCGAGGTGAACCCGGTGGGCAACAGCAGGAAACTCTGGATGCGCTCGTAGCCGCGGAAGTCATGCGAGCCGGCCTCGATCGCGCGGGTCATCGCTTCGATCACCCGCGGGGTACGTAGGAACTGCTCGACCGCCGCGGGCCCGGCGATCTCGTCGGGGGCGGCGCCAACGACAGCGCACAATTTCGTCAGGTCGGGAACGACGAGGGCCACGTTGTGCAGGTGGCCCTCGCCGTGGATCATCACCTCCGCGATCAACGGCGATAGCTTCAGCCTGTCCTCGAGCGGCGCCGGGCTGACGTACTTCCCATTCGCCAGCTTGTATTGCTCCTTGATGCGGCCGGTGATGAAGAGATAGCCATCCTCGTCGAGATAGCCAAGATCGCCGGTACGCAGCCCGCCGTCGCCCGTGAAGGCGGCCTGGCTCTCGTCCGCGCGTCCGTGATAGCCGCGCATGACGTTGGGACCGTAGACCACGATTTCGCCTTCGGAACGCTCGCCGCCCGATCCAACGCCGGCCGCGGCCCTGTCGATCACCACGCGAACCCCCGGGAGCGGACGCCCGACGCTGCCCAGTTTGCGATGCCCAGGCACATTGGCCGTCACGATCGGGCTGGCCTCGGTGAGGCCATAGCCCTCGTAGACCTGGATGCCGAGCCCGTCGACCACCTCGGCGACCTCTTTCGGAAGCGCCGCCGCCCCTGAGATGGCGAACTCGAGCCGTCCCCCCACGCGCGCCCGGACGCGCGCGAACACCAGGCGATCGGCGAGCCACCAGAGGAAGCTCTGATGCAAGGCGAGGTGCCCACGGCCCGCCGAGCGGCGCCTTGCCAAGGCGAGGCCGTGGTTCGCCAACCATCGGATCGGGCGCGGCTTGGCCGCCAGGAGGCTGGCGACAGTGGCGTGGACGCGCAGAAACACCCGCGGCACCGCCACCAGCACGGTCGGGCGTACCTCCCCCAGGTTGGCGACGATCCTGTCGACGCTCTCCGCGATCGCCATCGACGCGCCCGCGGCAATCACGCCGTGCAACTCCAGCGTCTGGCCGAAGGCGTGCGCCCAGGGAAGAAACGCCAGCGTGCGGTGATCGGGTGACACGGGGACCTGACTCAAGATCGCGGTGATGTTCGAGACCAGATTGCCGTGCGTCAGCACCACACCCTTGGGGTCGCCGGTGGTTCCCGAGGTGTACATGATCGCCGCCACGTCGTCGGGCCCGGGACGCGCCGACGGTGGCGGGCCCTGCCGCTGTGCCAGCTGCGCGAAGGTGACGGCCGCGCCGGTGGGGGGCGCGCGAAAGACGCAGACCTGGGGCCACGCGGGGATGGTCGCCGCGACGCTGGCCAGCCGGGCCTGAACCGCCGCATCGGCGACGAACAGCACGCGAATGCCGGCATCGCGAATGACGAACGCCCACTCGGTCGCCCGCTGCGATTCATACATGGGCACGACCGCGGCGACGAGGCCGTAGCTGGCATAAGCGACGGCGGCCCATTCGACGCAGTTCGCGGAGATGATACCCACCCGATCCCCCGGCATGACGCCAAGGTCGGCCAGGCCGCTGCGCACCGCCGCCACCAGCCGGCCGAATTCGGCGTAGCTGGTGGGGACCCACCCCTGCTCGCGCTTGGCCAGAAACAAGGGGCGGGGCCCGTGGAGGCTGACGCTCGCGTCGAGGAGATCGAGCAGGGAGACCGGCGCGCTCGTCGTCATCCTCTTCACAGCGAGACTTCCAGCGCGAGCTGAAAGATCCCGAGCCAGAGTCTGTACAGGCCGCCGCCGTCGGCGCGCCGGGTGGGAAGCTGCGGATCGGCGAGCGTGCTGCGCCCCGTGTTGTCGCGCGCGACGAAGTGCACATCGGTCAGTCCCGCGGTGAGGTGCCAGCCGGGGCCGACGGCGACCCGGGTCCCCACCGTCAGTCGCAGGTTGTCGGCGTCGGGCAGCATGGCATCCAGGGTCGCGTCCGGCGTGGCCGCCGTCGCGTACCCGGCGCCGGCGAACAGCTCGAGCTCCGGGCGCGCCCAGGTGCTTGCCGCCACATTGACGCCGTAGGAGTCTCGCCACCGTCGGCGAAGGTTCTGCACCGTGGAGGCGCCCGGCGTGGCATCAGTTCCGTCGGGGAAGACGGCGCAGGGCTGCCCCTCCAGCGAGACGCACTGGCTTTGCATCCGGCTCCAACGGCTGAGGTCCCCGTAGACGCGCAGCTCGAAAACGCGCGCGGGACGAAAACGGACGCCTGCCCGCAGGACCTCGGGCCACGCCGAGGTGTAGGTGATCGCGCGCGATGCGGAGCTGCCCGTGCTGTCGCTGATGGTCAGCGTCCCGTCGAGGGCGATGGGGCCGAAGCCGGGCTGCGCCTGGTACGAGGCGCCCAGCCACAACCGTTCGGGGAGCGCCTCGACCATCAGGCCGACGCCGACGCTGGCTTGCCAGCCCGCCACACCGATCGCGCTGCGGCCCTCGTTCAAGGGATCGACGGGCATGGCGGAGAAGCTCCTGGCCTGACGGAAATCGACCGAGGAACGGACCAGGTTTCCGGTGAAGCCGAGCGCGACGGGGCCGAGCTTCAGCCCCGCTCCCAGGGTGAAATAGAGCGCCCGCAGGGCGCCCTGGATGATGTGCCAGCGTTGGATACCGTCGGCCGCCTGCGCGAAGTCGGCGCTGTTCGCGAAGCGGGGATTGCGCTCCCAACCGATATTTCCCCCGAAGGGGACATAGAAGCCGGCGCCGATGGCGAATCGTCGCAACGACGTGGTTGCCAGCAGGGCCGGGGCGGCCAGGACGTTCGAGAAGCGGGCTTCGCCCGTGTCGGCGCCCTCGGCGCCGGGCGGGTCGGCCACCTCCGACGCGGCCCGCGTGTGCGTCCAGCTCCCGCGACGCAGGGCGAGCACGCCGCTGACGTAGACGCGCGTTCCCGCGCCAAGGGCAATGCCGGCGGGATTGAAGTAGAGCGCGGTGGGATCGGTGGTGAGGACGTTGCCGTGCTCGCCGCCGAACTCGGAGGCGGTGAGCCCCGAGGCGGGCACGGGCCTGGCGGGGAGCAACGGGCAAACAACGCCGGCCAGGATGGCCGCCGCGCACCCCGCCCGGTTCGGTGAGCGCAATCGCACCGCCTTTCGCTCACATGGGCAGGGCAGCGCGCACGTCGGCACAGGTGGCGCTGTCGGGGACCATCTTGGTCTTGAGGGTCGCGCTCGACACCGTGTAGACCGTTCGGTTGTCGTCGATGAACTTGATCTGGCTGGCGTCGCAGTCGCCGCCGCCGCTGACATGGCAGCCGATGACATGGTTGTCGAAGTGCGTGACATTCGCCATCCCGGAGGCTTCATCGCACGAGGTGCGGGTCAGCATGGCTGATGCCACGTTGCGGGTGACCAGGAAAACCTTGTCCGCCCGCGCTCCGCCCAGCACCGCTCCGATGGCGGAGGTGGGCGGCAGGACATAGCCGCCGCCGTTGCGGGGAACGGCCGTCAGGCCCGGGATGCTGTCGCCATCGGGATCGTTCGCTCCCATGATGCCCGTGTACGATGGCGGCCAGGCGGCGGTGGGGCTGCTGGTGCTGCCGAGCCCGACCAGCAGGGCGTTGTCGTAGGTCACGGTGCTGCCCACGTTCCAGCCGGTCTGCGTCCCTTCGGTCGCATAGTGCGCCATCGCCGACGCGTCCCACGCGGCGTCCGGGATCTCGATCAGAATCATTCCGCCGCCGACCAGCCCCGAGAGGCCCGTGGGCGGCAACACCGTCCCGCACGCCTGGACCATGCCCGTCAGCTTGTTGCCGGCAGCGTTGAACGCGCTCTTGGTCCAAAGGTGCACCTTCCCGCTGCCCGCCATGGTTGCCGTACCCGCCTGCCAGGCGACATCCAGGACCACGTGCGACGCTTCGGTGAACATCGCGTGGGTCGGGCACTCACCGCTGGTGCCGGCGGAACCACCGGTCCCCGTCATCCCGCCTGTGCCGGCGGAGCCGCCGGTTCCCGCGGAGCCGCCAGAGCTGCTGCCGCCAGTCGCTGGCATGCCGCCCGAGCCGTTGCCGCCCGAGCCCGAGGACGTCCCCCCGGTTCCGCCCGATCCGCTGGCGCCCCCGCTCCCCGCCCCGGCGTCCGGTTTGACCTCGGAATCGCCATTCGAGCCGCAGCCCTGGGCGGCGGCGAGCCAGGTCCCCAGAAGGAAGATGCGCCGTGCTGTCGGTGAATGCAGGCGCTGTTTCGACCACGAGCGGACGATTCGCATGGGGCCCTCCGCACGAAAGCGATCCCTCTAGCACGCGTATTGAACTATAGTCAACAGCGCAGCTGGCGCGCAGGGCGTCACCTCGGACGGGGCCGCGCTCGGATCGGATCTGCCTCCACAGTCTTGGGATCCATCTCGATCGTCTTGGTCAGCAGCGCGGCGTAACCTGCCACCAGCAGCTCGCGTAGCTCGTCACGGGAGATCGACGCCTGCGCGATCCACTCCAGGCTGGCGCCCTCGACCATTGCGATCCAGGCGCGCAACGCCGCCTGCAGCAATGGCCTCGGTTGCCGGACTCCCATGGCGTCCAGGAGGTAGCGAATGATGACCGTGCGGTGCTGCTCGAGGATCTCGCGCACCTCGGGCGCGATCGCCACGCCGCTGCGGTAGACGGCGACGTAGACCGCGCCGTGCTCCTGGATGTACCGCAAATGCGCGTCGATGGCCGCGCGCAACCGGTCGGCTGGGGGCAGGGCGGGATCCGGCGTGGTGAGCAATTGCAGCCGGCGAGAAGCGGCCCTGACCGTCTCCACGTAGAACTCACGTTTGCTTCGAAAGTAGTGATAGAGCAGCCCCTTCGAGATCCCGGCCTCGGCGGCCAGGTCGTCGATGGAAATGTCCTCGTACGCGTGCCGGGTGAAGAGATCGATCCCCAGCTCCAGCAACTGGGTGCGCCTGCGGTCCAGGTCGAGCCGGACGCGACGCTCGGGTGCCTCGGGCTTGGGGGCTGGCGCACGCCGTTCTGGTCGGCCGCGACGCGAGGGTACCGACGGCATGTAGCTCGGCGCAGCATACATGCGGGGCAATGCCCCCGCCAATCAGATCCCGAAGGCTTCCCGCAGTCGCAGCAGCAGGTTGACGTCGCTGGTCTTCAGCTTGCCGGTCATGAGGTCGAGCGCGCCAGGTTTGAACGTGCCGTCGAGCAGCCGCGCGAAGAGGTCCGCCCGCATCTTGAGCACGCAGTGGGCGTCGCCCACTCGACCGCGCGTCATCGAGCAATCGGTCGGGGTGAGGGTCACCGTCCACTTGTCGTCCACGCCGTCGCCGAGGGACAGGTAATAGATGATCTCGCGGTCGACGACCGACGGCCGGTAGCGAGCACGAAGTGACTCGAGCGTCGTTTGAACCGAGGTTGACATCGAAAGCCCTCCTACTAACTTTCGTTCAATACCGAACGGGCGGCTGGCTCGTCAAGCGGCCGGCCCTGGCGCAGCCCGTCGGCTGGCCCGCAGCTGTCGGGGAGGCGAGGTCCGTCGCGCCTTTGACATGGCACCCGCGGGAGGCGAGGGTAGCGGGGTGCGAAAGCGGACGGTCGCCATGACGGTTCTGAAGGTCGCCCTCTGCGTGCTGGCCCTCGTTCCCGCCGTGACTCTCTGGCGCGACATGGAGCGCACCAACCCTCAGTTCATCGTTGCCTACGACTACGACGTCTGGACCTTGGGAATCTTCCAGACCGGTCTATGGTCGTTCATCTTTCTGTTCGCGACGCTCGCCTGCACACCCCTGCAGCGGATCACAGGATTTCGTTGGCCAGGCGAGCTCAGGCGGACCTTGGGCCTGTTGACGTTCTTTTGGTTCCTCTTGCACGCAACGATGTACGTGGTGGTTGGTCAGAAATTGAACTGGAACTACGTCTGGCTCGACGCCCTCCGCTCCCCGTCCCGCATTCCAGGCTGGCTCGCTCTGGTCTTGCTGGTGCCGCTGGCGATCACCTCGACGAATGGGATGGTTCGGTGGCTGGGAGGCAAGCGCTGGAAGAACCTGCATCGCCTGGTGTACCTGGCGGGGGCGCTGGCGGTGTTGCACCTGGCCTGGGTCGATCACGAGAGGTTGCGAGGCTACGCGCGCATGAACACGGTGCTGTGGCCCTTCTTGGTCTTGATGGCTTTGCGCCTGGTGCCGGTCGCGTGGCGCTGGCAAAGGGCGCGACGGTCCCCGGACGCTGACCCGTCCGCGGCTCCGTGAGACCGACAAGGGACCAAAATCCCTAGGAAAGATGCGGAGAGACGACCGCACCCGACAATTTTTTCCAGGCCTTGTCGAATTTGCGGACCGTGGTTCGACGTAGTGGTAGGAGGGCGGCTTTTCACCACCGCGACCAGAGATGACCACGAGCGAAATCAACATGACATCCGAACAGACCACCATGGCTACCGACCAGGAACCGAAAGACCGCCAGGGACTGTTCAGCACCGTCCTCGAGGCCCTGCGCGGTGCCCGCCATGACTACACGGCCTTGCCGCTCCGGCGCGCGATCCTGCTGCTGGCCATACCGATGGTGGCCGAGATGCTGTGGGAATCGCTGTTCGCGGTCTGCGACATCTTCTGGGTGTCCAAGCTGGGCCCCGACGCCGCCGCCAGCGTCATCCTGACCGAGTCGATGATGATCATCGTCTACTCGTTTGCGATGGGGCTGTCGATCGGGGGCGCGGCCTTGGTCGCGCGCCGTATCGGCGAGAAGGATCCGGACGGCGCTGCCCGCTCGGCCGTGCAGGCCATCCTGTTAGGCGTGGTTCTGGCCGTGGTGGTCGGCTCCGTGGGCGCCCTGTTCGGGCACAAGCTGCTGGCCGCCATGGGCGCCTCGCCTCAAGTGATCGCGACCGGTGCCAGCTTCACCCGCGTCCTGGTCGGCGGCTGCGGGACTGTCGTCCTTCTGTTCATGATCAACTCCGCCTTCCGCGCCGCCGGTGATCCCGCCATCGCGATGCGCACGCTGCGGCTGGCGAACGCCATCAACATCGTCCTCGGTCCGCTGTTGGTCTTCGGTGTAGGGCCTTTCCCCCGGATGGGCGTGGTGGGAGCGGCCATCGCCACCACCATCGGACGCGGCGTGGGCGTGGTGTATCAGCTCTACGCGCTGCGCGCCGGCCGCGGCAACCTGGTCGTGCGGCGCGAGCACCTGCGCATCGACCGCGCGATCCAGACCGCCATCCTGCGTCTGTCCGGGACCGGCATCTTCCAGATCTTGATCGCGACGACGAGCTGGGTCGGCCTGACCATCGTGGTCACCGGGTTCGGGAGCCTGGCGGTCGCCGGGTACGGGATCGCCACCCGCGTGGTGATGTTCGCGCTCATGCCGTCGTTCGGGTTGGCCAACGCCGCGGCGACGTTGGTCGGGCAGAGCCTGGGCGCGGGACGGCCCGATCGGGCGGAGAAGGCGGTCTGGCGGGCGTCGCTCTACAACCTGATGTTCCTCGGCAGCATCGGGCTGGTGTTCGTCGTGTTCGCCGGACCCATCGTGCGGGCCTTCAACAGTGATCCGGTCGTGGTCGGGTACGGAACCAACGCCTTGCGCATCATCAGCGCGGGCTTCCTGTTCTACGCCTACGGCATGGTGGTCTCGCAGTCCTTCAATGGCGCGGGGGACACCAAGACGCCCACGTTGATCAACCTGTTCTGCTTCTGGTTGTGGGAAATCCCGCTGGCCTGGGTGCTGGCCAAGCCGCTCGGCATGGGGCCGACGGGCGTGTTCATCGCCGTGCTGGCCGGCTTTTCAACCATGGCTGTGGTCGCCGCGCTGCTGTTCCGCCGCGGCAAATGGAAGCACATCGCGGTGTAGCGGGGCTAGCGACTTGTCGTCCAGGTGATGCCGCCTTTGACGAGCACGCCCAGGATGATCGATCCCTCGCCTTCGAACAGGTGCCGGTACCGCACGAAGAACGGGCCGAAACCGGCGGTGGCCTGGCGCCCTTGGGCCCGGCTGCCGTCGAAGGCCCAGCCGCCCGCCAGCCACAATTCACGCCACGTGAACTGAGCCTCGGCGTACGCCGGACCTGGTCCTTTGACGGACGAGTCCAGGACGTTGATCCCCAGATTCAAGCCAAGCGCCCGATCCAGGAGGGGTAAGCCTGGCGTTCTGTCCCGGGACCCCACGTGAAGGCTGATCTCGCCGCCGACTCCGTAGGCTCCCGTCGAACGCGTCGAAAGCGTTCCGCCGCCGCCCGCCAGGACCCCCGCGTTCAGCCGGACGACGCGCACGCCGGGATCGCGCGGCTGCTCCGGTTGTCGGGATTCGAGAGATTGCGGCGGGTCGTTGACGTTGATGTGGCCCAGGGCGTTCCGCTGGGCGTCGTGGAATTCGGCGCACCCGGTCCACTCGATGGCAAACACCGCTGCGGCGATCGCTGCACGTTGCCCCGAGATCATTGGGTCGTTCCCGGCGCGTCGGCGCCCCGCGGCGGGTGGCGTGGCCGGCACGAATAGTGGTCGCCCACTTGCCATTCGTGAACCAGCGGGATCTCGAGCGGTTGCGGGGGCTCGTCTCCCAGCGACAGCCACAGCGACAGCGTCGCGCGCCGCAGGTCGTTCTGCTTCAGGCTCTGGTTCCAAAGGTCCTGGTTGTCGAACGCGAACGGAAGGTAAACATGGCGCGCATCAGCCCCCTTCAACTCGATGGCCGGCGGAAGTTGAGTCGCGGGCGCGTTGACCCCGGGGGAAAGGAAAGCAGCGGCGCGGATTGCGACGCTGCAGGATGCTTCACGGTCGACGGGTAGGAACGCGACGGTTACGCCCAGTCCTTCCTTCCCCGACTTGCTGACCCAGATTTCAACCCAGGCGCACCCCAGCTTGACCGCCGCCGGTTCGGCGACGCCCCACATCGGGTAACAACGCGGCGGCGGCGGCGAGGTCGCGGCGCACACAAGCAGGGCAGAGGCCAGCGTCGCCAGTCGCACGACGCGGGGAGACTTCCCCGCGGATGGGCGGTCCAACATCGTGCGCGGCGCCAGGGCGGCAAACGGCAACATCAGAAGATCCGAAGGGTCCAGCGCCATCGGTCCCCAGGCGCGCACCATCAATTGGTTCACGGACGGCACCACCTTGGCCAGCGCGAACAGCAGCGCGGTCAGCCCGGCAACCCCAAAGCCAAGCGCGCGACGACTCAGGAGGCGACGGGCGGCCCCGTTCAGTCGTTCGAACAGCACGAACAACACGATCGGAAACAGGTACAGGCCTGCGGCGTCGCTGAGCTTGCCGGTCAGCCAGCCCGGAAGAATGTGCGCGCCCTTCAACCAGTGATCGTTGAGGAATAGCACCACCAATGCGGCCAGCGCCGACGGACGCAACAACGGAGCTCCAAAGGACGATGGCCGAGCGCCAACTTCCTCCAAGACACGAGCCTCCACTCCGCTTGCCGAGACGTGGGCGAAGTCAGCGGCAGGCGTGGTCAATGCTCACCGTCGCTCGCTTCCATCTTCCGGACGACGATCGCGATGGTTGGTGCTTCGACGTTGGCAGCCTTCATCAGCGTGACCTCCCGCGGAACGTCGTCGGAGTCGATCGCGTCGAAGAAGTCGTCGACTCGACCTTGTCGATGGCCGCGAGCTGCTCCAGGACCAGCGTTCCCTCGAAGTCGTTGTCATCCATCGGTCGCGTCGACGGAAGATTACCGTCCGTCGCGGAGCTCGGCCATGGGGGGACAGGTGCTCAGCCACGCAGGGGAGGCGGGGCATCGTCCAGCGCCTTCGAGAGCAGGCGGCGGAGATGGGCGCGTTCGTCGGCGGTGAGCGCCCCCAGCGCTTCATCTTCGAGCCGGCGCATCTCGGTCTCGCCCCTTTCGAGCGCTGTCAGCCCGGCCGGCGTGATCACGACCTTGTGCTTGCGACGGTCGTCGGCATCGCGGGCCCGGGTGATGAAGCCAGCCTCCTCCAGCTCATTCAACCAGACGACAACTGTGTTCTGGGAGGTGTGGAGCATGTCGCACAGCATCTGCTGCGGCACCTCACCGTTGTCTCGCAGTGAAGCCAGGGTCGCCAGTTGCTTCAAGGTGAGGCCCAGACGGTCGATGTCGGCGCGGGCGTGCACCCGCCGCATCATGCGGAGCAAGTGAGGGATCTGGTGAGATCGGGGAGCCACCTCACCACCAAGATACCGTGATGAGCCGCCGGTGCAATTATCTTGACGACGATGATGATCACGGCTACAGTGACTATCATGACTAGCGATACTACGTCCCGCGCTGAGAGCGTGACCCAGGGACCTCCGAGGACGGACAACGCGGCGGACCGGCGGCGCCAGATAGCGCTGTTTGCCGTCCTCCTCGGCCAGTTCATGCTCGTGCTCGACGCGACTGTCGTGAACGTGGCACTTCCTGCGATCCAGTCCAGCCTGAAGCTGGGGGGAGCGCGGTTGACCTGGATCAACAACGCATATCTGATCGCGTTCGGGGGGCTCCTGCTGCTGTTCGGGCGGCTCGGAGATCTGTTCGGGCGGCGGCGTATCTTCTTGGTAGGGCTGGCGGCATTCGCCGTAGCCTCCGCCTTGTGCGGCCTGGCCGGCTCCGCGTCGCTCCTGATCGTCGCGCGGTTTCTGCAGGGCATCGGCGCCGCCGCGGCCTCGTCGGTGACGCTGGCGATCATCGCGACGGAATTCCCCGTCCCAGCCGAGCGCGCCCGGGCCATGAGCGGCTACGTCTTCGTCAGCGTCTCGGGCGGCTCGGTGGGCTTGATGCTGGGGGGGATCTTGACCGAGACGTTCGGCTGGCACTCGATTTTTCTCATCAACGTGCCGGTGGGACTCGCGACGATCCTGCTCGCCCGCGTGGTCCTGCGCGAGACGCCCCTTCCCGAGGGGCGTCGGAGCGTCGATGTTCTCGGGTCGGTCCTGGTGACGGGCGGCGCGATGACGCTCATCTACGCACTCGTCGAGGCCTCGCACCGTCCTCTGACGGCGCCCGGTGTCCTGGTGCCGGCGTTGGCGGCCGTCGCGCAGCTCGTCGGATTCTTCTTACTGGAGGCGCGCATCGCGAACCCGATCTTCCCCCTGCGTCTGTTACGCATTCGCAGTTTGATCGTCAGCAGTGCGGTGCGCGGGTTCATGGTCATGGGGATGTACGCGGCGTTCTTCTTCGGCGTGCTCGACCTGTCCCGCAGCCTGGCCTTTGGCCCGATTCGCATCGGCCTGGCATTTCTCCCGATGACCTTGACGGTGGCGGTGCTCTCGTGGGGCCTGTCTGCGCGCCTCATGGCGCGGCTTGGTGCCCGCGGAATGCTGATCGGCGGCCTCGCGGTGATGGCCGCATCCATGGTCGTCTTCTCGCAGCAACAGCCCGATGCGGCCTACTGGCCGGGGCGCTTCGTCGCGTATGTGCTCCTCGGGCTCGGGGCCGGAACATCGTTCCTCCCCCTGCTCACCATGGCGATGTCCGAGGTACCCGCCCGTGATGCGGGTCTTGGATCGGCGATCGTGAATCTTTCCCAGCAGCTGGCGGCAGCCGTGAACCTGGCGCTGCTGGCCACGTTCGCTTCGCATCGGACCAGCCTCTTGCTGAGCGAGCAGGTCGCGCCGCTGGCGGCGTTCGTGGGTGGGTGCCGCCGCGCGTACGCGGTCGCTGCGGTCGGCGTCCTGATAGGCTTGGTGCTGGCCGTCCTGGCGTTGCGTCCGCGCCGGCCCCGGCCCACCGCGGCTCACTCAGCCGAGCGCGCGCCCGAGCCGTCGGCGGCGCACTAGGTTCTCAGTTGTTCACCACTCCTTGGTGCGAATAGCACACGAGGTCGCAATCGCGAGAGTTCTGAATGCCCGACAACTTGGCCTGTGCAGCGATCGGCGATGAACCGTCGATGGAGACTGATAGCGGCAGAGTCCCATTATCGGCGTGCCCCAGATCCACGCCTACGAGTTCGAAGCCTGATGAACTACAAGTATCGATTCCGTCGCGGCCGCTGAAGCCGTTGCTCGGACACGACGCCTGGTAGGTCCTACCGGCCACCACGATGGACAATTGATATTGGTCGGGAATCGCATTGGCGAATTCCATCGAGATCTTCGGCAGGCAGCCAATCGTCGGACAAACGGCGTTGTGACAAGACAAACCCGTAGCCGACGAAAGAAGAAGTATCAGTATTCCACGCCGCATCGTCATCTCCTTCATTTTCGCGCGAAAGGGGTCAAGAACGTGAGATTCAACATCTGGATACCCGTGAACCCGACAACAGCGGCAAACAGATCCGCACCGCGGGCGGTCGGGTAACGAAGCCGATCAAGACCACCGTGGGAAAGGTCCTAGAACTCGCGGCCGGCCGTGATCTGGAACCACCACAGGTGGGAGAAGCCGGTGTGGACCCACTGGTTGTTGGCTTCGAAGACGCGGAAATCGAGCGAGATGGGTTCGACGGCGACGAACCAGTGGTGGCCGACCACGCTGATGGCGCCTGCGAAGCCGCTTTCGATACGGAACAGCGAGCTGTCCTTGGTGTTGGGGGGCTGGGACTGAAAGAGAATCTCGCCGCGCACCAGGTGCACCAGCGGCTCGATGTGAATCGCGACGTCCTGGTTTTCCCAGGCAAGAATGGGAAAACCCAGCGTGATGGGATCGAAGCGGAACCCGCTCGCGGCGTAGCCAGTCTGGCCCTCCCATTCGACGCCGGCGGCGAAGTGGTAGCGGACGTGGCTGCCGAGCCCGATGCCGATGTCCAATCCCAGCACCGCGGGCGAGGGGAGCTTCGTGCCGTTACCGCCCCCCGGCGTGATCATGCGCGTGAGATCGCCGCTCTGGCCGAATCCGTGCGCATAGAGCAGGCCGAGTCGAAACGGTAACGAAACGCCCGCGACCTTGGCCGGGACGGCGCCGCTGGGAGGCTTGGCCGGGGCTGGAGCGGCCTCCGCCTCGTCGGGGGGCGCGTTGGTTGCGGCCCATCCGAGCGAGGGGATCACCAGAGAGCCCAGGAAAAGGAAACCGACAGTCCGCAGCCCGCGCATGGCCGGCACTATCGCACGATGCGCGCCGACCCGGAAAATTCAGGTTGACTCGATACGGCCTACCAGTTATTTCGAAGCATCGAACTATTCTGAGTATCTGAATGGCTGGAAAACCGCAAAAGCACGCCGACGCCGCGCCCTGCCTGATACCCGCCGAGATGGGGGCCTTGATCGGCGAGCTGATGAAGCACGTGAACCGGCGTTCCGCCGGCGAAACGTTGGCGATCCTGAACGACGCCAGCTTGACCTTGCCTCAGCTGGTCACCATGCACATCCTCGATCAGTGTGGTGTGCGCACGGTGTCCGGGATTGCGTCGGCGTTGCGGTTGTCGCCGGCCGCCACCAGTCACCTGGTCGATCGGCTGGTGGTCGCGGGCTTCGTCGGCCGCATCGAAGATCCGGATGACCGTCGGCAAAAGCGTGTCACCCTTACCGCGACCGGACGCCGGTTGGTCGAACGCGTGGAGCGGGAACGCACGCGTGAGATGACCGATGCTGTCGCCGGATTGTCTCCCGAGGTTTGTCGTCAATTCAGTAAGGTCTTGGTCCGGGTCATAGAAGAGCTCTCGTCGTTGCCAAAGGACGTTTCATGAAAAGCATCGTTTCGGTGAAGGACGCCACGAAGGACTATCCGCTGGGCAAGGTCATCGTTCAGGCGCTGCGGGGGGTAACGCTGGACGTGGCCGAGGGCGAGTTCCTGTCGATCGCGGGCCCGTCGGGCAGCGGCAAGACCACCTTGTTGAACTTGATCGGGTGTGTCGATACTCCCACCAGCGGCACCGTCGAGGTCGCCGGGCAGGACACCCGCAAGCTGTCCGAGCGCGCGCTGACCGAGCTGCGGCTGAACACGATCGGGTTCATCTTCCAGAGCTTCAATCTGGTGTCGGTGCTCAGCGTGTTCCAGAACGTCGAGCTGCCGCTCTTGCTTCAGCGCCGGCTCTCCACCGCCGAGCGTAAGACGCGGGTCCTGGGGTTGCTGGAACGGGTGGGGTTGGCCGAGCACGCCCTGCATCGTCCGAGTGAACTGTCCGGCGGACAGCGCCAGCGCGTCGCCATCGCGCGCGCCCTGGTGACCCGCCCTCAGCTGGTGCTGGCCGACGAGCCCACGGCGAACCTGGACTCCGTCACCGGCAAGAACATCCTGGACCTGATGAAGGAGCTGAACCGCACCGAACGCACCACCTTCATCTTCTCCACCCACGACGCGCAGGTCATGGCCCACGCCAGCGCCGTCGTGCGCCTGGCCGACGGAAAATTCCTGGACCGCCTGACGGGAGCCGAGGCCATCGCCGCCGGCGTGAACCGGCCCGCGCCGCGGGCGGGGATTTCCTGATGCAGGCCTCGTTCGCCACGCTGGGGGTGATCGCCAAGATCGCCTTCCGGAACCTGTTCGCCAGCCGGCTGAAGACCTTCATCGTCGGCGGCATCATCATGGGCGGCGCGCTGCTGGTGGTCGTGGGCAGCTCGTTCGTCGACAGCATCGTGGCCGGCATGAGGCGCAGCATCGTGGGCAGCGTCGCCGGGCACATCCAGGTCTACTCGTCCAAGTCGAAGGACCCGCTGGAGGTCATGGGCAGCTTCAACCTGGAAGGGGCGGACATCTCGCCCCTCGACGACTTCACCAAGGTGCGCAACACCTTGATGTCGGTCCCCGGGGTCAAGTCGGTGGTTCCGATGGGCGTCAACGGCGCGATCGTCCCGTCGGGGAACACCATCGACGTGGCGCTGGCGGCCCTGCGCGAACTGGTGCGCCGCAAGCTCGAGGGGAGCGCCACCGCGGCGGACATGGCCGCCTACGCTGCCAAGAAGGATCATGTCCGGCAGATCCTGAGCGTCCTTCAGGGCGACATGTCCAGCGCGCATTTGTTGCGCGACGAGAAGGCCGATTCGAAAGAGGACGCCGAGGCGGTCGCGCGAGCGACGTCCCCGGCCTTCTGGGCCAACTTCGACAAGGATCCACTCGACGCGCTGGAGTTTCTAGAGAATCGCATCGCGCCCCAGGCGACCGATGCGGACATGCTGTTCCTGCGCTACGTCGGCACCGATCCCGACATGTTCGCGAAGTCCTTCGACCGCTTGAAGGTCGTGGACGGCACCGCCATCCCGCGCGGCAAGCGCGGCTTCCTGTTCGCCAAGTTCGTCTACGAGGATCAGATCAAGCTGAAGACCGCGCGGCGTCTGGACAAGATCAAGGTGGCGCGGGACGAACGCGGCACGAAGATCGCCAAGGATCCTGAGCTGCAGCGTTACGTTCGCGAGAACAGCAGCCAGGTGCGTGAGATCCTGCTTCAGCTCGACGGCATCAAGACCACGCAGTTTCGACAGAAGCTGCAAGCCAAGCTGGGCAGCAGCGAACAGGACGTGGGAAAGCTGCTGGCGGCGCTGTTCCAAACCACCGACGAGAACTTCGACGATCGCTACAAGTTCTTCTACGCCGAGCTGGCGCCGTCGCTGGAGCTGTACCGCATCCGGATTGGCGACACCTTGACCATCAAGGCGTTCACCCGCAGCGGCTACGTGCAGTCGGTCAACGTCCCCGTCTACGGCACCTTCGACTTCACCGGCTTGGAGAAGTCCCCGCAGGCCGGATCACTCAGCATCATGGACATGGTCTCGTTCCGCGATCTTTACGGTTTCATGACCGCCGATCGCGCGAAGGAGATCAAGGAACTGAAGGCCGCCATGAACGCGCGCGAGGTGTCGCGTGACAACGCCGAGGCCGAGCTGTTCGGGACAAAGGCGGAGGCGCCCTCCGCCGAGACGGACAAATCCCCCCCTCGCACCATCGTCGCCGAGGCCACGCCCGGCATTCACCCTCCCGAATCGAAGGGCCTGGCCGGGCGCCTGGCGCGCGAAGAGCTGGTCAAGCGCGTGTACGATCCCGAGCAGCTCGAGTCCGGGTCGGTGCTGAACGCCGCGGTCATCCTGGATGACGAGCGCAAGGTTCCCGAGACCATCAAGGCCATCGAGGCGGCCGGCCAGCGCGACGGCCTGCCCCTCAAGGCCATCAGCTGGCAACAGGCGTCCGGCTTCATCGGGCAGATGGTCATGGCCTTTCAGGCCGTGCTCGTGGTGTTGATGCTGATCATCTTCCTGGTGGCGCTGGTCATCATCAGCAACGCCCTGGTGATGGCGACGCTGCAGCGGGTGCAGGAACTCGGGACGTTGCGGGCGGTGGGCGCACAGCGCAGGTTCATTCTGACCATGTTGATGTTCGAGTCGATCGTCGTCGGGATCATCTTCGGCGGCCTGGGCGCCGGACTTGGCGCCACCATCGTCGCGGCGCTCGGAAAGATCGGCATCCCGGCGCCCAACGACGTCTCGTACTTCTTCTTTTCGGGCCCACGCTTGCACCTCACGTTGGGCAGCGGGAATGTGATCCTGGCGCTGGCCATCGTCTTCGTCGTCAGCGCAGTTTCCAGCTTCTATCCAGCGTGGCTGGCCATGCGGGTCAGCCCGCGCCAAGCCATGCAGGCGGAGGAATCGTAAATGGCCAACGTCAGCACGAATTTTCGAATCGCGTTCCGCAGCCTGGTGCAGCACCGCCGTCGCGCGCTGTTCCTGGGCGGCGCCATCTCGGCCGTCACGGCCCTGCTGGTGCTGCTGAACGGCCTGTCCACCGGTGTTCACGAGGCGATGGAGCACACCGCCACCACGCTGAGCAGCGGTCACCTGAACGTCGGCGGCTTCTTCAAGATCAGCGCCGGTCAATCGGCTCCGGTCGTGACGGACTATGAAAAGGTTCTGGAGCACGTCAAGGCCGACGTGCCCGAGCTGGCATACACCGTTCAGCGCGGGCGCGGCTGGGCCAAGCTGGTGTCCGACACCGGCTCGATGCAGGCGGGCATCAACGGCATCGACATCCGCAATGAACCGGCGTTCAAGAATGTGCTCCACATCGTCAGCGGCAACATCGACGATCTGGCCCAGCCGGGCACCATCTTGGTCTTCGAGGATCAGCTGAAGAAGTTGGAGGTCAAGATCGGCGACGCCATCACCATCTCGGCCCAGACCACCCGCGGCGTTTCCAACACCATCGACTGTCGGGTGGTGGCCATCGCGCGCGACGTGGGCCTGATGAGCAAGTGGAACGTCTACGTGCCCATCGAGACGCTCAGGGCTCTCTATCAGCTGAGCCCGAACACCACCGGGGCCATCCACCTGCACCTCAAGCCCAGCGAACAGTCGCACGCGCCGACCATTGCGGCTCGGCTGCGCAACTCGCTGGAGAAGGCCGGCTACCGCATGATGGATCCCGATCCACGCGCCTTCTGGATGAAGTTCGAGGTCGTCAACCGCGAGCAGTGGACCGGTCAGAAGTTGGACGTGACCACCTGGGAAGATGAACTTTCGTTTCTGATGTGGACCTTGGATCTGTTGAAAGCGTTGAAGATCCTGCTGCTGGTCATCCTGGTCGCCATCGTCATAACGGGCATCATGAACACGATGTGGATCGCCATCCGCGAGCGTACGCGCGAGATCGGAACGCTGCGTGCGATAGGCATGCACCGGCGAGGTATCTTGATGATGTTCCTGTTCGAATCATTGTTGCTGGGCATCGGAAGCACCGTCGGCGGCGCGATCGTCGGATCGCTCCTGGCGGCCGGGCTGAACGCGCTGAACATCGGCGTTCGGGGACCGGTTCAATTCTTTTTGATGGCCGATCACCTGCACCTGTCGGTCCACGGTGACTCGGTCATCGTATCGATCATCTTCTTGACCGTGCTCACCGGCCTGGCCGCGCTGTATCCATCGATTCGCGCCGCGCGGCTGCGACCGATCGAGGCCATGTCTCACTTCGGTTGATCCCGGTCCTATCTTCCCTTCCGAGAACGGAAATTCCATCATGACCAACCAGATCGCTCGTTCCGTCCCCCTCCGACTTCGCCATTTCGCGATCGGCGGCGCCGTGCTGGCTTCGACCCTGCTGGCCGTCGTTCCGGCGCAGGCGGCCCTGACCAAGGAGCAGCAGGTCGAGTTCCTGAAGGCCGTGGATGCGCGCCAGAACAACCAGGGCGACTGGCACTCGCACATCTACATGGAACAGAAGGAGCGCGACAAGGTCGACGTCGTTTACGAAGGCGAGGTCTACCGCCGCACGCAGGATCAAAAGTTCGTCATCCTGTTCACCAAGCCCAAGGCGTCGCAGGGCCAGGGGTACCTGCGCATCGATCAGAACATCTGGTTCTATGATCCGGCCGTCGGCAAGTGGGAACGCCGCACCGAACGCGAGCGCATCGGCGGCACCAACTCGCGCCGCTCCGACTTCGACGAATCGCGCCTGGCGATCGAGTACGACCCCGAGGACAACGGCGAGCAAAAGCTGGGCGCGTATACGGCCCAGGTACTGACCTTGAAGGGCAAGCCGGGAATCGATCTGGCCTTCCCGGTGATCAAGTTGTGGGTCGACAAGGACAGTAAGAACGTTCTCAAGCGGCAGGAGTTCGCGCTGTCGGGACGCTTGCTGCGAACGTCCTACTACCCGAAGTGGAAGAAGGCCTACAGCGAATCGAAGAAGGGCGACACCTGGTTCCCGGAGGAGATTCGCTTCTTCGACGAGGTCGAGAAGGCCAATTCGACCCTGATCTTGATCAAGTCAGTCGACTTTCACCCCTTGCCGCAGAACCTGTTCACCAAGGCCTGGCTCGAGAGCAAGAGCCGGTGAGCCGCGTGTTTCGGTCCACTTTCGTGCTGGGTGCGGCGCTGGCGGTTGCCCTGCTGCCGGCAGCGCCGGTTCGCGCCGCCGATGACCGCCCCAGCCAGGGTCACCGCCCCAGCGAGGATCAGATCTTCGGCGGCGGCCCCGCGGCACCCGCCGTCGATGCCGGCGCAGCGCCCGCGGGCAACTCTTCAGCCACTCCCGCCGACGGAGGGCCAGCCTCGGCGCTGCCGCCCGCGGTGCCCCCGGGAGCGGATGCCCCTGCAACGCCGCCGGGCGAGGTCGCGACCGAGCGTGACCTGGTCTTGCTGGGCGATCCCAACGCCGGCCCGCGCCTCAGTCAGGAGACCGCACCCGAGGACCCGCTGAAGATCGGCGGACAGATCTACCTCCGCGCCCTCTACAGCCGACCGGGAACGACCGCGATCAACACCTCGGCCGATTCGGCCATGTTGACGAAGTCGCTGACCACGTCGATGCCGTCGCTGGTCGACGCGTATTTCGATGCGCGCCCGAACGATCGCGTGCGCGGCTTCGTGCTGGGCCGGTTGGCGTTCGATTCGACGTTGGCGTCATCGGCGCCAACGTTTCCGGGTGGGACCGCGGTCATGGCGGCCGTCCCGCTGCTGTCCGGTGCGGCGCGGACCCGCGGACCGACGACGTTGCTCGACCAGCTGTGGCTACGCTTCGACATCCTGCACACCGTCTTCGTGACGGCCGGCCGCCAGCACGTGAAGTGGGGCACCGCGCGGTTCTGGACGCCCACCGACTTCCTGCACCCGCAGGCCCGGAATCCCATCGCGGCCTTCGATGCGCGTCCGGGCTTCACGATGGTCAAGGTTCACGTTCCGTGGGAGGCGCAGGGGTCCAACTTCTACGCGTTCGCGCTGGTCGAAGGTGTCACGCAAACCGACCCTCAGGGGCGGCCCATCACCGGGTCCGACGAAAGCGGCACGCTCAAGCAGATGGGGGGCGCGGCCCGCGCCGAGTTCGTTCTCGGTCCCGCCGAACTGGGCCTGGATACAGTTGTCTATCAGGGCCGAAAACCCAAGTTCGGCGGCGACCTCTCGTTCGGGATCGGTGACTTCGATCTGTACGTGGATGCGGCGCTTCGCTACGGCAGCGAGATTCCCAGGCGCACCTACGACTCGACGGCGGTCGCGCCCGACGGCCTGTCCGTCAACCAATGGGTGGATCGGCAGTATCCGGTGGAATACCGCGCCGGAATCAAGCCGCAGATCTCCGTCGGGGGAACCTATTCGCGGAAGTACAACGACAACGACGTCTTCACGGTGACCGGCGAGTATTTCTACAACACGCTGGGCTACAACGATCCGCACGTCTACCCAGGCCTGTTCCTCAGCAGCTCGTTCCCCTTCTTCTATGTGGGGCGCCACTATGCCGCGATCGCTGCCATCGCCGCCGCGCCCTACTCGTGGAACTACACGACCTTCACGCTCTCTACGTTGGGCAATTTGTCCGATCAGTCCTTCATCACCCGGCTCGACTACTCGCTGGTGATGCTGACCCATCTGCGCTTCGAGGCCTTCGGCTCGGTGAACTACGGGCACCGCGAGGGTGAGTTTCGGCTGGGCGTGGACAAATTCGCTTTGCCAGGCGACGTCGTTTTTTCGTTGCAGCCCCAGTCCTTCAGCCTGGGGCTGGGTCTGCGGATCAGCATCTAACGTCGCTCAGGTTCGTCAGGCCTTGTTGGGCCGTGGGATGCGATAGCGGTCCAGCTTGGCGACGAACGTTCGTCGGGGCATGTCCAGCAACTTGGCGGCGCGGCTTTGATTTCCCGCGCAGGTGGCCAGCGCATCCAGAATGCGCTGCCGTTCGTCGCTGGGCTCGGGCGGCGTTTCGCGCACGGGTGCCTCGTTCATCGGGCCCGGACGCTCGCCGTAGGCTCGGCCGGTGTGCTCGTTCAGCGCGGCGGCGGGCCCCGGGGCCGGCGAACGGCGCTTGGCGGGAAGATGCTCGAGACCGATGGCGGGCCCGGCGCACAGCAGCACCGCACGTTCGATGACGTTCTTCAACTCGCGGACATTGCCCGGCCAATCGGCGTCGGTCAGGGCCGCCATGACCTCAGGCGGCAAACGCGGCTCGGTCCGCCCCAGCTCCTGGCAGATCTGGCGGAGAAACCCCTCCGCCAGCACGGGAATCTCGCTGCGCCGTTCTCGCAAAGGGGGGATGTGTAGCGAGATCCCATTCAGCCGGAAGTAGAGATCCCGTCGGAAGAAGCCCCGTTCGACCTCGGCCTCCAAGTCGCGGTTGGTCGCCGCGATGAAGCGCACGTCGATGCGGCGCGAGCGGACGCTGCCCAGCCTGGTGACTTCGCGCGTCTCCAGCACCCGCAGCAGCTTGGCCTGGGTGGAGGCGGGCATCTCGCCTACCTCGTCCAGGAACAAGGTGCCGCCCTCGGCTGCCTCCAGAAGGCCCAGCTTGACGCCGGTTGCACCCGTGAAGGCCCCCTTCTCGTGACCGAACAGCTCACTTTCCAGCAAGCTCTCGGAAAGCGCGGCGCAATTCAGGCAGATGGACGGACCCGACCGCCTGGGGGACATGTGGTGGATGGTTTTGGCCATCACCTCTTTGCCCACACCCGTCTCGCCCAGGATCAGGATGTTGATGGTCCCGACCGCCGCCCGCTCGGCCACGGCGTAGATGGCCTGCATGGCGTCCTCTTGGCCGGCGACCGACGAGAACCCCAGATTGGCTTCCGTGTGGGTGGGCCCGTCCGCTGCCACGGGTCCCAAGGGCCGCTTGGAGCGAACATGGACGATCAGCACCGACGAACCGATGGTGATGGTCTCGCCCGAGTGTATGAGGACCTTCTCGCCGCGCGCGATGGGCCGGTCTCGGACCCGCGTCCCATTGATGCTTCCTAGATCCTCGACAAAAAGGGCCGCTCCGATGGTCAAACGGGCGTGCGTGCGGGAGGCCTGCAGGTCGTCGATGCGTACATCCGCGGTGTCTGCCCGCCCGATCGTAACCGTCCCTGCCGTCGGAAGCGTGTAGGTCTCGTACGACCCGTTGCCGATGACCAGCAGCCGGATCCCCCCGCCGTCTCCGCCCCAATCCGGGGGACTGCCTGGCATCGTGGCGCGCTGGTTCAAGGGTGTTTCCGCGGATGACCGTCCGCGCTCGGACAGAGATGCTAGGCCGGAACTCGGGCGGGTCGCAAGCCTCGTTTTGCGCAACCTGAGCGGGATTGCTCAACCTGTGCAGCACAGTGCCGGCGCACCTGGGCAGGGGAACGGCAGGCAGCGCCTCCCAGGATCGGTCGAAAACCAGGCCAACGTCACCGTTTGGGCCATGGTGTTCGCGCCCTAGGGTCTGGAATGGATATTGCTGAACCCTCTGTGGTCAACACGGATTGTAGCCACAGGAGACCTCATGATGACCCAATCGACCGCGCAGGCGCCCGACACCTTCGACGAGACGAGCGAATATCTCGACGAGCTTCGGAACGATCATCTGGGCCTGGTGGGCAGTTCCCCAGCCATGGTGGCCCTTCGCGACTTGATCCGGCGGGTCGCTCCCTCGGAACGGCCCGTGCTGATCTCGGGCGCCGGTGGGTCGGGGAAATCCCTGGTCGCGGCCGCGATTCACCGGCTCAGCATTGCCAGGAATGGCAGCAACCGCCTGGCGATCGTGAACTGCGCCGAGATCGGCGAGCGCGACCTGGAACAGATTCTGTTTCGCGGCATGGGGCGTGCGGGCGCGGTGGGCGATGTGCTGGTGCTGGACGAGGTGGATCTGCTGCCGCCGTCCTTGCAAGGCAAGCTGGTGCGGGCGCTTCAGGCGGGCTCGCGCGCGGGGGGACCCGAGACGCGCCTCTCCGTGCGCATCCTGGCGGTCACCAACCGGTCGTTGGCGCGAGCGGTTCGCGAAAACACCTTCCGGGCGGATCTGCATTACGAGCTGGGGGTCTTGACGGTGCAGGTGCCGGCACTGGACGAGCACCGGGACGACATTCCCGCCCTGATCAATCACTTCCTCCGTCTGGTGCCCAGCCAGATTCGGTTCTCGGCCGAGGCGGTCGATCTGCTGTCCGGCCGCAGCTGGACCGGCGGCGTGCGCGAGCTGCGTAGCTTGGTGGAGCGGGCGGTCTCGTTGACCCACGAGCGCGTCGTCAGCGCCGAGACCGTGCGTGGCCTGCTGGCGCCCGAGCCGATCGAGACGGCCATCAACGAATCCCTGCAGTCACTGGCGGGGCGGCTGTTGCGGTTGCCGGTGCGCAACAAGCTGGCCGCCGTCGAGGAAGCTCTGCTGGCGACGGCCCTGCAAGCATGCGAGGGCAACAAGAGCGCGGCGGCCCGGCTGCTGGGGCTCCATCGCAAGGCGGTCGAGCGGAAGCTGGAAAAATACGAGGTTCGTCCGGCGTCGGTTCGCGAGGGGCGGTCGGAGCCGGCGCCCAAACTAACGGTCGCGGGTTCTCGGATCGGGGCGGGCCCGACCACGGACCAACCCCGGCGCGCGGCCTCTCCTGGCTAGCGACGGGGATGATCAGTTTTGGATGGTGGGTGAAGGGGAGGGGTCTGGGGAAGGCGGGGTTTCGAGGCGGGACGGGGAGCGCGCGCGACGACGACTGGGGGCGTTTGGAGGAAGGGCGTCGCCGCCGCGCGCGCTGCGGGGTTGGCTCGGGCAGTTCACCCGTGCCCGTCCGGCATCCTGTGGTAGGGTTCGGTTGGTCCCTGCTTTCAGCAACTGCACCCGGAGGGCTCGATCATGAAATGGGAACGGCCCGAACTGATTGAAATCGGAATGAACGCGGAGATTGGCGGCTATCAGTCGGATTTCGGCGATAGCGAGCCGGCAGGCCCGCGCGCCCCGACGCTGGAGCGTCAGGCGGGCGACGTCGGTACCTCCGACCCCGCGTAAGCCGTGTTTGTCCGCGTCCTGGGCTCCGCGGCAGGGGGCGGTGCACCGCAATGGAATTGCGGTTGCGCCAACTGTCAGGGTCTAAGAGCCGGCTCGATACCCGCTGTGGCCCGCCGCCAGGAATCGGTGGCCGTGAGCGCGGACGGGCAGTCCTGGACGCTGCTGAACGCGTCCCCCGAGATAAGGGCGCAGATCGAAAGCTTTCCGGCCCTGTGGCCGAAGGGCCCCCGGCAGTCTCCCATCACCGGCATCGTGCTGACCAATGGCGATCTGGACCATGTGCTGGGTTTGCTCTCCCTGCGCGAGTCGCATCCCCTGACCGTGTTCGCGACGGATAGCGTCCGTCGCGGCTTCACCGAGGGGAACGTGCTCTACCGGACCTTGGAGCGGTTCGAGGGGCAGGTGACCTGGCGGCGCCTGGTGCTGGGGGAAGCCTCGCCGCTGGCACGTGGCCGCGAGGACGCCCTGACCCTGTTGCCGTTCGCCGTACCCGGCAAGCGGCCCATTCACCTGGAAGGACCGGGCGCCGGGCCGCCCAGCGACGAGGACAACGTGGGGCTGTTGATCCGGTCGCAAACTCCTGCCGGTGTTCGAACGCTGGCGTACGTGCCCGCGGCCGCTGCCTGGACGCCAAGCCTCCAGGAGTACCTGGCCGGTGCGGATGCCGTCTTCTTCGACGGGACGTTCTGGTCGAGCGATGAGCTGATTGCGGCGGGCCTGGGCACCAAGCGGGCCGAGGACATGGCTCACCTGCCTGTCGGCGGTCCCGAGGGCGGGCTGGAACGGCTGGCGCGGCTCGGGGCCCGCCGGCGCATCCTGATTCACCTCAACAACACCAACCCCCTGCTGCGCGACGACTCGCCCGAGCGGGCGGCCGCGTCAGCGGCTGGGGTGGAGGTCGCGCACGACGATTTGGAGTTTCGGTTATGAGCCCGACGCCGGTGGCCCCCGCTCGGGCTCCCAAGGACGACCCCCTCCTGTCGCCCGAAGCCTTCATCGAGCGCCTGCGCGCCGAGGGCGCTCCCCGCTATCACGACAGCCATCCCTTTCACGGGGCGATGCACGAGGGCCGGCTGACGCGTGATGATCTGCGCCGCTGGGTGCTGAATCGCTACTACTACCAGACCCGGATTCCCATCAAGGACGCGTTGATTCTGGCCAAGAGCGAAGACGCCGCCTTTCGCCGGGCCTGGATTCGTCGCATTCATGACCACGATGGTGAGACCGCAGGCGAGGGGGGCCTCTCGCAGTGGGTGCGGCTGGGCCAGGCCGTGGGGCTGGAGGCGGATGATATGACGAGCCTGCGATTCGTGTTGCCCGGGGTCCGCTTTGCCTGCGACTCGTATGTGACCCTGGTGCGCGACAGCAGTTTGGTGGTCGCCGTCGCATCGTCGTTGACCGAGTTCTTCGCCCCCGACCTGATGTCGCGGCGGATCGCCGCCTGGGAGCAACATTATCCGTTCGTCGAGGCCGCCGGGCTGGCGTACTTCCGGGCGCGCGTGCCACGCGCGCGACGTGATTCCGAGGAAGCGGTGGCGTTCGTGGTCGAACAGGCTCGCACCCGCGAGACGCAGGAAGCCTGCGTGGCGGCGCTGATTCGCAAGACCGAGATCCTGTGGCACCTGCTCGATTGCGTCGCCGCCGCTTCGGGCGGCGGTGTGCCGTGACGGCGCTGGCCGGCGGGGCGCGGCCGCGCCTGCGGGCGGGCGTGCGGCTGCGCCTGGATCGCATCTCGGGCAAGCACCTGCTGCTGCGGCCCGAGAAGGGCTTCGAGTTGCAGGGGGCGTCGCTGGAGATCGTTCGCTTGTTCGCCTCGGCGTTGACGATCGACGGCATCATCGACACGTTGGCCGCCTCGCATCTCGAAGTGTCGCGTTCGCTGATCGCTGAAGACGTATTCCGGCTGTTGGGGCAACTGGCTGATCACGGGTTGATCGAGCTGGATCCGTCAGGCGGTATGACGTGACCCGCGCCTCCAATGCCAACCGACCCTACACGCTGGTCGCCGAGCTGACCTACCGCTGCCCGCTGCGCTGCGCGTACTGCTCGAACCCGGTGCGGCTGGACGACCTGGGCGCCGAGCTGGACACCGCCACCTGGGCGCGCACCTTTCAGGACGCCGAGGCGCTGGGGGTCATGCAGGTGAACCTGACCGGCGGCGAGCCGCTGGTCCGTGATGATCTGGAATCGCTGGTGGTGGCGGCCCGCGCGCACGATCTGTACACGACCCTGATCACCAGTGGGGTCCCGCTGTCACGCGACCGCCTGGCCGGGCTGCGCGATGCCGGCCTGGATGGGTTGCAACTGTCGATTCAGGACGTGGATGCGGAGACCGCCGTCCGTATCGCGGGGATGGACGCGCTGGAGCGCAAGCGCAACGTGGCGGAATGGACGCGGGCCCTCGGCATCCCGCTGACGCTGAACGTGGTGCTCCACCGCGCCAACCTGGACCGGCTGCCGGCGTTCATCGCGCTCGGCGAGGCGTGGGGCGCCGAGCGCCTGGAGCTGGCGCACGTTCAATATCTGGGATGGGCTCTGGCGAATCGCACGGTGCTCCTGCCGACGACGCAAATGATCACGCAGGCCCGCGCCCAGATCGCCGAGGCGAAACAGCGAATCGGACGGCGCATGGAGATCCTGGCGGTGCTGCCCGACTACTTCACCGATCAGCCGCGCGGCTGCATGGAGGGGTGGGGCCGGCGCTATCTGGTGGTGGCCCCCGACGGCCGGGTGCTGCCCTGCCATGCGGCGCACACGCTGCCGGGCTTGCAGTTCGATTCGGTGGCCCACGGCTCGCTGGCCACCATCTGGGAAACGTCGGACGCGCTCAATCGCTTCCGCGGCGAGGCCTGGATGCCCGAACCGTGCAAGAGCTGCGACCGCCGCGGCATTGATTTCGGCGGGTGTCGCTGTCAGGCGTATCATCTGACCGGCGACATGACGGCCACCGATCCCGCCTGCCAGCTGGCTCCCCAGCACGATCTGGTGTTGCGTGCGCGCGCCGACAGCGAAGCCGATGCGGCACCTTCCCCTGCGGGACCGCTGATTCGTTTGCGCCGCCCGCCCGAAGTGGTGTGAGCGTGCGCCCCCGACGACGACGCATGGACGCGAGCCTCTGGATCCTGGTCGGATTGGTGCTGGCAGGGACCGCCGTGGCGTTCACGCGCGATGCGCAGCTTCCGCTGATGGGCCTGCGCGCGACGGGCCGGTTGCTGAACAGTGTCTGGATCGAGCTGGCGCTGGGGTTTCTTCTGGCCGGCCTGCTGGACGTCCTGGTGACACCGGCGACGCTGGTACGGTGGTTGGGCGACGGGCAAGGCGCCCGCGGGATCGCGACCGGCTGGGCCATCGGCTTGCTGCTGCCAGGCGGGCCCTATCTGCTGTTTCCCATGGTGGCCTCACTGGCCGAGAAGGGTGTGGGCCCGGGCCCGCTCATCACCCTGGTCGCGGCCAAGACGCTGGTCAGCCCGATCCGCATGCTCACCTACGAGGCGCCCCTCCTGGGTTGGCCCCTGACCCTGGCCCGCCTGCTCCCCGGCCTGTTCGTCCCGCCACTGCTGGGCCTGGTCGGTCAGGCCCTCTACCGGTTGCTGTCACCGCTCGGCCGTGCGCCGTAGCTCGTCCGACGGCGACCACACGTGAGGGGGCAGCGCCCCCTCGCGCTTCATTCTCCGTCGGCGTTGCGGATCAGCGGCTCGGGTAGTCCCAGAGCCCGCAGGTCGGGTTCGATGGCGGCGCGATCGCCCACGATGACGATCGCCAGTCGTTCGGGATCCAGGTAGCGGTTGGCCGCAGCCCGCAGATCCTCGACGGTGGTGGTGCCGATGGCGGCCATGAAGCGCGCTGGTTCATCGGTGGGAAGGCCGTAAAGGCCGATGTCCGCCAGCGTTCCCGCGACCCCGGCCGCGGTCGACAACGATTCGGCCGTGCGATCCAGCAGGGTGGCGCGCGCCTTGGTCATCTCGGTGGGTAGGATCTCGTCGGTGCGCATGCGACCGATTTCGGTGAGCGCATCGGCGACCGCGGCGCCGGTGACCTGGGTGTGAACGGAGGTGCGGATGGTGAAGGCCGACGGGCGACGCAAAGCACTGAAGCTGGAATGCGCGCCGTAGGTGTAGCCCTTCTTCTCCCGGAGCATGAAGTTGAGCCGGCTGGTGAAGCTGCCGCCCAGCACGATGTTCAACATGGACAGCGCTGGCCGATCGGGCGCCAGGCGCGACGAACCCGGTCCGATCATGCGCAGCACGCTTTGTGGCGCCTCGGGGCGATGGACCAGCACCAGGCGCGGAAGCGGGGGCAGCGCCGGTGTGGTCGGGCCGTCGGGCAACGCACCTGACTGCCACGCGCCGAAGGTGGACTCCAGCAGCCCGCGGATGGTCGCCGGGTCGAAGTCGCCCGCCACCGTGATCACGGCGTTGTTGGGGCGCCAGTACGTTGCATAGAACTGCTGGGCGTCGGCGCGTTCGATCGCCGACACGTCCTTCTCGAATCCGTCAACCGGCCGACCGTACGGATGTCCAGCCCCGTACAGGGTCAACGAAGTGACCAGATCGGCGACGGACTCGGGATGGTCGCCCCGCTGCTGCAGGGCCGTGACGCGATCATGGTGAACGCGTTCCCAGTCGGCGGCGGCGAAGCGCGGACGCATGATCACGTCACCCGAGATGGCCAGTGCGCCTTCGAATTCGTGGGTGGGGACCTGCAGGGTGGCCTGCGCCCCGTCGCGCCCGGTCCCGACCCACAGATCGGCGCCCAGACGTTCCAGGGCCTCGGTGATCTCCAGCGCCGAACGCTCGCCCGCGCCTTCGTCCATCATCTCGGCGGTCAGCGACGCCAGGCCGGCCTTTCCGGCCGGATCGCGATCGGCGCCCGTGCGCAGGATCAGGTTCATCGCGACGATCGGCGCCGCCTGCCTGCGAACCGCCAGGACCTCGATCCCATTCGACAGCTGGAAGGTGATGGGCGTGGGCGTCACCAGCGCCGGGAACGGCCCCACCTGCGGGGCCTGTCTCATCTGCGGGGGCGATTCAGGCATTTCGGCGTCGGTTCGGTCCGTGGCGCTCACTCGGTCACCTCGCCGGTCTCGTCGTCGTCGCCCCCGTCGTCCCCGTCGTCCTCGTCGCCGGATGCCACCGGTGCCGATGGATCCGGAACGATCGACAGGGTCAGGCGCTTCTGGCCCGCGATCGCGGCGAACGCCGCGCGCACGGATTGCGTGGTCGCGCGGTGGTATCGCGCCAGATCGGTGGCCATGCCGCCTGGATCTCCCAGCGCGTACTCGTAGTGATTCAGGAGATCGGCGCGGGTCTGCAGGTTGTCCAGGCTCTTGTAGTAGTCGGCCAGGTGGCTGTTGCGCGCGCGTTCCAGCTCCTCTTCCGTGGGGCCGTCGGTGGCCAGCGCCTGGATGATGACATTGGCCGCGCGTTCCAGCGTCTCCAGCGTCTGGCCGGGCTTGGCGGTGACGCCCACGCCGAACAAGCTTCCGAGGATCTGCGAACTCTGGTAGGCCCATGCGTCCTGGGCGATGCGCTGCTCGAACACCAGCGCCTTGTAGAGACGGCTCGACTTTCCCCCGCCCAGGATCTGCGCCGCCAGATCGAGATCGGCGTCACCCTGCGTGAACATCGCCGGAGAGTGCCATTCGTAGCGCAGGCGTGGAAGCTGGACACGATCGGGGATGGTGGCCACGCGATCGATGTCGAGCGGCACGGTGGTGGCGGTCACCGCCGGCGGCGCAGGTCGGGCCGGCATCCAGCCGAAGTACTTGTCCACCAGGGCCCGCGCGTGGGCCGGCTCGAAGTCACCCGCGATCACCAGCGACGCGTTGGACGGTCGGTAGAAGCGATCGAAGAACGCGCGCACGTCCGCCACCGTGGCGGCTTCCAGATCAGCGTGCGACCCGATCACCGGCCAGCTGTACGGATGGCCCGCGGCGTACATGATCTCGGGGATCACCAGCTCGGCGCGTCCGTAGGGGCGGTTCTCGTAGGACTGGCGGCGCTCGTTCTGCACCACCTTCAACTGGCGGGCGAGCTCTTCGTCCGTGATCACCACCGGTAGCGTCGACAGGCGGTCCGCCTCGAGCCACAGGAAGGTCTCCAGCAGGTTGCTGGGTCCGATCTCGTAGTAGTTCGTGCGATCGTTGCTGGTTGAGCCGTTGTTGTGGCCGCCCCACATTTCCATGGTGGCGTCGAACGACGGGTAGGGCGCGTGCTTGGACCCCATGAACATCAGGTGCTCGAACAGGTGCGCGAATCCAGTGCGTCCAGGCTGCTCGTCCTTCGACCCGACGTGGTACCAAATATCCACGGCCACCAGAGGGCTTTGGGCGTCCTGATGAAGGATCACGGTCAGCCCGTTGGCGAGCTTGAACTTCTCGAAGGCGATATTCAACGTGGGCATAGACTAGGCGAAATGGGCGGTTGCAGGAAGCGAGCGATCGAGATCAGGCGCGCGAAGCGTGAAACGATGGATCTAACATTGTCCTTCTACCACCGAAACTTCGTTCACCTTCTGGGCGCGGTGGGTGTGTTCTGGTGCGCACTGGCCTTGGTCCCTTGCGCCGCGTTCGCCGACGGGGCGCCGCCCGGGACACAGGCTGTGCTGCTGCCGCGCGATCGCCCCAATGAGATCGTCCTGGCGACCAATTTTGGCCTGGTATTTACCGAGAACAACGGCGCGAACTGGACCTATGCTTGCGAGGTCCATGCCACGGCGGGCGGCTATCGCTACATCTTGGGCCCTCCGGCGCTGACCTCCGGTGGCGTCTCGGGCGATCGCATCTTCGGAATTTCGCTGACCGCTCCGGGCGCGCCGTTCAGCGTCGACGATGGGTGCACGTGGACGCTGTCTGGCGGCGCGATCGTCGATCCGCTGAATCCAGCGGTGGCTGCCGACGTCTTCCCCGATCCCTCGGACCCCGCCCGCGTGTTTCTGATCGCGATCCCCGCGCAGCCCGAGGATGCGCCGGGGTCGATCTACCGTTCCCTCGACGGAGGCCTGACCTATTCCGGGCCCCTGTTCACTCCCCCCGCCAGCACGCGCCCGAGCCTGACCGGTGTGGAGGTGGCGGCGACGTCTCCCGGGACGGTCTACGCCACCTGGTACGAACGCGGCGCCAGTACGCCGCACCTCACGGTCTCGCACGATGGTGGCGACAGCTGGACGGACGTTCCCATCGCCGCGGCGCTGGGTCCGCTGAAACCGTATCTGGCGGCCGTCGATCCCCAGGATCCGATGACCATCTACCTGCGGACCGGGAGCGCCGACAATGCGACCGATCGCGCCGAGGGGTTGGTGATCTCATCGGACGGCGGCGCCACCTGGCGCCAGCCACTGACGATCGCCGGGGGCAGCATCCAGGCCTTCCTGCGCCGCGCGAACGGGGAATTGCTGGTGCTGGGCCGCGGCCCGATGGTCAACGGTCTATCCCCCCCTTCGACGCTGTTTCGCTCGATCGACGGCGGAAAATCATTCGCGGGGGAGGCGCTGGCCTTTCATGGGCAGGGCCTGAACGAACGGAATGGCACGCTGTACCTGGCGGCGGACAACATCATCGATCTGGTCGCGCTGGTCAGCTCGGATGACGGCCGCGCCTGGAGGGTCGGCCTGCGGTTGGAAGAGATCGCCGGCATCAAGCCCTGCGTCCAGGCAGCTTGCGCGGATTCATGCGACCTGCTGGCAGGCTTGAAGACGTTTCGTCCGGAGACGTGTCAGGCGTCGGTGGACGGCGGCGCGAAGGACGCTGCCAGCGACGGCAACGACGCGGGAAGCGTCCCGGACGCTGCCGGCGACGGCAAAGACGGCGGTGGGGGAGGGTGCGCCTGTGCGGCGGCGGGCGCGAACGGGGGGCAACCCTGGCTCCTGGGGCCCAGCCTGGGCGCAGTGTGGCTCATGCGCCTGCGCCGACGCCGCGCGCTTCGTAAGGTGCGGACCGCGATCTAGGGCGCCAGGGCATCGGGGATCGAGGTGATCGCCGCCCCGACAGGCACGTTCCCCCAGACCCGGACGCGGCGGGTGGCGAAGGCCTCCCGCGCGGTGGGCAGCCGCTCTACCAACCCGGGCGGCAGCATCTCGTCCAGTTTCGCCAGCACCTCGGGCGCGATGCCGTCAGAACTCCATGCGAAGCCCCCCGCGTAGAGGTCCAGCTCGGCCGCGCTGGCCGGCGGCGGGAAACCCTTGGCGTCGCGCAGGAACTGGACGACGTGGGCTTCCTCCAGGGTCAGGTGGCGGTCCAGCAACGCCGCCAGTTCGGACACCACGCCGGCGGCGGCGGCCGGCGCCGTGCCGACGGACGCGAAGGCCCGGTCTCCCGACTCGAGCAGGGGGTCGATTTGACGGTGATCCGCCGACAACCGATCGAAGATCGGGCCCAGATCGGGGTGCTGGGTCCGCATGCCGGGAAACATGGCCGTGTCCTCGATGTGGTGGTGACCATGCAGGGCGGCGTGATACTGCGTCCATTCCTCGGTCAGCACCGCCGCCTGGGCCGCATCGAGCTCCGTCCGCCCGCGCAGCGCGACCCCGAAGCGGGCGATATCGCGGCGGAAAGCGTGGTGGGACATCAGCAGGGCGGTGGCCATCGAAGCGCTTCCGTCATCGTTCAACAATCGGGTCATCGGGAACCTCCTACAAGGTCGACGAAGCAGCGATCACCGGATCGACAAGAGGCAGCTGTTTTGTGACGTCAGGAGGGGGGCAGGCCCTCGACGATGGGGGGATCGTTCTGTTCGGAGAGTTCGGCCTGCCCCGGCAGGTCGATCTGGTGTCCGGAACGGGCCACCTTGGTCTCCAGATAGAAGCGGTTGAATTCGTTGGAGGCCATGACGTGCGGGATTCGCCCGCTCACCGTGATGCCCAACTTTTCCAGCTGTCCGATCTTGTCGGGGTTGTTGGTCATCAACCGGATGGACCCGACGCTCAGGCTGCTGAGCATGTGGGCGGCGATCGAATAGTCGCGCTCGTCGTCGCGAAACCCGAGCGCCCGGTTCGCGTCGACGGTGTCCAGCCCCTTCTCTTGCAGGGCGTAGGCACGGATCTTGTTGATGAGGCCGATACCACGGCCCTCTTGCCGCATGTAAAGCAGCAAGCCGGCTTCCATGCTCCCTAGCCTACGCAGGGCGGCCTCCAGCTGATCCCGGCAGTCACAGCGCAGGGACCCCAGCACGTCGCCCGTCAAGCACTCGGAATGAAGGCGCGTGGGCAGATCGGTGGCGCCCAGGACGTCGCCGTGGACGATGGCCAGATGGTCCTTGCCGTCCCGGTTGTTCGAGAAGGCCACGATCCGAAAGCGACCGAACCGCGTCGGTAGGTTGGCGACGGCTTCGACCTTCACGCAGATCTTGTGGAGCCCGAACCCTGCGCAGTCATGGTCCCGGTCGCGCTCGACCAGGGCCTCCAACGTGCTGGGGATCGGCGGTGCGGCGCAGGGAGGCTTACTCATGGACGAGATATATCAGGTGGACTGGCGATGCGAAGGGGGCGCGCTGGGTTAAAGGCGGACCCCTGGTCCGCCGAGATCAGGGTCAAAGTGGGCATGGACTCCGCCAATGTCAATGTCAGCGTCGACGCGTTGGCGCCGCTGCCTGCCGAGCTGCAGCAGCGCCTGGAACGCTGTACGACGTTGCCCTCGGTTCCTGCCATCGCGGTGCGGGTCCTGCAGCTGTGCCAGAGCGAGGATCTGGATCTGAGGCAGGTCGCCGAGGTCCTGGGGCGCGATCCGGCGCTGACCGCCAAGGTGCTGCGCATGGTGAACTCACCGGCGCTGGGACTGCGACAGACGGTCAGCACTTTGCCGCATGCGATCGCGCTCTTGGGTTTGAACTCGGTCCGGACGCTGGCGCTGTCGTTCTCGCTGGTGCGCGATCTGCGCAAGGGGCGGGACAGCGGGCTGGAACGCTACTGGAAACGTTCGCTCGCCTCGGCCGTGGCCGCCCGCGAGCTGGCGGTGGCGCTGCGTTTTCCTGCGCCCGACGAAGCTTTTCTGGCGGCCCTGCTTCAGGACATCGGCGTCCTGGCCATGGGACGCGTGCTGGGCGGCGACTATGGCGTTGTCGCCGAACGCGCCAGCGACGATCACGCCCGCCTGGGCGAGATCGAACGCAGCGCCTTTGGCACCGATCACGCGGCGGTCGGGGCCTGGCTTTTGACCTCTTGGAACTTCCCTCTGCCGCTTCGACGCGCGGTCGGCGCCAGTCATCAGGCTCCGTCCAGCGCGCCGCCTCAGGCTCGCGATGACATCGACCGCCTGATGAAGATCGTTCGTATGTCCGGTGCGCTGGCGGACATCTGGGTCCGCGACGATGCCGCGCTCGCCCTCAAGCTCGCCCAGGAGGCGGCCCGATCCGTCCTGGGTTGGAACGAAGCGATGCTGGAGCCGGTCCTGGCGCGAACGGCGGCGGCGATTCCTGCCGTGGCCGAGCTGTTCGACCTGAAGCTGGGCTCGTCGGACGAGATCGCATCGATCCTGGAGCAGGCGACCGAGACGCTGGTGAACGTCACGTTGCGCGCATCGCGCCAGGCCGACATGGCCCGGGTGGCGATCGATGACTTGAAGGAACGAAGCCGGGTCATCGAAGAGGCCTCCCAGCGGGACAAGCTGACGGGCCTGTACAACCGGGCTCGTTTCGACGAGTACCTGAACGAGCAATTCGCCCAGGTGCAGCGCACGGGAAAACCCCTCAGCGTCATCATGGTGGACGTCGACCACTTCAAGCAGGTCAACGATACTCATGGCCATCCGGCGGGAGATCGAATCCTGATCGCGGTTTCAGGCAGTCTGGGCGGGCGGCTGCGTCCCCGCGATCTGACGGCCCGCTACGGAGGCGAGGAGTTCGTGCTGATCCTTCCCGAGACGGACGCGGCGGGCGCCAAGGTGGTTGCCGAGCGAACCCGCCAGAAGGTCGAGGGGCTGGCCACCGACGCCGGTGTCAAGGAACCGGTACGGGTGACGATTTCGCTCGGCTGTGCCACGTTCGGCCCCGCCTCGTACGCCAACGCGCGCGAACTGCTGGGAGCCGCCGATCGGGCGCTGTACGCGGCCAAACGTGGTGGGCGCAACCGCGTGGAGGCCGCCGGGCCGCTGCAGGAAGCGGCTCCGGATCTCGTCAACGCAGCGGGCTGACCGGCGCAGAAGTCTCGCGTTCGCGCTTCCCGACGGGCGAGTCTGCTCGACACTTCCTGATCGCCAGTGTAGATTCCGCACTTCTTTGTTGACGAATTGCAAGCGCGAGGCTGGGCCCATAGCTCAGCGGTCAGAGCTGGCGGCTCATAACCGCTTGGTCCCTGGTTCGAATCCAGGTGGGCCCACCATGGACTTGCCACCTGGAGCGTCCGCGCTCGAAGGCGGACAGGGCGTCCACGACGACCGCCTTTCATCGTGAACATCCCCAGCGTAGTGAACGGAAATGCAGTGAACGGAAACGTTGTAAACGGAGGAACCGAAGTTGCGCGATCAGCTTAAGCGGCTCGAGGACTTGCAGAGACACGACGCCAAGATTCAGGAGCTTGAGAACGCACGCAAGGCCATTCCCGCCAAGCTCGCTGCGACTCAGGCGGACTTGGCTCGCGTTGAAGCCATGCTCCAGACGGAGCGCGCCCAGGTCGCCGAGACCGAGCGCTACTACGGCGAGCAGAAGTTCCAGCTCGAGACCGACGAGGAGCAGGTCAGCGGCGCCAAGCACAAGCTGGCGCAGGCGAAGAATACGAAGGAATACATGGCGGCCCAGCGCGAGACCGAGACGCGTCGGGACGGCGTGGCCAGCCGGGAAGCCGAGATTGCCAAGCTGGTCGAGGCCATCGAGGTCAAGAAGAAGGTTCTGGCGGAACGTGCCGCCGGCGTCCAGGCCCTGCGCGAGTCGGTCCAGAAGGACGGCGAGATCGCGGCCGAGCGCATCACCGAGCTGGAGGGCAAGATTGCCGAGCTGCGCGGGGAGCGCGATCAGCTTGCCGCCGAGGTCAAACCCGACGTGCTCAAGCGCTACAGCGGAATCCGCATCCGGCGTGGCCTGGCGGTGGTCGGCGTCAAGAATGGGACCTGCCGTGGCTGCAACATGAACATTCCGCCTCAGCTTTACATCGTGCTTCAACGGGGCGTGTCGATCGAGACGTGCCCTTCGTGTCACCGGATCATCTATTGGGAGGACCTGATGAAGGATCCTGCCGAGACGCCGGCCGACAAAGGCTCGTAGTTCGGATCCAGAAACTTGGGTGAGCGCCTCGCGGCGCTGGGCGGACCGAGTATACTGCGCCCCGCTCCTCGCTGGAGTTGGTGGGGTGGGTCGCGGCGGCTCGCAAGAGTTCGTCGAGGAAAGTCCGGGCTCCGAAGGGCAGGGTGCTGGCTAACGGCCAGTCGGGGTAACTCGAAGGAAAGTGCCACAGAGAACAGACCGCCAAGGGCATTCGTGCCTTCGGCAAGGGTGAAACGGTGCGGTAAGAGCGCACCGCCCCCTCGGTGACGAGGGGGGCACGGCAAACCCCACTCGGAGCAAGACCAGTCCGGGATCGCGGGGGCAACCCCGCCGGCGTGGCCCGCGTCGATTCGATCTCGAGTCGGTCGCTAGAGCCGTTCGGCAACGGACGGCCCAGAGGAATGACCCCCCCTCGCGGCAACGCGAGGAACAGAACCCGGCTTACGGCCAACTCCAGCGAGGGGTCTTTCATCGCGCCGACAGGACGCGGCACGCGGCGCGCGGACAGTACCCGAGGTCGCTCGCGTTCATCGGTCTGCGCGCTACAATCGCGGACCTTGAGAAGCCCCGTGGGTTCGTCGTCGTTTCGGAAATTCCTGGTGCTTGCGTGTATCGGGCTGGGGACCTCGGTCGCGGCGGTGGGGTGTGGGCCGGGAGGGACCTACCAGCGCGTGTTGCCCCGGGGGTCCGGCGGTGAGTCGGGGCCTGGCGGCGCGTCCGGCGCGGATGCGGGTGCTATGGGCGGCTCCCCAGGAACCGGAGGCCTGGTGGAGGGGACGGGAGGCGCAACGGCCGGTGGCGGTGGTGGTCCGAGCGGCGGGGCCAGCGGAGGAGGGCCGGGCGGAACCGGGACGGCCGGCACCTCGGGCAGCGGTGGCAAAGCAGGCGGTGCCGGCGGGGCCGCCAGTGGCGGCGCGGTCGGTAGCGGTGGGATGGGCGGCGGGGCCGTCGGCGGCCGTGGGGGCGGCGGAGCTGGCGGTGGAACCGGAGGTACCGCCAGCGGGGGCGCGGGTGGCGGCGGAAAGGCCGGAACGGGTGGTGCGGCCACCGGTGGTGGTGGTGCTGGCGGCGGCAAAGGAGGGATGGGGGGTGCCATGCCGACCATCCTCAGCATCGATTTCGTGGGTGGCGTCAGCAGCGGCGGCGCAGGTGGCGTCAGCATGACCATGGTGATGGAGCCGGACGAGGTTGCCGGTGTCAGGCCTGCGGCACGCTGGAACGCCGCCGCTGGGCCGACCTCGACCACGGGGCTGACGCCGCTCCTGTTGTCGAACGGGACATCGACCACGGCCAAGGTGACCTGGGAAGCGCTAGGAACCGCGACCAGCGCAGGGATTTGGAGCGCCAAGATGGTGGACGCCCCCGGCGACACGCGGATGATGAACGGGTATCTGGACCCGGCCATGGGCACCAATCCCATGGCGACCGTTACGGTCAGCGGTCTCCCCACCGCGATGGGTTCGTACGACATCTACGTCTACTTCATGGCCAGCTTGTTGAGTGACGGCGAGACGCGTACGCACACGCTGAAGGTCGTGACGACGGCGTCCACCAGCTTCACGGTGTCGCAGACCGGGAAATCGCCGACGACCTTCCCTGGCTACACGCTGGCGACGGCCACGACAGGGAACTACGTCATCTTCAGGAAGCAGACCGGCGCCACCTTCACGCTGACCTCGACGGCCGTCAGCGGTACGCCCATGCGCGCGCCCATCAACGGCCTGCAGATCGTCTGGCCCGCGGCGCCGTAACGTCAGGCCGCGGACGCGCGGCCGCGCTTGATCGCCAGCATCGGGGCCAGAAATTGCCCCGTGAAGGACTCCGGCACCCGCGCCACCTCCTCGGGGGTGCCGGCGGCGACGATCAGGCCGCCCTTGGTTCCGCCCTCGGGCCCCACGTCGATGACGTAGTCGGCTGTCTTGATCACGTCCAGGTTGTGTTCGATGACCAGGACCGTGTTGCCGGCCTCGGTCAGCCGCGCCAGCACCTCCAGCAGGCGCCGCACGTCCTCGAAGTGAAGACCGGTGGTGGGCTCGTCCAGCAGGTAGATCGTCCGGCCGGTATCCCGCTTGGCCAGTTCCCGTGACAGCTTGATCCGCTGCGCCTCGCCGCCCGAAAGCGTCGTCGCGCTCTGGCCCAGCGAGATGTAGCCCAGACCCACATCGGACAACGTCCGCAAGATGCTGTTCAGCTGCCGGTGGTGCTCGAACAGGGCGAACGCGTCGGTGACGCTGGTCTCCAGCACCTCCGCGATGTTCTTGCCTTTCCACTGCACGCGCAGTGTCTGTTCGTTGTAGCGGTGGCCGCGACAGACCTCGCAGGTGACGTACACGTCGGGGAGGAAGTGCATCTCGACCTTGCGGACGCCGTCGCCCTCGCAGGCCTCGCAGCGGCCACCTTTCACGTTGAACGAGAAGCGTCCCGGTTCGTAGCCCGACGCGCGGGCCTCGGGCGTCTGGGCGAAGATCTCGCGGATGTGGTCGAAGGCCTTGGTGTAGGTGGCGGGATTCGAGCGCGGTGTCCGCCCGATCGGCTGCTGGTCGATGTCGATGACCTTGTCGATCTGTTCGACGCCGCGAATGGCGGTGTGCAAGCCCACTTGATCGTAGCTGCCCATCAGCGCCCGGCGCAGGGCCGGGTGCAGGATGCCGTTGATCAGCGAAGACTTGCCGGCGCCCGATACGCCGGTCACCGCCACGAACACCCCCAGCGGGATGTCGACGTTCACGTTACGCAGATTGTGCTCGCGCGCGCCTTCGATCTTCAGGAAGCCCTTGGGCTTGCGACGTTCGGCGGGGATCTCGATGCGTTCCACGCCCGCCAGAAAGCGCCCGGTCAGCGATGCCGGGTTGGCCTTGATCTGCGCCGGCGACCCCTCGGCCACCGCGTATCCGCCCAGGCGTCCCGCGCCCGGGCCAAAGTCCACCACGTGATCGGCGGCCTCGATGGTCTCGGCGTCGTGCTCGACGACGATCACGCTGTTGCCCAGGTCGCGCAGGCGGCGCAAGGTGGCGATCAGCCGCAGGTTGTCACGCTGATGAAGGCCGATCGAAGGCTCGTCCAGCACGTACATCACGCCCGACAGCTCGGACCCCAGCTGCGACGCCAGGCGAATGCGCTGGGCCTCGCCACCCGACAGTGTTGCGGCGGCGCGGTCGAGCGTCAGGTATTCCAGCCCCACGTCCAGCAGGAAGCCCAGCCGCGCGTTCACCTCCTTCAAGATCTCGCCGGCGATCTGCGCGCGCGCGCCGGTCAGCCCCAGCGATGCCAGGTGACCGCTGGCGGCCGCCACGGTCATCGACGTCACGTCCACCAGAGTCTTGTCGGCCAGCAGCACCGCCCGCGACTCGGGCCGCAGGCGCGCGCCGTTGCAGGCGCGACAGAGCTGCTCGCGGAAGTACTTGCCGTACCATTGCCGCGTCACCTCCGAGGTGGACTCCTGCATCCGCTTCTTGATGGTGTTCACGACGCCCGCGAAGCGCATCGCCCACGAACCGCCGCCGTGCTTGCCCTCCCACTTCACCGCCACGCGGCGGTCGCCTGCGCCGTACAGCAGGACCTCGCGCTGGCGAGGTGTCAGGCTCTTCCAGGGTTTGTCGAGCGGAATCCCGAACTCGCGCGACACCGCGGCCGCGACGTTGGCGGTCCAGCCGCTGTCCTTGCCGGCCCGGGTTCCCCACGGTTCGATGGCGCCATCCTCGACGGACAGGTTGGTGTTGGGGACCACCAGTTCAGGATCGATCTCCAGGCTGGAGCCCAGGCCATTGCAGTCGACGCACATGCCCAGCGGGCTGTTGAACGAGAACGACTGGGGCGACAGCTCAGGCAAGCCGACGCCGCACTTGGGACAGGCGCGCGCCTCGCTGTACGACCGCTCCTGCGACTCGCCCTCGACGGCGACCAGGATCGCGCCCCCGCCGGCCTTGACGGCGGTCTCGACCGAATCACTGATGCGCGCACGCTCGGCGGGGTCGATCGTCACGCGGTCGATCACGATCTCGATGGTGTGCTTCTTCTTCTTGTCGAGCGCGGTGACGTCCTCCAGCCGCTGGATCAGGCCGTTGATGCGGACCCGCACGAAGCCGGCCTTGCGGGCCTCGTCGAAGACGTCCTTGAACTCGCCCTTGCGGTTCTCGGCCTTCCGCGCCATCAGCACGGCCTTGGTCTTGGGCGGCAAGGTCATCAGCTCGGCCACGATCTCCGCGGCCGAGCGCGCGGTGACGATGCCCCCGCACAGGTGGCAGCGTTGCTCTCCGGCCCGGGCGTACAGGACGCGCAGGTAGTCGTAGATCTCGGTCACCGTGCCGACCGTCGACCGCGGGTTCGACGACGCCGACTTCTGTTCGATGGCGATGGTGGGCGAAAGGCCTCGGAGCTGTTCGTACTTCGGCTTCTCCATCTGACCCAGGAACTGCCGCGCGTAGGACGACAGCGACTCGACGTACCGGCGCTGCCCTTCCGCGTACAGCGTATCGAACGCCAGCGATGACTTGCCCGACCCGGAGACGCCCGTGAACACCACCAGTTGCCGCTTCGGGATCTGCATGTGGTCGATGTGCAGATTGTGCTCACGCGCGCCGCGCACGACGATGAAGTTCGGCTCTTCTGCGGCGTTGTTCGGGCTGCTCTCGCGCAGGATACTCTTGGGCTCGAGGATCGGCTCGGAGGACTTGTTGGTTCGGCGGCTGCGCTCCACGGCGCGGCAGTCTAGCAGCCGAATGTCGGCCTGCTAGGACACCCTACCGAACGCGTGAAGGTCGGCGGCCCCCGCGGGCGCTCACGGCGCAGTCTGCACGCAGTAGATCTTTCCGACGGAGGCACTGCAGCTCTGCCCGGCGGTAGACGTCACCTGGGACCAGAACTCGCTGACCTTGGTCGCCCACCCGTAGGTCGCGCCGAACATGGTCGGGTTGGTCTTCGAGGCCCAGTCGATGCAGGTGCTTTCACCCGTTCCCGCGGCGCTCGGCAGGGGGCTGCCCGTCCAAACGGTAGACGGGTAATACAGGTAGGTCCCGTCGGCCTGCTGCCATATGCCGCTCTCGACCTGAGCCGCACCGATCTGCATTCCGGTTCCGACCAGCGTCCCGTCGGGCCGTACGTAGAGCGTCCCCCGTGACAGGACGTCCGCTGCGGGGCGCGTCTGCCTCGAAATCAACGCGGCGGCCGTCGTAACCCCGCTCGGCAACGACGCCTGGCAGGCGGCATCGGGGGTCTGCGCGCCACCCACCTCGAAGTTGGCCGAGGTGATCCAGATCCGCTTGCCTGCTGTGACCGTCGGCTTGACGGTCCTCGATCGGGTCTTGCCAAGGCACACCAGCCGACTGCTCGAGGCGCACATGGAAATCACCGTGCTCGCCCAACTGGCGGCGCCGCCATCGGGCCACCCGCCGACCAGAGCGCCGGTATTGACAGTGAAGTCGGCGCAATTCTCGGTCGGCGAAACCCGCCCATCCGCGCCGATTCCGGTCATGACGAACGCCTTGGTCGCCGCGCCGCCCTTCTCGTCGAACACGACCGCGTTGAACACTTCCTTGTCTTCAAGGGCGCGCGCCAGCGTGTCCATGACGGGCCTGCCGTCGAGGCGTTGCCAGCCGCGCGCGTTTCCGATCCGGGCCTTGACGTCCGAGGTCGACGACGAGACAAGCGCAATGAACGCGTCGCCGGCGCTGTTGTTGATCCCGGCGGCCGTCGCCGCGTTGTTGCACTGCTTGTCGTAGTTGCCGGACGCGCCCAGCGTCGAGGGAACCCCCATAGACGTGACGAAGGCGAGGTTGTCGGTCTGCGGCACGAACGACACTTTCAGCATCGTCGTCCCCCCGACCGTGAGCGAGCAATCGCGCACCACACCCGTCGGACAACCGTCACCGGACCATCCGGCGAAGAGCTGGTCGGGCCCAGGGATGGAGTGGAGCATGACAGCGCCGGCCAACAGCCCGGTGCAGGTCGCGCCGTTGCACGTCAGCCCTAGCGGCGACGAGGTCACCGTACCGTTCCCGGTGGCGAGCACCGTCAGCCGGTACGCCCCCGCCCCGCTCACGGTGATGACCAGCATGCCGGAGCTCGCTGACAGGGTCAGCGTGCTGGTGCGACGGCCGGCCATGGCCGGCGTGAACGTGACGGCGAGGGTGCAGGTCCCGTGTCCGGGCAGGGACGCGCCGCAACCGCTGACCGCCATCTCGGCCGGGTTGCTGTTCGTCCGTGTGAGGGTGCCCGTGGGAACGTCACCCGTGTTCGTGATGGTGAAGGTCTTCGCGCCCGTGGTGGTGCCTATCTCGACGGTGCCGAAGTCATGGTTCCCGGACGGCTCGACCGTGAGGTTCGCCGTGCCGGTCGCGGCATCGGCCACGCCCGCGTCGGTGGGATCACCGTTTCCACCCGAGCCGTCCGTACCGCCCGGGTCACTGATGCTGGGCGTGCCGCCCCTGCCGCCCGTGTTGGCCATGTCGCCCGGGCCTGCGTCACCGGTCGATCCTCCGTCTGCGCCCCCCGGCGAAGCGCCGCCGTCGGTGCCGGTGCCGGCGCTGCCGCCTGAGGCGTTACCGTCGTTCGTCGTGCCCCCGTCGCTCGGATGTTCCTCCGGACCGCCTCGGAATTGCGTGCAGCTCGCCGATGCCGCTCCGACGGCCATGATCACGACCATCGCGATCCGGTTCGCCTCGAACGGCGGGAACCAGCGTCGGGGAGCTAGAGAACCGAGCAGCGCTGACTTCATGGTGAACCTCTGGTTGCCGCACACGATGGCGCCGGGTCGGACCGCCCGCCTTCACGATCGCCTTCGTCAGCATCCCAGCGGTGCGGTCCCCATGGAAGTCCGGCCGGCGCACTTCATCCGTGACGGTTCGTCACGAATTTGCAGCCGCCGGTGCCGGTCTCGGACGGGGCTAGCTGGTAGGCTGCCCCACAGAGGAGACCATGGCCCAGATCAAGATCTACGGACTGCGCACCTCGCTCGATCCCATCAAGAAACGACTGTCCGATGTCATCCACGGCTGCGTGGTGGAGGCGTTTCGATATCCGGCCGACAAGCGCGCCCACCGCTTCTTCCCGCTCGAGCCCGAGGACTTCTTTTACCCGGATGGCCGGAGCGATCGCTACACCATCGTCGAGATCAGTCTGTTCGAAGGGCGCACCATCGCCGCCAAGAAGACCCTGATGCGCCTCTTGTTTCAGCGCGTCGAGCCGCTGGGTATTGCGCCACGCGATCTGGAGATCACGCTCACCGAGACTCCGCGGCACAATTGGGCATTTCGCGGCCTGCCCGGCGACGAGCACGTCCTCGACTACAAAGTCGACGTCTAGGAGCGTCCAGGCGGGTCGTGGCGGAATCCGTCCGAATCGGTCCGGCTATTGTTCGCAGGTCCGTATTGGGCTATGGGGGGATCTGGCCCCGCGCATGCCGACCAGGCGACACAGAGACAGACGACGTCGAGACGTCAACGTTCCCGCGGAGCGGCGGGGGACTGGCGCCGACCGCCGCATCCACACCCGGGTCATGGTCGACATCGAGGTCGACTACAAGAGTGCCGACACGTTCCTGTTCGCGTACATCACGGACATCAGCGCCATGGGCATCTTCATCCGCACCAACGCGCCCGAGCCGCCCGGAACCTTGTTGAATCTCAGCTTCACGCCCCCGGGGGGGCCGCAGGTGAACCTGGAGGGGCGGGTCATGTGGATCAATCCGTTCCGCCCGGGCAGTTACGACAACATCAACCCCGGCATGGGCGTGCAGTTCGTCGAGCTGACGGCTCCGCAGCGCGAGCAGATCGTCCAGCTGGTACGGACCTTCGCGTACCTCAGCGACGACGACGAGCCGCGCGGCAACTCGTAACCGCCGCCTTGGAGCGGCTTCAGTTGATCTGGACCGACCCGACGTAAAGGCGATCGCTGCCGTCGTTGGTGCCCGCGGTCATCTTCAGACGCTTGGCCTCGCCGCCCGGCCAGAACCCGACGAAGATGCGGTAGGTACCGGCCGGCGTGGTCATCAGCGGGGCATCGATGTCGAAGGTGTCGCGCACATACTCACCCGGCAGCCAGTTGGTGGTCGGAAAGGTCTTGTTCAAGGGATCGTGATCGCCCAGCAGGCGAGGGGATGCCGGGCCATCGACGTGCACGAAGATCTTGTAGCTGGACGTGACGCGCGCCTTCACTCGGAAAAAAAGCTCCAGCGAGATCTTGCCGGGACGCTTGATGGACTCGGGGAAGTTGGCGCCGACCAGCTCGATGGCGTCACCGAAGGTGGCGGCGATCGGCACCCGCCAGGTCCAGGGCGGTTTCTCGGCCGGGTTCCAGGCGCCTCCGTTGGCGGTCGGCAGGGTGGGTGCCATCCAGACGTTCTTGCGCAGCGGGTTCTCGTCGGCCTCCCCGGCGTCCAGTCGGTTGCTCAGCAGCAGGAAGCGCGACGAGGCCGCGTTGACGACGTAGTAATCCACCTGGTTGCTCTTGAATGCAGAATCCAGCGTGCCCAGCTCGTCCGCCGAGACCAGCGCGAACACCCGCTGGCTGTCGCGCAGAAAACTCACCACGCGATCCTGCGTGGCCAGATCCACCATCGTGACGCCTGAATAGAACGCGGTGCCCTTTCCTTCGATGCGATAGCGGCCGAAGCGCTCGCCATGGCGGGCGTACTTCGCGTAAGACTCCAGCGCCGGCTTGAACGACAGATGGGTCGACAGACGGGTGACCAGAAACTGGGTGGTCCAGAACCCGAACAGCACCGCGGCTCCGACCGCCACCTGCAGCCCGTGACGACCGGCCTCCACCAGCACCTTCTCCAGCTTGCGTCGCCAGGGAGGGGCCGCGGCCAGATCCAGCGGGGGCGTCTTGCCCAGGGCCTTTCCGCGGGTGGCCAACCCGGCATACACCCCGGCGGCGACCACCAGACCAATCGCGAGGAACAGCGGCCCATAGATCAGCGAGGGGGGCCATTTGACCTTCTCCCCCAGCAGATGGACCGACGCCAGATCCTCGGGAGACAAGAAGAAGTCACGCGCAATCACCATGGTGCCGGTCGCGATCAGCAGTCCCGCCACCGGTTCGGCGCGGTGGCCCTCCAGCGCTTCGTCGATGAACACGCCGATCGCCAGGCCGATGGGGGCCAGCGCCGCGAAGCGCGCTTCGCCCATCACCAGCACCACCGCCGTCGACAGCGCGAAGCCCAGACCCGCGAACAGCAGCAGGTACGTCTGCGCGAACGCCAGCCGCGGGTTGGTGCGCGCGCCGTCCTCGTCGTCCAGGCGAATCAGTGGGCGCCCCAGCGCAAAGAAGGCAACCACGCTGAACGGGAACAGGCCGAAGCCCAGCTGCTTCACCAGATAGTCGAAGGTCGTCGTCGGCCCGCCGGCGCGAGGTGTCCCGCCCAGCAAGGCGGTGTGCTCGCCAGCGCGCAGCCCCGTGAACGAAAACACCAGCAGCAGCGTGGCCACCACGGCCAGACCCACCACCAGGGAACCGGCTCCGCCCGTCGAGAAGCTGGCGCCGAAAGATCGCCCGCCTTGTACGTCGCGCCCGATGCCCGGCCGGGTCAGCGGAGCCGTTCCGTCGGTGGGCGCGAGCTCGACGCTGGCCGGGTCAACGGGAATCAGCCCGCGGCCGATCAGCACCGCCAGTCCCAAGGCCAGACCGGGCAAGACGATCCCCAGCAGAGCACCGCCCGCTGCATATCCCAGCGCCAGTCCCAGGATTCCCAGGCCCAGATCGCGCGGGCGGCGAGCCCCATCCGGGGGCCAGGCCCAGCGACCGAACGCACCCAGCGCGAGCGCCAGCGCGGCGACCAGCGGCATGTCCCCCGTGACCTGACGCGCCGATAGCGCGAACAGCGGCGTGGCCCCCAGAACCAGCACCGCGATCAAGGCCGCCCGCTTCCGGAACAACCCCTCGCCCGCCCAGAAAACGGCCATCAACGCGCCAATCCCCGACAGCGCACCGAACAGGCGCACCCCCACCTCGTTCGACCCGAAGAGCTTCACGCCCAGCGCGCGCAAGAACAGCCCCAGCTGCGCGTGGGCGATCTGGCCCACCGCCGCGCCCAGCGTCAGGCTCTCGGAGGTCGTGCGGGCTTTTTCGGCCAGCGCCAGCTCCCACGGCTCCCACAGTCCAAAAGCGCCCAGGCGCGGCAGGGTCAGCGCCACGGCGAAGGTCAGGGCCCAGGCCCAAGCGGGCACGCGACGCAGTCTGTCCACGGAGAGCCGGGACAATAGCCGGCCCCTCCTCGGCCGTCTACCCTGGGGAACGCGCGGACGCCGCTTCCCGCAGCAGGCATGTCTGGCCGTGTTCCAGCACCGTTACCCGCGCGCCCAGCTTGCGCGCCTGCACCAGCGCGGACAACCACGCCAGCGGTTCGTCGATGGGTTCGTAGGATGTTTGAAAGGATCCGTAGGCGATGGGAATGAAGGTGCGCGCGCCCAGGTCCTCGAACGCGTACAGGGCGTCGAGGGGCGACAGGTGCTCGTCGCGGAACGGCGCTGGCTGATAGCCGGCGATGGGCAGCAACGCGACCTCGGGGGCATAACGCCGACCAATCTCCGTGAAGCCCGAGAAGTACCCGGTGTCGCCCGCGAAGTACAGACACCGCCCTTCGGTACGGATCACGTAGCCGTTGGCGCCGCGGCGGGTGCGGTCGAACAACCGGCGCCGGCCCGAATGACGCGCCGGAACCGCGGTGATCCGAACGCCATCGACCTCGACCTCCTGTCCCACGCTGAGTTCGACGACGCGTGCGAAGCCCAGGCTGGCCACCAGCGCCTGGCAATGCGCAGGGACCACCAGGGTGGCGCGCCGGTCCACACGGGCCAGGGTCTTGACCGCCAGGTGATCGCGATGAGCGTGCGAGATCAACACCAGCCGCACGTCGTCCAGATCGGCGGCATCCAACGCGGCGGCGCGGGCACGTGGCAGCCCGAAGAAAGAGTGTTCCAACATGGGATCGGTCAGCAGGCGCACCCGGGGCGTGGTCAGCATGACCGTCGCGTGGCCCACGAACGTCAGCGCCACCACGCCCGACGGAGGACGCGGCACCGGGGCGGCGCCGGCAGGCGCGGTGTTCCCCCAGAAGCGCCGCAGCAGCCGGCGCAGCAGCATCAACGACAACGTCGCGCGCTTCACGCTGAGCAGGTTCGGACGCTGCTCGAAGTCGAGCTCCTTGCTCCTTTCCAGGGCGCCGGGGTTGCGTCCTGGGCGGCTGGAGGGTGGTTCCACCCCACGCATTGTGAGGGCGCCCGACGGGACTCGCCAGTTGCGGGGGTGAATTCGTGGCGAAAGCCGCGTGGCCGTGCCCAGGGCATTCATGGTAAGGCGGTGGACCCCTCCTGGCACAATGTCTACTGACGGCGCCGTCCCCCACGTCTCGATCGTCATCCCCGTCTACAACGAAGAGGGGATCTTGCAGGGCTCCGTGCTGGAGCTCGAGAAGAAGCTGCGCGCCTTCGGTTGGAGCTACGAGCTGGTGCTGTGCGAGAACGGATCGCGCGATCGCACCGTCGAGATCGGCAAGCAGCTGGAGGCCGAGCAGAGCAACGTACGGATGCTGTCGGTAGGTCAGCCCAATTACGGCCTGGCGATGAAGACCGGCATCCTGGAAGCGCGCGGGACCTTCGTCATCTGCGACGAGATCGATCTATGTGACACGGAATTCTACGCGCGTGCACTGGCGCTGCTGGAGCGCAGCGACACCGATCTGGTTGTCGGGTCGAAGGCCATGCTGGGCTCGAACGATCAGCGTCCGCTGGTGCGTCGGCTGGCCACGCGGGTCTACAACGGAATGCTGCGCGCGGTGTGTGACTACTCGGGCACCGACACCCACGGTCTGAAGGCGTTCAGACGGTCGGCGCTGCTGGACACGGCCCGCCACTGCATCCTGGACCGCGACGTCTTCGCCAGCGAATTCGTCATCCGCGCCCACCGCGAGGGAAAGAAGATCCTCGAGATCCCCTTCACGGTACGAGAGAAGCGCCCGCCTTCGATCAACCTGGTGAAGCGTGTCCCGCATGTTCTGAAGAGCGTGGCCCGCCTGGCGATTTCGGTTCGCCAAGGTCGGAGCTAGTCGAAGACCATCCTCGGGTCAGGGACGCGGTCCCAGCCAGCCGCGCTGGATGGCTTTGGCTGACGCGGGAGGATTCTTGGCGGGTTCCAGCAACAGCTTGCGCTCGGGCGACGTGCCGATCACCACCTTGGCCTCGCGCAGCTGATCCCGTCGGAAATAGCTGATCACCACCGCAGTGCCCGGCGCGTGATCGGCCAGCCGCCTGGCGAAGGTGGCTGCGTTCACGCGGTCACCGGCCACGGCGACGATCTCGTCGCCGAAGGTCAGGCCGCCCAGCGCGGCGGGCGACTGCGGCAACACGTTCTTGACCACCGCGCGCTCCCCCCCACCCGCGTAGGCTTGGCCCTGGATGGACACTCCCGCCCACGCGCGGGCGCGCGCGCGCCGCACCGGATCGGTCTCGCCGGACTCGACGGTCCAGGGGGCGGCGCTGGTCACCGTCAGTCCCGACCGGCGCCACAGGGCGGGCAACGGAGGATCGTCGGTGCCGTGGACGTAGCGGTCGAAGAATCCCTCGAAGGACCTGCCGCCCACGGCCCGTGCGGCGGCGCGGACGTCGGCTTCGGTAACGGCGGACTCGCGTCGACCCGCCTGTTCCCACAGCCAACGAAATAGTTCGGGCAGGCCACGCTTGCCGGCGGTCGCGTGCCTCAGCTCCAGATCCAGCGCCATCCCCACCCACAGGCCCTTCTCGTAGTAGCTGACCGCGCGGTTGATGTGGTTCTCGGCCGGTTTGTAGAGCTTGATCCACGCCTCGAACGACAGCTCGGACAGGGGCGTTTCCAGCCGCCCCGGGCGGGCCGCGTACTTCGGCCAGTCCTCCGCGATCCAGCGCCAGAAGGCGCCTTCGTCGATCACGCCGGCGCGCAGGATGATCACGTTGGCCAGATAGTCGGTGAAGCCCTCATGGAACCACAACAGCCGGGTGTAGCACTCCCGCGTGTAGTCGAAGGGGCCCAGCACGGGATCGTGCAGCCGCTTGACGTTCCACGCGTGAAAGAACTCGTGGGCGGCCAGATCCGCGAAGCGGACGTAGCCCTTCTCATCGTCGAACGACAGGCCCGTGATGTCCATGGTCACCGACGCCCGGTGCTCGAGCCCCCCGCTGCCGACGGGCAACGCGTGGACGATGAAGACATAGCGCGGAAAGGGCAGCCCGCCGAAGATGGCGGCGGTCGCGCGAACCACCTGCCGCAGGATCGCGACCAGCCTCGATTTCACGGCATTGGTGCGCCCATACAAGGCCAGCTCGAAGACCGCGCCTTCCTCGCGAAAGCGAAAGGTCTCGTGGGTGCCCACCTCGAACGGCGAATCCACCAGCTCGTCATAGTCGGCAGCGCGAAAGACCTGCCCGCGCCGGCCCGGCAGCCGGGGCAGCGCCGTCGAGATCGTCCACGAGGCTGGCGCATCGACCGCGATCTCGCAGGGCCGCGATGCCTCCCCTTCGAGCGCGAAGAACAGGCTGGTGCCGTTCCAGTAAGCGTGGCTGTCGTCCAGGAACGACGTGCGTACGGAGGCTTCAAAGGCGAACACCCAGTAACGCACCACGAACGCGGCCCCCTGACTGGCCACCCGCCAGCGCTGCTTGTCCAGGCGTTCGCAGGGCAGCGCCCGTCCACGCGCGTCGGTGATCTCCAGACCGTACACATGCCGGACGAAGTCGCGGATCATGTAACTGCCGGGGGCCCATGCGGAGAACACCAACTCGACGTTCGTGCGTGCCGGCAGGGCAGGGACCTGCAGGAGGACATGGAATTCGTGGCTGCCTGGCTCCGGGAATGCGACCCGATAGCGCAGCGGCGTGGCCTCGTCCGGGAGCGGTCCGTCGGGGGTCGTGGTAATCACCTTCGGGACAGCGCGCGGGGATCTTCCGGTCATGGTCGTGCAAAATACCATTGCTTCCGTCTCGGTCGATCTCGACGCGCTCGACTGCTACTGGCGGATCCACGCGCTGCCTGGGCGTCCGCCCGAGGAAGTTCGGCACGTGATCCTGCGCCGCTGCCTGCCCCGCTTCGGCGAACTGTTCGCGCGGGCGGGGATCAAGGCCACGTTCTTCGTTGTCGGACGCGATCTGCTGGACGATCCCGAGGGCCGGGCGCGCCTGGCCGAACTGGCCGCCGACGGCCACGAACTGGCGAACCACAGCTTCACCCATCCCTACGATCTGGTCCGCCACGCGCCGCCCGCGATCGCCGTCGAGATCGACCGCGCCCACGACGCCATCGGTGCCTGTGCCGGCCAGGCGCCGGTGGGGTTTCGCGCACCCGGATACACGATCTCTGGTGAGGTCATCGACCTGTTGTGCGCGCGCGGTTATCGCTACGACTCGTCGGCGTTTCCCGCGCTTCCTTACTACGCGGCGAAGGCGCTGGTGATGGCGGCCATGTTCATCGGACGGCGCCCCTCCGGCGCGTATCTGGGCAGCGCCCGCGTCCTGGGCGCGCCCACCGAGCCCTATCACCCGGCGCCGGGCGCGCCGTATCGGCGCGGCAACCTGCCCATCCTCGAGCTGCCGATGGCGGTCACACCGCTGCTCCGGCTGCACGTCATCGGAACCAGTCTGGTCACGTTTCCAGAATGGCTGCGGCGGCGAATGGTGGCGGCGGCGGCCCGACGCCCGTTCTTCAACCTGGAACTGCACGGCATCGATCTGGCGGATGCCGCCGCCGACGGATTTCCCGCGGCCCTGATCGCCAGGCAACCGGACTTGCGCCGGTCGCTGGTGACCAAGCGCCAAGCGCTGCAGGCCACGCTGCAACAGCTGAAGGACCAGGGTGCGACCTTTCAGACCCTGTCGGGGGCGCTGGCCACGGTCGCGCCCCGCCGAACCTGACCGGGGGTCCCGGAAATCTTGCCTCCGTGAAAATAGTTTAACTCAAACGCGGAAGGCCCGCGTCTCAGCCAAAATGACGACACCCCCCTCTTCCCGTTTCCTTGGGTCGCTTCTGGCTTTAACCCTCGCCACGGCCTTCGGGTACTCACCCCGGGCCGCGTCGCAGGTCCTACAAAAGCCATCTCCGCCTTCAGTGGCGCCGCCGCCGTTCAGCTTGACCGCATCCGACGGGGCCGGGCTGGATCTGGTCTCGCTATCGGCCCAGGCCGTCATCGAAGACCCGCTGGCCTTCACCGAGTTGCACCTGGTCTTCCGCAACCCCGAAAGCCGGACGCGCGAAGGCCGATTTCGCATCACCCTGCCGACCGGGGCCACCGTCAGCCGCTTCGCCATGCGCATCGGCGACCGCTGGCAGGAGGGGGAGGTGGTGGAACAGCAGGCCGCCCGCATCGCCTACGAGGATTTTCTGCACCGCCGGCAAGACCCGGCGTTGCTGGAGACCGAGGCCGGAAACGAGTTCTCGGCCCGCGTATTTCCGATCCCCGCCAACGCGAGCAAAGAGCTGATCATCTCGTACTCCCAGGAGCTGCGGGCCACCAGCGAGCCCTATCGCTTGCCGCTCCAGGGGTTGCCCATGCTGGGCAATCTCGCCGTGCGGGCGCTGGTCGGCAAGGCGGCCGGCAACAAGCTACCCGCTTCCAGCCTGGGCGGGCAGCGCGCACAGTACGAGGTGGTCGAGGTCCAGAAGCGAAACTTCAAACCCGATCGCGACTTCGAGGTGGAGCATGCCGCTGTCGCAGGCCGGGTGGGACTGCGCAGCGACAACCTGGTGGTGGCGCGCATCGTCCCCTTCACCGGCACCGCCAAACGCGAGGACGTGTCGTCCCTGTTCGTCCTCATCGACACCAGCGCGTCGCGTGCCCTGGGCTTGCCCGAGCAGATCGCGGCCTTCGAAGGATTGGTGGCCGAGCTTCGCAAGTCGGGCGATCCGATGCTGACGGTCGCGGCCTTCGATCAGGATGTGGCCCCGATCTACACCGGCAGGGCCAGCGCGATGGGAACCACTGTCCGCACGCGCCTGCTCAGCCGGACGGCGCTGGGCGCGTCCGATCTCGATCGGGCGCTGGGCTGGCTGGCCGGCAAGGCCAAGAAGGATGCGCCCGCCCGCGCGTTGCTGGTGACCGACGGCGTGGCCACCGCCGGAGACATCGGCGGCGACAAGCTGCGGGCGCGGGTGAAGGCGCTGGGCGCCGTGGGGATCGAACGGCTGGATGTGCTGGCCGTCGGCGGAATTCGCGAAGACGCCCTGCTGGCGCACCTGGTGACGGCGGGTCTGGTTCGAGATGGCGTGGTGCTGGATGCCGAGCAGCCCGCCCCGACGCTGGCCGGTCGCATGGTCCGCGCCACGCGCTCGGGCATCACGGTGGAGGTTTCCGGCGCCGGCTGGGTGTGGCCCAGCGTGCTCGACGGCGTGCAGCCCGGCGACGAGACGCTGGTTTATGCCGACGTGCCGGCGGGTAAGCCATTCACCATCAAGGTGGCCGGGCAGCCGTTGCCGCTGACCGGGGCCCTCTCGACCGTCGAGCGCCCGCTGCTGGAACGGGCCTGGGTGCGGGCACGCATCGCTCGATTGATGGAGATGCGCGACGCGCCCGAGAAGGTGGCCGGCCTGGATCGGGACATGGCCGAGGCACTGAAGAAGCAGGCCATCGACCTTTCCGTGAAGTTCCGCGTGCTGTGCCCCTACACGTCGTTGCTGGTGCTGGAGACGGAGCAGGACTACGCTCGTTTCGGCATCGAACGGCGCGCGCTGGCCGACATCCTGACCGTCGGCACCGCCGGGATCGCGCTGCTTCACCGCGCGGACTTCGGTGCGTTGGCGACGACGCCTTCCGACGACGCCCAGGCCACCGAAGGCAGCCTGCCCGCGATAGCGCGGCCCTTCGCGGCGGGACAAAGCCAGGACAAGTCAAAGAAGCCGTCGGATGCGGCACCTGCCATTCGCCGGCCCTCGGCAGCGCCCGTCGCTTCGTCGCCCGCGTTGGAGGCAGAGGCGGTCCGTGAGGAGAAGGCGTCGCCCCAGAAGCGCGCCCGTTCAACCTCGAGCGGCGAGAACGCGCCCAGCGGTTCGTCGGCGTCGCGCGGCGGCTCGCTGGTAGATGTTCTCAGGACCCCGAGCGGCGACGGTCGCCTGGATGATCTCGCTCCGCCGCCGGCCCCGATGGCGCGGCAAGTGGCCTCGAAACCGCGGGCTCACGGTGTCCTCCTCCCGTCGCCGCGGCCCGCGCCGGAACCTGTCTCGCGTCCCGTCGAACGTCCGACGGGCCCGCCGGTGACGGGGCCCTTCAAGGAGGTCCTCGATTTGATCCGCCGCGGTGATCCGCGCGGTGCCTTGAGCAAGGCACTGGCCTGGCGCGCGCGCGACGCAGGTGACGTGCTGGCGCTGGTGGCGCTCGGCGAGTGCTGGGAAGTGCTGGGCGATGCGGCGCAGGCGTCGCGGGCTTATGGCTCGCTCATCGATCTGTTCCCGGGACGGGCAGACATGCGGCGGTTCGCGGGCGAGCGTCTCGAACGTGTGCGGTCGGCGGCGGCTCTGGCGCTGGCGGTCGACACCTACCGTAAGGCCGTCGAGCAGCGCCCCGATCATCCGGCGAGTCATCGCCTGCTGGGCTTTGCCCTGTTGAAGCAAGGGCAGCCGCGCGCTGCCTTCGAGGCCATCGCCGCCGGCGCGAAGCGCAGCTATCCCGCCGACCGCTTCCGTGGTGTGGAGCGCGTCCTGGCGGATGACCTGGGCCTGGCGGCCGCCGCCTGGATGCGCGTCGATCCGGCGCACGCCGACGACATCCGCGCGCGCCTGGCCCGCGCCGGCGGAACGGTGGAAGCGGCCCCTTCCCTCCGCTTCGTGCTGAACTGGGAGACCGACGCCAACGACGTCGACTTCCATATTCATGACGGCAAGGGCGGCCACGCGTTCTACAGCGCGCCTCGGCTGCCGTCGGGAGGTGAACTGTATGCAGACGTGACGACCGGTTACGGCCCGGAGTGTTTCACGATTCGCAACCCCGCTCACGCTCGCGCCTTTCCGTATCGCCTGCAGGCGCACTACTACAGCCGCGGGCCCATGGGCTACGGCATGGGCAAGCTGCAGATCATCGAGCACGACGGCAAGGGCGGGCTGCGCTTCGAAGAGCGTCCGTTCGTCATCATGGAGGACGGCGCGTTCGTGGATCTGGGAACGGTTGCGGGGGGGATCCCCGCGGCGCCCGCGGTCGTAGCCCGCTGAATCCTGCCGTCACGGCGAGGCTCGCGGGCAGAATCCGCGGGCCTCGTCTGGTGTCGCCAGCCAGTCAGCGACTGCGATTGATGGCTTGTCGCCCCAGCTCGTCGCAGCGTTCGTTCTCGGGCACGCCGGCATGCCCCGCCACCTTCACGAACTCGACCGCGGCCGGAAAGGCGGTCAGCTTGCGGCGGATGCGGGCGACCAGTTCCTGGTTGGCCTTGGCCTTCCACCCTTTTTCCAGCAGCCCGATGGCGTAGCTGGAATCGCTGTAGACCCGTACCCGTCGCTCCGGGTTTGTCACCACGCGCTTCGTCGCCAGCGCCAGGCCGCGTTCAATCGCCACCAGCTCGGCGATGTTGTTGGTGCCCACGCCCAGGAACTCTCCGGCCTCTTCCCGCTCCTTGCCATCGACGATCACCACGCCGATCCCCATCGGACCTGGATTGCCAGAACACGCGCCGTCGGTCCAGATCTGCAGGGCGTCTCCGTCGGGAATCAGGGGAACGGTCCGGCGGGACTTCTTGCTCGGCGCCTCGGCGCTGGCGGCTTCACCCGCGGCCGCGGGCAGATCGCGCGGCGGACCCGCGGTCGGATCCGGCGCAAGATTGCCCGGGCCGGGCCGGTAGGTCTTGGTGTCCGACTCGCGGTACTTCATCTCGGCGCGTCCGTCGCGATCCAGCACCGGGCGGCCGTTCTCGCCGACCAGCACCCAAACCGGATCGTTCCGAAAGATCATTCTCTGCCAGGGCATCGCGTGACTATGACGGAACTCGACGCCGAATATCCACCGGTTCACGCCGCGCCTTTTCGTGATAGAGGCACGCGATGCAGATTCCGCGCAGCCGACGGGGCGCGCTTCCCCTCATTGTCCTGGGATTGGCCGTGGGCCTCGGTTCCTGTCGCGGTGGGTGTTCCAGGTCGGTCCCCCCGCAGACCGCCATCAGTCCGCTGGCTTGGTTCCCGGCCGACACCCACGTCGTGCTGTCGATCGACTTCGCGCGCCTGCGAGCGACTCCCCTGTGGTCGGCCCTGGGTGGCCTGGCGACGTCCGATCCCGGGGATCGCCAGAAGATCGACGAGCTGGCCAAGCGCACCGGCCTGGATCCGCTGAAGCAAATCGATTCCCTGATCGTCGCCTTTCCCGAGGAAGCCCGGGCGCAGGGATCCATGGGCCTGATCATGCGAGGCCAGGGCTTTGACGAGGCGCGCCTGGTCGCCTACGTGCGCGACCAGGTATCGAAGCAGGGTGACGATCTGTTTTCGTTCCGTCGGGCCGGGCGGACGTTGTGGGCCACGCGCAAGGAACCGACCACGGCTGGTTTCTTTGTCGACGCGCGTACCTTTGTTTTGGGCGCCGGGGGATGGGCCGAGAAGATGGCTGACCTCAGCGCCGGAGCCCAGCCCCAAGGCGCGGCTACGAACCCAAGCCTGGTGCATCTGGTGGAGCAAGCCGGACCCACCCGCGCGGTTTGGGCCGTGGCCCTGGTTCCGGCCGCGACGCGCGCGGCGCTGGCCGCCGATCCGACGGTGCCCGGGGCGGCGGGGGTGAACCGGCTGTCCCTGGGCATCGACATGGGGACGGGCGTGGACGCGAAGCTGGTGGCGGATCTGGCGACCCACGCCGAGGCCGAGGCCATGGCTCAGCAGGTCCGCAACGCGGTGGTCGCCGCCAAGCGCAGTCCCCAGGTCTTGCTGCTGGGGTTGGCCCCGTACCTGGACAGTGTCGATAGCCGCGCGGTGGGGGTTGGGTGTGAACTGGCGGTGCGACTGTCCGACACTCAAACCAACGACGCCATTGAACGTCTGCGCGCGTTCCTGGTCCTGGCCAGGCAGCCCGCCGTACCTGGTTTTCCCGGTCCGTTCTGACGGCGTGTGGCAGAGGCAGGTTCCCCGTGTCCCGCGATCGGGCGCGCCTTGCCTTTTCTTTCTCGGGTTCTTGAGGTAGATATCCGCCCCTTCTAAGGAGAACCGGAAATGGCGACCATCACCCCGCTCGCGCGGGTCAAAGAGGAATTTGGCGGCAAGGACAAGCTGGTCGACAAGATCGTCGGCTTGCTCGGCTCGGGCGACGAGCCCAAGGACGACCTGCGCCGGCGTTTGTTGGGGGCTGCCAACAGCAAGTTGATTCGTTTGCATGGCGTGGCCACGCAGGTGAAGTCGGCGGGCGGCAAGGACCAACTGGCCGCGGCGGCCGCTCAGGAAATGGGCCGCGGCAAGGACAAGGACTACGTTGCCAAGCTGGGCACGTTCTCGTCGGGCAGGCTGACGGACATTCTTCAAAGCGCCAAGCGTCGCAACGGTCGGGCGGCGGCCAAGGCCAATAAGGCCACCAACAAGACTACGAAGAAGGCCAGCGCTGCTCCTGCCAATGCCGAGACGTCTGCCGCCAAGAAGTCTGGCGCGTCTGGCGCGAAGAAGCCGGCCGCGAAGAAGCCGGCCGCGAAGTAGTTTCTGAACCGGGGCTCGCCGGGTCCCGCGTACAATCGTCCGCGACGGTGCCGATGTTGGTGCGACGAGGACGCGCGCGACGAATTCGAGCTGCCCCCTCCACCTGGGCCGCCGCGGGACTCGGGTTGTGTGCACTCGGGGTCTGGGGGCAGGGGTCCATCGCGGCTGATGCGCCCGCGGTGCATCCGGATGAGCCACGGGTGTCGTCCTCTCCCGCCGTTGCTGCGCCCCGTGATTCGCCCTTGGTTTCCGTTCGCCACGGGCCGCCGCGGGTGTTCGCTGGCTCGGCGCCGTCGGGCTGGACGGCGCTGCCCTTCGACGACAATCGCTGGGCGGCAGTCAGTGGTCTGGTTGTGCCGCGCCTCCCCTTGCCGACTGCCGAGAGGCAAGATCGTTCGACGACGATAACCCAGGTCGACGTTCCTTCCGGTGCCTCGCTGTTCTTTCGCCAGCACATCACGGTGGCGGATCCGCGCGCGGCACGCGTGATCGAGCTGCGGGTGACCTACCTGGACGGCTTCGTGGCCTACCTGAACGGAAGCGAGATAGCGCGGCGAAATTTGCCGGCGCTGGTTGGGGGTGCGCGGCCTCTCCATCCGCACGGCGCGGACCCCGAGCGACTGTTCATTCCCCTCGCGTCCCTGGCCTCGTCTTCCTCGCTCCGGGCGGGGGACAACGTTGTGGCGGTCGAGGTTCGTCCCGCTGTGGGGCGATTTCCCGTGGACAGCAATGCGCCGGCCGGCGCCGTGGTCGACGCGGCCGTGTTTTCCCGCGGGCGGGTGGTGCGCGGCCCCTACTTGATCGCACCCGCCGATGGCTCGGTTACCGTCGCCTGGGAGACTGACCTGCCTTGCGCCGGCAGGGTCGATGTACAACTCGAAAAGGCCGACGAGGGTGGCAGTCGGGTCGATTCAATACGAAGTTTTCCCGCGCCCGTCTCGGGTCTGCGTCAGACCGTGCGGCTCGACGAGTTGCGCGCAGGGGGGCGGTACCGCTATCGGGTGGTGGCTGACACGCCGACGGAGACCGTGGAGGTGACCCCGTGGGCCATCTTTGAAGCGGCCCCCGCACGCGACGCGCCCTTGCGTTTTGTGGTCTATGGCGACATGCGCGCGCCAGGGCGACCGGCAGCGAAGAATCCGCCTGGCAGAAGTACTTCGAGATCACCGCGCCGATGGGGGCAATCTCTGCCGTGGTTCCGGCGTTCGGAAACCACGAAGCCTACCGGTCGGGGTTGGCCAAGGCCTGGCGCTTGTTCGGTCTCCCCTCCGTCGCGCCCGAGCGCGGGTACACCTCGTTCGACTGGGGCGGAGCACACTTCGTCCTCCTCGACAGCAACCATCTGGACCAGGCCCAGCGCGATTGGCTCGCAGGCGATCTGGCGGCGGCCAAGCAGCGTCATGTGCGGGCAATTTTCGGTGTGTGCCACGATGGCCCGTGGTCTCATGGCGTGCACGGTGGCTCTCGTGTGATGCAAACCGAGTTCGCGCCGTTGCTGGCGGCAGCCGGCGTCGATTTCATCTTCGGTGGCCACGACCACCTCTACGAACGTGGAACCGGCATGACAACCAACGGTCCATTGCCCTATGTCGTGACCGGTGGAGGCGGCGCGCCGCTTTATAATCCTTCCTGCCGGGTCGGCCACGCCGGGGCTGACACGAACATCCTGCCCCGATGTCCGTCGTCCGTGGCGGCCATCGCCAAGGCGTACCACTATGTCGCGGTCGAACTGGGGACGCGCAGCTTGCGGCTGTGCGCGAAATTACCGGACGGCTCGGCGCTGGAGCCGTGCATCGAAACCAGGTTGAAACGCTGATCGCCATCGCCTGAGCCCACCCCTCGCGCTAACCTCGTTTCCTCCAAGAGAAGGGTAGGGACTCACGTCATGGCCGTTGCATCGTTCATGTTGGCGCTCGGCACCACAATGCCGGCATTCACGCTTCCCGATACCGTGTCCGGTCGGACCGTGTCATCGAAAGAGCTCGCGGGCAAGCCCAGCGTGGTGATCTTCATCTGCAACCACTGTCCTTATGTGCTGCACATTCGGGCCGGGCTGGCTGACTTCGGTCGCTGGTGCCAGGAACAGGGTGTCGGCATGGTCGCCATCAGCTCGAACGATGTCGTCACGTACCCGGCGGATGCGCCAGCCCTGATGACGGCCGAGGCGAAGCTCGCGGGCTACGTCTTTCCCTATCTGTTCGACGAGACGCAGGCCGTCGCGCGCGCGTTCCACGCGGCCTGCACCCCCGACCTGTTCATCTTCGATGCGAGCGGGAAGCTGGCCTACCGCGGACAGTTCGACGACAGCCGTCCCAAGAACACCGCGCCTGTGACGGGCAAAGACGCACGCGACGCCGTGGCCGCGCTCCTGGCCGGACAAGCCCCCGCCGCCGTGCAGAAGGCCAGCATCGGCTGCGGCATCAAGTGGAAACCGGGACAGGATCCCAACGACTGACCCCCGGCAGGTTCCGAACGGCGCGTGAGCGACGGTCTACAGGAACTCGCAGAGGTACGCGGACGGGTCGGTGGCCCGCACGTCGAAGCCGCTCTTCCCCGCGACCTCGAAGGCAGTGCCGGCCGGATAGATCGTGAAAGCGCCCGCGCCATCCCTTCGCACCGAAAGTTCCCCGCTGAGGACGGTCATGCGTTCGGGCGCGTCGGTGCCGAAGTGGTATTCGCCTGGCGCGATCACGCCCACCGTGGCCTTGCGGCCGTTCCGTTCGTAGCCGACGCTTTGAACCTGTCCGTCGAAATAGGTGTTGTGCTTGAGGGGGGATGTCGCCATGCGCCCGATTGTAGCGATGGCGCCCCGATTCGCACCCGGAATTCCCGGCCTTCGGGGGCCACGGCGCAACTTGCCGGTGCCCAGATGCCCGCATAGGCTGTGGCCGCGAAAGGGTCCCGCACCATGAACCGCTACGTCGAAGCCTGTTCCGCGCATGAAAACACCGGTCGTCTCGAGGTCTTGTTGACCGACATCGTGGCGTCTCCTTCTGTGCACGCTCGCTTCGTGAACACACTGTCGCGTCTGGAGTACGTGGGCGTTCGCAAGATGCTGAAGAGCCGCCGGGCCGAGCGCATGGACCTGGACGGGCTGCAGCACGTGCTGGACGAAGGGGTTCACGCCCTGCGATTGAAGAAGGCGGCGCTGGCTCTGGGCAATGCCGCCGGCGTGGACGTCACGACGTTTTCGTCCGAGCACACGCTGGCTGGTGATGCAGCCGAGGATTATTTTCAGGCGCTGGATCACCGCGCGGAACAGCTCGTCGCCGATCTGCCTCCGGGCCTGCGGGCCGAGGTCAACTACTTGCTGACCAGCGCGGCCATCGAGGTGCGCGCGCAGGTGTTCTACCCACGCTATGACCGCTGCCTGTCGGCGGCGCGCGCCGGCTTCTCGGTCGCGGCCATCACCAAGGACGAGGACCGCCACCTGGCCGAGATGGCGGGGGGACTGGCGAGCCTGCTGGACGGCTGGCGCGAGCGGCTGGAACCGGTGCTGGCCGCCGAGCAAACCTTGTTCGGCGGGTTCCTCTCGGCCATGCGCGACGCCATGGTTGTCGCCCGCGCGGCATGAACGCCCTGCGTCCTTTCGACCTGATCATCTTCGATCTGGATGGAACGCTGGCCGACACGGCAGCCGACATCGCGCACGCCCTGAACGCCACGCTGTCCGAGGCGGGCCTTCCCACCCATCCCATCGACCAGGTCATTTCTTATGTCGGCGATGGTGCCGCCCGGCTGATCGAGCGGGCCGTGCCGCCCTCTCGGCAGGGAGGGGATCTGGCGACGCTCCTGCAGCGGTTTCTGGCTCACTACGAGGCGCGGCCGTGCGTCGATTCCCGGCTCTATCCTGGGATTGCCGAGCTGCTGGCCGACCTGCAGCGGGCCGAGATCAAGACCGCGGTTCTCACCAACAAGCCTGGTCCGCTGGCGCGGCAGCTGGTTGCGACCTTGCTGCCCGCGACGTCGTTCTTGGCGGTGGTCGGAGACGCGGATGGGTTCCCGCGCAAGCCGGATCCGGCAGCCGCCCGCGGGCTGGTCGAGCGTTGCGGCACCACCCCAGAACGCACCGTCATCGTGGGCGACGGCGTTCCCGACGTCCGGATGGCTCACGCACTCCCGGCGCGCGTGGTCGCTGCCACGTGGGGGTATTCCTCGCGCACCCGACTGGCCGCCGAGGCGCCCACCTGGCTCGCCGAATCGCCGCAAGAGGCCCGGAAGCTGCTGCTGCTTCCGGGCTAGGAGCGGTCGAAGGGACGGTTGAAGCTCAGGCGCTGGCGGTCGCTTCGGGCGCCGCCGCGGCGTCGGGGCCTGACACGACGACCGGAACCGCCTCGAGCGCCTGCGCCAGCACGTCGTCCATCTTCTTGGCGAAGCCGATCTCCATCTCGGCGCGCACGGCGTCTGGGATGTCGACGATGTCCTTGCGATTCCGTTCGGGCAACATCACGCGCCGAATGCCGGCGCGGTGGGCCGCCAGCACCTTCTCCTTGATGCCGCCGACGGGAAGCACCGTCCCGCGCAGCGTGATTTCGCCGGTCATCGCGAAGTCGCCGCGCACACGTCGCGCCGTCAGCAACGACACCAGCGCCACCGTCATCGCGACGCCCGCCGAAGGGCCGTCCTTCGACACGGCGCCCGCCGGAACGTGGACATGGATGTCCGAACGTTCGAAGTCGGTGGTGATGCCCAGGTCGTCCGCGTGCGTCCGTACCCAGGACATGGCGGCGCGTGCCGATTCCTTCATGACGTCGCCCAGCTGGCCGGTGAGGATCAAGCTCCCCTTGCCGGGCATCAGGGACGCCTCGATGAACAGGATGTCGCCGCCCGCCGCGGTCCACGCCAGACCGGTGGCCACGCCCGGGATCTCGGTTCGCTCGGCGGCCTCGGAGTAGTACTTCTGCGGCCCCAGGATCTCCGCCACCACTTCTGGTGTCAGCGTCGGCTCGTATGCTTGCCCCTCGGCGATCTTGACCGCGATGGCGCGGATGACATTGGCGACCTCACGCTCCAGGTTGCGCACCCCAGCCTCGCGCGTGTACTGCTCGATCAAAATGGTCAGCGCGTCGGCCGGCAGCTTGATCTGTTCGTCGGTCAGACCGTGCTCCGCGACCTGCTTGGGCACCAGATGCTGCTGGGCGATCTGGAGTTTTTCTTCCCGCGTGTAGCCGGGAATCTCCAGGATCTCCATGCGGTCCAGCAACGCCGGCGGAATCGGATCCAGCATGTTCGCCGTGGCGATGAAGATGACGTTGGACAGATCGAACGTCGCCTCCAGGTAGTGATCCGAGAACGTCGAGTTCTGCTCGGGATCGAGCACCTCCAGCAAGGCCGCCGAGGGATCGCCGCGGAAGTCCGAGCCCAGCTTGTCGATCTCGTCCAGCATGAACACCGGGTTCCTGGACCCGACCCGCCGCATGCCCTGGATGATCCGGCCCGGCAGCGCGCCGATGTAGGTCCGTCGGTGGCCCCGTATCTCGGCCTCGTCGCGCACGCCGCCCAGCGACATGCGCACGAATTCACGGCCCAGCGACCGGGCAATGGACTTGCCCAGGGACGTCTTGCCGACGCCCGGAGGTCCCGCCAGGCACAGGATGGGCCCCTTCTTCCCGGGCGCCAGCTTCCGCACCGCCAGGTACTCGAGAATGCGCTTCTTCACCTTCTGCAGGTCATAGTGATCGGCATCCAGGATCTGGCGCGCCTGATCCAGATCCAGGCGATCGTCGGTCTGCTTGCTCCAGGGGAGCTCGACCAGCCATTCCAGATAGGTGCGCTGGACAGTGTATTCGGCCGACGACTGGGCCATCTGCTTCAGACGATCGAGCTGCTTGCGGGCCGTCTTCTCGACGTCCTCGGGCATCTTCGCGGCCTTGATCTTCTCGTCGAAGATCTCCAGATCGCTCGAATCCTCGCCCTCGCCCAGTTCGTCCTGGATCGCCTTCAACTTCTGGCGCAGGACCGCCTCGCGCTGGTGCTTCGAAAACTCCTCGCGCACCTGGGAGTCGATCTTCTGCTTGACCTTGATCAGCTCCACCTTGCGCTGCAGGAGCACCAGCAGCCGGCGCAACCGCTCCGCCACGTCGGCTTCGACCAGCAGCGAGGCGCGCTCCTCGGGGGACAAGTCCACCGTGGCGGCGACGATGTCTCCCAGCCGCGCGGGATCCTTGTGCTGATCCAGCACCTGCGCGGTCTCGTCCGGAATGTCGGGGGAGATGGCAATCAACTGCTTGGCGACGTCATAGACCGCCATGCCCAGGCCATCGATCTCGATGGGATCCTTGCGCAGCTCCGTCAGCGGATCGAACTGCGCCAGCAAGTACGGCTTCTCCTGCGGGAAGCCCACCACGCGGCGGCGTTCGAGGCCCCGCAAGACCGCCGTCACGCGGTTCTCGGCTGCCTTGACGATGCGGACCACCTCGCCTTCGACGCAGATGGTGTAGAGGTCCGCGCCGGCCGGCTCCTCGATGTCGGCGTCCTTTTGGGTACCGACCAGCAGGTGGGCGCCCTTGCCGCCCAGTGCGTCAATCAGTCGCAGCGAGCTCGGCCGCCCGATCTCCACGGGCATCACAGCCCCGGGGAACAGGACGAGGTTTCGGAGCGAGAGCAGGGGGAGGGTTCTGGGATTTTCGGCTGTCATCGGGTTCTCCTCGTCCTTCGAGAACGCTTCGGATCGTGATTAACGCGGCGGCAGTTTTTTTTCCACACGCCAGGCCAAACAAGAACAGGGGGGTTAAAAGTCACGGACGGGTTTTGCAGCGGTTCGCTTGGCGATCTCTTGAAACAGGCGCTGGAGTTCGGGGTCCTCCGTGATGCCCTTCGGGACCATGATCTCAATGCGACAAATCTGGTCGCCTCGTGTCCCATCGGCTTTTTTGATGCCGCGGCCACGCAAACGTAACTTCGCCCCGCTGGATGTTCCGGGCGGAATGGTCACGGTCACCGGGCCTTCCACGGTCGGAACCTGAACCTTCGCGCCCAACCCCGCCTCGGCCACGCTGACCGGAACGGCGAGCTCGACGTCCGCTTCACTCCGGCGGAGGTGCTTGTCCGGCGTCACGATGATGTCGAGATAGAGATCCCCCGGGGTGCCACCGCGCCCCGGCCCAGGTGCGCCTTGTCCAGGAACGCGCAGCCGCGCTCCGGATTCCACGCCCCCCGGGATTCCCACCTCCACCGTGGAACCGCTGCCGGTATGAACCGAGCGCCGGGTTCCCAGGGCCGCGTCGGCGAAGGTCACTTCCAAGCTGCCCTCCATGTCGGCCCCGCGCGGCGCTTGTTGCCGTGGGGATCGGCCCCAGGCTCCCCCTCCTCGGGCGCGTGCGTCGCCGAACAAGGTGGAGAAGACGTCCCCCAGATCGACGCCGCCGTTGCCGAACTGCACACCTCCGCGCCCGCCGCCAAAGGTGCGCGCAAACGTTTCGGGATCGAACCCTTCCGGCATGCCGTCCGGTCTGACGGGCGCGTTCTTGAGGCGTAGGTAAGCAGCGCGCTTTTCCGCATCAGAGAGCACATCGTACGCTTCATTGATCTCCTTGAAGCGTTCGGTCTTTTTCTTATCCCCCCCGGTCACATCCGGGTGGAATTCTTTGGCCAGCTTGCGGTAGGCCTTCTTGATGGTGGCGTCGTCGGCGTTCTCGGCGACGCCCAGGATCTTGTAGAGGTCTTTCATTTTTTTGGGGGAGCGGGAACTGTGTCCAGGCCGGCCCTACCGTCATGATACCGCTGCGACGGTCGAGCGCCGATTCTTCTTGAAGGTCAGCTCGTTGGCGCCGGCTGTTCGATCGACAAGGATGGTGTCGCCTGGAACAAATTCGCCCTTCAACAACAGGCCGGCCAGGGGATCCTGAACGAAGCGCATGATCGCGCGCTTCAAGGGCCGGGCCCCGTAGGTGGGATCGTAGCCCTCGTCGCCCAGGAAGCGCAGGGCGTCCGGAGTCAGGTCGATCTCGAGATCCCGCTCCGCCAGCAGCTTCCGCAAACGCCCTAGTTGGACTTCGACGATGCGATCCAGCTCGGCGCGACCCAGGCGGTGGAAGACGACGATATCGTCAATTCGATTCAGGAACTCGGGTCGGAAGGTGCGCCGGAGCTCGGCCATCATGGCCTCACTGACCGAGCGTTCGCCGCCGGACTTGGCGGACGGTTCCTCCCAGGCATCCGACGGCAGATGGCTGCCGACGTTGGAGGTCATGATGATGACCGTGTTGCGGAAGTCGACCGTCCGGCCCTGGCCGTCGGTCAGGCGGCCATCGTCCAGCAGCTGCAACAGCGTGTTGAACACGTCCGGATGCGCCTTCTCGATCTCGTCGAACAGAATCACCGCGTACGGCCGGCGTCGAACGGCCTCGGTCAGTTGCCCCCCCTCATCGTAGCCCACGTATCCGGGGGGCGCGCCGATCAACCGAGAGACCGCGTGCTTCTCCATGTACTCGGACATGTCGATCCGCACCAGGTGCGATTCGTCATCGAACAGAAATTGCGCCAAGGACCGGGCCAACTCGGTCTTGCCGACGCCGGTAGGACCCAGGAAGATGAACGAGCCCATCGGGCGATTGGGATCCTGCAGACCGGCGCGCGCCCGCCGCACGGCGTTCGCGATGGCGACCACCGCTTGGTCCTGGCCGATCACGCGGGCGTGCAGCCGCTCTTCCATGTGGAGGAGGCGCTCTTGCTCTCCCTCCAGCATCTTGTCGACCGGGATGCCGGTCCACTTCGACACGACGGCGGCGATGTCTTCCTCGGTGACCTCCTCGCGCAGGAAAGCGCCGTCGGCCTGGGCGGACTTGAGCTCGGCGTTCCGGCTGGCCAGCGCTTTTTCCAGCTCGGGCGTGCGGCCGAAGCGAAGCTCGGCGGCGCGGTTCAGATCGCCGCGCCGCTGGGCCATCTCGGCCTCGGTGCGGGATTTCTCGATCTCTTCCTTCAAGGTACGGATGTGGGTGATGATCGATTTCTCGCGCTGCCAGACGCTCTTCATGGCGTCGACCCGTTCGCGGACCTCGGCGGCTTCCTTGACCACGGCCACCAGACGCTTGGCGCTGGCATCGTCTTTCTCTTTGGCCAGGGCCTGCTCCTCGATGGCCAGGGCGGTCAGCCGTCGTTCCAGCTGATCGATCGGCTCGGGGAGCGAATCGATCTCCATCTTCAACCGGCTGGCGGCCTCGTCGACCAGATCGATGGCTTTGTCCGGCAGTTGCCGCCCCGAGATGTAGCGATCGGACAGGCGCGCCGCCGCCACCAACGCGCCGTCACGGATGCGAATCCCGTGGTGGACCTCGTAGCGCTCTTTCAGGCCGCGCAAGATCGCCACGGCATCGGTGACCGACGGCTCGCCCACGAACACCGGCTGGAACCGGCGTTCCAGGGCCTTGTCTTTCTCGATGCGCTTGCGGAACTCGTCCAGGGTGGTGGCGCCGATGCACCGCAGATCGCCCCGGGCCAGCGCCGGCTTCAGCATGTTGGCCGCGTCCATCGCCCCTTCGGCGCCCCCTGCGCCCACCAGGGTATGCAGCTCGTCGATGAACAGGATCACCTTTCCTTCGGCGGCAGCGACCTCTTTCAGGACGGCCTTCAGGCGGTCCTCGAATTCGCCCCGATACTTGGTTCCGGCGATCAGGGTGCCCAGATCCAGCGACAGAATCTGTTTGTTCTTCAGCGATTCAGGCACGTCTCCGGCGGCGATCCGCTGGGCGATGCCCTCGACGACGGCGGTCTTTCCAACGCCAGGCTCGCCGATCAGGACCGGGTTGTTCTTGGTCCGACGGGACAGCACCTGCATCGAGCGACGGATCTCTTCGTCGCGGCCGATCACCGGATCCAGCTTCCCGTTCCGCGCCTGCTCGGTCAGATCGCGCGTGTACTTGGCCAGCGCCTGGTACTTGCCCTCGGCCTCTTGATCGGTGACGCGCTGGGTGCCGCGCACCTCCGCCAGCGCCGAGAGCATGGCGCTTTCCTTGACGCCGGCATCCTTCAGCGCGCGCGAAGCCGCGCCATGGTTGCCCCCGGCCAGGGCCAGCAGCAGATGTTCGCTGGAGGTGTACTCGTCCTTGAAGTCCTTCGACCGCTTCTCGGCGTCCTGGATCAGATCCTTCAAGCGCCGGCCGACGTAAATCTCGGCGGCGGCACCCTTCACCTGGGGCTGTTCGTCCAGGGCGGCGTCGTTGCTTCTTTGCACCGCCTCGACCTGAACGCCCATCTTTTTCAAGAGCGCGCTGGTGATGCCCTGATCCTGGGACAACAGCGCGGACAGCACGTGTTCGGGGGTGAATTCCTGGTGATTGCGTTGCTCGGCCAGGTCGTGGCCGGTGCGCAGAGCCTCCTGCGCCTTCACCGTCATTTTGTCGAGTCGCATTGGTCTTGGTTACCCCCTTCGGCCGCCAGGTAAGCACCCTCTAGGGCCGGACAAGGTGCGGCATCGGTTCAGTGGCCGGCGAGCTTGGCGCGGGCCAACGCCGCGGAACGCAGGTCGTGGCCGGTCTTGCCGGGTCCGAGCGCCTCCCGCCGCTTGCCGCCGTGGCCTGGTCCGACGATGTCTCGCAGGTAGGCGTCGTAGACGAAGGTGTCCGAGTGCTGCTCGGTGTGGCACGCCAGACAGACGGTCTCGGGTGTTTCGCGCTTGATGGCCAGCGGTTCTTCGTCGCCTTCGCCAGTGACGTGCAGCGAGCCCGGACCGTGGCAGGTCTCGCACTGGACGGACTCCAGCTTCTTGGTGAAGCCCAGGCTGGAACCGCCGACTTGACCGAACCCGGTGACGTGGCAGCCCACGCACTTGTAGTCGGCCTGCTTTCCACCATCGACCAGCGTCTTCCAGGCGTGCGCGTGTACCGTGTGCTTCCAGAAGGTCGCGGCCGACTTGTGGCAGCTGGTGCAGCCATCCATGCCGACGTAGGTTGCGCGGCCCGGTTCAGCCGGCGGCGGTGGTGTGGCGCGCCGCAGGTTCACGGTGGCGATGGCCTTGTCCAAGGCCTTCATTTTCGTCACCAGCGTGGCATCGCGGCGCAGGTTGCGGCGCAGGGGCACCAAGGCATTGACGACATAGCTGCCCGCGGCCGGGGCTTTCCAGGGTGCGGACAATCTTGCGAGCTCGGCCTCCAGGTCTTTCACCTCGCGCTTCTTCGACGCCACGAAGTCTCCATCGCTGCCGTTGCCGGCCGCGCCTGCGGCGCCCCAGTTCGCCAGTGCCAGCCGCAGCCGTTCCAGCGAACGATTGATCTCGTCCCTGCGCAATCGATTGGTCTCGGTACCGCCGCCGTCCGCCAGCTCGATCGGCGCGCCGGGCGCGGTCGACGCGCGCAGGACGATCTCGAGGCGGCCGACCCGTTGCAATTCGTCCTCGGGCGCTACCAAGAATGCGCGACCCACGCGTTCCAGCCGTGCCTGGCCGTGACCCACCCGCTTGCCCAGCACCACCACGTCCGCCCCCGCGTCGCGGGCCAGCTTGCGGGCCTGGGTGCGTTCGATCGGAGCCAGCAGCACCACAATTTCGGCGCCGGAACGGCGAAGCATCGCGACGTCGCGCTGGGCTGCGGCCGCTGTGTCCTCGGCCTTTCCACCGAGGGGCGTGGCCAGCGCTGGCTCGGCCACGCCCAGAACGCCGACCGAGATGTTGCCCACCTTCTGGACCGTCGGAGCGCGAATCGCCGCGGCGCCGCTGATGTTCGAGGCCAGCCGCGCCGGCTTGACGTGCGCGACACCGCCGGTGAGATCGGTTTCACCCAATCCCGCTCCCAACAGGCCGAGCTTGTCGAAGACGTCTGCCATGAAGTCCGCACGCAGATCAGCGGAGGGACGCTCCTTGGCGGAAAGCGTTCCCTCGGGATAGAGCAGACCTCCAGCGTCCACCAGCGCCACGGCGTTTCCGGCGCGCCGCGCGTCGGCGAGGACTCCTGCCAGACGCGAGACGTCGCCCAGCGGATCGCTGGTGCAACCGCAGGGCTCGACCGTGCCGTGAACCTCGGCTGTGTAGAACAGCACGAGGCGGCGGTCGTTGGCGGCGGGCGTCGCTGTTGCGGGCCAAGTCACGACGAGGCTGAGGACCAGAGCGGCTCCGGCGATGGACGGGGGAAGACGGTGCAGAAGGTAGCGATTCCTTGGCGACACGGCCGTGGACTATGCAGCCCCGCGGCGCGGCTTGCCAATGCCGTCGCGGTGAAGACAGCGGCATTCGACCACCCCTGTTGGTCGGCGCTCGGTCGCGCCAAAAAAGACCGGCGCCCCGTGACGATCGACCCCGGCGCGAGTAGGATGCCCTTCGCCGCGAGGCGTAGGTCGCGCGGCGGACGGGGCGTAGCGCAGTCTGGTAGCGCGCCTGCTTTGGGAGCAGGATGTCGCAGGTTCGAATCCTGTCGCCCCGACCAACGTAAGTGCGCGCGGATCCTTTCCAATGGTTCCGCGCCTCGTCGACGGTGCGCGGCCCTTTTTGGGGTCGGGTAACAAATGGAGCCGCGGATGAGTCGTCGGGCTTCGGCTGTAGCTTTTTTCAAGGCGTGGAGAGCATTGCTCTCGATCCGAACAACGATCAGCTCGTCTATATGGCCGCCGGCGCTTACGCGGCTGGCGACAACGCCCGGCTGTACGCCTCCAGCGACCGCGGCGACCATTGGACGCACGTCACGCTGCCCTTCCCGACGGGCGGAAACAACCCCGGCCGGGCCATCGGCCATATGGGGCCGCCCAGCGTGGCGCCCGCCATCCACCCGCCGCGCCCGCCGCCGCAAGCGGAGCTGCCGTTCGATGCGTCCGGGTTCGAACCCGACCCGCCGGCCCCGGACGACTTCGACGCCTGATCCCGAGCCCGGGTCTACGACCAAGCTACCGACACGATGTCCGTCGCGTCGGGAACGGGATTCCTCCGCGCTGCGACGCGGTTCCGTCCTTGTTTTCCCCCGCCGAAGCGCGGGAGCGAAGGCCGGCCATTGGCTCGAGTGACGGCGTTTGGGATGAGGTTTCACGCTGCTGCGACGGACGCCAATCGCGGTGCTCCGTCGATGGCGATGGTCTTGGGCTCGCCCACGCGCGGTGCCAGGTCGGGACAGAGCTCGGCCTTGTGTTTGCTCCACCACGCGTCCGCGCTCTCGCCGTTCCAGGTCAAAGCTGGTCCTCGCGCGATGCAGATGACGAACAAACACGACGCAGGATCGCAACGCTCGTCGATGATGCAGAACACGAAGAATCGGATGCCTCGGCACACGAGAACCCGCAGCAATGAACAGATCCAAAGAGATCGTGAGCTCCTCCAGCTCGTCGTGTGGTGGTCCGATCTTCGTGTGCCCTCCTTCATTCGACGCTGCGCCAGAGCGATGTCCGCCGGCGGCGTCTTCTGCGTCTCTTAGGAACAGCGTGAACAGACCGGCCCAGCTCCGCCTGGCGGCCGGAAACGCACTGAGGTACTTTCCTTTTGAGATGCGCGTGCCCAAGGAAACCGCTACCTTCATTTGCCAAACTACGGGTTGGCTGGCCACCCGAGACGCTGCGAATCACCCCATCGCCGTGGAGGCCATCATGGTCGATCTCGATCCGGAGTCGGGCGTCGGGGAGATCGCCGCGTTCTCGCGGTTCGCGCGGCATACCGAGGCGAACTTGCGAGAGAACGCCTGCTTTGCGCTGCTGGCGTCGAGGACCTGGGGCGACCACCGCAGCGTCCAGATCAAAGGGCGCTGCACGGAACTGCGCGGCGTCGTGCGTGATCCGAGCCGCGTCGCCGGGCCCCTTAACGCCTTGGCCGACGCGCTGCTCTCGTTCGGCCTCCCGTTCGAAACCACCGAGAAGACCCGCAACATCGCCGGCGAGCCGTACCAGTCCGTGCGGGTGCAGGTCGACGAGGTCTACGACCAGACCCCGGGGCCGGGAGCGGGGAGGCGCCTTCCGTGATCCCTCCCGAAGCCAAGGCCGCGATGCAGGGCGCTGTTCCCGCCACCGTGGTCACCTGCTCGCGCGAGGGTGTCCCTAACGTCATCCACGTCTCGCAGGTGTTCTACGTCGATCCGACCCACGTGGCCCTCTCGTTCCAGTTCTTCAACAAGACCGCCTGCAATGTCAGCGAGAATCCGATCGTCGAGATCCTGTGCTTCGACCCTGCCAGCGGAGATCGCTGGACCCTCGATGCGGTCTTTCTTCGACGTGAGACTGAGGGACCCGTGTTCGACCACATGGACATGCAGCTCGAGGCGATCGCTTCGATGACCGGCATGGCGGGAACGTTCAAGCTCCGCGGCTCGGACATTTACGAGGTCCGGTCGATCGAGCGAACCCCGTTGGACCCTATTTCGTCAGCAGGTTCATGACGCCATCCCAATCGGGCGGCACCCCGTGCTCGATGAGTTGCCAGCATCGCCCGACGTAGAGCTGCGCGGCGCGGTCCGAGGGACAGCAACGCAAAGCCGCCGCGAAGTGAACCAGGGCGTCGCCGGGTTGCCCCGCTTGATAGAGGCGCCAGCCCTCCTCGAATTCGGCGCGGCTCGCGGACTTCCCCGCCAGCTCAGCCTCGGGCAGGCCGTCCAGCACCTCGTACAGAATCACCGGGTGGTGCTTTCCGACCGGCCGCACCTTGTCGACCGGTCGCATGCGCCAGGCTGAGGGGCTCGTCAGCGCGTCGTAGGTGCGGCTCGTGATCAGGACGGAGGCGCCGTAGAGCTTCGTGGCGCTCTCGACGCGCGACGCGGTGTTGACGCAATCACCGATCACGCCGGCCGCCAGGCGGCGGTCACCCCCCATCGTTCCGAGCATCAGCCACCCCGTATCGACGCCGATGCCGATTCGCACCGGAGCAAGGCCCCGACTGACCCGCACGGCCGCGTTGTAGGTGGCGAGCGCCCCGAGGCTGTCGATGGCCGCCTTCAGCGCGTCGTCCGGTTGGTCGCCGAACAGGGCCATGACCCCATCGCCGTGGTAGCTCTCGATGATTCCGGTGTGCTGCCGGATCGGCACTTCCATGTACGAGAGGTATTCGTTGATGAACTGGAAGTTCTCCTCGGGGCCTTGGCTCTCCACGATGGTCGTGTACCCGCGGATGTCCGAGAAGAAGGCCGACATCAGCTTGCGAGCGCTGTCGCCGCGGCGAACATCCGGAAGCTGGCTGTGGCCAAGGATCTGAAGAAACTCGTAGGGAACGAACCGCGCGCTCGCTTCGTTCCAGGCGGTGAGGCGCGCGTTGACCGCCTCGACCTCGGCGCGACGCTCCTTCTCCGACTGAAGCAGCCCGGCGTTTTGAATGGCCAAGCCAGCCTGGCTCGCCACCGTCTCGAGCAGCTCGAGATCCGTGTCGTCGTACACCGCGGCCTTTTCGCTCTCCACCGTGAACACCCCGATCAGTTCGTCTCGCCCGATCAATGGAATCGCCACGACACTGCGAGCATTCGGCAGCCCCGGCAGAGCAACCACGGGTGCTTCCGCCTCGGCCTCGCTGCCTTCCCGCATCTGCTCGCGAACGGCCGACATGTACGATCGGTGGAAGCCCATCCCTCCAAGGCGCATCACCTTGCGCCGCTTCGCCACGACGCCAATGATGCCTTCCCCGACCTTGACCGTGGCCCCCACGCCCGATTCGGGATAGCCGCGGCTCGCGGCCACCGTGAGCAGGGCGCGAACCGGGTCGTGCAGCAGCACCATGGCGTGCGAAAACCCGAACACCTCGTCCATCGAGGTCAGGATCGTCTGGAGCAGCGGGCCCAGATCGAGGGTCCCGTTGAGTTCGACCGCCACCCGCTTGAGAATGCCGACCTCTCCCGTCTTTCGCCCGAGCTCGATTCGCAGTCTCTCGATCTCGTCGTCCGCCATGGCCGTCGACGGTACCGCGATGGGTGGGGGCCAGTCGACAGTTCCGTGGCCCGCAACGGGTCCCGTCGTCCGTGCGGGCAGTGAGCTCAAGGGCCAAAATCCGACCGACTTCGTTCGCCCCGACCACGCTAGGTCCGCGCGTTCTAATCACTTCATGGGTTCACCATGCTGATGACTGTGCGCCATCCCCAAGGTCTTGCCGCAAGCCCCCTGGCCCTGGCATAAGTTTGAAGTGGGAAGGGACGGGTGCCGTGCCCGGCACCTCCGCTCACGTCGAGCGTCGAGCAGAACCTTTGGTCGCCGCTAAGTCCGGTTCGCCGGCGTAACATCAGGAGCGGCCCGCCAAAGGAAGCTTTTCGTCGCAAACGCCCATTCCTGTGCATGACCCACAAAGATGGTTGTCGTCGCCACGGGCCAGCGAACTGCCGAGCGGTGACCTGCAAGGACGAAGCGATCAGGCAAGGACTGGTCGCGCTGGTCATTCTCGGCGTCGCGTGTAGCGGGAGCGGATCGAGCCCCTCAGGAGGAAGCGGCGGCGCCAGCGGATCAGGCGGCGCGACGACGTCGTCGGGCGGATCCGGTGGGTCGGGGGGCAGCCCGACGGCGTCGGGCGGTGCGACCGGATCGGGTGGGGCGGGCCTGTCATCCGGCGGCGTGACCGGATCGGGTGGTACAGGCGTGTCGTCCGGAGGCGCAATCGGATCGGGTGGCACCAGCACGCCGTCGGGTGGCTCGCAAGGATCAGGGGGCGGTGGCGGCACCGGCGCATCGATCGCGGGCGGCGCGGGCGGGACAGGCTTGGCCACAGGCGGTCGCGGAGGCGATGGCGCTGGCGGCGGGCCGTCCAGCGGCGGCGCCTGCTCGCGGGAGCTTCTGAAGACCACCGTCGACGCCTACTTCAAGGCGCTCGCCGCACATTCTGCAGCCGGTTTGCCGATCGCTGACACCGTCAAGGTCACCGAGAACGGCAAGGCCATCAAGGTCGGCCAGGATGGCCTGTGGAAGACGGCCGGGGCGCTCAAGTACAAGCATTCGGCGTACGACATCGACGGCTGCAACACCGCCAGCGAAGCCGTGGTGTCGGAAGGCAGCATGGATCTTCCCGTGGCGCTTCGCCTGAAGCTCGTCGAGCAATCCATCACCGAGATCGAGACCATCGCGGTCAGGCCCGGAGATTACAAGGTCTCGGGTTCGAACTATCCATCGAAGCCTGACGCGATCGTCATGAGTGATGCGAGCGTGGGATGGGAAAAGCCCGTCCCCGAGGCCATGCGAAACACGACGAAGGAAATGAATGCCTGGATGCTGAAGTACTTCAAGGCGTTCCCGGCTGGGGTGTGCAACACGGTCAGCAACTGCCAGCGTCTGGAGAACGGCAATTCGCCCGGCACCTGCAGCCTGGGAGGTAGCTGTCAAATGGGAGATCCCGCGGGTACGGTCCTCAAATCCCACAGCATCTTCTCTGACGTCGAGACCGGCATCGGCGTCGGGTTCGACCTGTTCATGGGCAACGCCGACATGCACATGTTCAAGATGTACGGAGGCAAGGTCTACGCGGTCCACGCCATCCTCGGCGCTGCGACCAGCACCGGCTGGGACGACAAGTGAGCGACCCGTCGATACACGCCGAGTGCTGCTCGTCGGTTGATTGCCCCGCGCCTCTCAGCGGCCCAGGGCGGCCTGGGCGAACTCGCGGAAGCGGCCGCTGGGATAGGTGGCCTGGTACTGGCGGGCGAGGCGGCGGACGACCGGGAGGTCACCGCGGGCCGCGCCCGCCTCGATTGCCAGGACCAGGGCCTCTTCGCGCAGAGCACCGGTCGGATGGGCCGTGAGATAGGTGTCGAGCAACCTACCGGCGGTGACCGGGTCGCGATCGCGGCGCAGGGCCACCATCGCGTCGAGGACCTCGGCGCGCTCCCGAACGGTGGCGGCGGTCGGGACGGGGAGCCGCTCGACCACCGCGGGGGTGTCGCGCTTCGAAGCCGAGGCCACCGACGGCGAGAGGCGCCGCACCGGCGCGACTTTGCGGACAGGCGCGGCCTGAATGGAGGGCGCGGGCAACACACTCTCCTGTGCCGGCGGTTCGGGGGCCGCGGCCATGGCAACCGAGACACCGCCGGGGGTGCGTCGATGGGCGACCGTGCCGCGGATGGGAGCCTTTGGGTCCTGGATCGGCACGCTCGAAGCCGGGGCAGCCCGACGAAAGATCGGAACGATCCAGCGGCGCGCCGCGATGACCGTACCGGCCGAGCCCACCACGGCGATCACGGCGAGCACGGCTGTGGCTCTACGGAGTCTGGGCAGCGACGCCCCGGCTGGCTTCATCGCCTGAGCGCGCTGAACCGATCTCCACACCCGTCGCTTGCTCTCCGGCGAGCGGGCCGCGGGCGGGGTCCCGCGCAGCAACTCGATCCCCCGCACCGCGACGGGATCGTCGCCGTCTTCGTCACGCAAGCGGCGCATTGCTCGATCCTTCCTGCTTGCGCAAACCCCGCACCAACTTCCAGAAATCCTTTCGAGCATGGTGCAGTCTGGTCCACACCGTGCTGAGGGGGATGTCCTGGATCTGGGCGATCTCTTCCCCGGAGTAGCCCTCGATTTCGAACAGCACGAACGTGGAGCGACGCTTCTCGCTCATCTTCGCGACCAGGGTCTGGAAGAGATGCCGGTTCTCGGCCTGCTCGTACGCGCGCGCGGGGCTCTGGGCTCGGTCGGGAAGCGTGGACAGATCCAGGTGCCGCCGGCGCACAACCATGTTCTTGAACCACGCGCGTCTTCGGTGATCTCGAACGGTCAACTCGGTGATGCGGTAGAGCCAGCCCGGAAGGTTGCCGCCGTCGAAGCGCGCCAGGTTGCGGCGTACCACCAGAAAGATTTCCTGAGCAAGGTCTTCCGTCTCTGAAGACGGCATTCCCAGCGCATACAGCCACTTGACGATGTCGTCGAACCACCGCTCGTAGATGTCGTGGAACTGCAGGTCGAGACCGCCGAGGCGTCCTGCTGGGCTGGCGACCAGGGTCAGCCGCGGCGGCGCGCCGTCGAGCGTCGATGGATTTGTTGCGCTGCCCATTTCACCAACTATCCCATGAGAATGGGGGTTCCCGCTGGGAACCTTCAATTTGTCGTCGCTCCGCGCCATCAGGAGTGTCCCTCACGGCGGTGCTGTCGGTCCAAGGCGCGTGGTGCTGATGGTGACGTCGTCGACGTAGACGGTCGACGGTGTCGGCACGATCAAGTCGGACGCGGCCCCGAATCTCCACTGGACCCAGTCGTTTGGCGTGGTGGCCACACCAGGGGCGTCGATGATGAGGACATCGTCCTGCCAGACCGCCATTCGCCCCGTCTTCGTGGCGCTCTTGACCATCAAGACCTCGAAGTGCACCCAGGTGTCGCGGGGCACCGCGATGGGGACGGGTTCTGTGCGGTTGATCGTGAGGGTGTAGTCGTACAGTTGCGCCAGCAGATTGCCGCCGACCAGCGGCGACGAATAGAGATTCAGATCCCAACGGGCGTAGGGGTTCCGACCGTCCCCGGTGGTGCTGGAATCGATGTGGACGATGCTCAGCCAGTTCTTGACGCTGACCACGCTCGAGGGAATGTAGTACCAGGCGCCATAGTAGGCCTCCGTCGGACTTGGCGTCTCGCGGTAGAGGTAGTTCGACGACGCCATTCCCATGGTCGGCATGACCGTCGCCTGCGCAGCGTACCGCCCGCGGTGGGCCATGGTGGTGGTGACCGCCGGCGCGATGCCGATATTCTCGAAGATGGAGCCTCCCGCGCCGTCGGAGGTCCACTCGGACAGATCGCCGGGCTCGAAGGTCGCCTTCCACAGCACGGTCGAGCCACCACCCGCGCCACCCGCGCCACCCGCGCCACCCGCGCCGCCGGCGCCGTCCGCGCCGTCCGCGATCCCGTCCCCCAGGGCGGGACCATCCGCGGTCTCTCCAGCGTCGGTCGCGGCGCTACCGTCCGCAGCGCCGCCGCCGTTCGGGAGCTGGCCGAGGAGCACATGCTGGCCGCATCCGGCCGCGGCAAACGCGACGCACGCGGCAGCGAGCCCGAGACGTGTGGGCGGGCCGAAGAGACGTGAGGAGGCGTCGAGATCAATCATGGGCGTCAGCGCCGGAGGTCATCCGCAACGGTCCCGTCGTTCTTCAGCGGCCGCCCACAGAAATGGGTCTTGCGGACCGGAAGCTTCAAGACCTACGCCAGCGCGAGTCTAGCAGCCGCTACGCACGCACGCGGAGCCGTTCAACCCACCGAGAGTGGACGGCGGCGCATCATTTGAGTTGATCGCCTGGCCTTTCGGATATACGGCTCCTGCAGGGATCGAACTCGAGTGCACACGCCGTGACCACCGTCTTCGCTCGGTTACTCGTCCTGGGCTTGGCATCGCAGGCGCCGGATGCGGGCGCCCCGGTGTCCGGCCTCGAGGTGGTGGGAGGATGTCCGGCTCGGGACGCGGTCATCGAGGCGCTGCTCCCGGTCGTCGGGAAGGACGCGCCTCTGTCGAGTCACGGACCGACCCGGGTGATGGACATGGGCGATCGGTTCGACGTCACAGCGGCGGGGCAGGCCGCGCGCTACGTCGATACCGCGCGCGACTGCGGTGCCCGCGCCCGCGTGGCCGCCGTGTTCATCGCTCTCGCCCTGACGCCACCGTCTATCGGTCTCGTCGCCCCCGCGCCCTCACGGGATCCCCAGCCGCCTCCCCCGAGCGGTGTTGAGCAACGCCTCGACGTCCCCCCCACCGACACACCGTCACCCCTGTGGGCCAGGCTGACCGTTGCGGCGCGCCTCGACACGGGGGCGGCGTCCGACCTGACGGCGGGGGGCGAGATCGCGGGATTGGTCGGCCGCGGCAGGCTCGGGATCGCCATCAGCGCTGCGCTGCTGGCTCCCACCCGCCAGACTCTGCAGTCGGTCTCCGTCCGGCAACAGCGGTTTCCCTTCACAGCCGGTGTCGTCCTCCGTCACCGGGTGTCCCCGTCGTTCGAGCTGAGCGGCAAGGCCGCCCTGGCTCTGGTCTTGCTCACCCTGCGCGGCGAGAACGTGAGTCCGGGGGACACCTCGACACGGCTCGATCCCGGCGCGAACCTCTCGATTGAGCTGAGCGGTCCACCCTTGCGACGCGGGCTCGTCCCCTTCGTGGGGGTTCACGCGGAGCTGTTCCCCAGGGGCTACGTCCTCGACGTCGTTCCGGTCGGGGAGGTCGGGGTCACCAACCGCTTCTGGTGGGGCGCAGCGGCGGGGCTGTCGTTCGACCTCGCACGCGGGGAGTGATTCGTCGGCACCACGAAGTCCCGAGGGGCCACCGCCTACCTTCTACTTGCCAAACTGGCCTGCGTGCCCGTGCAGCACGGCCGTCCCAAGGGGCGACGCAGCCTTCAACGCATCTCGAACATTCATGACGCCGGTTCCTGAGACCGTGAGAGTGGCCGTCGGAAGCGCGTAGATGGTGAATTCGTACCGATCGTCCATGTTGTTCATCAAGGACTGGGCACAGGGAGCCAGAAACACGCCCGTCTGCTTGGCCATCATGAGAGCTCCGCTCAACATGGTCGTCCCCTCCGGAAGTTGCATCACGGATGCCGGGATGTTCCAGATGGCCCAGTGATTCCCAAACGACGGCATGTTGGCATCGATCAGCGTGGCATCCAGGAAGGTGATCGCGAACGACATCGTCCCCGGGGGCACGCCAGCCCAGTCGAGCTCGGGGTTTATGCCGTTGTTCAACTTCCCGACCATCTGTCCCGCGCGAGGCGGGCTCTGGGCACAGGTGAACTTCGGGTCGAACTTTGCGTTGTCCACGTGAGTCGGGCTGGTCAGCGAGAAGGCGCTCCCGCTGCCGCCGCCGGCCGAGCCGCCACCGCCCCCACTGCCGGTTCGGCCACCGCCCCCTGGTCGCCCCCCCTCTTGGCCGCCGCCGTTGCCACCGCTCGCCGCGCCACCGCTTGCCGACGAGCCACCGCTCGCCGCGCCGCCGCTGGCCGACGTGCCGCCGCTCGCCGCGCCGCCGCTGGCCGACGTGCCGCCGCTCGCAGCGCCGCCGCTGGCCGACGTGCCGCCACTCGCCGCGCCGCCACTTCCCGACGAGCCACCGCTGGAAGCGCCGCCGCTGGAGCTGGAGCCGCCCGAACCGCTGGCGCTGCCGCCGCCCGAACCGTTGGCGGGGGAACCGCCGGTGCCGGCTCCGGTAGACGCGCTGCTGCAGGCAGCCACGGTAAGAACGAGGCTCAGCCCGGCCACGACGATCGGGGCGTGTTTTCGATTGTGAAGGTTCATCACTCCGCGATGGAATGGGCGTTCGCCGCTTCCGCCTTCAACGAGATTTCCTTTCCGCCCGGCCGCTTGGGTCTGGCCTGCTCTCCCCCGCGCCTTGATCAGAGGTGACGTCGTCTCGCGTCAGCATTTCCGGGTTCGCACAAGCCGGTTGAAGGATTGTTCGCCCGGGGCCCATGTCTACCTTGGCGGTGTTCACCACGGACCCACATGGGGGCCAACCGTGATTCGCCCCCAGCCAGAATCGCTGTGCCACCAGAAGGGCAGGACGAGATGCAAATGACGCACACCAGGCAATGGGCAATTGTGGGACTCCTGTGTTTTGCTGGGGCGGGATGTACCGGCTCCATTGAGCCGGGGCATGGTTCTCCTGGCACGGGCGGCGGCACCGGCGGCGGCACCGCTAGTGGAACTGGCGGAACCGGGAGTGGAACCGGTGGTGGTAGCGGCAGCGGAACGGGCGGTGGCACAGGGACGGGAACCGGCGGCGCTGGCAGTGGGACCGGTGGCGCCACTGGTTCCGGCGGCGGGATTGTGGTGTCGACCTGCGCGCCCGGCATCCCGGCGTCGAGTCAGGTTCCGCGGCTGACGAGGCTCCAGTACGCGACGGTCATCAATGACCTGGTCGGCATCGCGCCCGGAGCCGATATCACGGACCTCATCACGGCCGACTCGGCCGGCAGCGTCACCGACATTGCCTGGAACGGATACCTGACCGCGGCCGACAAGATTGCCGCCCAGGTCATGGGCAACGCCACCAGCAAGGCCAAGTTCATTTCCTGCGACGCGGCTCAAGCGAGCTGCCTCACCGACACGATCAGGGCCTTCGGCCGCAAAGCGTTCCGCCGCCCGCTGACCGACGCGGAGGTCACGAGCTTCATGCGGTTCAACAGCCTGACCCAGGCCCATACGGCCAACGATGTCGCCGAGGCGATCCTGGCGGCATTTCTGACTTCGCCCACGTTCATCATGGTCCCCGAGCTGGCGGAGACGAAGCAGGGCGACGCCTTCAAGCTGAACCACTATGAGGTCGCGGCGAAGCTCTCCCTGCTGCTCTGGAATGGTCTCCCCGACACCGAGCTCAACGCCGCGGCGGACGGCAGCCATCTTGGTACCGCGGACGAGGTTGCGGCGCAGGCGAAGCGCATGCTGGCCGATCCCAAGGCGTCGGGCGTCGCGACGAGCTTCCACCACCTGTATTCCGACATCCGGGTTGGCTCGCACTGGGTCAACAACTCCGAGCACGACACCACCAAGTACCCGAGCTTCAAGCCCGGGTCCTACAATGCCGCGATTGAAGAGCTCGACAGCTTCTTCGCGGAGATGGTGAAGGCCGGCGGCACCTTCAAGGATCTCTTCCAGAGCAACAAGGGATTCGTCACCAAGGACACGGCGGGCATTTATGGGCTCGACGCCTCCAAGTACGGTACGACGCTGACGAAGGCGGACCTGGACGCCACCAAGCGACCCGGGTTCCTCACGCGGATCGCGTTCCTCAGCACCTTCTCCCACTTCGACGCGACCAGCCCTATCCTCCGTGGCGCGTTCATCACCGGGCGCGTGCTCAACGTGCCGACCGGTACCCCGGATCCGTCCTTCACGGGGATGAAGCCGCCCCCCGGCACCTACAAGACGAACCGCCAAGCCACCGAGGCGCTCACCTCTCCGGCGGCGTGCGCCATGTGCCACGCCCTGAAGGTCAATCCGCCGGGATTCGTGCTGGAGCGGTACGATGCCGTGGGCGGGTGGCAGGACAAGGATCCGCTCGGGGGAGACATCGACTCGACGGCTGATCTCTCCTTTGACGGGGTCAAGACCCAGAAAATCTCGGCTCCCGCCGACTTGATGGCCGGGATCGCGTCATCCCCCAATGCCCAGCGTTTCTATGCGGCGACGTGGGTCAACTTCGCGGCGAACCGGCCCTCCACTCAGAACGACGCCTGCGTCGTCGATCAGCTGGCCACCAACCTCGGCGGCGCCACCTATCCGATCGCCAGCATGATGGCCGACTTCATCAAATCGGACTCCTTCCGACTGCGATCCGTTGGGAACTGAAGGGAATCAGACCATGAAAACATTCAATCGCAGAGTGATGCTCCGTGGCCTGGGCGGTGCCGCCGTCGCCGCTCCCTTCCTTCCCTCCGTCGCCGAGCGGGAGGCGAAAGCTCAAGGGATGACCGCCACCACCCCGAAGCGCCTGATCGTCTTCTATACCCACTACGGCTGCTTGACGACCCGCTGGTTCCCCAAGGTGTCGCATGGCAAGTTGACCTCGGCCGACTATTCGGCCCTGACCACGCTCAAGCCGATGGCGCCCTACGCGGACAAGCTGCTGATGGTTCGCGGCCTCCGGTCAATGAACGAATGGAGCAACGAAGGCTCGTATGGTCAGAAGAACGATCCCCACACGCAGGTCAATGGATCGTTCTTCACCTGCCACCCGGTGACGCCCAACGCCGACAGCGGCTTCGACACGTCCGATCCCTCGGGCGTCAGCCCGAAGAATGCGGCCAAGCCGACGGGCCGGTCCCTGGATCACGTGTGTGCGGAGCAGGTGAACCCCACCGGCGGGACTCCGCTTTACGTGGAGATCGGCGGCGCGAGTGGCAACAACTCGAACACCATGCACCTGCTTTCGTGGGACCAGCCCGGACGCTTCTTCGCGGGTGTGACGTCGCCGATGCAGATCTACAACAACCTCACCGGGCTGTTCGGTGGCGGCCCCGTCAACGAGGACACCTACCGCGTGGCGCGGGGCAAGAGCATCATCGATTGCGTCCGCGAGGACCTGAACCGCTACAAGAACATCAACATGAGCGGGTCCGACAAGAAGCGGATCAACGACTGGATTGATCAGCTGCACTACACGAGCGGCGGCATGACGGCAGGCGCGCAGTGCTCGATGAGCGTGGCCACGGATCCGATGAAGCTCAACCTGACGACCGCCCGGCTCACCGAGGCGTCGGCCGCCGGCACCAAGGCCGACATCGACAAGACCGTGAAGGCCTTCATGGATCTCTCGGTGTTGACGGCGATGTGCGACAGCAACCGGGTCATCTTCCTGAAGATGCCGGGGAACTACACTTTCAAGAACCTGAATCTGACCCTCGAGTCGCACTCCATCTCGCATCGGACCGGCAACGCCAACCAGGGCGGTACGTGCGTCAGCAATGCGCTCGATATGGTTCACACCATCGACAAGTATTATGCGGAGCTGTTCGCCTACTTCGTGGGCAAACTCGACGCCTTCGCCGAGGGAGATGGCCAGACGGTGCTCGACAACACCGCCACCGTCTGGTTCCAGGAGATGTCGGATGGCAACAGCCACAACCTCAACAACATGCCGATTCTCCAGGCCGGGAGCTGCGGTGGCTACTTCAAGACGGGGTGGGCCATCAACTGCGAGGGCGGCGCGACCGACATGACCCAGGGGCACAGCGATGATGACTGCATGAACGGGCAGTCGCCGACGGCCAAGCTCGACTCGGTGGGAACGCCACCGACCATTGCGACCAAGCCGGTCAACAAGTATTTCTGCAACCTCATGAATGCCATCGGTGTGAAGGCGGGGGCGGACGGGTTCCCGGTCAAGGGCGGTACGGCTCCTGTGACGAAGTACGGGAAGTACGACGACACGAAATTGTTTTCGGACGGGGGGACCAAGCCGGTCACGATCGCGAATCCCGGCGAGTACACGGAGCTACGCGGGTCTTAAGACGCCGCCTCGCTCATCTTGCTGTGTCCGGTCCCTTCAATGGGTGGCGCCGCCCGACGGACACGGCAGCGGTAAATCAACGGCAAAGTCGCTCCCGTCAGAATTCATGAAGCTGAGATCTCTCCCGGTCCTCGTCCGAAACTCCACGTTCGTCGCGCTGCTTTGGGCCGTTGCTGGCTGCCCGGCTGACCCCGGCTCCGGCAGCGGCGGCTCTTCCGGCAGCGGCGGCTCTTCCGGCAGCGGCGGCTCCAGCAGCAGCGGCGGCTCCAGCAGCAGCGGCGGCTCCAGCAGCAGCGGCGGCTCCAGCAGCAGCGGCGGCTCCAGCAGCAGCGGCGGCTCTTCCAGCAGCGGCGGCTCTTCCGGCAGCGGTGGCTCAGGAGCCTGCAAGTCTGGCGGAAGCGGCGGGAGTTCGGGGTCCGCGAACTGGTCCGGCATGAAGACCATCATTAGTTTCTATTGCGGCGGCGCGGGCTGCCACAACAACGGCCAATCGCCGAATCTGTTCCCCAGTGACGATGCCACGCTCTATCGCACGTTGACGGAGTACAAAGTCACGAAGTGTGGTGGGCGCGTCTTGGTCAAGCCGTGCGCTCCGGAGGAAAGCGCTTTCTACCGCGCCCAGGCGGAACCGACGATGTGCGATCCCCTTCCGAGGATGCCCTTCGGCTGCGGTCCAGGAAGCTGTACCGCTGCCGATGACCTCGAGGACATTCGCCAGTGGATCGCCAAGGGAGCCCCCAAGGACTGAGACGATTGGCTACGGGAGGATGCCAACGCGGGCCGCAACCAGCGGACGCTTCGCCCGGCAATCCTTGACGTCCTTCCCTTTGCAGCGCGGTTGAGTCAGGCCACGGCTGGCGGCCTTCAGTCGAGGCGCGTCGACCCCCAGAGAGACCAGGTGCTCCTTGACTGCCTCTGCGCGCGCCGGGGCCAGTTCCTTGGCAGCGACCATAGCCTCGTCGTGGTACCCCGCCAGCTCGAGCGTCACCTTTGGATAGGCTTTCAAGATCTCAGCCAAATTCTCGAGTTGCTCGCGCGACAGCCCCAGGTCGAGGCGAGGGCTACCTTCGGTGAACCAGAGGCGATCGAACGCCAGCCACGGGGCCGGGCCAGCATTCTTTGGGCCGCTGACCGCGTCCAGGAGCTTCTTTTCGATGCCGTCGTTCGCTCCGCTGACCTGATAGCCCGTCGGCAAGACGCGCGTGAAGAAGACGCCGGCCGCGGCCAAGGCCCGAAACTGGGCAACGCTGCGCTCAAACGGGATCAGCTCGTGAGACAGCCTGACCACCGAGGCCTCGAACTTCTTCATTTCCTCGACGGAGCTTGCGATGGTGGCCGTGATTTTCTCGACCCGCCGCGCTTCTCCCGAGGCGAAGGCTGCGTCCAGCTCACCCGAAAGCCATTCGACGGTGCCTCCGACGCCGCCGAGGACCTCCTCGGTGGCAAAAAGACTGGAACGAAAGGCCGGGAGACCCCCGAGGTCATCGGCGTAGGGATCCAGCGCCTCGAGCCGCTTGCGGATGAGCCCGGTCTCGGCTTGTAGCCTCTGGCCGTCGGCCTTCAAGCGTTCCAACGATTGGTTCGCCGCGACGTATTTCGCATCGGCCCGCGGGCCTCCCTCCTTCTTCTTGCCGCACGCCTGGATCGACATACCTCCTAGCGTCACGAGCAACGACACGATCACGGCGTTCCAATAGGACAAGCGACGCATGAGCCCTCCGTCGCGGCGTGGGCGTCAACCCCGACGACGCGGAAACACTGTACTCGATCGAGGCGCGGGGAGTGCCCAGGAAGATCTCGACCAGCGCAATGCACAAGCTCTGCGTCACTTGCGAGTTGCGCGAGCGGGACCGTGACGGTCAGGTCAGGTTCGTCAGCGGTCCCGTGTTGTACTTGGGATCGCCGAGGGTCGTCCGGGGATCGCCGAACAGGTTCAGGAGAGACACCAGCAGGTCGTTGTGGGGCCGGTGGTTGTTCGTCACCCAGCGCCCCGTACGCAGTCCGCCGCCGCCTCCTGCCAGCAGGAACGGCATGCTGGCCTTCGAGTAGTTGGCCGCGTGTTGCCGCTCGGAGCCTAAGAACACCACGCTCTCGTCGAGCAGGGTGTGGCCTCCCATGTCGACCTTGGCCATCTCCTGCAGCAGGTACGTGTGCTGCGCGGAGTACCACGTGCAGATCTTCTCGAGGTCGAGGGGACGGTAACCCCCGTCGTTCTGATAGAAGGCGTGCGTCTCGGGAAGGTTCAGCCAGGGAAACGTGTGCTTGGCCTCGCTGTCACTCCACTGCAGGGTTCCCACGTTCGCCATGTCACACGCGAACGCCATCACCATCATGTCGGTCATCAGCTTGCCCACCTTGGGGATGGCCGCGTCCGTCGCCAGGTCTTTGAGCGTGCCATCGTCCGACGAATTCTTCCCGCTGGCTGGGTTGTAGTCGGCGGTATTCACCAAGACCGGGGGGGCACAACGGGCGGTTTGCGCGACCCGACTCTCGAGGTTGCGGAGGTGGGTCAGGTGTTGATCGAGGCGCTGTTTGTCGCCGGCACCCAGGCGTTTTGCCAGCGTGACGTACCGCCGGTCCACGAAATCCAAGATCGACTTGTCCCATGCCCCTGCCGCGTTCGGGACCGGACCGGCGCCGAACAGGGTCTGCCAGATGGTGACCGGATCCAGCGCCGGGGCGAGCGGAGTGTAGGTCGCGTTGTTGGCGTAGTTGGTGATGTCGTACGGCGAAACCAGCCCGTGGCACTTGCCCGTACCCCAGCGCACGGCCATCGAGAGAGTGGCCTTGCCGGCGTTCGTGCTCAATCCCGCGATCAGCTGATCGATCGAAGGTCCCGTCGCCCATTGGCTGGTCGTGTTCTGGACCGTTCCCGTCAGCCAGGCAATCATCCCGGCTTGCTTCTGCTCGCCCACCGCGCTTTTCATGTCCAGATCGCCGACGATCAGAAGCTTGTCTCTGACCGGCGCAAAGGGCGCCAGGATGGGGCTGAGGACGAAGTCCGTCTCGGTCCCGGTGGGAGTCCATTTTTCCAGGACCGTGCCCCCTGGCTGGTAGACGGCCAGGAACCGCCGGGCGGGAAGCGCGGCGGCGCTGGCGCGGCGGCTCCCGGTCATGATCTCCAGCCAGGGCAGCGCGATCGCGATGCCGCCGGCGCCTTTCAAAACGGTACGTCTGTCGAGCTGGAATTTTGGCATGGCATTCACGGGGCGGACTTGTACAAGAAGGCGTCGGTTTGGGTCAGGGCCACCAGCAGCTCGCGGACATTTCCCTTGCTCTGCGTGAAAGCGTCCTGCGCAGAACGAACCGAGCAGGCGTCCTGGGTGGTGGGCTCGCGACCGTACCCGTACCGCATCCAGTTTCCGACGTAGCAGTTCTGTGCGTCGCGGCTCTGGGCCAGACGAGCGATCAGCTCCACGGCTCCGTTGAATTTGCCCGCGGCGTCGGTCTTGTAGATCTCACCGGTCGCGTCGATGGCCAGACCATTTTCGATGTCGCGCCACAAGCCGAACCGGTCGAAGTGCTCGAACGCGAAGCCCAGCGGATCGATGTCCCGGTGACAACCTCTGCAGCTGGGATCACTCACTTCGTACTCGAATTTCTGCCGCGTCGTGGAAGGCTCGGCGAGCGGAGGGCGCGGGGGCGGGACGACGGCGGGGGCCTCGGGCAGGGTCACACAGAGAAGTTGTTGGAGGATCAAGAGTCCACGCACCATGGGACTGTTTCGGGACGGGACGGAGCCTGCGGCGAGAACGCTCGCCTGCGTCAGGATGCCGGCACGCCTGGTCGGATCGATCGGTACCTTCTGGAAGGTATCCCCGCTGATCCCACTGGCTCCATAGAACTGGGCCAGCCGGCCGTTCATGAAGGTAAAGGGCGCCGTCAGCAACGTCTGAAAGTCACCCGGGCCCTGCCACGTGACCTCATCGATGAAGGCGGAGGTTTCCTTCAACAGCAAGCCGGGCATCTCGGCCGTGAACGTCGGCGCATTGTCGGGGACAAGCAGGGTCTCCAGAACACGGGGATCATCCAACTTGAGCAGTTGCAGGTAGAAATTTCGAACGACATCGTGCGCGTGCATGTCGGCCAACATTCGCCTGGCCTGGGCGGCGATCTGTTCCTTCGTTTGCAGTTTGCCCGCAGCCGCGGCGTCTCGAAGGACGCTGTCAGGGGACGACCCCCACAAGAGAAAGGACAGGCGCGTCGCTGTCTCGTATGGCGTCAGACGGGTCACCGAGGGCAGGGCGGGATCGACGGGTTGGCCGAACTCGATCCGATACAGGAACTCGGGCGACTGCAAGGCAACCTCGACGACCGCGCGGACACCGCCGGCGAAGCCTCCAGCCAGCTCGCGGCCCTTGGCGAAGACCGCATCGAAGTCGGTCGTATCGGCGGGCTCCAGCGGCCGCCGGAAGGCGGCGAGAAGGAACGTTTCGATGAACTTCTTCTGGCAAGGGGCCTCGCCCTCCAACGCAAGGTCGCACTTGGAGAGGGCCTGGATCGCGGCGGCGTCCTTGGTCGCTTTGGTGGCAAAGTCGTGCGCCAGCCCGTGATAGCCATCGACCAACAAACTCGAGACGCCGCTGATTGCTTGGAATCGGGACGCGTCGAAGGGAAGCATCGCAGTGGCTGGCCGGCTGTCATCGCCGAGGATGTCGCGAACGGTATTGTCATATTCGAAGTTGGTCAGGCGCCGCATGGGTGCTTCCGCGACCTGCGGAGCACTGTTCGGGACGCACGCCAGCACGACCCCTTGATCGATCCCGCCGTCGCTGGTTCCCCCGCCATGGGAGCCGCCGCCACCTGAACCGCCACCACCACCCATGCCACCGGTTGCCGTCCCAGCCTCGGGTAGGTCCTGGGCAGGCGCGTCCGGGGACACCGGGCCATCTTTCGTCGAAGCGTCAGGTGAAGGTGTCGCGTCGGCCGGGGCAGCGTCCGCGGGAGCTACCCCCAGCCGAGATTCGGACTGGCATCCCGCCACCGGCGCAATCAGGAGGAGGGCTATGGCGAGATGTCGGGGGCGGGCAAGCTGGCGCATGGGGGCTCCATCCGTATCAATGTCCTTCAGACGGCAGGTTGTTTCAGAGGCGCAGCTACAAATTATTCACCCAGGCGTCGGAGCAACGCTTCGACCTCGGCCTTGCGGGAGCCTTCGGGAAAATGGGCCAGGTAGTCGCGCAGATCGATGCGCGCGGCGGGCAGGTTGTGCGTCCGCAAGGCACAGTGAGCGCGGCGAAAGAGCGCGCGGGCGGCGACGTCATCGTTCGCCGCTGCCGACAGGAGGCCGTTGAGATCGTCGACGGCGCCGGCGCAATCCCCGCGGTCGGCGCGAAGCTCGGCACGCGCAAGCCGGGCCTGGCGATCGGCTCCGGTCGACCCGAGGGTCAGCGAGTCGAGAGCCGTCCGCGCTTCGTCGTTGCGGCCCAGCCCCAACAGCGCCTCGACGCGGGCCAGGGTGGCTTCACGCTGGAGCGAGCCGCGAGGGAAGCGGCGGTGGTGTTCGTCAAGCTTGGCAAGCGCGTCCCGAGGCGCGTGATCGGAGCGCAGCGAACGCAGGGCCCCGGCCACCAGGAAGGCCTCGGCCGGGCTTTCCGGCGGAGCGACAGGCGCGCGCGGCTCGAGCCTCGGGGGGACGACCGCCGAGGGTTTCGACCGGTCGTCCCCGACGGCCAGCGGCGATGCAAATGGCTGGGGCGCCACCGAGGCGGCGGGGCGATCAGCCAACGGTGCCGGCGGCGAGGCGGGGGCAGGCGTGACGATCGGGGACGACGGCCGGGGCGCCAAGACCGCCAGTCGCGCGCGCAGCCGCGGCGTGGGGTTGGCGACGGCGACTGGTATCGGGTTGACGGCCGGCTGCGTCTCCACGGTCGGAGCGACCCGGGCGGGATCGGCTGCCGCGGAATTGGCCTTCGCGGGGTTGTCTTCTTCCGAGCGTGTTGCCGCGACCGGCGCATCGGCTGGCCTCGGGTTCCACGGAGTGCCGGGGGTCAGCGTGACGGGGCGGGGCAGCTCCGCCCCGCTGATCTCGGCCCGGCCATCGACGACGGCGATCTCCGTGCCGTCTGGTCCCAACGACACCTCCAGTTCGGCGGGCTGTCGTACGGCCATGCGCCAGCGACGCGGCTTTTCCCGCGTGTGGACACTGACCGTGCCCACCGCGCTGACGGGTTTTACATTCGCCCGCTGGAGCCGGCGAATGTAAAGCCGCGCCCCCATCGCGGTGGTGATGCCGCCGAGAAGCAGGAACGCGAGGGCGAAGGCCACCGTTCGGGGCCACGACCAACCCATGAGGATGGGCCTGCGCGCGGCGCCGACCTCTTGGTGGAGGATGCGGTGCCGGATCTGCGCCAGCCGCAGGTCGTCGAGATCGATCGGCTCCGGCAGCGCGCGCACGTCGGAGGCCAGCGACTTTTCCGCAGCCGAGCCGCCCGCCGATTGGCGCCACCGGGGCGGGTCGCGCTCGTCATCCTGTCGTCGCGCGCGCGGTCGCTCCTCGGTTCGACGGCTCACGATTCCTCCTGTTCCGACACGTTGTCCTCCTCGAGGTCCGACTGGCGTTGCCAGCCTTTCGCGAACGTTGCGCGCGCGCGGTGAAGCCATACGCGGACGGTCGCGGGGGGACGATCCACCAGCACCGCAATCTGCTCCGTCGACATTTCTTCGAGCTCGAACAGCACCAACACGTGGCGGTGGTTCTCTCGCAGTGTATCCAGCACGCGATAGAACCGCTCCGCCGCTTCGCGCGCCTCGAAGATCTCGGCCGGCCCGGGGGCGGTCGACATCGCCTGGTCGGCAACCTGCGAAGAAAGTTCCCCCCAGCGGCTTCGTCCGCGACGCACGGTGCGCCGCTGGTTCGCGACGACGCGGGCCGTGATCTGGAACAGCCAACTGGTCACCTTCTCGCCGCCGCGAAATGCGGGTAGCCGGCGATTGACGGTGAGGAACACCTGTTGAACCGTCTCGTCAGCCTCGACCCCCGGCCCGCCCAACCGCTGCGCCCAGCGTCCCACCAAGCGCGCGTACGATCGGAAGACCGTCTCGAAAGACAGCGGCTCGGCGACGGCGTCCGAGGGCAGGGACTGGTGTCTGGGTTGGGGGGCCAACAGGCGCATGAAGGGATTTCCCGGCTGGATGAATCCAGGAGAATCATGTCGGGCCAAACCGCTATTGTTTCATTTGCCGAGCGCGAATGTCGCCCCAAAGCCGGTCAGGATATCCAGCCGGGGAATCGTCGCGTCATTCGCAGACATGTCCACCGACAGTCGGTGGGGTCGTACCCAGGCGATGGCCGAGCCACCGAGCCAGAGCGCGCCGCGCGCCCCGATGCGATATCCGAGGCGGACCGACGGTGAGACGCCCACGCCCAGGCTGACGTCGCGGGCATTCGGGGAAAAACCCCGGCCCCGCACGAAAACCCAGCCCACGACCGGGCCGGCACTGGCCTCGAAGAACAGCGATTCACCCCAGGTCCGGCCAACGCTGGGGATGGCCAACATGCGCCACCAAGCCGCGCTTCCGGCATCCACCGCGAACGATCGTTCGCCGGTTCCGGCAACCCACAAGCGGCCAAACCAACGCGTTCCTCGCCAGGCCGCCGTCACCTCCAGGCCCCCATGGGGTGTCCAGCCCCCGGCCGACGCGCCACTCAGCCCGCCGCCCACCCCGAGCGACCATCGGTCGAGCCCGCTCCTCCCGACCGGTGCACGTTCACGAAGAGCCGCCGCCACGGGCCCAGGGGTTTCCCAGGGTGCTACCTCGCCCGGCGGGGGCGTGTCGTAGCGTCCCGCCCAGCTCGCCGCGACGACGGCCGCGGCCTCGGCCAGCTCGCCGCAGGAACCACTGCGCAGAAGGCGCCGGCTGGCGAGGGGCACCGGGGCCGCTTCGCCCTCCAGATGCACTTCGATCTCGGAGGCCCCGGCTGCTGCGTCCACGCGGAGAACCGCACCGGGCGGAAAGCCGCGCTCCGCCGGTAGCAGGGGCGCGATTCGCTCAGCCACTTCCGCGGGGCTGGGACAGGTCGAGGTCCCCTGCACGTCGACCCGCTCGGACAGGAGGGCGAGGAAGGCGAACGCAGTCGACAGCGCCGGCACCGGTCAAATCTACCGCAACAACCTCATTGACCGGGCCGTCACCGCCGCAAACCAGCTACTTCTTCGCGGGTTCCGCTTTCGGCGTCTCGGTCTTGGCCGGCATGTAGTCGAAGCCGTTCGCCATGTAGACGAAGACCTCGCAGGGGGCCCCGGCCGCGCAATCGTTCACGTGCGCCACGTGCCCGGGCTGGAACCAGGTGCTACCAGGACTGAGCGCCTTGCCTTCGGCACCGGGCGCATGGTCGGTCATCGATCCCTTGATCACGACCGCGTAGTCGTCCGAGGAATGCAAGTGGGCCGGCGAGGTCGCGCCGGCCGGTATCTTGAGCAGGTAACCAATCGGTCCCTTCTTCTTCAGGTCGCCGAACATGACCGACATCTGCACGCCCTTGCCTTCGGTGTCAGTCGGATCGAGGGGCTGGAACTTCAGGTCCGCGTCGGGCGTGACGACGATTTCCTTGCTCTTCGCGGCGAACACGCCGCCCGCTGCTCCCAGGCCCGCGCTCACCAGCGAAATCGCGATCATCCATTTCAGGTTCGTACGTTTCATGAAGGCTCCTCCAGAAAATTGAAAACGCGCAGCATAGTGGCGCCTGCCCAGCTTCGCCAGCGACGGTGCGCTGATGCGAGCTGGCTTCAACGCCGCGCCGGCGTATGCTGGCGCGGATGAGCGTGGTGCGCGAAGTCCGGGCCTCGGATTCGCCCTTGGTCGCCCGCATCACTCGGGTGCGCTTCGAGGCCGATTGGCGTGGGGTGACCACGCCCGACGGGTGCTGGGACATCATCGTGCGGCGGGTGGCGGGTCGCCTGGAGCTTCTGCAGACGGGACTCATCACCAGGCCGGTTCCCCTGGTCTACGCCGCCGGCGACGAGTACCTGAGCATCTCGTTCCGCCCCGGGGTTTTCATGCCCGCCTTGCCGGGCAAGGCCATGGTCGACCGCGGGTTGGTCCGGCCCACGCCCTCGCGGCGCACGTTTCGACTGGAGCAGGACGAGCTGGAGATACCCACCTTCGACAATGCCGAGGGGCTGATCGATCGGCTGGTGGGGCGCGGACTGATCGTTCGCGACGAGATCGTCGAGGGCGTGGTGGAGGGCCGCCCGCGCGCCATTCATCCTCGCTCGGTGCAGCGACATTTTCTGGAGTCGATGGGCCTGACCGCAAAGCGACTGGAACAGATTCAACGCGCCTGCCGCGCGGTGGAGCTGCTGGCCAAGGGACAACGTGCGGTGGAGGTCGCGATGACGCTGGGCTACGCCGACCAATCACACCTCACGCGGGCACTGAAAGCCATCATGGGCCACACCCCGGGCCAGCTGGCAAAGACCGAGCCGTAGGCGGCAGCGCCCGCCTTGCGACAACCATGTTTCATGGGCCATCGCGAAAAAGTGCTGGACCTGATGGCAGTGAAGGCGGCACCGTAGCGTCACCATGAACTGTCTCCCCGCTCGCAGCCTTCTTCTCTTCATTTCAGTAGCGTGTTTGGGTGCCTGCAGTCCCGGTGGTGCGGGCGGTAGCGGCGGAGGGTCGGGCAAGACGGGCTCCGGGGGGGCGCTCGGCACGGGCGGCACGTCTGGTACGGGTGGCACGAACGGCTCGGGAGGCGCGCCGAATGGCGGCTCCGGCGGTGCAACCCAAACCGGTGGGAGCAGCGGCAGCGGAGGCGCGGCCGGCTCGGGGGGGATGACCGCGGCATCGGGCGGCATCACGGCGGGCTCGGGTGGCATCGCCGACACGGGGGGCAACTCCGGATCGGGCGGTGGGGGAGCTCCCGGCTCGGGCGGAGTCGCCGGTGCGGGCGGAAAGCCCACCGCCGGCAACGGAGGCGCGGCCGGCGGTGGTCCCATGGATGGCGGGATCGCCGACGTCGTCGTTCACGACGGGCCGACCATGAGCGGAGGGGCCTACGTTCGAACGGGCTGGACGGCCACCTATATGTGCACGGGGACCTGCCCGGCTCCCAAGGATCCTTCGATGGACATGTCTGACCCCGACACCGGCCGGGCCTTTGATACCTCGACCAGCACGCGATGGTCGACCCGCAATTACCAGCAGTTCATCATGGCGGCCTTTCCCCTCTACTTCACGTTCGACATGAAGGAGGTGAACATCGTCAGCAGGATCACCACCGCGGCGGGAGGGGATCCCTACGATGCGCCCGGAGAGATGGATGTCCTCGTCTCCCTGGACGGTACCAATTTCACGGTCGCCATCACGGCCCATCAGCCCGTTTCGCCGTCGAAAGGGACAATGGATACGATCATGTTCCCCCAGCCGACGCCGGCTCGCTATATCCAGCTCAAGGCGACCAAGACCATCAAGCAGGTCGACTCGAAGCTCGGGGATAGGTTCTGGGCCATCGCCGACCTCAACGTCTACCCGTAAGAAATCAGCTGGTGTGCCAGTTCGGGGCGCTGCCGCGCGCGACATAGAAACGGGGCTGTCACCCTCGGGCTGACCGTCGCGGTTTCGTCCCTGAGTCTATCCCGCCGAACCGCATTGGCGGTATCCTCGCCTCACTTGTCGTCTCCCCCCACATCGCGCCTGCTGCTGTTCGCGCGCGAGCTGCAGCGCGCGTCGACGTTCGAAGAACTGATAGACACGACCCTGGTCGAGGTCGAGAGGTCGCTGGGGTTCCATCATGCCTGGTTGATGGTCGCCGAGGACGAGGACCTGACCCACGTCCGTCTGATCGACGCCGCCGGGACGCGCCGCGATTTCCTGTGGGAGGTCGCCCCGCTTCTGGACATACGAGGCGACGTCATGATCGCCGAGATCCTCCAGGGCGATCGGCCGGTGGTGGTCGTCGATGCCCGCACGGATCCGCGGACCAACAAGGAAATCGTCGCGCAGCTGGGCAACCGATCAATCGTCAACGTGCCGCTTCGCCTGGTGGACAAGCCCTTCGGCGTGCTGGGCATGGGCACCTTTGGCGACGAAGAGCTGCGCGATCCCTCGCCTGAGCAGCTGGAATACTTGGTCGGCATGGCCACCCAGCTCTCGGTGGCGGTGGGCCGCCTTCGCTTTCAGGAGGAGCGCCGGCAGTCCACCGAAGCGCTGGCGCGCGTCGAGGAGCAACTGCGACAAGCTCAGAAGATGGAGGCCATCGGCCGCCTGGCCGGTGGCGTCGCTCACGACTTCAACAACCTCCTTTCGGTGGTGCTGACCTGTAGTCAGTTTCTGCTGGACGAGCTCGCCGAGGACGATCCCCGCCGGCGCGACGCCTGGGAGATTCAACGGGCAGGCTGGCGGGCGCGCGATCTGACGCGGCAGCTGCTGGCGTTCGGCCGGCAGCAGGTGCTGGAACCCAAGGTCCTGGATCTGCGCCTGGTGGTCGAGGGCATGGAGGAGATGCTGCGCCGGATCATCGGCGAGGACATCGTGCTGGAGATGCGCCACGCTGCAGAGACGGGCCTCACCCGCGCCGATCAGAGCCAGGTCGAGCAGATCGTCATGAATCTGGTGGTGAATGCGCGCGACGCCATGCCCTCGGGAGGGCGACTGACCATCGAGACGTCCCAGGTCGATCTGGACGAAGCCTATGCGCGCGAGCACGTAGGAACCCGCCCGGGGCCCCACATCATGCTGGCGGTGAGCGACACCGGCACGGGAATGGACAAGGCGACCCGGGAGCGCGTGTTCGAACCTTTCTTCACCACCAAGGCCAAAGGCAAAGGCACGGGCCTGGGGCTTTCCACCGTGTTCGGCATCGTCCAGCAGAGCGGCGGCTCGATCTGGGTGTACAGCGAGCCCGGCGCTGGTGCGACCTTCAAGGTGTATCTGCCCGTCACCGGCGACGTCGCCTCGGCCCCCATCGCTGCCCCGCCGGAGGTCAACCTGACCGGGACCGAGACCATCCTGGTGGTCGAGGACGAGGACCAGGTGCGCGCCGTGGTGTGCAACATCTTGAAGCGGTACGGCTACCAGGTGATGGAGGCGCGGGGCCACGAGGATGCCCTGGCCTGGGCGGAGAAGCCCGGTCCGCTGCACCTGTTGCTGACCGACGTCGTCATGCCGGGGATGGGGGGCCGCGCGCTGGCGCGTCGGATCACCGCGCTTCGGCCTGACATCCGCGTTCTTTTCATGTCGGGTTACACCGACAACGCCATCGGGCACCACGGGGTGTTGGACCCCGGGGTGATGCTGCTGGAGAAGCCCATCACGCCCGAACCCTTGGCGCGCAAGGTGCGGCATGCGCTGGAAGTAGCCCGACCTCCCGCCGTGTGAGTGTGGGGGGGCGGACGTCTTCTTGACCTTGGCCGCTGGCGCCTGCGACCAGCCCTACGTCCCCGCTCTGTGCGCATGAACGATTCCGTTGTCGACGTGACAACGCTTGTCGACACGGAAGCAACGCCAACCGCGTCGAGAGACCACGTTCAACGACGTGTTTGGTGTCTTCCATTACCAAAACTGGTTGGCAAGGAAACTGCTTAGACCCTCCGCAGCGGACGGAGGACGTACCTCCTCTCGACAAGGGCAAACCCCGGGCGACCGGGCGACGCAAAGCCAACGGGACTCTTCGAGTCGGCTGGGCATCACCGAAAGAGGACAGAACATGCGACTCACGAAAGCGAAGTTTGGGGCTTCAATCCTGGCGTCCGGGGCGTTTTGGGTTTCGGGGTGCACCACTCCCAGCGTCGACGTGACCGACGTGAACGTCAAGGAGACGGAGTCGCCCGCGACGACGTCGCAAAACGGGCTGTCGTCGATCAACGGGCTGTCATCGATCAACGGTCTGTCGTCGATCAACGGTCTGTCGTCGATCAATGGGCTGTCGTCGATCAACGGGCTGTCGTCGATCAACGGGTTGTCGTCGATCAACGGCTACATGACCACCGACGCCCAAGCCACGATGTCCTACATCGTGCGCTGCGCGCTCCCCGCCGGCCACACCCTCACGATGAAGGGCGCGAACAACACCTCCATCCCGTTGGCCGGCCAGCTCGGCGTGGCACCCTCCTGGGAGTACGGAGCCTGCAACCAGGACTGCCAGGAGCTCGTCAGCGCCTGCGTGCTCGCCCACGTCAACACCTCCGGACAGCACATCGCGCTCTGGCTCGACGGCGACGCCCCCTCGCTCGGCTGGGGCCGCAGCACCAACTACCCGTATCAAGAGGGCTCGTTCTTCGGCAACATCTTCGCCAGCACGCCCAAGGCGCATTACTGCCACGGCAAGGACTACGATCAAGGCGCCGTGCCGGGGCGGCTGGGCGTCGGCACCGAAAAGGGCAAGCCCTACGTCAACCCGTTTGGCGACGGGGCCTACTGCAAGGACCGCTGCATCGCCGCGGACTATCCTTACGGCAGCGACGGCTACAAGTCGTGCAACGGATTCAACCACGTCGTCACCGTGTGGCGGAACTTCGATCCCAACACGAACTACAAGGTCTGCTCGCGCCAGTCGGGCCAGTGCCTGGACGTGGACCACAAGAGCACGCTCGACGGCGCCTCGCTGATCCAATGGCCGTTCACGGGTGGCGACAATCAGAAGTGGCGCATCAAGCAGGTCTCGCCCGGCCGGTACACGTTCACGAACTACTTCAGCGGCAAGCTGCTGGACATCAACGGTGGCTGGACGGGCAATGGCGCCGGGCTGATTCAGTGGCAGGCGAACGGCGGCTCGAACCAGCAATGGTCGTTCACTCCTACCGGCGACGGGTACTACAAGTTCAGCCCGGGCAGCCAGCTCAATGGCTCGCTCGACGTCCCGAACGGCAGCACCACCCAGGGGGTCAAGATTCAGCAATGGTCGTGGACCGGCAGCGCTTGGCAGCAGTGGAGCATCCTGCCCATCTGACCCGCGGCTCCCAAGGCTAGCTCTCCCTCCCCCCGCGTCCCTCCCAGGACGCGGGGGTTCTTGCGTGTGGGCCCAGGATGACCCACAGCAGGCGCGGCCGGTTCTGCGTTGGCCGTGGATCACCGATGGCTACATGACCACCGATGCCAAGGCCACGCTTGTCTTACAAGCGTCCGCTGCGCGCTCCCCGCGGGGCGCACCATACGATGAAGGTCCGAACAAACACCTCCATCCGGCCAACTGGGAGTCGTTCCCTCCTGGGAGACGGGCTCCTACGACGTTCCTTCTCGAGCAACCTTTCGAACGCGCGGCGATACTCGGAACGAATGGAGATCGTCGCTGCCGTCACTTCGCCGGCACGTGATCGTTCGGGTGCCGAAGAGCCTGACCCTCTTCTCGGAGAAGCGGATGAGCCAAAGCCCCGAGCCTACTTGATGACATCGACGGCGAAGACTCCAGGAGGCGACGTTGCGGTCCCGGTGACATGCGTGCTGCCAGGCTTGCGGATGACGCGGCTGGCTCCGCCGTTCACGTCAGACTCCAGGTCTCCGGACAACGTCAGGTTCAGCGTGACCGGTCCGGATAGATCCCCCGACATCTGAAACGTCCCTGCGAGAGTCCCGCTCAGCGTTCCCGTCGGGATGCCTTGCAAGCTCAGGTCGAGCGCCGGTAGCGCCGTGCCCGCGTCCCCGGTTCCGGTTGTCGTGTAGACGAAATGCAGAATGTCGGAGTACATCGCCATCGCGAGGCTGAGGCGCATCTGCTTGTTGGCCGATGCCCCCTGGTCGACCTGCCCAGTGACGGTCAGTACCCCTGATAGCGCTCCGATTTCAGTCTCCGCGGGTATGTTCGCGCTCTGGGCCTCGTTGAACCCCTTGAATCCAAGATCGATGGCCTTGTCGATGCTGTCGTCGAGGCCGAGGTAGGCGCGCCTGGCGTCGTCGATGGACGCCACACCATTATTGCTGCCGCATCCGAGCAGCGCGAGGAAGCAGGGCAGGACCAGGGAAATCCTTCCAGGGCGACGGGCATCGTTCATGTCAGGTGCTACGAGCGGGCCTGGTCGGCGATGCGAGATGGCGCCAGAAACGGGGCCGATTGCGAGGGACGGGTGCGGTCGGAATGAGGTGAGCATCGCGCACCCTTCGGCGGATGGCCTGGCAAACCTGAGGTCGCCCCCTGGTTCCGTGAACGCGGGGTTCAGCTGTGACCCTGTCCGGAGAGATCTGCCAGGCTTGCCATTGCCCACCGGTAGGCAGCGCGGCGGCGAGGCCATTCACCGCCCTGGCGGCGACTACTGTATGGGCTGGTGGTCGTCGCGCTTGGCGGACAGCCAGTCTTTGATCGTCTGTCCCTGGAAATCGCCGCCCAGCAGGTTCCAGTTGTGATCGAACATGATCGGCTTCCAGAAATCGCTGAAGATGAAGGCGCTCCAGCTGATGTTCGGATGTGCGTCGAGATAGGTTTGCATGGGGATGCCCCAGGCGGAGGTGGTTCCATTGACGACGTTGCCGCCGCCCGGTTGCCAACCAAACTCCGTCAGGATGACCGGGATCGTATTGGCTGCGGTTCCGAATTTGGAATCCAGCAACGCGGTGGTCGGCGTGCCCTGGTTGGGATAGATGTGATAGGTGTACGCGATGTTCGTGCCAGCGATGGGATCGCTGACCGCGCTGTTGGTCATGGTGCTCCAGTTCGGGCTACCGACCAGGATCAGATTGTTCGGCGCGACGGTGCGGATGGAGGTGACGACCGGCTGAATGTAGGCCTTCCATGTCGCCCAATTGCTCGGGTTGATCGGCTCGTTGAACAACTCGAAGATGACGTTCGGCGTGTTCGCGTACCGAGGCGCGACATAGTTCCAAAAATTCATGACGGTCGACTGGCGGATGGCCTTGCCGCTCGCGCCATAGTCCGAGATGAAGTGAAGATCCACGATCGCATACAGCCCGCGACGGATGCACTCCTGAACCAGGGGATCGATGTTGTTGGCAAATTCGTCCGCCGGGGAGATGGAGTCGGCCTTTGTAACCGTGATTCTGATCGCCCGCGAGTACCAGCCGTTCGTCTCATCTGACGCCTGGTCGATGACTGCGGGGATCTGCTGGTCGAAGCAGTAGTGGCAGTAGAACGCCTCGTTTTGGGGCAGCACGGCGACTCCGCGCAGGGTTACGTTATTTCCCACCGTATCCTGGATCCAGTTTCCCGAGACGTGCAGCCACGGGGTAGCGGCCCTGGCGGTATTCCCGAGAGACAGTGCCAACACGGTGCCAAGCACCGACACGACGAGCCTTCTGGATATCTTCATTGGAAGCATCTTCCCCTTCTTGTGTTCCGACGGCGTCCCGCCTGGCAGCGACGCCACCAGGCGCGGTGAGAAGGATATGCGAATGTTCCGAGAGAACCTTCTCATTTACGAGGTTTCTTGCGCCGTCGGTGATCGAGGAAGCACCCGGTGATGGACCTCCATCACGGGCAACAAAATGGGCGCCGGCGGTTTTTGTTACCGTCGGGGCAGACCACCCGAACCACCGCGCCACGGCGGACCTGCGCGCCGTCTACCCGATGCAGTCGACCTGGACCGCGATCGTCTTGATGATCCCGGCGGTAAAGTCCGCGCAGGCTTGGCCGACCAACTGAACGGCGCTGTCGCCGATGATCGTGAAGTCGCCGGGGGCCAGCAGGCGTCCGTCGGCCTTGACGCCCGATATCTGCTGGTCGGTCTTCAGCGCAGGGGCGATGCTGAATGTACAACTGCTGACCATGCCGGTGATGGCCTGGAACGCGGCGGTGAGTTCGGCGGCGCTTTCGACCGGATAGTAGGCCGGCGTTCCGGCCCGCGGGAATCCGCCCGCTTGCGCCATCGAGGTGAGGGTGGCATCTCCGCCGCCGGCCGCCGTGCCGATGCCAATCACGAACGTGGGAATGTGCTGCTTGTCGTGCACCGTGGTGACGGCGGCAATAGCGTTGGCGTCGTCGCATTGGGCCTGGTTGCCCATCGTGATCACCCCCGGCGCGCATTGCGCGGTTCCGCAAGTCGGGATGCCGTCGGTCGCGAGCAGGATGAACTTGGGATTTCCGTCGGCGACGCCGGCCAGATAGGCAGCCGCGTTCGTGACCGCGGCGGTGGTGGGCGTGGAGCTTCCGGGTAGGGCCTGCCCGATCGCCGACTGGATGGCGACCGCATTCATCGTGCTGGGCGCGACGTCGGCGGTCACCGACACGTCGCAGGTTCCGTCGCCTGCACTGGAACCAAACAATTTCAGGCCCCAGTTGACGGTGGTTTGGACCGTCGGAATGAAGGCGACCAAGGCGTTGGTCATCTGGGTCCATTTCGAGTCCGCGCCGCAGCCGCCTTTGCACGTCGAACCGTCGATCCTGTCCTTCATCGAGCCTGAACGGTCCAGGACGATCAGGACGTCTGGGGGTAGGTTCACAGCTTGGGGCGTGGTGGCAACGCAAGAGGGCATCGAGTCGGCTTCGAAACCAATCGGTCCATCGCCGGGAGGGTGACCGACGTCAATCGAGATCCCGCCGTCACCGCCTTGGCCATCGGCCTTCGAGAACGTGCAGGCGGCAAACAAAGGCGCCAGTACCAGGCAAGAAATCACAAACGTGGAACGTGTCATCAAAACCTCCGGAGAAAGCTCGGCGTCGGAAAGCTGCCGACGGCGCAGAAAGGATTCACGAACCCGTCAGGCGGGACTCGACGCAACATCCGCTGATGCAAACAGTCCCGGTTTTGTCGCAGATCGTCTGATCCGTGCCGCAAGGATCGCTACCTATGGCGCACATCGACCAAGAGCATCGGCGGATCGCTTCGTAGTCTGAGGGGCCGCCTCGCAGGTCCAGGCGCTGATCACCTGAATATTGGCAGCGGGAAGCCCCCGCCCTTCGGCATGCGAACCCGACCACCGTTTAGCGTTGCCGCGATGACAACGCTTGTCGTTTCCGAAGCAACGCCGACCGCGTCGGAGAGGCACTGCAGTGGGTAGATTAGTATTCGGCATTACTAAATAAGGTTGGCAAGAAAGATGCTTATACCCTCCGCAGCGGACGGAGGATGTTCCTCCTCTCGACAAGGGCAAACCCCGGGCGACCGGGCGACGCAAAGCCAACGGGGCTCACTGAGCTGGCTGGGCATCACCGAAAGAGGACGAAATGTTCACGACGAAGAGAGCGCTGGCGGTTTCCTTCCTGGTATCGGGCGCTTTCGGCGCCGGATGCATTCCGGAAGACGTTGCTGAACCCGTCCACGAGTCGGAGGCTCCCGCCGCGGCGACCGAGAATGGCCTCTCCTCGATCAACGGCCTGTCGTCGATCAACGGCCTGTCGTCGATCAACGGTCTGTCGTCGATCAACGGCCTGTCGTCGATCAACGGCCTGTCGTCGATCAACGGCCTGTCGTCGATCAACGGTTACATGACCAGCGACGCTTCGGCGACGATGTCCTACATCATCCGCTGTGCGCTTCCCGCGGGACACACCATCACGATGAAAGGACCCAACAACACCTCCATCCCCTTGTCCGGCCAGCTGGGCGTGGCTCCCTCGTGGGAGACGGGCGTTTGCGACGTGACCTGCCAGGAGCAGGTGAGCGCGTGCGTCCTCGCCCACGTCAACACCTCGGGCAAGCACATTGGCCTTTGGCTCGACGGTGACGCCGCCTCCCTCGGCTGGGGCCACAGCACCAACTACCCGTACCAAGAGGGCTCGTTCTTCGGCAACATCTTCGCCAGCTCGCCGAAGGCGTACTTCTGCAACGGGAAGGACTTCGATCAAGGCGCCGTCCCCGGCCGTCTCGGGACCAGCCAGAGCGGCTCGCCCTACGTCAACCCTTTCGGCAACGGGGCCTACTGCAAGGACCGCTGCATCGCCGCCGACTATCCCTACGGCAGCGACGGCTACAAGTCGTGCAACGGATTCAACCACGTCGTCACCGTGTGGCGCAATTTCGACCCCAACACGAACTACAAGGTCTGCTCGCGCCAGTCGGGCCAGTGCCTGGACGTGGACCACAAGAGCACGCTCGACGGCGCCTCCCTGATCCAATGGGGGTTCACGGGTGGCGACAATCAGAAGTGGCGCATCAAGCAGGTCTCGCCCGGCCACTACACCTTCATGAATTACTTCAGCGGCAAGGTGCTGGACATCAGTGGTGGCTCGACTGCCAATGGGGCCTCGCTGATTCAGTGGCAGGCGAACGGCGGCGCCAACCAGCAATGGTCGTTCACGCCTACCGGCGACGGGTACTACAAGTTCAGCCCGGCCAGTCAACCCGGCGGCTCGATCGAGCTCCCGAACGGCACCCTCACCCAGGGGGCCAAGATTCAGCAGTGGTCATGGACCGGCACCGCCTGGCAGCAGTGGAGCATCATGCCCATCTGACCCGCGGCTCCCTGGGCTAGCTCCACTTCCCCCGCGTCCCTCCCCAGGACGCGGGGGTTCCTGCGTGTGTGTGCCCAAGATGCACCACAGCGCTATCTGCTCGATTGGAAGGCGGCCCCGCACCAAATCACTTCGACGGGCTGGTACGACTGCAGGCTGTTGGCGTATGAACGACGGGATGAGATCGACCATCACTCGAGCTTTCGGCGTTTCCCTCTTCTGCCTCCTGATCTTGCCTGCGGCCACGGCGCGCGCCGCGCTGGGGACGTGCCACATCGCCGTGACCGGTGACGTGCCGCTGACCTTGGATGTGACGGATACGGGAACGCCCAACGATCCCTCGCAGCACAAGCCCACGGTGTTGGTTGGGACCGACTACTGGATGTCGGACAAGGAGACGCGCCATGCGCTGGCCATGATGAATGGCGCGTTCGACCGGGTCGGCGCGGTCGTGGACAAGAAGGGCCTCAAGGCCACCAAGGGCGAGGTGAAGAGCGCCGCCACGTCAGGGGCCATGGACCACAAGGACGACATCACCGATCCGCGGGTCGAGAAGGCCATGAAAGATGATCCGCGGCTGGTCCTCCTGATGGCGATGTGTGCGAACGAAAAGGTCTCGTTGATTTTCCAGCCGGCTTCCGGCTCGAAGTATGCCAACGTTCCGTTCAAGCCCGGGAAGTACCGCATCGTTTCTCGCGGCGCCAAGCCGGGCGACTTCACCGTCATGGCCAGTCTCTCCCCGGGGGGCGAAAAGCGAGTCCACCTGAACGTCACCGAGCCAGGCACTCTGGAGTTCACGCAGTTCGACGCCAAGGGCTTGAAGGCAACTTTCTCGTTCAAGGCCGAAGGCAAAGACCAGAAGGCTGCTTTTTCCGGAACCATGTTTGCACCCTGCAAGGGTTCCGAGGTCTGCAAACCCTGACCTGCGCTGCCCCGCCACAAAGGACAAGAAACCTTGAAGCTCGCTTTTCGCCTGTTTTTCTGTGTGCCCGCTCTGATCGCAGTTGCCTGCAGTTCGTCCACTCCCAGCGGTGGGAATGGTTCGGGAGGCGCGACTGCCAGTGGAGGCGCGAGCGCCTCTGGCGGATCGGGTAGCGGCGGGACGACCGGGAGTGGCGGTGGCACCGGGGGAACGACCGCCAGCGGCGGAATGACGGCAAGTGGGGGAACGACTGCCACGGGAGGAACGACCGCGAGCGGCGGAATCACCGTGAGCGGGGGGACTTCCGGAACAGGGGCAAGCGGCGGATCCAGCGGTGGCGGTGGGATGGGCGCCGCGGGCGGAAAGGGCTCTGGGGGTGGCTCCGCTGGCGCCGCAGGTTCCGGCGCGCGCGGAGGCGGTGGCGGCGTGGGTGCCGCGGGCGTAGGCGGCTCCGGTGGAGGCGGCGCGCTCATGGCGGCCGCGGTCCTCGACGGGTTCGGGCTGCTCAAGCCATGCTTTTCAACGCCGGGGACCTGCGCCGGTTGCACCTGTGACGAGAATCCCGCGAGCACCATCAACTCCGGCGTCGCGCCTGAGAATCAGCACATCACCAAGCAATTCGGCGGCGATGCGGGCGTGACCTACAACGTGAAGTTGCGCATCGTCGGCATTGCGGAACGCTACTGGTACACCGGCGGCGTGCTGGATGCGGGCAAGGTGTTCTACACGGGTGGCTTGCCGACGGTGAACGGGCCGCCACCCGCTACCACCGTGCGATCCTCCGCGTGCAAGATCCATCCGCCTGCGACGAACAGCAGCTACCCCATCCCGTTTACCGTTCCACCGGAGATCGCGCCCGCCGACAATTGCTACAACGGGTTCAACATCTTCGCGATGGCGGTCGCGTCGCCCAAGCAGAGCTACTTCTTGAACTACACCATGGACTTCGATGGAAACGATCGACAGCCCCACGCGGTCTACAAGACCGACTACACGGTGACGATTCCCATCGCCGGTCAGGCGCAGATCGATTTCTACGTCATCGACGGCGACCATCATCAAGTCGCGAACAACACCAGCCTGACCGTGCCCAACCTGAAGAACTCGGAAATCAAGCAGCCCTACACGGGCAACTTCCTCGAGTTCCAGGTCGTGGACGTCACGGTCGCTCCGCCGAAATGATCGTCAGCCGGCACTGAGGGCAGCGCCCCCGATGACGATCTCGACCCGGCGGTTGTTGGCCCGATTCTCGGCGCTCTTGTTGTCGGTGATGGGCTTGCCCGAGCCCATGCCGACGGCCCTGATCTTGTCTGCCGCGACGCCGCGACTGACGAGATAGTCACGAACCGCGGTGGCGCGGTTGAGCGACAATGGCTGGTTGACGCTGTCCGGCCCCTGGCTGTCGGTGTGGCCTTCCACGACCATACGCTTGTCGGCGTCCTGGGCCTTCAGCGCCTCGGCGACCTGGTCGAGCTTGGTCATCGCGGTGTTCAAGAGGGCATACTTGTTGGAAGCGAACAGCACGCTGCCCGACAGAGTGATCACCATTCCGCGCGCTTCCTCTTTGACCGCGGCGATGGCCGCCAGATCCTTCATCGCGCCGGCCAGCTTGCCTTCGGCGGACAGGCGGGCTTGCTTCTCGGCCTCGAGCTGCGCGGCGCTCTTTTCCAGCTCCTTGCCCTGCGCGGTGTTGGTCGCGCGCTCTTCCTTCAGTTGCTCGCGGCTGGATGCCAGGGCGACCTGGGTCGTCTTCACCTGATCGTCGCGGATCGCGATGCCCGCTGCAGCCGCAGTGGCGATCTTCTGGCGATCGAGTTCGGTCCTGGCTTTGACGTCGGCCAATTCGACCTTGCGATGGGCAATGTACGCATAGTCGCGGCATGCCGCCGTGTCGCCGTGGCTCTCATATTCGGTGTTGGCCCGATCGAGCGCCTTCTTGGCGTCGTAGAGCTCAGTGGGGGTCAGCTTCGCCGAGAGTCCGCCGCTGGATGCCGTGTAGGCGTCGCGCGCCGCCAGGAGCTGGGGAGACGGGTTGGTGGCGCAGGCCCCGACCGCTCCGGTGAGCGCCAGAGCCAGAAACATAGGCGTCGTGTGGATTTTCATGCTGATATCCTCTGCTAGATGTGGGGGAAAAATTTAGGGAGTGGCGCGGTTGTGCAGGGCGGCCAAAGCTTCGGTGGCCCTCACCGCCTCGGTGTGCACCTTGACCTCGCGGGCCATTCCCAGCGCCAGCTCGGCGTCAGCTTCGGCACGCGCCAGGACCAGGACAGACCGCTCGTCGCCCCGGGCGGCCATCCGCTTGGCTTCCTCGGTTTGATCGCGTGCCAGCTGCAGGTGCAGCTTGGCCGGCGGGACGCCGTTGGCACCCATCTCTTCGGCGCCGCGGATGCTGCCCTCCGAGCTTGCGAGCTGTGCGGGTGGGACGACCACCGCGGCACAGCCCGCGATTCCAATCGCCGCGAGTGAAGTCATCAGTCGTTTCATCATGGGTCGTTCCTTTGTGAAGGGTTTCTGGGTACCAAATGGCGGACCGAATGCGGGAGCCCAGCCTGGCGCGGTCGAGGCCGCCGCCGTGACGAGCCGCAGGTCACGTCAACGCCAGAGCCGTTCGCTTGACGGACGAGGCAGACTGCGAGCGCTGGGTGTGGGTTTCGTGTCAGTTGTCCTCCGCCGGCGTGGCTCCGGGCGGAGGAACGTCTCCACACAGCAGTCTTCGGTCACCCCGTCGTGTGCACCTTGTGTGCCGTGCGCTTGGCGTGCCCGGCAGCGCCGTTCTGTGGCGTCGTCTACCCAGCCCTGTTCCCCCACGGCCACGTGCCGTGGGAAACGTTCCGTTGTCGGGACTGACGAGCCGAGCAGGACAGAGACGTGCGGGGTCAAGGTGTGTCTTCGTCGTGCCGATGTCCCTCCTGTCCGAGGACAGCCCCTGCCGTCGCCTTACGCATCCATGCGTTCCTCCCGCCACATTTTCCCTTCGTCGAACAAGGGCGTTGGTCTGTTCGCGCTGTTGCTGATCGTGGGATGCGGCTCGCCGATCTACGTGCGCACGGCGACCTTCGATGGCGGCCCCTTTCTTGATGGCGCTGTCGAGCAAGGGGGTAACGGCTCGGGCGGCACCCCGGCCGGCTCGGGCGGGACCGGTGGCCGAGGCAGCGGCGGCATCCTCGGTGGCTCGGGTGGGGCAGGGGGGAACGGCGGCGCCCTTGCCACCGGCACGGGAGGCGCCGGCGCGGGCGGCAAGAATTCTGGCGGCGGCGGGGCGACGGGTGGCGCCGAAACAAGTGGAAGCGGCGGGAGCGCCGGCAGCTCTGCGGGAACCGGCGGAATGACCGCGACCGGCGGCGCAGCCACCGGCGGCGGCGGCGCGACGGGCGGCAAGGCCAGCGGGGGCGGCGGCGCAACCGGGGGCAAGGGCTCGGGTGGTAGCGGCACGGGCGGCGCGACCGGCGGAAGCGGCGCCGGCGGCGCGGTCGTCGCCGACACCGCCCGCTACAACTTCGAATCGTCGGTGCAATCTTGGGCCGCGCCCACCGGCACGCCGGCGTTCGCGTCGATCTCCATCAGCACGGCCCAGCACGCGGCCGGCCAATCGTCCCTAGCGGGGGCCATCGCGGCCTCCGCGGCCGCCACCTACCAGCTGTACGTCCAACCCACGGCCTCGATCGCGGCCGGCACGACCCTGACGTTCCATATCTTCTACCCCACCGGCGCGCCCATCGGCTGGGTGCAACCGTACGGACAGGAGGGCGGACCGAACTTCACTTGGTACGGAACGTCCCGGATGGTTCCCGCGGGTATGTGGAATACGTTGACGGTCGCCATCCCCAGCACGGGCGGCGCCGTTTCGTCCCTGGGCGTTCAGTTCAACCTGACCGCCTCCTGGACCGGAACGGTGTACGTCGACGCCGTCACCTGGTAACGCCGTCCGTTCCGTCTCGACGGACACCTGAGGTCTCCCGACCGCAGTCGTTCAAAAAGACACGGTCGAAAAAAAAGGCTGGACCCATGTCGAGAACCGGGGCGCGGCTCCGACCCACAGGCAAGGACGTTCCACGGTGGGACGGCCAACCCAGATGAGGTAAGGAGTCGACCATGAAGTACATGCTGATGATGAACCACCCCGGCAAGGGCGCCTACGAGGTCATGAGCTGGCCCGAGGAGGACCTGAAGCGGCACATCGGGTTCATGAAGACGTTCGCCAAGAAGCTGGCGGCGGCCGGCGAGTTGGTGATGGCCGAAGGCCTCGCAACCCCGGACCAGGCCAAGTTGATCCGGGCGGGCAAGGACGGTCAGCCGCCCATCACCGACGGCGTGTTCCCCGAGTCCAAGGAGTTCCTGGTCGGATTCTGGATCGTCGACGTCGAGACCACCGAACGGGCCATCGCCATTGCGACCGAGGCGTCGGCGGCGCCGGGCCGAGGCGGCAAGCCGATGAGCATTCCCATCGAGATGCGCCAGGTGATGAGCGCGCCGCCCGTCGAACCCTAGTGTGATGGCCAGCATCCCGGGCGGTGGAGATCCGCGGGACTGGTCCCCGCTGCCCCCGCACCTGTTGCGCGAGCTGGCGCCGCAGGTGTTGGGGGTGATGGTGCGCCGGTACCGTGACTTCGCCGCCTGCGAGGACGCCGTGCAGGAGGCGCTGATTGCCGCCACCGCGCAGTGGCCGCGCGAGGGCGTCCCCGAAAACCCGCGCGGGTGGTTGATCCAGGTGGCCGTCCGGCGCATCACGGATCACGTCCGCGCCGAGAGCGCCCGCCGTCACCGCGAAACGTTGACGGTCAGCCTGGTGCCGCCCGACGAGCAGATCGCGATGGCCGTGGACAGCGACGGCGTTCCCGCGCATGAACGCGAGCGCGACGACACGCTGGACCTGCTGTTCATGTGCTGTCACCCGGCGCTGTCGCCGGCGTCGGCCATCGCGCTGACTTTGCGCGCCGTGGGGGGGCTCACCACCGCCGAGATCGCCAAGGCGTTCCTGGTCCCCGAGGCGACGATGGCGCAGCGGATCAGCCGCGCCAAGCAAACCATCGAGGCGGCCGGGCGGCAGTTCGAGATGCCGGCGGGCAAGGCGCTGGCGGCGCGGCTGGGCGCCGTGAACCACGTCCTTTATCTGATCTTCAGCGAGGGCTATTCCGCCAGCACCGGTAGCGAGCTGATTCGCACCGATCTGTCGGGAGAGGCCATCCGGCTGACGCGCATGCTGCGTCGCCTGGTGCCCGACGACGCCGAGGTCGCCGGGCTGCTGGCGTTGATGTTGTTGACCGATGCGCGGAGGCTGGCGCGGACGGATGCCGAGGGTGGGATTGTCCCGCTGGATCAGCAGGATCGCGCGCGCTGGGACCAGGCGGCGATCGCCGAGGGCGTGGCGCTGATCAGCCAGACGTTGCCGCTTGGCCGCGTGGGCCCGTATCAGCTGCAAGCGGCCATTGCCGCCGTTCACGACGAAGCGCCAACGGCCGAGGCCACCGACTGGCGGCAGATCCTGGCGCTGTACCAGGTGTTGGGCGCGATCTCGCCGAACCCCATGGTGGCCTTGAATCACGCGGTGGCGACGGCGATGGTCGACGGCCCGGCGGCTGGGCTGGCCGAGCTGGAGGCTCTGGCCGCGGATGCCCGTCTGGCGGGCCACCACCGCCTGGAGTCCGTCCGCGGGCACCTGCTGGAACGGTCCGGGGATCGGGCCGGCGCCATCGCGTGCTACCGCCGGGCCGCCGATCGCACGGCCAGCGCCGCCGAGCGTGACCATCTGCTGCTGCGGGCTGCGCGCCTGGAAGGGAAGGGCGTGCCAGACACGAAATAGTTCGTTGGTCGATGTCGAGAACCGCGGGTCGGCTTCGACCCTGTCGTGAAAGGGCGCCGATGGACGGCGCCCCAACCACAAACAGGAGAGAGCCCATGACCAACAGCAATGTGATCCAGTCCGTCGATCTGACCAACGCCGCCCGCTCCACCAGCACGTCCGGCCAGCCCGGCCGGCTGCGCAGCGTGGGCGCCGTCGCGGCCGGTCTGGTGGGGATCTTCGCCGTCACCACGGGGGTCGATGTGGTGATGCACGCGACCGGCGTGTTTCCTCCGCTCGGCGCACCTCCGATGTCGGACGCTTTGTTTCTGCTGGCGTTCGCGTATCGATTCATCATCGACGTCGCAGGAAGCTGGCTGACCGCCCGTCTGGCCCCGCACCGTCCGCTGCGTCACGCCCTGGTGCTGGGAGGGATCGGCACAGTGCTGAGCGTCGCCGGTGCCGTGGCGATGTGGGATGCCAGCCGGGCCTGGTATCCGCTGGCTCTGGCGGCCAGTGCCCTGCCGTGTTCCTGGCTGGGCGGTCGCCTGGCCGAGCGATCTCGTTGAGCATGAGAGGCTTGCTCTTTTCGCTGTCGCACCAAAAACAAAAGGCCGCCGGCGCGATCGCCGACGGCCCTTCCTGTTCCGACCAGCGTCGCTACTTGGCGATCGTGAACTTGTGGATCATGTGGTGCGCGTAGGTCTGACCGGGCTTCAAGATGACCTGGTCTCGCCACGCGGGCACGTTGATGGCGTTCGGGAACTTCTGGGTCTCAATGCAGAACGCGCTGTACTGGACGTGCTTGCGACCTTTGCCGCTGGTGCTGCCGTCCATGAAGATGCCGGAATAGAACTGCACGCCCGGCTGGTCGGCCTCGACGGTCATCACCCGGCCCGACTTGGGATCTTCGACCTTGGCGACCGGGCGCATCTTGTTCGGCTCGCCGTTGACGATCCAGTTCGAATCGAAGCCAACCGGCGCGCTCATGCCCGGCGAGCCCGCTGCCATGAGATCCTTACCGATCGGCTTGGGCTTGGTGAAGTCGAACGGCGTGCCCGCCACCGGAACCACCTTGCCATCCGGCGGCATGCCCGGCGTGTACTTGTCGGCGTACAGGGTCAAGATCTCGTCCTTGATGTCGCTCTCCAGATCGCCATGCAGATTGAAGTACGTGTGGTGGACCATGTTGATGATGGTCGTCTTGTCGGTCGTCGCGGTCATGTCGACCAGCAGCTCGTTGTCATTGGTGAGCGTGTACGTGCTGGTGGCGGTCACCGTGCCGGGATAGCCCTCTTCGCCGTCCTTCGACACATAGGTGAACTTGATGGCCGGACCCTTCGGCGTCTCCATCGGCTCGGCATCCCACACCACCTTGTCCCAGCCCTTCTTGCCACCGTGCAGATGGTGCGGCTTGTTGTTGTCGGCCAGCTTGTAGGTCTTGCCTTCCAGCTCGAACTTGGCGTTGGCGATGCGGTTGCCAATGCGGCCGACGGTGGCGCCGAAGTAGGGCGTCTTCTTCACGTAGTCGGCCAGGTTGTCGTAGCCAAAGGCGATGTCGCCCAGCTTGCCGTGCTTGTCGGGCACGTGCAGCTCGGTGACCAGCGCGCCGTAGTTGGTGATCTTGGCGATCAGGCCGTTCTTGTTGGTCAGCGTGTAGAGATCGACTTCCTTGCCGTCGGCTTCGCCCCACTTGACCTTCTCGATCGGCTTGGCGGCCTTTTCCTTGCCGGCGCTCTTGGCCGCCTTTTCCTTGGCGGCGACCGCCGTCCCGGCAAGCAGCATTGCCGCCGCGCCGATCAGTGCCGGCCACCTACTCATGGTCAGATCTCTTCGCATCATCGTCTCTCCTGTTTTGTCGTGCATGACGGGGGGCCCGTTGCGGCGATCCACTCCGGTGTCGGTGGGCGTCGTGGGTCGTGTCGCCGGCCCTCGGCGGCGCGCATGCGCCGGTCCCACAACCATTTCAGGCCCGCAGGCTATCCCCAACACCGTTCCGACGCCACCCATGCGGGTTCCCTTCACAGGGAAGGTCTTGCGTCAGCATGACCGCCGCTTGACGCCGTCCACGCCGGCCCCTACGGTCGGTCCTTGATGACGTCAGCCGTGACCAGAAAGCAACGGAACCGATCGATGCCGAGCCTTTGGGCAGCGGTCGCAGCGTTGATGCTCGCCGCGAGCGGAGCCGCCGCCGCCGCCGACCACGCGGTCGACGACGCCTACCGGGCCGGCATCGAGCTGCGACGACAGGGTGACGATCGCGGTGCGCTGCGCGAGTTCCGGCGCGCCTATGCTTCGACGCCCAACCCTCGCACGCTGGCGCAGATCGGGCTCGCGGAGCAGGCGCTCGGCATCTGGGTCGACGCTGAGGCGCACATCACCGAGGCGCTCAAGGCGGCCGGCGATGCCTGGATCGTGAAGAACCGTCCGCTGCTGCAGCAGCAATTGCAGACCGTGGCGTCGCACCTCGGAACCCTGGTGGTGGAGAGCGCGACGCCGGGCCTGACGCTCGAGATCAACGGCGTGGCCGCGGCATCCCCGACGCTACAACGCCCGCTGCGCGTGGTGGCCGGAACGGTGGTGTTGAGCGCCCGCGCGCCCGGGTTCTTCCCGGCTCAGCGCTTCGCGACGGTCGCGCCCGGACAGCTCGCGCACGAGCAGATTGATCTGGTCGCGACGTCGATGACAACGCCGGGCGAGGGGCCCAGTCACGGCACCGCCGGGCCCGGAACCCTTGTCCCCCCCGGCGGGACGACGCCCGCCACGGCGACCGAGGAGCGGCCCAAGGAAACGCCAGCTGCCACGCCACCCGATTCGGGAGACGACGGGAACTGGCGGCGGCCCGCCGCCTGGGTGGCGTTGGGGCTCGCCGCCGCGTCCCTGGGGACGGGCGTGACCTTTCACGTGCTGAAGGAGACCCGGCTCGCCAGCTACAACCGTACCGATAGCGCCGGCAAGAATGTCTGCAATCGGGACGCGTCAGGCGGCTTCGTCGGTCCGAGCGACTGTGCCGACGCGTTCAATGGGGCAGCCTCGGCCCGAACCCTGATGATCGTGGGCTACACGGGCGCGGCGCTGTTCGGCGCTGCGACGGCATTTCTGTTCTGGACGACGCCCCACAAAGGTGGCACGGCCACGCAAATGGCGGGGTTGGGGGCTTCGCCGACGCATCGTGCCCGTCTGGTCTGCGGGATGGGCCCGGGGGTCGCGGGCCTCGCCTGCAGCGGTTCCTTCTGACCCGCGCAGAGTCGAAAACGTCCCTCGGCGAAAGGCGGTCGGGCCGGCGGACACGGGAACCAGGTGGCCAGGGTGCCGCTCCGGGTCTATTCGGGTGAAAAAACCTTTGCGCACTTTCCACGCGCCGGGGGTTAGCTCCCCGCCATGTTTGCCTCAATACGTCCGCGCGCCGGTGCCTTCTATCTTTTCGTGGTCCTCACCACGACCGTTGCCTGTAGCACGCCCCATGGGGGCCTGGCGTCGGATGGCGGCGGTGGTGCCGCGGGCGGAGGAGCCTCGGGAAATGATGCCGCCACCGTGGATCTGCCGCTGGATGTCGCCCAGACGGAGACCGGCGGACCCGGCGACGATGCCGCCGTCGCAGAGACGGGCATCTCGGTTCCCCCGGGAACCGTGGCGACGGGTGACCCCTGCTCGGAGGGCGCCAATTGCAAGTCGACCTTCTGCGTGGATGGCGTTTGCTGCGCGGCCGCTTGCACCGGCAATTGCGTGGCCTGTGCCGAGTCCTACACCGGCAAGGCCAACGGGATCTGCGCCGCGGTGAATGAAGGCATGGATCCCCATGACAGCTGTCAGGCCATGGCGCCCGAGAGCTGCGGCAATGATGGGATGTGCGACGGAAGGAGCGCGTGCCGAAAACACGGCTCCAATCAGATGTGCGCGGACGCCGTCTGCATGGGGACCAAGTTCGTCTCCGGCCGAAGTTGCGATGGGAACGGCGCCTGCTCTCCAGCGCGCACGATGGAATGTGGAACCGCCGCCTGCACCACTTCCGGCTGTGCGCTTCCGTGCGTCGGGGACCCCGAGTGTGGAACGGGAGCCTATTGCGCTGTGGGGGGCACGTGCAAAACGAAGGGCGCCAACGGTGATTCGTGCGCCGGGGCGAACGCCTGTTTGTCGGGCTTCTGCGCCGATGGCGTGTGTTGCGATACCGCTTGCACGGGCGCCTGCATGGCGTGCGCGGAGGCTGGTACAGGCCAGAAGAGCGGCCGCTGTCAGCCGGTTCAGGCGGGCAAGGATCCGGACGACGAATGTGTGACGGACGCGCCCAGCACCTGCGGCCGAGACGGTACCTGTGACGGCAGCGGTGCTTGCCGTAAGTACACGTCGACCACCACGTGCGCCGACGCCAGTTGTTCGGGCACGACCTTCACACCGGCGCGGAAGTGCGCCGGGGGAACATGTGCCGCCGTCACGCCCGTCAATTGCGGGCAAGACCAGTGCGCCGTCGAGGGATGCCGTCAGGGTTGTTCGACGGACGCGGACTGCAGCGCCACCGCCTATTGCGCAGCGGGTGGCACATGCGTGGCCAAGAAGGGCAACGGCGCCGACTGCACGCCCGGAAGCGCCAACCAGTGCCTCTCCAAAGCGTGCGTCGATAACAAGTGCTGTGAGACCGCTTGCACGGGCAAGTGTTACGCCTGCGCCATGGGCCGCACCAGTCAGGCCGACGGCAAGTGCGCCCCCGTGTCGGCGGGAACCGATCCCGACAACGAGTGTGTCGATGGCGCCGCAAGCGCTTGCTCAACGGACGGTATGTGTGACGGTGCGGGGGCTTGCCGCATGTGGAGTAAGGGCACGCAGTGCGCGGCCGGGATGTGCAACAGCGCCGGCAATTATCTTTCCGCGCGTACCTGCGACGGCCTGGGCACTTGTGGCGCCGCCACGATGGATACCTGTGCTCCCAATATTTGCCTCGCAACCGGTTGCAACCGGATGTGTGCGACCGACACAGATTGCGTCGGAAACACCTATTGCACCCCCGGGAAGACCTGCGCCGCCAAGAAGACCGCAGGCTCAGCCTGTACCCCGGGCGCGAACAACGAATGCGCGACCGGGTTCTGCGTCGACGGGTTCTGCTGCGATACCGGCTGCAACGGGAAGTGTGTCGCGTGCTCCAACGCCAAGACTGGCCAAGCCAACGGAAAATGTGCCTCGGTTCCCACCGGCGCAGATCCCGACAACGAGTGCACGCAGGACACCACGAAGCAGTGCGGACTGGACGGCTTTTGCAACGGCAGCGGCGCCTGCCGGATGCCGGCCGTGAACACCCCCTGCGGCAGCGCGACGTGCGCCAGCCCCAACACGTTGACTCCCGCGGGAGCGTGTGACGGGGGTGGCAACTGCTCGTTGGGAACGCCGCGAGCCTGCCCCAACGCGCTGATCTGTGGCTCGACCAGCGCATGCAAGACCAACTGCGGCAGCGACGGCGATTGCGTCAGCGGGAACTACTGCTCGAACCCGGGGTCGAGCGGAGTTTGCATGCCGAAAAAGGGCGGCGGCGCGACGTGCAATGGAAACGCGGAGTGCGGAACCGGATTCTGCTCGGGGGACAAGCACTGCTGCAACAACGCCTGCAATGCCAGCGGTGGTTGCCAGTCCTGCGGTTCGGGGACCTGCAACACCTCGGGGAGTGTTTGCGGGAACGCTTGCGTCAACACGTCCACCGACATCAACAACTGCGTCAGCTGCGGGACCAAGTGCACCAACAAGGTCGGCACCCACGGAATTGCCAAGTGCGCGAACGGTTGCGTCGAGGCGTGCGCACCGAACTACATGATCTGCAACGGTACCTCCGGCCACACCTGCATGTCGTCGGTATTCGACTTTGAATCGTCGCCTTCGCACGTGTGGTGGACCTGCGGACCCTACGGGGCACGCGGGAGCGCCACCCATCACGGAGGCACCACCGGCCTTGAGCTCCAGGGCACAGGCGATCCCCAGAGCCCGGAATGCATGACCTTCGCACCAGCGGATTTCAATCCCGGCTGCGATGGCTACTTTGGCAACCTGAGCGGGGCCACGGTGGCAGTGTGGGTGTACATGCCCGACTGGGCTTCGGGGTTCACGCCCAGCTGCTGGCTCTATACCGAAGTCGGCAATTCTCCCAAGCGGAACGTGACCAGCAAAGGGACCTGGACCCAATTGAGCTGGGTCCTTCCTACCAGCCTGAGCAGCACAGACCGGATCCAGGTGATGTGCGATCTGCCAGATGCGGAATACTGGTACCTCGACGACTTCTCGATCACGACCCAGTAGCGATAGGTGACGTGTGGGCGACGTCCGCCCGCCATGCACTTCAGAAGGGAAGGTAGAGCCGTCCGCTCGGACGGCCCTGGCTCTGCCAGTTACTTGGGGGGCGTCCCCGGCGCCTCGGCCTTCGGCGCGGCCGGCTCCTTCGGACGCGCGTAAAGGCCGGTCAGCTTCGCTGGCTTGCCGATCGCGTTGGCGTTGGCGTTGAAGCCGACGTAGGCCGCGGTCGCCCCGGCCGGGATGTCCAGCTTGTCGACCTTCAGGGCAAACAGCGTGAAGTTGTAGTGGTGCTTCGGGCTGCCCGGCGGCGGGCACGGCCCCACGTAGCCAGGCTTGCCCATGTCGGTGTTGCCCTGGGCCGCGCCCTTCGGCAGGGCAGTTCCCGCGGCGTCCCCCGCACCCTCGGGCAACGCGGTCGCGTCGGCCGGGATGTTGTAGACGATCCAGTGCCAGAAGCCCGAGCCGGTTGGCGCATCGGGATCGTGCACCATCAGCGCGAAGCTCTTGGTCCCGGCCGGCGGGTTCTTCCATTCGAGCGCTGGCGATTTGTTGTCGCCGGTGCACCCCATGACATTGCCGGCATTCTTTTGCTCGATGCTGCCGCCATTTTTGAAAGCCGGGCTGGTCAACGTGAAGGGCGCCGCGAAGGCGCTCCCCGCCGCGCTCGCCACCAGCGCGGCTCCGATTCCAACGATTCGCTTCATGGGTCTCTCCTTGCTGTGGAAGTTTCCCAGACGCGAATTTTCTAGCGCGGAGATTCTTCCGGCTGCAAGTTCTCGAGTCCCCATTCTAATTTGGATCCCGGCTGGCAAGCGCGCCCCGGCCTGCGGGCGACCAGGCGTGGGGCGCGGCTTCAGCCCGTCACGTCGAGTTCCAGGGGGGCTCCGGCAACTGCTTGAAAACGGTGCGCACACCCTCGCTCCATTGCCGGCTGAGCGAGGCGAAGTAGGGATCGCCCTGCTCGAAGCGGCGGCGCATGCGGATGGCCAGTGTGTCTCGTTCGTAAGAGATGAGGTCGATGGGCATCGCCACCGACAGGTTGCTCCGCATCGTCGATTCGAACGAGATCAGGACGCACTTGGCCGCGTCGGTCAGGCTGGTCGACCGCTCGATCACCCGATCCAGAATCGGCTTGCCATACTTGGCCTCGCCGGTCTGCAGGTACCGGGTCTCAGGTCCTGCTTCGATGAAGTTACCCTCGGCGTAGATGCGAAACAGGCGCACCGGCTCGCCACGAATCTGGCCACCCAGGATGAATGAGGCATTGAACGACAGCTGGTTCCTCTCCAGGTGCTCCTTGTCGCGCCGTTCGATTCCGCGCATCGCGTCCGACACGACGCACGCCACGTCGAACATTGTGCGCGCGGTTCGCAAAGTGAACGGCCCATCCTCGGTCCCTGACGTCTCCTCCCGCTTCGTCTCGGCCTGCTGCTTGAGCACGCCAATCACGGCCTGCGTACCAGCCAGGCTCCCCGAGCTCAGGAGCATCAGCACCCGATCGCCAGGACGCTCATACACCGTCATCTTGCAGAAGGAAGCGAAGTCGTCGACGCCAGCATGGGTGCGAGAATCCGATCCCATGACCAGCCCATCATCCAGGAGCACGCCCACACAGTAGGTCATGCCGCCCCGCCGTTCCGACCTGGACCCGAATTCGAATCGCCCCCGCGCGGCGCGCTGCCATGACGGCCCATCAGGAGGAGACCTGGTCGGTCCAGACCCGGAAGCTCTGCAGCGTGTTCGGCCCGAACGTCGTCGTGATGGCCACGTCGGCAGCGTCGCGACCGCGCGCGATGAGGACGCGGCCGATGCGGGGAACGTTGTTGCGGGGATCGAAGGTGTGCCAGGCCCCGCCCAGATACGCCTCGAACCACCCGGCGAAATCCATCGGCGACGGATCGGCCGGCCGGCCGATGTCACCCAGGTAGCCCGTGCAATACCGCGCCGGGATGTTCATGCAGCGGCACAGCGTGATGGCCAGGTGGGCGAAGTCGCGGCAGACGCCCCGGCGCTCGTTGAAGACTTCCCAGGCGGTCTTGGTTGGGTTGGCAAACTGGTAGCCGAACTGGATGTGATTGTGGACGAAGTCGCAGATGGCTTGCACGCGGGCCCAGCCGAACGGACCGCCCGAGAACTTCTCCCAGGCGAACGCGGACATCTTGTCGGTCTCGCAATAGCGGCTGCCCAGCAGGAAGACCAGCGTATCTTCCGGCAGCAGCGGCACCAGGTGCTGGACGGCGGACGGCACGACCGGATCCAGCGTTCCCGGATCGTTCAGGATCGCATCGGCGGTCACGGTGAAGCGACCGACCGGCGCGATCAGCCGCGTGCACCAGTTTCCGAAACCATCTCGGTACGCAGCGCTTGGCACCGCCGGGTTGGTTCGCATGTAGTCCGGCTGCACCAGATCCGAGACGCGGCTGTGGTGAACATTGAGGGTCAAGATCATGGGAGTGGCCTGAGGACATTCGTAGACGAGCTCGTAACCGACGCGGATCTGCATGTGATTCCTCATTCTCCTGGTGACGGTGGTGATGCGAGCGCGTCCCCGCCACCCTGGCAGGCGGCGAGGGCCAGCGGCAGAAGACGCGCCAGACGGGCCGCCCAGGCATCCTGGCCCCCGGCGTCCTTGATCAGATCCTGGCGAATTTCGAGCTCGACATGGAGGAGTCCGCGACGTTCTCCGTGTTGGACGATGGTGTAGTCCGTCAGGTCGCCGGCGGCGTAGGGCTCGTTGTCACCGACCACCAGATCGCCCTCCTCGCGGAGGACTCGCAAGACCTGTCTGCCGAGGCGCGCATCGCGGTTGTACAGCACACCAGCCTGCCATGGCCGCGCGCGTTCGAGGAACACGGGCGTGAAGCTGTGCATCGCGACCAGGACCGTCGGGCGCCCCTCGGCCGCGCGCCGATCCAAGTGCGCCCGGATCTCCTCGTGGTAGGGCCGGAAAATGACCCGCGCGCGCTCCTCGGCCGCGGACGGGCTGACACCGGTGTTGCCCGGCACGTCGGTCCGCTCGCTGCGCCGAACGATGGAGTCGGCGGAATCCAGCGGCCGGTTGCAATCGATCACCAAGCGGGAATACCGCTGCAGGATGGCGGAGGCTCCGAGCGCCTCTGCCAGCCGACGGGTCACTCCCGCGGCGCCGATATCCCAAGCGATATGGCGGTCGAGTTGCTCGTCCGACAATCCCAGCGATTCCAGGGCGCGCGGGATCAGACGACCGGCGTGATCGCACACGAGAAAGAACGGAGAGGGTCCCTCTCGTCCTTCCACCTCGACCGGCGCCATCTCATCCTTCGACAACAACACGCCGACATCATGACTGACCCCGTGGCGGGTCGACGGCCTTTCGGCGGAAATCTTCGCGCTATTACGCGCGCGACCGCCCGATCGCCCGTCGTTAACGGGACCCTGTCCAAAACGAAACCAGCCACTGTCGGCGTGGTTGCGTTGGGCGGAGAAATTCCTCGTGCTTCAGCGACGACGACGTCGGCCGGAGAGCCACCAACGCAAGTCCCAGCCCCAGCACGGCAAGTCCGTCTTGCACGCCCGCCGTGACACCGAGCCATTGCCGCGTCGGCGTGACCGCACTAGCGTGGCGCCGTGCTGCCCTTCGATACCGAGCTGGCCTCCCTGATCGATCACACTTGTCTACGCCCTGATGCGCTGGGCGAGGAGATCGATCGCCTGTGCGATGAAGCGCGCACGTTCCAGTTTCGCACCGCCTGCGTACAGCCGGTGTTCGTCGCTCGCGCGGCCGGGCGCCTGGCCGGGTCCGGGGTCGGCGTCGCCGCGGTCGTCGCGTTTCCCCATGGCGTCGTCACCACCGATGCCAAGGTGTTCGAATGCCGCCGCGCCCTCGATGATGGCGCGACCGAACTGGACGTGGTCGCCAACCTGGGATGGATACGCGGTGGTGACACGGCCGCTCTGACGGCCGAGATTGCCGAGATCGTCACCTCCACGGCGGGCGCGATCGTCAAGGTGATCCTGGAGACGGCGATGTTCACCGAGCACCAGAAACAGACCGCTGCACAAGCCGTGATGAAAGCAGGGCCCGCATTTCTGAAGACCTCGACGGGGTTTGGTCCCGGCGGCGCTACCCTGGCGGACGTTGCCTTGCTTCGTCGCATTGCCGGTTCCCGGGCGCAGGTGAAGGCGTCCGGGGGAATCAGGACCCGCGCGGAGGCTCTGGCCATGCGAGCCGCGGGTGCCGATCGGTTGGGCGCATCCGCGTCCATCGCTTTGGTGACGCTGAATACCGATCCGGAGAGCTGAAATCCCCACCCTCGGCAACCTTCGCTGGGGAAGGGGTCCCTTGCTGGGGGCTTCTCTAGATGGGACCGTTGACGTCCAAGTCCGCGACCGGCGCGGGCGAGGCGACCCACCGGCTCTGCATGACTTGCATTCCGGCGCGCGAGCGACCACCCTGTGGCGAGACCTGGCCCCTCCTGGGCGCACCACCATCACCTAACTTCTCTTGCCAATTTTCACGACGCTGGTCTTATTTGCATCGCTTATCCTGGCGGCTGGGTCCGCCTTCTTCTCCTAGATGAACACGCCTTCGAGCACGTCCCCTCCCGCTGGATCCAGCGCGGTGTCGTCTCCCCATCCGATGTCGTCGCAGCTGTCGACGCCGCACCATCATCATCCAGCGCGTCGTGGGGATCTGGCCAAGCTGGCGTTGGGTGCGCTGGGGGTCGTTTACGGAGACATCGGGACGTCGCCCCTCTACGCCATCCGCGAATGCGTGACCCTGCCCCACGGGGTCGGAACGTCTCCCGAGAACATCCTCGGCATCCTGTCCCTGATGTTCTGGTCCCTGACGTTGGTCATCTCGATCAAGTACCTGCGCTTCGTCATGCGGGCCGACAATGACGGCGAGGGGGGCGTGCTCGCGCTGATGGCGCTCGTTGCCGCGCCCGACAGGGCCAAGAAGCGAAAGAGGGCCGTGGGCCTGTCGTTGCTGGGGTTGTTCGGCGCGTCGCTGCTTTACGGCGATGGCATGATCACGCCCGCGATCTCCGTCCTATCGGCGGTCGAAGGTCTCGAGGTGGCGACCACGGCACTGTCGCCCTTCGTCGTGCCCATCACGTGCGGCATCCTGATCGGATTGTTCGCGGTGCAGAAGCGCGGCACGGGCGGTATCGGGACCGTGTTCGGTCCCATCACGTTGTGCTGGTTCGTGACCATCGCGGCCGCCGGCCTTCCCTGGATCATCCGTCACCCCGAGATCCTGAGAGCCGTCAATCCATTGAATGCCACGCGCTTCTTGGCGCATCACGGTATGCACGGTTTCTTGGTGCTTGGTTCAGTCGTCCTGTGCATCACCGGTGGCGAAGCGCTTTATGCCGACATGGGGCACTTTGGCCGGCGGGCCATCAAAATTGCCTGGTCCGCCGTGGTTTTCCCTTCGCTCCTCATGAACTACTTCGGGCAGGGAGCGATGTTGCTGGAGCGTCCCGGTTCGACCAATCCTTTTTACGACCTGGTGCCTTCGTATGGCCTGTACCCGATGGTGGTGCTGGCCACGATCGCGGCCGTGGTGGCGTCGCAGGCCCTGATCTCGGGAGCGTTCTCGCTGACCCGCCAGGCCATCCAGCTGGGTTATGCGCCGCGACTGACGATCATCCACACGTCGGGCAAGACCGAAGGCCAGATCTTCATTCCCGAGGTCAACGGCCTGCTGATGGTGGCCTGTCTGGCGCTGGTGCTGGGCTTTCGCGCGTCGACGGGACTGGCCGACGCCTACGGCATCGCGGTCACCGGCACCATGGCGATCACGTCGGTGTTGTTCTTCTTCGTGGCTCGCGATCGGTGGCAATGGCCGCTCTGGAAATGCGTGGGTCTCTTGTCCTTGTTCCTGACGTTCGACCTTGGATTCTTCGCGGCGTGCGCGGCCAAGATTGCCACCGGCGGCTGGTTCCCGTTGGCCGTCGCTGCGGCCGTCTTCACCTTGATGATTACCTGGAAGAAGGGGCGATCGGTACTGGGCGCCAAGATCTTCTCCGAGACGTTGCCCGTGGACGCGTTCATCGGCGACATCGAACGCAGCCGGCCGCAGCGCGTGAAGGGCACGGCGGTGTTCCTGACGTCGACCCGCCGGGGGATCCCGAACGTGTTGCTGCATCACTTCAAGCACAACAAGGTCCTGCACGATCAGATCGTCATCCTGTGCATCGTTACCGACGCTGTCCCCGAGGTCGCCGAGGTGGATCGAGTTCACTTCAAGAACTTTGGCCACGGGTTCTGGGGATTGACCGCGCACTACGGTTTCATGCAGACGCCCGACGTGCCGGAGCTCTTGCGCCATTGCATGGGCATCGGCCTTCGCACCAATCAGGCCGACACCAGCTACTATCTGGGTCGCGAGACTCTGGTCCTGGTCCGCGATCGATCGCTTGCGTTCTGGCGAAAGCGCGTCTTTCGCTTTCTGTCGCGCAACTCGCGGACCGCCACGGACTTCTTTTCGATTCCTCCCAATCGGGTCGTCGAGATCGGCACCCAGATCGAGCTCTGAGCAAGCGGACCACCTCGGCCTTTTCCGAGGCGCCGCTTCTTGCCCCGCTGCGTCGTTGTTTTTGGCGGCGCAAGATTTCTTAACTCGTTTGGAGTCCTCTTCCGTTCAACGCGGAAGGAGGTCCCCATGTTGAAGAAGGTCATCACCCGTCGTCGGCTGTTCACGTCCCTGGTCGCCGCGTTGGTCCCGCTGGTAGGGTTGGCCCCCCCGTCATGCGCATCGCCGCCCCTCCGGTCGGGCGGCTACCCGCTGCGCGCCAGCGCATCAGGCTACGAACTGCAGCTGCTGGTCGACGGGGTCCCGGTGCAACCCTTCGATCATGCGGGCGAGAACATCGTCCTCGGACAGCTGGGCGCGCGATACACCCTGCGGGTGTTCAACCACACCGGCCGGCGGATCGAGGCGGTGATGTCGGTGGATGGGCGCGATGCCATCGACGGAAAGTCGGCCGATTTTCGTTCGAAGCGCGGCTACCTGGTGCCGGCCTGGGGGTCGGTCGACGTCGACGGCTGGCGCCTGTCGCGCGCCGAGGTTGCGGCCTTCCGTTTTTCGGCGGTGGATGACTCGTACGCCGCGCGGACGGGCAACGCCCGAGAGGTTGGGGTCATTGGAATGGCCGTATTTCCCGAGCGCTACGTGGCTCCACGTCCGGTCTACATGCCGCCGACTCACGACCCCGAATGGCGCTATCGCCGCGATGATGGTCTTGGCTACCAACCCCCCGCCGCTGAGGGTAGCGCCGCGAAGAAGGGCATGGAGCTCGACCGCAGTCCGGCCGCCAGTGCGCCGGCGTCCCCGTCGGCCGGGCGTGCCGAGGCCCACGCGCGCTCCGCCCGTCCCGCGGATTCGTTGGCCGAGAATCAATCGCGCGGTCCCGCACCGGAGCGCCGCCCCGGGCTGGGCACCGAGTTCGGCGAAGCCGTGACGTCCCCGGTACGCGAGGTCTCCTTCGTGCGCGCCAACGCAACCCAGCCGCAGGTGATCTTGGGCGTTCGCTACAATGACCGCGCCGGGCTGGTCGCGCTGGGCATTGACGTCGACGGGTGCTGTGCATCCCCGGACGATCTTGCCTGGCGCGCCAGCGCAACGCCGTTTCCGACGGCCGAGCGTCAGTACGCTGCGCCGCCTCGCGGTTGGCATCAGGGCTGTTGTATGCGTAACTGACGGTGAGTGGCGGCGTCCGACGACGAGAGCCTGATGCGGGCCTACCAAGCAGGCGATGTGGCGGCGTTCGAACAGCTGATGGTGCGCAAGGAGCGCAGCGTCTGGGCCTTCGTCAGACGGTTCTCGGGCGACGGCGCCACGGCCGACGACTTGCTACAGGAAGTATTCTTGCGGGTGGTTCGTGGCGCGGTGGACTGGAGGGGCCAGGCCAAGGTCTCCACGTGGATCTTCACCATCGCGCGCAACGTGTGCATCGACCACGCCCGGACGGTGACTCATCACCGCCGGGCGGCCTCGATCGATGCGCCGCTGCGGCCGACCGAGGAAGAGTCGGGACCCATTCTTCGGGATCGAATCGCGGGGCCGGCCCCAGGGGGCGAGAAGGACGCCTTGAACAACGAGCTGCGCGCCTCGCTCGAACAGGCGATCGATGCCCTTCCCCCGGAGCAGAAGGAAGTCTTTCTCATGCGTGAGGTGTTGGACATGTCATACGCGGAGATAGCCGTCACCGTGGGTGACAGCGAGATGACCGTGAACAGCCGGATGCGCTATGCCTTGCGGAAGCTGCGCGAAGCCCTGAACTCCTTCCACGAGGCGGGGGCCGCGTCCTCTCAGAGGCGTAGGTAGCCGCGCACGAATCCCAATGACGTTCAGCCACGACCAGATACAAGAGCATCTGCTCGGCTTCCTCGAGGGGGAGCTGAAAGGGGAGGCACGCGCTGCTTTCGACGCTCACCTTTCGGGCTGCGAGACGTGTCGGGACGAGGTGCGGGGCATCGCGCAGGCCCGGGCCCTGGCGCGCGAGGTTGTCCGCGCGCCGCTCGGCAATCCTGTTTCGTCGGAGGTGCGCGCCCGGGTCCTCGCCGCGGCCGCGGCGGCGCGGGGACAAGGGGCCGGTGCACCGATCGCGGTCGCGTCCCCGGAGCCCGAGTCCGAGCGGCCAGCCTGGCTGGCACGCTGGCGGGCACGCTGGTTCGATCGGCGCAACCTGCGCTGGACCTTCCCCACCTTCGCGACGGTGGCGGCGATGGCGGCGTTTCTGCTCGTGAGAGAAACGATCTTCCGTGAGGCCAACCCTCCGCTCTCGAAGGCGCCTACCGCGGAGGCTCCCCCGGCGGCGCCTGCCGTGTCGCCCTCTCCGCCGCCCGTGCCCGCTGGCAGCGGGTCGATGCGCACGTCTCCAAAGGGCTCAATTTCCGACGTCCTGGGTGAACCGGAGACCAAGTCGGACAAGTCTTCTCGACGGCACCCACACCGAGCCGACGTCGTGCGACCCGAGCCGGCATCGGCAGCGAAACCCCGGGCCGTCGGACCGAGCAAGGCCGAGCTCGATGAGCTGATCAAGCAGCCCTCTCAGTCGAGCCTCGAGCGCGCCCGGAGAGCCGACCAGGACGACCTTCCGGCGCCGGCCCCGCGCCAAGCACCGAGGAAGTCTGCCCACGAGGCCCCCACCGAGGTCCTCGACGACCGCGCGCCGCCGGCGCCGGCCGCGTCGTCGTCGCGTGCCGAGTCCGGTCGAAATGGTGTCCCCGCGCCCGCGCCTCGAGCCGTCGAGGAGCGCGCCTTTGCCGCGCCTCCGGCGGCATCCCGCCGGGGCGGCGTGGGTGCCTCGCCCGACGAAGGAAACGGATTCGTTGCACCTCCGTCCGCGCCTCCGCCGGCGGCGAAATCCGTCGCGGCGGGACCCGCTTCGGATGCCTTGTCCGAGCCAGAACCCGCGACGGTTACCAAGAAGGCCAAGGCCCCCGCGGCGGGACGCTCAGGCGCGGCGGCGCCCGCCCCCGCGGCCGCCCTGGCATCGGCGGACCCGGCTCAGCGCTTGGTGGACCAAGCCGAGAAACTATGGGTCGCGCGCCGCTTCAATGACGCCGCGGAAGCGTATCGGGAGCTGCTGCGCCGCTTTCCGAATCATGCGGGCGTGCCCACGTGGCGCAAGCGTCTGGCGACTGCGCAGGCTGCGGCAACCGAGAAAGGCGAAGGCTTCGCCGCTCCTCCTCCACCTCGATAGAGGCAGAGGCCCACGGTGAAAGAGCCCGAGACCATTGCTCCGCGTGTGCCGAAATGTGTGTGGCCCTGGTTCTCAGAGGGCTCGCGCCGGCGGGCCTTGGTTCCCAGGGGCTTCCGCGGCGTTCGACATCCGTTCTCGGTGGATCATTGGTGATCCTTCGTGAAGGCTTTGAGCTACTCTTACGACCGGTCCTCGGGTGACGCGTGTCGGCAATTTCGTGCAGTGAAGAGCAAGGTTGACTGACAATGTACTTTGGGACACAAGAACCGCGGACCTGCAGCAATAGTTATCGATTCTCTGAAGCTCACGAAGGGGAAACAGGATGCCAACCAAGCGCGCACTCGGACGTGGAGTATCGACGCGATATGTCGGACGGTCCCTATTGACAGGCGAAGTCCGCCCGCGCCGCGCCACGGTGGCTGCCGTGTTGGGTGGCATGGTCACGCTTGCGGCGGCCTGTACCGGCAACATCGCGCCGAACAACGGCACGGGCTCCACCTCCGGTTCCGGCAACGGCTCGGGATCGTCGGGGTCGGGCTCGATGTCGGGGTCGGGGGGAAAGACGGGGTCCGGGTCGGGGGGCTCGGGCAGCGGGGCTGCGACCGCGAGCGGCGGTAGCGTTGGCACGGGGAGCGGGGGAGACAGCACGCCCGGAAGCGGTGGGTCGGGATCGGGGAGCGGCGGCGCGCCGGGAGAGTTAAGCAAGGGCGGTGTGATGCTCCGCTTGCTGACCCAACCCGAGTATCTCGCCTCGGTTCAGTTCGTCCTCGGCGGTACCCCCCTCACGACGCAGTTGGCGCCGCCCAGCGATGTTCCGGTCGCCGGCTTTGCGGCCGTCGGCGCGATATCGACCAATGTGACCGACATGGGCGGAACGGCGTACGAAACCGCCAGCTTGGCCGCGACGGCTGAGGTCTTCGCCGATACCGCGCGCTGGCAGAAACTCGTGGGTTGCGCTCCCAAGGCTGACCTCAGCGACGCCTGCGTAACCACCTACATCAAAAACGCCGGGCGGAACGCCTTCCGTCGCGAACTCACGGCCGAAGAAGTGACGCAGTGGCTGGGGGTGGCCAAGAACGCGGCGACGCTGACCGGCACGGCCGCACAAGGGTTGGCGTCGATGACGTCCGGACTGCTGCAGTCGCCATACTTCCTGTATCGGGTCGAGACCAACAAGCTCGACACCAGCAACAATCGCTTGAAGTACGACGGGATCTCGATGGCGCATCGCCTCTCCTACTTGCTGACGGGAGCGCCCCCCACCACGGATCTGCTGACGGCCGCCACCTCGGGCAAGCTCGACACCGCCGACGGCGTCCGCACCGCTGCAGCCCCCTTGCTCGCGAACGCCGGTCTCGCCGACCGGATGACGGCGTTCTTCAGCGAGTACGCCCAAGGTCCCGCCGTGTTGCAACTCAGCAAGAGCACCACGCTCTTTCCGAGTTTCAACGCGGCGATGAAGAACTCCATGCTCCAAGGGCTCCAGCTGTTCCTCAAGAACGTCGTGCTGGCACCCAACGCTGACGTGCGGTCCTTTTACGACAGCGACCAGACGTACGTGGACGCAAACCTCGCGCCGATCTACGGCGTTCAGGCGCCCGCGTCCGGTTTTGGAAAAGTTACGCTCCCCGCGAGCAGCGGACGCGCTGGTATTTTGGGCCAGGCCGCCGTCATCGCGGGCCAATCCCAAACCGACCGCACCTCCCCCACGCGGCGAGGGCTTTTCGTCTACATGAGTCTCCTCTGCAAGATGGAGCCGATGGTTCCGGAGGGCGTCGACACGACCGTTCCTCCTCTTAATCCGAATCAGACGAGACGCCAGCAACTGGAACAGCACCGCTCGGATGTGAAGTGCAATGGATGCCACGGGCAGTTCGATCCCTACGGGCTCGGGCTCGAGCATTTCGACGCCATCGGACAGTATCGGGCAACCGAAAACGGGGTCGCCATCGATGCCACGGGCATGATCGGAACGAGTCCCTTCGACGGCGAGGCGCAGCTGGGCTCGGTGCTGCGGCAAGACCCGAACGTGATAACGTGCCTGTTGCGCAATCTCTACAAGAACGCCAATGGCCGGGCGGAGGATCTCCAGGACCTGGAACAGATTAAGACCCTGGTTCAGACGCTGGGGACCCGCAACTACGTCTGGAGCAGTTTCCTCGCCGATTTCGTGGCCAGCGACGCCTTCCGTTCCGCCCCCGCACTGCCCGTCACGACAGGGAGCTAAAGATGGAAATCCTGAACAAACTCAAGGTCTCCCGGCGACATGCCCTCAAGGGCATTCTTTCGGGCGTCGGTGTCTCGATGTGGCTGCCGGTCCTGGACGTCATGTGCAACGAGAATGGCACCGCGTTCGCAGCCGGCGAGGCGCTTCCCACGACCTTCGGCATCTTCTTCTGGGGCAACGGTATCCACAAGGATGCCTGGACGCCCACCGCGACCGGTGACGGTGATGCCTGGGCGCTCAAGACCAACCTCATGGATTTTGCGTCGCTCAAGGCCGACATGACGTTGGTGACCGGGATGCAGATGATGGACGGTGGTTTCAAAGGACATGGCTGGGGCGTGGTTTACGTGTTGGCTGGTGGCGACGGCACGATGTGCACCACCATCGCGGACATCGGCAAGTCGCAATACGGAGCGCTCCCCGAAACGGCCAAGGGCACGCAGTGGCTGCCGACCATCGATCAGGTCATCTCCAAGGCCATTTCCACCAACGAGCCCTACAAGTCCCTGGAGACGGGCATCCTGAAGTACACGGGCATGAACATGGGGACGGCCAGCCTGAATCTGGCGCACACCGGTCCTAATCAGCCGTTGCCGCCGGAGCGCGATCCCGCGAAGCTGTTCAACACCTTGTTCAAGACCGGTGCGCCCATGACGGGGGGCACCGGGACGCCCATCGATATCTCCAACAAGTGTCGGCGCAGTGTGCTGGATGCGGTGCTCGCTGACGCGAAGCGCTTGCAGATGACGTTGGGTGCCACCGACTCCAAGCGCATTGATGCGCACATGGCGAGCATCCGTTCCCTCGAGGCGCGCATTCCCACGACGGCGAGTGGCACGAATCCCACCGGAGCCAGCTGCACCACGCCGACGACGCCGACGGCCCAGGCCGCCAACCTGGACCTGTCGAAGGTCACCGCCACGAGCCAGGCCATGAATCAACTGATCGCGGCGGCGCTTTCCTGCAACATGACGCGCGTTTACTCCCACCTGTGGTCGGGCGCGCGCGACGACAACCACTATCCCATCATCATGCAGGATTCCGAGCACCACACCCTCACGCACAACGGCGATGCGGACTCGCAGACGAGAGCGACGTATATCGAGAAGTACGCGATGAGCCAGTACGCCCACCTGGCGCAGACTCTGAAAGCCACCACGATGGGTGCGACGAATCTGCTCGATAACACCATCATCTACGGCATCAGCGAACAGGGTGACAACCCGCACGATCACAACATGAGGGACTATCACATCGTGCTGATGGGTCATGCCGGCGGCAAGATCAAGGGCAACCGCCACGTCCGCCTGACGGGCCGCAAGGTCACCGAGCTCATGCTCACGCTCCAACAAGTCATGGGCATGAAAGTCGACAGCTTCGGCACCTGGGACAAGACCAGCAAGCTCGTGCCCGAGATCCTGACCTGAGACCTTGACGTCGGCGGGGCGTCGGGGACTAAGGCGCGGTGAGGCGCGCCCCCTCGACGTCCCTGCGTGAGCCATTGCTCGCGCGTGTGGCCTTGGTGAAGCCCCATTCCCAGCTCGCGTGGGCCCGGACGGAGAAGAGCTTCGGGACGCGTTCGAGCAAGGAGGGGACGCCGAGGGCGGGAATGGTTCGCCCGCTCTTGCGCTCGGTGCCTGCGGCGTCGAGGACCGTGAGGTGGTTGATCACGTCGCACGTGAGGGCCACCTGCTCGGCCGTCCCGGCGAGCGAGGTCAGGTGGTCCTGCTGAAGCTGCAGTTCCAGATAGGTGAAGTGACGGGCCCAGCGCAGCTCCAGCGGGCCCGGCAGCGAAGCGAAGCGACGTTCGTAGACGCGCCGGGCGTAGACGCGCTGGGGCCAAGACACCTGGCTCAGCACGCAGCTCGAAACCAGCAAGTCCGCGCGCTCCCCCGGCGGCAGCAGGCGCGGCGACGCCAGCCGGTACGTCCAGCAGAGCGCCTCCAGTCGAGCGCGCGCTTCGGCCGCGTCCGCTGCCGACGCCACCGCCTCGTCGATCCGCCGGACGAACTGTCCGTTGACGCCCGTCAAATCCAGGGGGCGTAGCTCCGTGCGGGCGCGCAGTCCCGGATCCTTCAAGATGCCGTCGACGGTGGCCTTCAGGGCATCTGCGTCGATGTCGACCAGGACCAGCTTCTCGAAGGCCTTGGCGAGCTCGACCAGCGGCAGGTCGAAGGCGTATCCGGCCCCAAGAACCACGGCCAACCCGCGTCCCTGCGTTTGCTGGACGACGTCCTCGATGAAGGTGCGGTTCTTCTGGGCGTGCGACCACCAGCCCTCGCGGTTCTCGCGTTGGGATTTGCCGATCCCCACCGAGGTTTCGCGGAATTGCAGCTTGGCCAAGGCGTCGGCGTCGATGCGGGTATCGAATTCCCAGGGGACCTCGTCCGCCTGGGGAACCTGGGAGAGGGCGGTCAGGGTATCTCCCAGGTTGACCTGGGGAACGCTGGCATCGAGCTGACCGAAGCGGGACATGGTCCTCGCGAAAGCCGCGAAGATCTCGAAGTCCTGGTCGGCGCGCGGGCTCGAACCGTCCAGCACGTCGCGCAGGTGCTCGGCCTGGGCCCGCGAGACGGGGGGCTGTTCCCCGGACGGCACCTCTCTGATGTACCAGTCGAGGGCCCGGGAGACGGCCAAGACGGCGGGGGTGAGGCGGGGATCAGGCGATAGCAAGCCCGACATCTTACTCCCGACGACCAAGGCGAGCTGCTGTTTGAAGCTTGCGGCTCTATCGCGGGGGCAGCGTCTCGGTGGCCCACGCCAGGGCCTCGCGCGCGAGCTCCGGAAGGACGCGTTCCGGGACGTTCAGTCTGCGGGCCAGGTCACCAACCGTGGTCCACGCCGCACCCTCGTAAGCCAGCACCAAGCGGCGGATCAGGCCCAGCCGCGAGTCATCGCCCATCAGCGCAGCATCGATCTCGGGCGACAAACCGACCTCCGACAGCAGCTCACTCAAAGGGCGACCCACCATGGCTTCCAGCGCCGACAGCAACCCGATCAGAAACGCATCCAGCTCCCGTTCTGGGATTCCCGCCAGCGAACACAAGCTCTCGCAAAAGCGCGCCCGGGCCAGGCTGACCAGCGCCAGCTCGGGGGGACGATCTTCGGTCATCCCCACCACGGCGATCAACGACGCCCACTTTCGGAACGGGTTCTCGCCCAGCAGCACCAGCGCCTGCTTCAGCGACGTCACGCGGCTGCGCCAGCCGAATGCCGCCGAATTCAGAAACTTCAGCAGCTTCACCGCCAGCGACACGTCCTGCTTGATGACGGCTTCGATGCGCTCGTAGTCAAGGTCCGGCGCCTGCAACTCGCGCAGGAAGCGCACGGTGGTCAGCTTGGAGGGAGGGATCGCCGCCCGTGAGATCATCTCTGGCCGTTCGAAGAAGTATCCCTGGAACAGCGTGTATCCCAGCCGCTGCGCATTGCCGAACTCGGCCTCGGTCTCGACCTTTTCGGCCAGCAGAACGATCTTCTGGTCGCGGGTACGTTCGCGGATGCGGCGGCGTTCGTCGGGCGAGGTCGCCAGAAAGTCCACCTTGAGGACATTCGCCAGGGGAATGAACGCGTCGAGGGCCGGCTGCGAGACATAGTCGTCGAGCGCGATCTGGTAGCCGGCGGTGCGAGCGGTCCGCACGGCCCCCAGCGTCTCGGTGTCCGCGAAGACGCTCTCCAGCAGCTCGATGACGGTCCGCTTGGGAGGCAACAGGCTGTAGAGCCCCTCGCAGAGCACCTTGCGGGTGACGTTGATATAGGCCTTCTTGCCCGAGGTCAGGGTGTCGAAGTCGAAGGTCGCCAGCGCGTCTCCGATGACCTTGGTTGATGCAAAATCTCCATCGGTTCCGCGGGGGAAGCAGTTCTCGATGCCGGCCCGGAAGAGCAGCTCGTAGGCCACCACCCGCCGCTGGATATCGAAGATAGGTTGTCGCGCGACGAACACCTGCATGGGGTATCGGACCTATTTATCGGTGGATCGCCCGCCCGCCTGTAGCGCAGCGGGTCGGAGGCCCCTTGGGCGCGGGGCAGTTGCAGCCCGGCGTCGAGCGCATAGACTGCCTCCGCTTTGGACGACACCAGTGACCGCGTGTTGATCACCGTGACCGGGCGCGATCGCGCCGGGATCACAGCCACATTGACCGGCATCCTCTCGGAACAGGGGGCCACTCTTCACGACATCGAACAGGTCGTTGTCCAGGGGCAGCTGACCCTGTGCCTGTTGGTCGGGCTTGCGCATGCGCGCGACGTCTTGAAGGACTTGCTGTTCACGGCCAAGGAATTGGGAATGGAGCTGGACTTCAAGCCCGTCGCCGAGGTGCCGCCGGCGGCGGTCATCCGGGGGACCGATGCCGGACGGCGGTATGTCATCACCGCCATCGGGCGATCGCTGGGGGCGGCGCATCTGCACGCGCTGGCGCAGACGTTGGCCAACGAGGGCGCGAACATCGAGAAGATTTCGCGCCTGTCGGAAGAGACTCTGGCCTCGGTCGAGATTCACGCCAGCCTGCCAGCAGGGCGGGATCGGGAGGCACTGAAGCGTTCGCTGCTGGCGGTCGCCACCAAGGCGGGCTTCGACGTGTCACTGCAGCGCGAGAGCCTGTACCGCCGGTCGAAGCGCATGGTCGTCATGGACATGGATTCGACGTTGATCCGTATCGAGGTCATCGACGAGCTGGCGCGCGCGGCCGGCGTGGGCGACAAGGTATCGAAGATTACTGAGCGGGCCATGCAGGGTGAGATGGACTACGACGAATCTCTGCGTCAGCGGGTCGCTCTGCTGGCCGGGCTGGACGTGAAGGCCCTGGATCAGATCGCGAACGATCTGCCGTTGACCGAGGGGGCCGAGACGCTGATCCGCGTGCTGAAACGGCTGGGTTACCGCACCGCCGTCATCAGCGGTGGTTTCTCGCGTGCCGCAGACGCGCTGAAGCGTCGGCTGGGCATCGATTACGCCTTCTCGAACAACCTGGAAATCGAGGGAGGCAAGCTGACCGGCCGGGTGGTGGGGCCGATCGTGAACGCACAGCGTAAGGCCGAGTTGCTGGAGCTGATCGCCCAGCACGAGGGGATCTTGCTGGACCAGGTGATTGCGGTGGGCGACGGCGCGAACGATGCGCTGATGCTGGAAAAGGCCGGGCTGGGAATCGCCTTTCGCGCCAAGCCCAAGCTGCGCGAGTCGGCCGACACCACCATCTCGGCGTCGGGGTTGGACGCGATCCTTTACCTCCTGGGGCTGAGTGGACGGGAGTTACAGGAGGTCGACGCGGGCTAAAACGCACGCCCGCGGTAGCAGGATGCGGGAAGGCCTGGCAGGATGCCGTCGTTTTGACTATGGTTCTGCGCCCGTAGCTCAGTTGGATAGAGCAGCGGCCTTCTAAGCCGCGGGTCAGGGGTTCGACTCCCTTCGGGCGCGCGGATCGGCAGGATCGAAAAATTGAATACGGTGGGCGTAGCTCAATTGGTAGAGCATCGCACTGTGGCTGCGAGGGTCGCGGGTTCAACCCCCGTCGCTCACCCAAAAAATCAATGGCTCTGCCTGCGGCGGTTCTGCGTGCGGCGCAGCCTCTGCGCGCGCCTGGTCCGCACAAAACAGCGAGCCATTCAAGCGGCCCGGCGACACTCGTAGTGCGGGTCATTGCCTGTCCGGCGCACGGCGCCTGGGCGACGTCCCTGTTGCCAACCCCGCCACCCTGAGGAGTTTCCTTGTGAGCAGTCGTGAGAGTCGGTCGAATCAGGGCGTCTCGCTGGCCAGCCTCCGCCTGCCTCGCTGGTTGGTGCTGGTGGCCTGCTCGCTGGCGACGGCGGTCGACCTTGGCTGCGCCCAGGATCCGGAAGATCCTGCGGTGGCCGCGGCCAAGCTGGGCGGTCCCTTCCCGGTGACGGGCTGCCCTGCCGTACCCACGGTGCCCGTCGCGCCCGGAGGCTACTACGTCAACGGCAACACCCTCTGCACGGCAGAAGGTCGCGCCCATCTGTTGCACGGCGTGGATCGACCGTCGATGGAATGGGACAGCAGCGGTGAGCACCTCTCGGCGGCGGACTTTCAGTTGATGGCGACCTGGAATGCGAACGTGGTGCGGATCGCGCTGAATCAGGACTTCTGGCTGACCGGTTCGGCGATTCATGATCCAGGGTATGTCGCGCGGGTCGACCAGGTCATCGCCTGGGCCGAAACGGCCGGATTGGACGTGATCCTGGATCTGCACTGGTCCGACGCTGGTGTGCTGGGTGGGTGCTTGCCCAGCATGGGCTGCCAGCAGAAGATGGCCGACGCCAATTCGGTGACCTTCTGGTCCGAGGTCGCGACGCGCTACCAGGGCGACGGCCGCGTGATGTTCGAGCTTTACAACGAACCGCACGACGTTCCCTGGGCCATCTGGAAGTCGGGCGGCCCGGTCGATGGATTTCAGTCCCCCGGCATGCAGGCCCTGTACGACGCCGTTCGTGCGGCGGGTGCGCAGAACCTGGTGATCGTCGGTGGCCTGAACTGGGCCTACGATCTGTCGGGCGTCGCTGACAACAAGATCGTCGGATACAACATCGCCTATGCCACGCACCCCTACGAGTCGGGGGGCCGCGGTAAGGACACGTGGGCGCGTTCCTTCGCCTACCTGACCAAGACCGATCCGGTGGTGATCACCGAGTTCGGCTCCCTGGACGCTGGTCAGACCTGCTCGACCGAGTACGGCGCGGCGCTGATTCAGTACGCTGACGCCCGCGCCATCAGCTGGACGGCGTGGGCCTGGTATCCCGGAGGATGCAGGTTCCCGGCTGTGATCGACGACTGGGCGGGAACCCCGTCGCCATCGGGAGTCATCGTGAAGGCGGCGCTGCTGGGGTACAACGATCCCCCGGCGTCGCCGCCCCGCGCGCCGATCGATCCGGAACTGCCGGGCCTGCCCTGAGATCGACCGCGGGGGCCTTGCGCACGCCGGTCCGCGGGCTCAGCCTGTTGCGCCATGGCCTCCCTCGTCGAACGCGATCTCGCGGTCTTCTGGCATCCGTGCAGCCAGATGCGGGACTACGACGATTTTCCACCCCTGGAGATCGTGTCGGCGCAGGGCGCCCGCCTGATGCTGGTGGATGGTCGCGAGATCCTGGACGCGATCTCCAGCTGGTGGTGCAAGTCGCTGGGGCACGGACACCCTGGCGTGCGGGCCCGCATCCAGGCGCAGCTGGAGCGCTTCGAGCATGTCATCGCCGCCAACACCACCAACGCGCCGCTGGTCGAGCTGTGCGAGCGGTTGTTGTGCCTGGCCAACGGCCTGCCACCGCGTGAATGGGGGCCGCACTCTTCGTCGGCGCTCGGTGTCGCCGAGGGACCCTTCCGCAAGGTCTTCCTGGCCGACAACGGTTCGACCGCGGTGGAGATTGCGCTGAAGATGGCGCTGCAGGCGCAGGCGCAAAGCGGTCACCCGCGGCGCACGCGGTTTGCCTCCTTGGCGGGCGGCTACCATGGGGAGACCGTCGGTGCGCTCTCCGTCGGAGATCTCGGCCTTTACTCGGATCCTTACCGAGCGTTGATGTTCGACGTGCCCAAGTTGGGACCGCTGCCCCTCCGGACCGGCCCCGACGACCCGGCCTGGTTGGACGCTGCTGCGGAATGGCCCGCCCTCGAGCGGGCGCTGGCGCCGCTGGCGGGGACGCTGGCGGCCATCGTGTACGAACCGGTGTTGCAGGCGGCGGGCGGCATGCGACTCTACAGCCCGGACTTGCTGGTGCGGTTGCGGCGCTGGGCGGACGCGCACGGGGTGTATCTGATCGCCGACGAGATCGCGGCCGGCCTGGGCCGTCTGGGGACGATGCTGGCCAGCCACCTGGCGCCCGCCGCCGCCCTCCCGGATTTCGTGCTGCTGTCGAAAGGATTGACCGCGGGGTTCCTGCCCCTGTCGGCGGTGCTCACGACCCAGGCGGTGTTCGAGACGTTCGACGGCGCCTGGGCGGACGGCCGCGCGTTTCTGCATTCGAACACGTACACGGGCAACGCCCTGGGCGTCGCGGCCGCACTGGGAGCCCTGGACGCGTACGCCGCCGACGGTTTTCTGGCCGGGGTGGCTACGGCTGGGGAGGCCCTGCGGGTCGCGCTGGGCGACGTCGTCCGGGGGCGTCCCACGCTGACGGGCCTGCGCGGCTGTGGTCTGGTGGCGGCGGTCGAGCTGCGGGCGCCCGACGGTGGGGCGTTGGATCCCGCTCGTCGTACCGGGTATCGCGTGTATCAGGAGGCCGTTCGTCGCGGGGCGCTGCTGCGGCCGCTCGGCGACACGCTGTACCTCTTCCCGCCCTTGAATACGCCCAGGTCGGACCTGGATCGCATGGTCGCGATTCTGGCAGCCAGCGTCGACGCGCAAATTCGCTGAGCCCGGACGCCGGGAAGGTCGACAACCCGTGTCTCATATAGTAGACGGAGATCCAGTCGGCGGGCGAGCGAGACGGTGGTGGCAACCGCTGCCTGGAAGCCATCAAACGCGCTATGGTAGCCCGCCTGTTCGAACACCAACTCGCTCCCCCGCAGCGAGCAAAAGGAACCAGAAGGAAAATGAACGCCGCGAAAACCTGGAAGGAAAAGCTCGGCTCGACCATCCCCGAAGCCTGGGCCCGCGAGATTGACGTCTTCGAGACGCAGATCGAGCTGCGCAAGAAAGGCAAGATCGAGGAGAAGCTGTTCGCCGAGACGCGCCTGCGCCGGGGCGCCTACGGCCAGCGCTACGATAATGGACAGCGGCACGATGGTGAAACCACCCAGCTGCTGGTGTTTCCCTCGGGCGAAACCACCAAGGGCCCGACGACCCTGTGGGACGCCCCGGGAATGCAGCGGATCAAGATTCCCTACGGCCGGATGACCACGGCACAACTGGACGTGCTGGCCGACCTGGCCGAGGAGTACTCCGACCGCATCCTGCACGTGACCACGCGCCAGGACATCCAGCTTCACTATGTGCACATCGAGGACACACCGGATCTGATGCGCCGGCTGGCGGCGGTGGGCATCACCACCCGCGAGGCCTGCGGCAACACCGTCCGCAACGTGACGGCGTGCCCGTACGCGGGCGTCTGCCAGACCGAGTCGTTCGACGTGGCGCCGTACGCCCACGCCTTGACGATGTTCTTGCTGGGCCACGACGACACCCAGAACTTCGGCCGCAAGTTCAAGGTCGCGTTCTCGGGCTGCAAGGAAAACCCGTGCGGCCTGGCGAACTTCCACGACATGGGCTGCATCGCCCGCACCCGAACCGTCGACGGCAAGACCGAGCGTGGCTTCGAACTGGTGGTGGGTGGTGGCCTGGGCTCGGTCCCCCAGAACGCGCAGCTGTTCGACGCGTTCCTGCCCGAACAAGAGCTGCTCCCCATCGCGCAGGCCATGAGTCGCGTCTTCGCGCGCCTGGGTGAGAAGGCCAACCGGGCCAAGGCCCGCTTGAAATTTCTCGTCAAGAAGCTGGGGCTGGAGGAGTTCAAGCGCCTGGTGCTGGAGGAACGGGCCACGCTGCGGCCTGATCCGCGGTGGACGTCGTTCCTGGCGGATCTGCACGTCACCGACGAGACGCCGATTCGCCCCGCCGGCGCGCTGCCAGCGGGGGCGCGCGCGCCGGGTTTCGACGCCTGGCGGGCCACCAACGTCGTCCCGCAAAGCCAGCCTGGCTATGTGATGGCGCTGATCACGTTGCCGCTCGGCGATCTGACGTCCGAACAGGCGCGGGCGCTGGCCGAGGTCGCGCGCAGGTTCACCGGCGATACCTTGCGCACGACGGCCGACCAGAACATGTTGCTCCGCTGGGTCAGCGAGGCCGATCTACCAGCGGTCTACGCTGCGCTCCAGGCCATTGACCTGGCGGGCGCGGGAGCCGGGACCATCACCGACATCACCGCCTGCCCGGGCACGGACACCTGCAAGCTGGGCATCTCGTCGTCGCGCGCGCTGGCGGCCGAACTGGGACGTCAGTTGAACGAATCCGGCCTGGCGGAAAATGCGAACGCGCGCGGGCTCCACATCAAGGCCTCGGGCTGCTTCAATGCTTGCGGCCAGCACCACGTTGCCGACATGGGCTTTCTGGGCGTCAGCCGCAACGTGAACGGGCGACGGGTGCCGCACTTTCAGCTGGTGGTCGGCGGGCAGTGGACCAACAACGCCGGCTCCTATGGCCTGGCCATCGGCGCCGTACCGTCCAAGCGCGTCCCGGAGATCGTGAAGCGTTTGACGTCCCGCTTCGCGGCCGAGCGCCAGAACGACGAGACCTTCGCGGCCTTCGTGAACCGCATTGGGAAGAAGACCATCCGCGGGATGGTCGAGGAGCTGCAGGTGTTGCCCAGCTACGAGCAAGATCGCAGCAACTATTCGGATTGGGGCGATCCGCGCGAGTACACCATCGAGGACATGGGTGTGGGCGAGTGCGCGGGCGAGGTGGTGCCGATCGTCGAGATGGGACTGGCCGGCGCCGAGCGCGAGATCTTCGAGGCCCAGGTGCTGCTGGACGACGCCAAGCCCAAGGAAGCGGTGCTGCGTGCTTACAGCGCCATGCTGGAGGCAGCGCGCGCCCTGACGCGCGAGAAGAATCCCAACCTGGGGACGGCACCCGACGAAATCGTCTCCGAGTTTCGGCGGCATTTTTGTGACACGCAGCTGTTCTTCGATCCGTACGCGGGCGGCAAGTTCGCGCAGTACTTCTTCCGGGTGCACGAGGAACACGCCAGCGCTGAAAGTCCCGAAGCGGTCCATCAGCTGATCGAGGAGGCCACGTTGTTCGTGGATGCCGCGCACCAGTGCTACGCGCGACTGGGCGCTTCGCTGGGCGCCCCGACACTGGGCGGGGCGGGCATCTCCGTGTCGCCGACCACGACCGGTCCGGGAGCCTGAGGACCGCCATGCCCACCATGAATGCTTCGCGGTTGCAATTGAAGATCTTCGCCGCGCCCGGCTCGCGCGTGGCCCCCGAATCCGTGATTCCGATCTTTCACGACTGGATCAAGCACCATCGCTTGCCTGAACTGTTGATCGACGTGGCCAACTACGCCCATGTGCCGAAGGGTCCGGGGGTGGTCCTGATCGGTCACGCCAGCGACTATTTTCTGGACGAAAATGCAGGACGCTTGGGCCTGCTGCACAACCGCAAGCGCGGAGGTGAGGGGGCTGACGGCACGCAACGCCTGTCGGATCTGTTCCGGCGGACGCTATTTGCGGCATCGTTGCTCGAGAAGGAGCCCGCGCTGGCCGGCGCTCTGAAGTTCGCGCCCAACGAATTTCAACTCCGCATCAATGATCGGTTGGCGGCGCCCCCGACCGAGGCGACCTTCCAGGCCATGAAGCCGGAGCTGGAGGCGGTGGCACGTCAGTTGTTCGACGGACCGTTCACGCTGGCCCGGGTGGGCGACGACAAATCCTTGTTCGGCGTAACTCTGACCAGCCCGGCCGCGAACCTGGACCTCGGCACTTTGCTTACGCGTCTGGGCGGGCCGCCGCCGGCCGATCTGTCATGATTCGTCCGGGGTGAGCGTCGTGAGCCAAGCCGATCAGTTGCTGCCGTTGTTCTTGAAGATCGCCGGACGGCGGGTGCTGCTGGTCGGGGGGGGGCCGGTGGCGACGGCCAAGGCCGCGACGCTGGCCGACGCCGGAGCCCAGGTAGCGGTCGTCTCCCCCGACGTGACGACCGAGCTGGCCGCGTTGGTGGCCGCGCGTACGGCGTCTGGTTGGTCGTTGGCACGCCGTCCGTTCGAGGCCTCCGACGCGAATGAGGCATGGCTGATCGTCGCGGCGGCGCCGGCTGAAGTGAATCGCGCCGTGGCGGCCGCCGCCGAAGAGCGCCGTATCTTCTCCATCGCCGTCGACGATCCCGCGGCCGCCAGCGCCTACGGCGGCGGCGTGATCCGTCGCGACGGCGTGACGCTGGCGATCTCCACCTCGGGGGTGGCGCCCGCGCTGGCGGGGCTATTGCGAGAGGGACTGGACGCGCTGTTGCCCGACGAGCTGGACGCGTGGATCGAGGAGTCGCGTCACGCGCGCGTGGCCTGGCGCGCGGAGGGCGTACCGATGGCGTTGCGGCGTCCGCGCCTGCTGGCGGCCCTGAACCGGTTGTACGAACGGCGGACCGAGGAGACGAACGGCGCCGCGTCTGCCGCGCAGCGTGGGCGCGTGACCCTGGTTGGCGCCGGGCCGGGCGACCCCGACCTGCTCACCCTGCGGGGATCACGTTGTCTGGGCGAAGCCGATCTGGTGCTGTACGACGCGCTCTCGTCCGAAAAGATGCGGGCCTTTGCTCCTGGGGCCCGCTGGTTCTACGTGGGAAAGCGGGCCTGCCGGCAATCGATCAGCCAAGACGTCTTGAACCGCATCATGGTCAAGGAAGCGCGCCGTGGCCTGCGTGTGGTGCGCCTGAAGTGCGGCGATCCGTTCGTCTTCGGCCGCGGAGGCGAGGAAGCCCTGGCGCTGGCCGCCGAGGGGATTGCCTGCGAGGTGGTGCCGGGCCTTTCGTCGGCCATCGCAGCGCCTGCGCTGGCGGGCATCCCCGTTACCCATCGTGGTGCGGCGTCGGCGTTCGTCGTCGTGTCGGGCCATCACGAAACCGTCTATCGGCCAGTGTTCCAGTCCTTGCCGAAGGTCGGGGTCACCGTGGTGGTGCTGATGGGACTCGGCCAGCGGGAAAAGATTGCGCAGACGTTGGCGGAGCTGGGCTGGCCCGCGACCACTCCGGCTGCAGTGGTCCTGGGTGCGGCAACCCCCGCCGCCTGGCGCTGGACGGGAACGCTGGCCACGCTGGGCGCGGTTGACCTGCCGCCGGCCGCCCAAGGCGATCACCGGCAACCGGGCCTGCTGGTGATCGGGGACGTCGTGGCGGTGGCCGCCGAGATCGAGGACGCCCGCGCCCGTCCTGGGCAGACCACGGATGCGGCCCCGGTCGCAGCCACGCGCGACCGGACCGGCCCCGCCTGAGCAGCAGCAACACGGCCGGCTCCCAAGCGGGGCGAGCCGTCAGATGCCGTTGCCCCAGGTGCCGCTCAGCACCAGGGCCAGGATCGCCGCCCCGACCAGGATGCGATAGACCACGAATGGCATCGTGGTGCGCGTGCGGAGGAACTTCAGCAGCCACGCGATGGCGGCATATCCGGTCACCGCGGCGACGGCCATGCCGATCAGCAGCGGTGTGCTCGATTCCTGAGCGTGCAGCACGTGCTTCAGCTCGAACACCGCCGCGCCCGCGATGGCCGGAATCGACAGCAGGAACGAAAAACGCGCGGCGGCGTCACGGCGCAGGCCGATCGCCATCGCCGCCAGCAGCGTGATGCCCGAACGCGACACGCCCGGGACCAGGGCCAGCGCCTGCGCCGCCCCGATGATCAGCGCGTCCCTCAGCGTGATCTGTTCGAGCGAACGCTGGTGCTTGGCCATGCGCTCGACCACCGCCAGACCGATGGCCACGATGATCATGGCGCTGGCGATCACCGTCAACGCGCGCCATTCGCCGTGGATGGCCTTCTTGAACAGCACCCCCGCCACCACCACCGGCAGCGTGCCCACGATCAAGTTCAGCAGCATGCGCGCCTGGGGATCCCGGCGCCGCGCCGGGTTGGCCAGCGCGCCGGTGGTGGCCTTCAGCATGCCCAGAAGGTCTCTGGCAAAAAACACCAGCACCGCGGCCAGCGTGCCCAGTTGCAGGACGGCCGTGAAGGCCGCCCCTGGATCGCCCCAGCCAAGGATGGCCGGCACGATGCGCAGGTGAGCGGTTGACGAGATGGGCAGAAACTCGGTCACACCCTGGACGATGCCCAGCACGACCGCTTCGAAGGAAGTCACCGCAGCGATCTATCGCAGCGCGTGCGTTTCGACCAGCGCCCTCAGCCCGAGGTCGAGACTTCGCCGGCGACGATTCGATGAATGACATCGTCGTCGTCGCGGATCTGCAGCGACCCGTCTGGCAATACCCCCATGGCCACGCCCTCCACGTCCCGTCCGTCAATCTGGGCCCTGCTGCGCAGCAACCGATCGGCGTGGGCTTCCCAGAGGGGAATCGCGGCAGCCGGTCCCAGCGCCCGGTAATTTTCGTAGGCGGTCTCGAAAGACGCCAGCACCCGGGCCAGCACCTCGGCCAGGTCCAGGGCGCCGCCGCCGATCAGGCGCAGCGACGTGGCCTTGTCTGCCAGCTCATCCGGGAATGAGGTGGTGTTGACGTTGATCCCGATTCCCACCACCACGTGTCCGATGCGTTCGCCCACCGTGGTGGCCTCGGTCAGGATGCCCGCCACTTTGCGCGGACCCGTTGGCCCACGCAGCAGGACATCATTCGGCCACTTGACCCGCGCCGCGAAGCCCAAGGTGGACAGAGCTTCCGCCACCGCGCCCCCGGCCAGCAACGTGAGCGGCGGGATCTCCGGCGGCGGTCGCGTCGGTCGCAGCAGCAACGAGAACGTCAGGTTCTCGCCCGGAGGCGCAAGCCAGACGCGGCCCTGGCGACCCCGCCCGTCGGTCTGGTCGTCGGTGGTGACCAGGAGGCCCTCGGTTCCACCCGCCTTGGCCTCCGTCGCTGCGCGATCGTTGGTCGACGCACACGTCTCCAGATGGACGTGGCTTCGGCCCAGCCATGCCGTGGTCAGTCGCCTCTGGAGGCGAACCGGATCCAGGCCGCGCACGCCGGGCTGCTCGGACGGGGGCGCGCTGCCTGGTGGGCGTGGGGCGGTCACGACTTCAGCGGTCTCGCTCCGCCGGGCCCATCCGCCCGCCAATCGCGGGACGTGCCTCCAGCGACAGATCGACCGCGCGCGCGCTGTGCGTGATCGATCCGGCTGAGATGATGTCCACTCCGGTCTTTGCCAGATCGCGCATCCGATCCAGCGTGACACCTCCCGATATCTCGATGAGAGTCCGCGGCGATTGCTCGCGCACGCGCCGCACGGCCTCCGGGATGTCGCGGGCGGCGAAGTTGTCCAGCAAGATGATGTCCGCGCCGGCCTCCAGCGCTTCCTCGAGATCGCTCTGCGACTCGACCTCGACCTCGATGCGCAGCCCGTGCGGGGCGTTGGCGCGGGCACGGCGGATGGCCTCCCGAATCGAGCCGACCAGCGCGATGTGATTGTCCTTGATCAGCAAACCCGACGAGAGATCGGCGCGGTGGTTGTATCCGCCGCCCACGCGCACGGCATACTTCTCCAGCGCGCGCAGGCCGGGAGTGGTCTTGCGGGTGTCCACCACCCGGACCTTGGCACCCTCGGCCGCCGCGACAAAGGCCTGCGTCAGGGTGGCGATGCCCGACAGGTGCTGCATGAAGTTCAGCGCCACGCGCTCGCCGGCCAGCACCGCCTGCGCGGGGCCACGTACCGAGGCCACCAGCGTCCCCGGCGTGACAGGATCGCCGTCGGCGACCCGGGCGCGCATGCGCGTCCGCCAATCGAAGCGGGTGAACACAGCCTCGGCGATGCCCAGGCCGCAGACCACCAGCCGCTCCTTGGCGATGATGTCCGCTTCAGCCTCCTGTCCTTCGTCGATCAGGGCGGCCGACGTGACGTCGCCACGGCCGGCGTCCTCTTCCAGCGTCAGATCCAGCAGGCGTTGCACCGCTGGCGTGTACCAAGGGGCCTGGAAGATGCTCATTCCGCGGCTTCCCAGCGCTGCGTGTTCCTGGCCAGCAAGAGGTCCGCTCGGCGGAAACGTGTATTCGAGTTCACGGTGCCGTACGACATGAAAGGCGCAGTCTATCAGAATCCTTGACCTTGCCGGCGCGGGGTGTCAGGCGGCCCGCGGATTTCCGCTGCGGCGGGCTGCGAAGGGTGGCGTTCGGGGGGGCAGGCGCCTCCATGACAGCCACGTCAGTTGACGATGGCGTTCGGGCGGGATAGGAGAAAATCCAATCATGCGCCTGACCGGAGGTCTCGAGCGGGGGCGTCGACTGAAAGCCCCCCGGGGCAACACGACACGGCCGACAGCAGCCAAGGTGCGGGAGGCCATCTTCAATATTCTGGGCCCTCCCCCGGAAGGCGCGGTGCTCGACCTGTTTGCCGGGACCGGATCCCTGGGCATCGAGGCCCTGTCGCGGGGAGCCAAGCGCGCGGTTTTCGTGGAACGGGATCGCAATGCGCTGGCCGCTCTGCGCTCCAACCTGCGGGAGTTCGCGATCGAAGCGCGCGCCACGGTGATCGGTACCGACGTGCGGACGGCCCTGCGTCGCCTGGCCGGCACAATCAGCGGCGACGATCGGTTCTCGTGGGTCTTCATGGATCCGCCCTACGCCGAGCAGACCGAGGCCCTTCTGGCCGAGCTGTCCCAGGGCGAGGTCCTGGCCAAGTGCGCGGTGGTCATCGTCGAGCACGACAAGCGGCACCGCCCGCCCGCGTCGGTGGGCGGGCTGTTCTTGACCTCACGACGCGAGTACGGCGACACCGAGCTTTCCTTCTACCGGTCCGGGTGTTCGTGACCCGCGGCGCGCGGTAAGGCCATCATGTCGCGCATCGCGGTCTATCCCGGCTCTTTCGATCCGATCACGAACGGCCACGTGTACATCCTCAAGCGGTCGCTGAAGCTCTTCGACAAGCTGGTGGTGGCACTGGCCGTCAATGTCCGCAAGACGCCGCTGTTTTCGGTGGAGCAACGCCGCGAGATGATCCTCGACGCGGTGGATCGCGATCCCCGTATCGAGGTCGATGCCTTCGAAGGTCTACTGGTCGATTACGTGCGGCGGCGCGGGGCCGCCACCGTGATCCGCGGGCTGCGCGCCCTGGCGGACTTCGAGTACGAGTTCCAAGCCGCGCACATGAACCGCCACCTGGCACCGGAGGTTGAAACCATCTTTCTGATGACCAGCGAGGAGAGCTTTTATGTATCCTCGTCCCTGGTGAAGGAGGTGGCGTTGATGGGCGGAGACGTTTCGCGCATGGTGCCCGCACCGGTCGCGGCAGCGCTGAGACGCAAATTCGAAGAAAATCGGGGCGGGCCCAAGCCCGATCTCTAGTAGAAACAGGTGCCCAGCCCCAGGGGGACGCCCCCACGCAAGCTGGCAAATCAATCCCTGGCGCAACACCACGAAAGAAGGAGTCGTCCGTGAAGCTTTCCCGTCGCTTGTCCCTCATCGAGCCGTCCCCCACGTTGGCCGTATCGGCCAAGGCCGCCGCGTTGCGCGCCAAGGGCCTGGATGTCATCAGCTTCGGCGCTGGTGAACCCGATTTCGATACGCCCGTCTTCATCAAGGAGGCGGCGAAGCGGGCGCTGGACGCGGGCGCGACCAAGTACACCCAGGTGGAAGGCACTCCCGCCTTGCGCGGTGCGGTCGCCAAGTGGCTGGGCAAAGCCCACGGGTTGTCGTTCGAACCGAGCGAGATCATCGTCAGCGCGGGCGCGAAGCAGTCGTTGTTCAATGCCATGCACGCGATCGTGGACGACGGCGACGAGGTGATCATCCCGACGCCGGCCTGGGGCAGCTACAACGAGATCGTCAAGATGGCGGGCGGCAAGCCGGTGACGGTGCCGGGCGCCGCCGCCGACAACTTCGTTCCGCGCATGGCGGACATCGAGAAGGCCATCACGCCGCGCACGCGCGCGATCATGTACTCGTCGCCCTGCAACCCGACCGGCGCCATGCTGGACGAGAAGACGGTGCGCGCCATCGCGGCCCTGGCGCTGAAGCACGACTTCTGGATCATCACCGACGACATCTACCGCACGCTGATCTACGGAGATGCTCGCTTCTTCCAACCCGCCACCATCTCTCCCGAGGTGCGGGCGCGCACCATTATCGTTGACGGCGTGTCGAAGTCCTTCGCCATGACCGGTTGGCGCATCGGGTTCACCGCCGCCCCGAAGGCGCTGGTCGAAGCCATGGGCACGCTGCAAGGGCAATCCACCACCAACGCCGCGGCGGTCAGCCAGGCCGCAGCGCTGGCGGCCATCGAAGGCCCCACCGACGAACTGGAATCCATGCGCGTCGAGTTCGATCGCCGCCGCCAGGTCATGGTGAAATTGCTGCGCGCGATTCCCGGCGTCACCTGCGTCGATCCTCAGGGCGCGTTCTACGCGTTCCCCGACCTGTCGAAGTTCCTGGGCACGAAGACACCCGAGGGCAGGGCCATCACCAACGACGCCGCGCTTTGCGAGTACTTGATCGAAGCCGCGCGCGTCGCCGTGGTTCCGGGCTCGGCCTTCGGCGCGCCTGGCTACGTTCGTCTGTCCTACGCGACCTCGATGAAGAATGTCGAGGAAGGCGTGGCGCGTATCGCGGCCGCGCTGCCCAAGCTGACCTAGCGTTTCGGTCGACGAAGCAAGCGAGGGAGTCGTGGCGTCCCTCCTTCGCGACCAACCGCCGCCGTCTGCACCGAGGCGGCGGCGTGGTGCGCTCAAGCCTGCGGGTTGATCGTCCTGCGTCGCCGCAGCTTCTCGACCAGCGTGGTGCGGTTCAGGCCCAGCAGTTCGGCGGCGCGATTCTTGTTGCCGCCACTGCGCATCAGCGCCTCCCCGATCATTTTTTCTTCGACCGCGTCCAGGATCGTCTTCAGGTCAGCACCGGTCTCGGGGAAGTCCGGCACGGCCGTCGCACCGGTGGCGGGCGTCGCGCGCGGAATACGCATCGAGGGCGGCAGATCAGACGGCATCAACATGCCATTGCCCTTCACGATCACCAGGCGCTCGACCAGGTTCTCCAGCTCGCGGATGTTGCCGGGCCACGGGTAGGTCTTCATCAACGCCAGGGTCTGCGGCTCGAAGCCCTGCACCTGACGCCGGTTTCGTTCGTTGGCACGCTCGAGGAAATGCTCGGCCAGCCGGACGATATCGCCGGAGCGATTGCGCAGGCTGGGCATCTCGATCGGGATCACGTTGAGGCGCCAGAACAGGTCGGCTCGAAAACGCCCGGCCGCGACCTCCGTCTCTAGGTTGCGGTTGGTGGCGGCCACCACGCGCACGTCAATCTTGTGCGCGACCTCTTCGCCCACCGGCGAGAGCTCACCGTCCTGGATCAAGCGCAGCAGCTTGGCTTGCACCGCCAGCTCCATTTCGCCGATCTCGTCCAGGAAGATGGTTCCGGTATCGGCCTGGCCGAACCGACCTTGTCGCGCGGTGGTGGCTCCTGTGAAGGCACCGCGCGCGTGGCCGAACAACTCGGACTCGACCAGCGTCGGGGGAATTGCCGCGCAGTTCACCGGTACGAAAGGACGCTTCAACCGGTTCGAGCCCGCGTGAAGCGCACGCGCTGCCAGCTCTTTGCCAGTGCCGGATTCACCGGTGATCAGAACCGTGCAGCGGGTGTCCGCCACTTGTTCCAGCAACGCCAGCACCGGCACCATCGCGGGATCGTCGCCCAGCAGCCACGGGGCGTGCTGATCCCGCCAGGCGCGCGGGTTGACCGGGTCCACCGCCTGCGCGGGCGGGCGTAAAACTGCTGCCATCGCCTCGGATAGGGCGTGCTTATCGAAAGGCTTGATCAGGAAATCTCGGGCACCCGCGTGCATGGCCCGAACAGCGTCGGGAATCTCCGCGGTGCCGCTCATGGCGATCACGGGGGTGTGAGGCACGTGGTTGCGCGCGGTCCTGATGATTTCGAATCCATCGACACCCGGCATCCGGATGTCGGTGAGGATTAGATCAAAATGATCTTGTAAAATTCTCGCGGCGCCCTGGGGCCCATCCGCCGTGGTGACATCGTGGCCGTCGCCACGAAGCAGACGGCTGAGGCCCCGACACAGCTGTTCCTCGTCGTCACAAACTAAGATTTTCCCCATTCGTGTCCCCGCTTGGCCCTGCTGCCTTGGCAGGCCAACAGACCCGCCAAGGTCCAGTATATGCCAATTCCTAATTTTTCTAGCATTTCACGTATTTGGGAGAGATCCACGCACAGTTATCCACAGGGTGCGTTGGGGTCGGCAGAGGCGTCCCAGCCCGGCTCCCGGACCCCGACGGGCGAAGGCGGAACGATCTTTGCGGTTGATCCGGGGGCCCCGGGCGCATAAATCGTCCGGATGGTTGACCCGGTCCGGACTTTGGTCGGGGCGCTCGAGCGCGAATTGGTGGCGGTTCCAGGGGTTCAGCTTCTTCCGGGGGCCGGCGCCGGCGCGGCGGAACATTTCCGGGCGACGTTCGGTAGCGAGCCGCCTGCCGGCCTGCTGGCCCTGGTCTCGGCCCACGACGGGGGCAGCCTGCCGGGGGGGTCGAAGCTGTTGACCCTGGCGGAGTCCACCACGCGTTTTCGGGAGTTATCTGCCGAAAATCACACGGGTCTTTGGCCGTTCTTGGACCACGGCGGGCGCCGGTACGCGCTGGATGCACAGGGGACCAGCGCGGATGGGGAATGGCCGGTCGTGGAGGTCGCGGCGGCAGGCCTCGACCGCGTGGGAACCTCCTTGCTGCGCTTCCTCCATGTGTTGGCGGCCGAGTTGACGGCCACGGCAGCGCTGGGTGAGGCCGCCGGGGCGACAGGGCCGACCGAGGCGACCAGTCGTTCGCAGGCGCTGGCGCGGGAGCGCTGCCGGCGGGATCCGGGCCTGGCGGACCATTGGCTCGAGCTGGCCCAGCTGCAGGAGGAGGGCGGAGAAGATGCAGTGGTGGACGCGACGCTGGCCTCGGCGGTCCGCGCGGCCACGCCTCCGACGCCGGCCTTGCTGTTCGCGGTGGGGATGCGGGCGGCGCTCCATCAGGACTGGGTGGCAGCCGGCCGTGCGTTCGAGGACGCCATGGCCCTGGAGCCGTTGACGGCACGGGACGATGATGCCCGGCTGGATGCGGCCGCCGCCGTTCAAGTGTTGGCGTCCGAGCGCAACGACGCGGCGGCGCTGGCGACCTCGCGCCGGGTGCTGGCCGACGGGGCGACGGCTACCGCCGCTTTCTGGCGGGTCGAGGCGCTGCACGCGCTGGGTGCCGAACCGTCGGAGGTCGACCTGCCCGAGGTCAAGCTGCGGGTCGATCTGGGATCGCGGATCGTCGCGGCCCTGGTGCCGGGGGATCCGGACATCGCCCGCGTGAAGGAGCCTCGCAATGCGGCGACGGTGGCGGGCCTGCGAGCCCTGCGTCGCGCGCGCGAGGCGCTGGAGCTGGGGCGCCCCGACGAGGCCGTGCGTCAAGGGCGCCAGGCCGTCGAGAGGATTCCCGAACTGGGCGCGGCCTGGGCGCTGCTGGCCGAGGCGCTCAATGCCACCCACGACCGCGGCGCGCTGGAGGCCGGTCGCAAGGCGACGGTCTTGAATCCCGCGCTGGTCGAGGGCTGGCGGGAACTCGGCGACGCCGAGCTGGATGCGGGTGACTTCCGCGCCGCCGAGCGGGCGTTTCGCAAGGTGGTCGAGATCGACGAGACCTATGGGCTTGGCTTCGCGAAGCTGGCGCAGGTGCTGCTGGAGCAGGAACGGACATTGGAGGCGCTGGAGGCGATCGGAGCCGCGGCCGAGCGCGGGGGAGACCCGTTCTTCGTGGCCGCCATTCGCGGCGACGTGTACGCCGAGATGGAACGACATTCCGAGGCTGCCGAGGCGTACGACGACGCTTTGAAGATCGACCCCGAGGACCACTGGGCCCTGCATCAGGCCGCCGTCGAGCATGGCCACGCGGGGCACCTGTCGCGTGCCAGCGAGCTGTTCGAGGCGGCCCTCAAGCACGATCGCGATGGCTGCCATCAGACCTTGATCGACTTCGGGGACTTGCTGCGCAAGTCGGGGCGCATCGGGGACGCGGTCCGGATGTATCGCAAGGCGGTGGCCGCGGTGCCGGGCGATCCCGAGTGGAAGCAGACGCTGAAGGAGGCCGAGCGAGAGTTGCTGGCCGCGCCGAACTAGCTGCGGTCCTTATCCCGGTTGGGGCCTGCGCGAAGTGCGCGGATGGCTTGCAGCGGGACTTCCAATCGGACAATGTTCACCCGCCGTAAACATGGATAGCCTCGACCAACTCGAACAACAAAGCGTCTACATCCTCCGCGAGGCCTTCCGGCACTTCGAGCGTCTCTGCATGCTCTGGTCGATCGGGAAGGATTCGACGGTGTTGCTGTGGCTGGCACGCAAGGCCTTCTTTGGCCACGTGCCGTTTCCGCTGGTTCACATCGATACCAGTTACAAGCTGCCCGAGATGATCGCGTACCGCGATCGCCTGGCGATGGAGTACAAGCTGCAGATGGTGGTGGGACAAGACGCCGCCGCGATTCGCGAGGGGCGCACGTTCCCGGCGACGCAGCACTTGCCGGATGGCGATCCCAACAAGCTGTCGCGCGTCGATTGTTGCGGCATCCTGAAGCGCGACGCCCTGAAGGGGACGTTGCAGGGAACGACCGAACGCAAGCGCCTGAACCTGAAGACGGGGACCTACGAGGTCGATCCCGATCGCGAGCCTTATCACGGGGTCATCGTGGGGGCGCGCGCCGACGAAGAGGGCAGCCGATCGAAAGAGCGGTACTTCTCGCCGCGCGACAAGAACAATGCGTGGGACGTGGGCGATCAGCCGCCCGAGTTCTGGAATCAATTCAAGACCGACTTCGCCCCCGGCACGCACGTGCGCATTCACCCGTTGCTGGACTGGACCGAGCTGCACGTGTGGGAATACATCAAGCGCGAGAACATCCCGACGGTGTCGCTGTACTACGACCAGGGGACGGGCAAGCGGTATCGAAGCCTGGGGTGTGGACCTTGCCAGGCGCCGATCGACAGCAACGCTCGCAACGTGGACGAGATCCTCGTCGAGCTGCGCAGTGGCAAGTTGAGGAACATCGCCGAGCGGTCGGGGCGGCTGCAGGACGGCAAGCACGGGTTGGAAGAACTGCGCCGCGACGGGTACATGTGAGATGAGCACGACTGCAACCACCAAGGGCCCGACCGTTCCCCCAACGAAATCCGGTCAACCCAAGTCGGCCGGCACGGCAAGCGACGCGGCTCCCTCGCGGCCCCAGATGCAGATCGTGGTGGTCGGACACGTCGATCACGGAAAATCCACCGTGGTCGGACGCCTGCTGGCGGACACCGGCTCGTTGCCGCTCGGCAAGCTGGAAGCCGTGCGCCGCGAGTGCGAGCGCACCGGCAAGCCGTTCGAGTACGCCTTCCTGCTGGACGCCCTCTCCGACGAGCAGGATCAGGGCATCACCATCGACACCGCGCGCTGCTTCTTCAAGACTGCGTTGCGTGACTACATCATCATCGATGCCCCGGGGCACATCGAGTTCCTGAAGAACATGATCTCGGGGGCAGCGCGGGCCGAGGCCGCGGTCCTGGTCATCGACGCCAAGGAAGGCGTCCGCGAGAACAGCCGGCGGCACGGCTACATCCTGTCGATGCTGGGCATCAAGCAGGTGGTGGTGTGCGTGAACAAGATGGATCTGGTCGGCCACGATCAGGCGCACTTCCTGAAGATCGAGCAGGAGTACCGAACATTTCTGGCCGGCATCGGCGCGGTCTCGCCCAAGCAGTTCATTCCGGTGGCGGCCATCACCGGCGAAAACCTGGCGACCCGCAGCGCGAAGATGCCCTGGTACCAGGGACCCACGCTGATCGATACGCTGGACGGGTTCACGATGGCCCCCGGGAAGTCTGCCTCGGCGTTTCGCATGCCGGTGCAGGCCGTATACAAGTTCACCAGCGAAGGGGACGACCGTCGCATCATCGCCGGCCGCATCGACGCGGGGCGTGTGAAGGTCGGCGATAAGGTCGTGTTCTCGCCATCGAACAAGAGCACCACCGTGCGAAGCATCGAGGCGTTCAGCGCGGCGCCGCGCACCGAGATCGACGCGGGGTGGTCGACGGGTTTCACGCTGGCGGAGGAAATCTACGTCACGCGCGGCGAGATCATGAGCCACGCGGAGCAAGTGCCTCAGGTCAGCACGCGGCTGCGCGCCAACTTGATCTGGCTGGGCCGAAAGCCGTTCCTGCAGGGGCGGGACTACAAGCTGAAGCTGCACACCATCGCCACGCCGGTGCGCATCCACAAGCTGCTGAAGGTGATCGATGCCAGCCAGGCGCAGGGCGACGGCGAGCTGTCCAAGGACCACGTGGGTCGGCACGATGTCGCCGACGTCATCCTGGAGACGCGCAATCCGGTGGCGTTCGATTTGATCAGCGAATCCGAGGCGACCGGTCGCTTCGTCATCGTGGACGGGTACGACGTCGCGGGGGGCGGCATCATCACCGCCGCCGAGTCCGACGAACAGGACGACCTGCGCGCGGAAGCGCGGCGCCGAGACTTCAACTGGGTCAAAGGGGCGGTCAGCACCGGCGAGCGGGCCGATCGCAACCAGCATCGGGCCGCCTTGGTGATGTTCGTGGGCAAGTCGGGCACCGGCAAGCACCGCTATGCACGGGCCCTGGAGAAGGCGCTGTTCGCGCAGCGACGGAACGTCTACATGCTGGACGGCAGCAACGTGTTGCTGGGGGTCGATCAAGATCTGGTGTGGGTGGACGCCACGCAGGGCGAGCTGGTGCGCCGCTTCGGCGAAGTGGCTCACCTTCTGCTGGATGCGGGCCTGATCGTTGTCTCGACCACCAATGCCATCGGGCTGGGCGACTTCGGCGCGGTGCAGGCGTTGATCCCCGACGCGCCTGGTCTGGCGATCGAGATCGATCCGACCGGCACCAGCACGCAGCCGTGCGACCTCCGCATTCGCGGCACCGAGTCCGAGGCCGAGGTGATCGCCGGCGTGGTCGACCTGTTGACCAAGCGGCAGATCATCGGGACCTAGGAAGAAGTCGCAGGAACGGCCATGGCGCAGCTGGGGCTATTCGGGGACCCGACGACCGAGCCCCAGAAGCCGGAGCGGCGCGCTGGCGAAGGGGCCCGGCAAGGTGGCGGAGACCAGGGCTCGCAAAAGAGTCCGCCAGCAGCCGCTCCGCAAGGCGTGCCGAACAAGCCCGTTCCGACCGCGCCCCCGGCGGCCCTCGAGGGCGCCACCAAGCCCGCCGCGAGACCGTCCGAGAGCACGCGACCGGTGCCCCCGCGCCGGCCGCCGCTCGATCTCCAGGCGGGACCGTTCTCGGACGCGGCGCTTGCCAAGGAGCTGAACGAGCCGCAGGCGTTGGCGGTGACGACCCCCGGGCAACCGCTGCTGGTGGTGGCCGGTGCGGGCTCGGGAAAGACCCGCGTCATCACCTACCGCATCGCGCGCATGGTAGCGGCCGGCAGCGATCCGCGCCGCATCCTGTCGGTGACCTTCACCAACAAGGCTGCCGGCGAGATGCGCGAGCGGGTCGCCCACCTGTTGTGGCAGCGACTGGGGATCAGCGCCAACGGCCTGTGGCTGGGGACGTTTCACGCGCTGTCAGCGCGGCTGCTTCGACAGTGGGGCGAGCACATCGGCCTCAATCGCAACTTCGTGGTCTATGATGACGATGACCAGAAGCGTCTGCTGTCGCGGGTGTTGATCGATCTGGCCGTCCCGGAACGGATGTTCCCGGTGCGCCAGGTGCTGTCGGCCATCGATCGCGCCAAGAACCAGGGGATCCGCGCGGCCGATTTTCAGCCCTACGACTACTTCGACGACGTGGTGGGCAAGGCCTACAAGCTGTACGAGGATCGCCTGCGGGCCGCCAACGCGACGGACTTCGGGGGGCTGCTGATCGATGCGCTTCGCCTGTGCGAGGAGCCCACGCCGGCCCGCGAGCAGATCCGCGAGCGCTTCGATCACGTCCTCGTCGACGAATTTCAGGACACCAACTCGGTCCAGTACCGATTGGTGAAGCTGCTGTCGGGGCGCACCGGCAGCATCACGGTCGTCGGCGACGAGGACCAGTCGATCTACAAATGGCGCGGCGCGGACATCCGCAACATCCTGGACTTCGAACGCGATCACCCGGGCGCGTCGGTCGTGAAGCTGGAGCAGAACTATCGGTCGACCGGCAACATCCTGCGCGCGGCCAACGCCATCATCGCCCGCAACACCGAGCGCCGGCCCAAGCGGTTGTTCACCACCGCCGGTGACGGTGAGCTCATCGTGCTGTTCGAGGGCGAGACCGAACGCGACGAGGCGGATTTCGTGGCGGGGCGCATCGCCGCCGGTCTGCAAGAGGGGATGAGCCCGCGCGACTACGCGGTGTTTTACCGGACCAATGCGCAGTCGCGGGTCCTGGAAGACGCGATGCGGGCGCGCGACCTGCCCTACGTGGTCGTGGGCGGCACGAGGTTCTTCGATCGCGCCGAGATCAAGACGCTGATCGCCTACCTGCGGGCAATCGTCAATCCCACCGACGGGATGGCGCTGCAACGGATCATCAATGTGCCGGCGCGTGGGATCGGCGACGCGACCGTCGAGCGCGTGGCGGCCCTGGCGCACCAGCAGCAGCGGTCCTTCTGGGAGGCCCTGGAAGACGCCGCCCAGTCGAGCGACGTGCTGGGCGCAGCACCCCGCAAGCGTGTCGCCGCCTTCGTCGAGTTGATGGCGGGGCTGCGCGGTGAAGCGGATGGCCTGGGACCGGCGGCCCTGGCCGAGCGGGTGATGGAGGCTTCGGGCTATCGCGACGCGCTGGCGGCCGAGTCGTCGCTGGAATCTGAGGGGCGCCTGGAGAACTTGCTGGAACTCATCGCTCAGATGCGCGAGTACGAGAAGGAGTCCGAGGAGCCGTCGCTGGTGGGCTTTCTCGAACGCGTCGCCCTGGCCTCCGACGTCGACGGCTACGACGCCGAGAAGGGGGCCGTGTCGTTGATGACCGTCCACACTGCCAAGGGACTGGAGTTCCCGGCGGTGCTGATCACCGGGATGGAGGAGCGCATCTTCCCCCATGCCCGCAGCGTCGACGACGACTCGGCTGTCGAGGAAGAGCGCCGTCTTTGCTACGTCGCGGTCACACGCGCGCGCAAGCAGTTGCTGCTGTCGCGCGTGCGTCGGCGCCGGCTGTCGGGGCAAGAGCTGCCCGGGATTCCCAGCCGCTTCCTGGCCGAGTTGCCGGCGGATGCCGTCGAGGCCATCGTGATGGAACGTCCGGCCGGGTACGGCGGTGGGGGCGCCGACGGAGAAGGGCCGTGGGGCGGACGCTGGAGCCGGGATCGCGGCGCGTACGATCGCGATCCTCCGTCGCGCATCCCACCCCCGGCGCCGCGCGGTCGCACCGCCGCCCCCCCTGCGCGTCCTCGCTCAGCCGGTGGCGAGCTGGTGGTCGACTACGACGAGGCGCCGCCGGACGACGCCGGACCGGGGCTGGTGGCGGGCATGAAGCTTGTGCACCCGCAGTTCGGTGTGGGCGAAGTGCGCGGATGGCAGGGTGTGGGCGCCGACCTGAAGATCACGCTGCGCTTTCCCCAGGCGGGCGTGAAGACCATCCTGGCGCGCTTCCTGACGCGACCGTGAGCAGCCGTCGCTCCGCTCCCCTGTTGATTCTTGTCGATGTCGGCTGACCCTCCCGCAGAGAGCAGTTGCTCGTACTCATCGCCGCCATGACCGCTTTCGGCGCAGAGCACCGCCTCATACCAACGACTCGCAGCTCGCACGTCTCGCACCGCGAGCAAGGGCTGAGGGACGACCGCCACCTTTGTTGAACGACCCATCAGCCCTTTCTAACAGGCATCACGCCCCCCTTCATCGGGGAGTCGGCACGGCCGACGGGGGACGGCCGTTGCGGTCCTTGGCGAGACACCCGAGCACGATGGCTCGATCAGCGGCGCAAAACGGCAATCGACAGGGTCGTGGCGACCGCCGCGTTCAGCACCAGCCAGGCGCGATCGAACAGGTCGGGAACGCCGCGCACGTCGAAGGTCATCGCGATGGCGGCGAACATCAGGGCGCCGGCCACGCCGAATCCCAGGCCGGCCAGGGTCCCCCGCAGCCGGCGTACGCCATAAAGGACGGCTGTCAGCCCCAGCGGCAACAGCGCGCTCCACAGCAGCGCGTTGCCTTGCAGACCGTGGGGCAGGGCGGTGTTCAGTCCGCCAAGCAACCCGGTCGACAGCACGTCCAGGACCCCGGTGGTTGCCCCGCTGCCGAACAGGAACGGAAGCACGAACAGGCCCGACGACCCCAGCACCAGCGCGATCGGGAACCCGGCCCCCAGCCTGCCGACGCCGCGTCCGCGCCGCGAAAGCAACGACACGCCGAACAACGCCAGCGCCGCCGACAGGCCCAGCTGGCTGGCCCCGCGCCCGCCGCGGATCTTCTTCAGTGCGGCCCCCGCATCGACGATGCCCGCGCCGAAGTGATCGTCGACCCGGTCCCCGGCAGCCACGCTCCCCTTCGAGGGCGGCTTGCGGGCGGTGTCCATCAAGATTTCCTCGACCGCGTCGGGCTTGGTCACTCCAGCCCCCACGATCAGCGCCGCCACCCCGGCTGCGTGCGGCGACGCCATCGACGTGCCCATGAACCACAGATAGTCGGTGCGCGAGGTATCGCCAGGGACGATCGTGTTTTGCAGGACGCCGTCAGGCTTGCCGTCGCCGTTCTGATCGACCCGAACGTTGCCTCCGGGCGCGGCCACGTCGATCTCGGCGCCCCAGTTGGAGTAGAACGTGGCACTGCCGTCGAACTGGGTGGCGGCCACGGCGATGACCCCCGGGTAGCGCGCGGGATAGCTGACGCGTCCTTTGCCGTCGTTGCCGGCTGCAGCCACGATGGTCACGCCCTTGCTCCGCGCATATTTCACGGCGCTGCCGATGGCCGGCACCGGGAATGGCCCGCCCAGGCTCATGTTGATGACCTGCGCGCCGTGGTCGGCGGCGAAGCGAATCGCCTGCGCGATGGCCGCCATCGATCCCGACCCCCGCGCCGACAGCACCTTCAGCGGCATGATCGACGCCTTGAACGCCACGCCTCCCACGCCCAGCTTGTTGTTGGTCGACTGCGCGATCGTGCCGGCCACGTGCGTGCCGTGGCCGTGATCGTCGTCGGCATTGTCGTTGTCGTCGACGAAGTTGTAGCCGGGGACGAAGGTCGTTCCCGCCAGGTCCGGCACGTGGCTGACCCCCGTGTCGATCACGGCGACCACCACGCCCTGTCCCTGACCCAAGCTCCAGGCGCCGGGCAGACCGACCTGGCGGAGGTGCCACTGATACCGGTAGCAAGGATCGCTGGGTTCGTCGCCGCGCAGCGCGCTGTTGTTCGAGCCACCGCACTCGGCTTGCATCGAACCATTGTTGGGCGCCATCGCTTCCTGCGATTCCTCGTCGGGCGGAACGGCGGCCGGCACGTCCCAACCCACCGATTCGACACGCGGATCGGCCGCCAGCCGCAACGCAGCCGTCTCGGCCTCCGCCGACGTCCCGAACGGGATGCGGTACACGCGGTCCGAGGCCGACCAGCGGCTGATCGGCTGTTCGACCTCGGGCGTCGCGGTCAGCTCGGCATCCGTCACGTCGTCGCGAAAGTCGACGATCAACGTGCGCACGTCGTGACTGGACGCCCAGCGCACAGTCTCCAGGGCGTCGTCCGCGGTCAGCTCCGGCTTGGCGGTGGTGGGCTGGGTGGCGGGCCCGAACCACGACCACCCGCAGGCCAGAGCGGCGCCCAGCAATACCAAGAACAGGCTGATTCGCGACTTGGTCATCGGCTAATGATACGCCCATTCCCGAAACGCGCCTCCCCTTGGCGCGGCGGGGGGCGGGCCTGGCTTCGAGGGGCGTCGGTGCCTCCTGCGGCGGGCATGGTCCCGAGCGGCGGGTGCCGTTGACCAGGTGGATAGTGTGGGATACGTTCGACCAGCCGTTTTTCCAGACTTTCCCTGCCGTTGCGAGGAGACCCGCGCGATGCTGTTCGTCCCATTGACGCTTCGAGAGATCCGGCTCGGGTTGGGGTTCTTCGCGGCAGTGCTTCTCCTCTTTCTCTCCGCCCTCCGACCCGCGGTCGCCGCGCCGCCGGACGACAACAACCCCGATATCGAGAAGGTCACGGCGCTGAACAAGAAGGCGCTGGACGCTTACAACGATCTGGAATTCGAAGAATCCCGGAAGATCCTGAAACAGGCCCTGGACCTGTGTGCCAGCTCGGGTCTTGACCGGCACCCGATCGCGGCCCGAACCCACATTCACATGGGCGTTGTGCTGATCGCCGCCAAGCAGCAGGAACTGGGCGTGAAGCAGTTCCGGACGGCGCTCGAGATTCAGCCCGACATCCAGGTGACCAAGGCGCTGGCCAACCCCGAGATCCTACAAGCTTTCAAGGAAGCGGCCGCCAGCATGCCCGAGCCCCCCAAGGACACCACCGGGGACACCCCCCCGGCGGGAAGGGGCGCGACCGAGACCCCGAAAGGCATCCAACATACGCCCGTGGCACGCGGACAAAAGGGCAAGGCCATCCCGATCGTCGCGACGATGGGCGATGACGTGACTGGTTACACCAAGGTCCTGCTGGAGTATCGCCCCGCCGGCGCGCCCGAATACGTCGAACGCCCGATGACCAAGGCGGGCAACAAGTACGTCGGCGAGATCCCGGTGGACGCTACCCAGGGGGACGCCGTTTCGTACTACATCGAGGCCGACTCGGACGACGAAGAGGCCGACCCGATCGCGACCAGCGGTACGGAGGATCGGCCTTACAACGTCGCGCTGGCCGACGCGGAAAAGCCCGTGGTTGGCGGCGGCGGCTGCGAGGGCGACGACTGCGACGAGGAGGCGCTTCCGCCGTATTTCGTGAGCGTCATGGGCGGCCTTGGGTTTGGATTCACCACCGGTTCCGGCGAGATCAACGCTAACAACCAGGTGAGCCCCGGCTTCGCGCCTGCCTCGGTGGTGCAGATCGCGCCCGAGATCGGGTACTTCATCTCTCCCAGCTTCCGGTTGTCGCTGCAGATTCGCTATCAGATGGTCTCGGGAACAACACCGTTGAACCTGGACAAGTACCTGACCCCGGCCCACCTGGAGAAGCATCCGGGCGACATCGACCAGTGCGGGAGCGACCACCTGTGCAGCACCCGGACGTCATCGGCGCTGGCGGTGCTGGCGCGCGGCACCTGGTTCTTCGGATCCGACCTGCTCCGACCGTACTTCTCGGCGGCGCTGGGCGGCGGCGCGATCCGCCATCGGGTGAAGTTCACCAGCTCGCTGGGCAAAGTGTGCGGCAAGAACGGTGATCAAGAGTGCATCGACACAGTGCTGGCCGGCCCGGTGTTCGTCGGCCCGGGCGCGGGCGTCCTGATCGCCGTCCTTCCTAACCTCGGCGTCCTGGTTGACCTGACCACCGTGATCGGGTTTCCCAAGTTCACGTACAACCTCGACGTGAACGGTGGCGTCGCGATGCGATTCTGATCGGCGGGCCGGTCAGGTCTTCTCGGGCTCCCAAAGCGGTTCGGCCTCGCCGTACAGCCGACTGGCGTGGCGGCTCATCACGAACAGCGCATCGGACAAACGATTCAGGTAGGGCAAGACCTGCGGTCCGACGGGCTCGCTGGCCATCAACCCGACCACCAGCCGTTCGGCCCGCCGGCAGACGGTGCGCGCGACGTGGAGCTGGGCCGCGACCATGCCGCCTCCCGGCAGGATGAAGCTTCGCAGCTCGGGCAGGTGTTCGTTCCACGCGTCGATTTCGCGTTCGAGCGCGGTGACATGGCGGGCCTCGGTCTGCGGCTGCTGGGGATGCCGATCCGCGGGCAACGTGGCGAGATCGCTTCCCAGGTTGAACAACTCGTTTTGAAGCCGCCGCAGGATGGCCTCCAGCTCGGGGGCCCCGGCGGGCGCTCCCGGTGTCGCCAGCGCCGCGCGGACCACCCCCAGGCAAGCCATCAACTCGTCGACAGTTCCGTAGGCTTCGATCCGGCTGGCGTTCTTGGCCACCTTCTGTCCGCCCACCAGACGGGTCTGCCCGCCATCGCCTGCCTTCGTATAGATCCGATTCAGCCTGACCATGGCGTGGGTTATAAGCGTCCCCGCCGAGGACGAGCAATTGGAAATGATCGAACCCAGACCCACCACCGTGCTTCTCGACGTCGGCTTCACGCTGACATTTCCGGATCATCAACTCATCGCGGGCCACGCCGCAGCCGCCGGCCTGACGGTCGATGCCAGCGTGCTGGCGAGCACCGAGGATGTTCTCCGGCGCGAGATTGTGTTGTTTCCCTGGGCGTCGACGCCATCGCAGGTGGCGACGCGCCCGCGCTCGGCCGGCGCAGATTTCTTCCGAAGGATGTTGGACCTGGCCGGCGTGGCCGGAACCGCTGAATCCCTGGATGCGGTCGCTACCTTCATCTGGGAGCGTCACCTGGAAAAGAACGTCTGGTGTCGCGTCGGCGCCGGCGTCGAACGCGCGGTGGCCCGCCTGCACGGGGCCGGCATACGCCTGGGCGTGGTCTCGAACAGCGAAGGCACCGTCGAGGCCATGCTGAACGAGGTGGGGCTGGCCCGCTACTTCGACACCATCCTGGATTCGTGGGTGGTGGGCGTGGCCAAACCCGATCCCGGAATCTTCCACCTGGCGCTGAAGCGCCTGGGAACGCAGGCGTCGGAAGCCGTCATGCTGGGCGACGTTCCCAAGTTCGACGTCGACGGGGCACGCGCCGCAGGCGTCCGCGCCGTCCTCATCGACCCGCTGAACCTCCACGCCCACCTCGATGTGCCGCGCACACCGGATCTGGGAACCTTCGTCGAAGCTCTGCTGGGACCAGACTGACCAGCAGAGCCTCGAGACGAAGGCGGCGCTGGGTTCCTTCGACAAGGAAGAACCCGCGCAGCGGACTCGTGCTAGGCGACCGCGTCCTTGGCGGCCTTGACCGGACGCGCCTTCAGCACCTTGCGCGCGGGCTTGGCCTTGATGGTGATCGGTTCCTTGGTGAACGGATTGATGCCCGCGCGTTCCTTGGTGGCCGCCTTCTTCACGACCAGGAACTTGGCGAAGCCCGGCAGCACGAAGACGCCGGTCTTCTTCATCTCTTTGTGACCAACCGTGGCCAAGGTCTCGAGCACTCCCGCTACGTCCTTGCGCGCCAGCTTTTCTTTGTGCGCGTCCGCGATCGCCTGGATCACCTGCGACTTCGTCATCACCTTGGCCATGGGATCTCCTTTTTCGTCAAGAATGCGCAGGAAAAAGCCTTCTCACCGCGCTGCAACTTGGTCGGGCACTGTATCAGGAAGCGCAAAGAATCGCGCGAAAATCGGCCGAAAACCGCTGAAATGGCGCTTCAGGTGCGACAACTTCCGACAGCGTCGCAGGTGCGCGGATGACGAACCGAGCGGCGTCTATTTGATCAGCAACTCGGCGATCTTTCCCCGCCCGTCGGCATTGCGATTGACCTGACGGGTGGCCAGGACGCGCGTGGTCGAGAACGGCCGTCCGTATAGCTTGGCCGCGGGCGAGGAATTGGAGACCAGCACGTGTACCCCGCGTGACTTCAGGTCGAGCGCCAGATCACGAAGCGCGCATTGATCCGCATCGGTGAAGCCGCGCGCCGTGTATGAAGTGAAGGACGACGTCGACGACAGCGGAATGTAGGGGGGATCGAAGTACACGAAGTCGCCGGGCAGGGCGCGCTTCGCGGCTTGCCGGAAGTCCTGACATTCGATCGTCGCACTGGTCAAAGCGCGCTGACAGGCCAGAAGGTTCTTCTCGTCGAACAGCTGCCGGTGCGTACCGTCCCCGAACGGGACATTGAAGCGATTGTTGCGGTTCACGCGGTACAGGCCATTGAAGCCGGTCTTGTTCAGGAAGATGAACCAGGCGGCCACCTCGACGTCGCTGGCGCGGTCGATGTCGCGGCCGCGCATCTCCTCGAAGAAGTCACGGCCGCGCCTGAAGGTCTTCAGCTCGGCAATGACTGCCTTCGCGTCCTTCTTGATGCCCTTGTAACAGCGCACCAGGCGCTCGTTCGAATCCGACAGAAACACCTCGCCTGGGGGCGACAGAGAGAAGAACACCGCGCCACCTCCCACGAAAGGTTCGTGATACGCGCCGTACGTTCCCGGGACATGCCGATGAATCTCCGCCAGCAGCTGCCGCTTGCCGCCGACCCATTTCACGAACGGCTTGGCGCGGCCCGCCTCCGCCGGACGATGCCCCGTACGTCGGGGCGTGCGGGGCTGGTCGGCGGCGGACGCCGCGCCGAACGCACGGGGGGGCCTGGCTACCTTGGTCCTTGCCGCGCTGGACTGAACGTCGCTTCGCGTGTCGTGTCGCCCGCCCATGATTGGGTCGTCGCTTCTAGTCGCCGAACGAAGGTGACATTGGGAACGAGCGCAGGCTATCTCTGCGGTCTGGCTTCGTCCAGATAGGGACGGAAAGTCACACCGCGGTCGCGGGGGCTGCGAAGGCTACGATCGATCGGCGGTGCAAGCTGCTAAGCGAAGGCATGGCGAATATCGATGACCTGCAAAAACAACTGGAAGCGAAACTGGCGTCGGCGATCGACGCCCTGACGGGGGAGGGCACCTCGTCCGACCTGGCGCTGGGGCGGGCGCTGATCCACCGCGGCATCCACTTGATCGCCGAGCGCCGGGCGGGCGAGTTCTGCTCGGTCGCCACCTACCTGGCCGAGATGGTGGGCCACGCGCACGGGTTGATGCACGGCGCGGATCCCGCGGCGCCCACCCACAACGATCTGACCCATTAAAAACGACAAACCCCCGCGGCGAAAATGCCCGCAGGGGTCAGCCAAACTAAGATAGATTTTTCTTAAGGTAAGCTCAAAAAGCTAAAAGCGAAAAAAAGCTACTAAGAGAGCGAACAGAACGGTCGTAAGGGGTTAGCGTTCTGTTCGCGGCCTTCGAGACCACACCGTCTCGGCTTTTTGCCGGGCCGACGTGATGAAATCGGAAACCAAGAACCGAGGCCGATAAGTTTAGAAATGACTCAGTCCGTGGCTTCCGTCGTACGGGCTCCCACCCAAGCAAGGGGTATGCCGAGCAGGGGACGTGGCCAAAACTCTTTGAGTTGCGTCGATTTCCATGTTAGACGAGCCGCTCCCTGGAAGGTGACCTCCCATGAACCCTGACATTTGCGTCAGCCCGCCCCCGAGCGGCACGTAATTTTTTGATAGCTGTTTGAATGTCGAGCCTTCTCGTCATCAATGCCGATGGTCCGGAAACGCGGGTTGCGCTTGTCGAAGACGGCCTGCTCGGCGAGCTGTACATCGAGCGCAAGCGCGAACGCGGCATCGCCGGAAACATTTACAAAGGTCGCGTCGAGCGTGTGCTACCAGGCATGCAGGCCGCCTTCGTCAATATTGGGCTGGAGAAGTCCGCCTACCTCCACGTCTCGGACGTGCGAGGTACCCCCGACGACCTGAAACGCCTGTTCTCGGGCGATGCCACCAAGGCGTCGGACGACGAGGACGAGGAGGAAGCTGATCGCCGCCGCGCCTCGGGCGGGGCGCGCATCGAGGACCTTCTCAAGGAGGGGCAAGAGATCGTCGTCCAGGTGACCAAGGAGCCCATCAGCACCAAGGGCGCCCGGACCACCCGGTACGTTTCCCTACCCGGACGCCATCTGGTGTTCATGCCGACCGTGGATCACATCGGCATTTCTCGCCGCATCGCCTCTGACAAGGAACGCCGCCGGCTGCGCGACATCGTCGAATCGATGCGCCCGCCTGGCTCGGGCTTCATCGTGCGCACGGTCGCCGAGGGCATCTCCGAAAAAGAGCTGAAGTCGGACATGGAGTTCCTGATCAAGCTCTGGAACGAGGTCGTGAAGCGGTCCGAGTCGGGGCGGTGTCCAACGCTGATCTACAACGACCTGGACCTGCTGCTGCGCACCGTGCGCGACATGTTCACGCCCGACGTCGAGAAGCTGATCATCGATTCCCGGAGCGAGTACGACCGCGTGAAGAAGTTCATCGCGGCGCTGATGCCGGATTTTTCGGGCGTCATCGAGGTCTACGACGGCAACGATCCGATCTTCGACGGCTTCGGCATCGAGATCGAGATCGATCGCGCGCTGGAGCGCAAGGTCTGGCTGAAGTCGGGCGGCTACCTGATCGTGGACGAGATGGAGGCGCTGACCGCCATCGACGTCAACACCGGCCGGTTCGTCGGGAAGGTCAGCCTGGAAGACACGATCACCAAGACCAACCTCGAGGCGTGCCGCGAGGTGGCCGAACAGCTTCGCATCCGCTCGATCGGCGGCATGATCGTGGTCGACTTCATCGACATGGATCGCCCGCATAACCGCGAGAAGGTCACGCGGTCGTTCAACGACTATCTGCGCCGCGATCGCTCGAAGGCGGCGGTGACGCGCATCTCGGAGCTCGGCCTGATCGAGATGACGCGCAAGCGCACGCGCGAATCGCTGCTGCACACCCTGACCGAGCCGTGCACCTACTGCGAGGGCAAGGGGTACACCAAGTCGCGCAACACGGTGGCCTACGAGCTGCTGCGCGAGATCCGCCGCCAGGGCGATCTGATCGATTCCGACACCATCATCATCGAAGCCCATCCGGCCATCGCCGAGGTGCTGGCCACGACCGACCACGCCTTCATCGAAGATCTGGAGAAGCGGCTGCAGAAGCGCCTGGTCATCAAGGCGCGCAGCTCATTCCACATGGAGGACTTCGAGATCCACTCGCCGGGAGAGAAGGCCATCGAGAAGTCCGAGGTGGCAGGCGCCCGTGATCGCGAGGAGCCGAAGCGCCGGCGGCGTCGCAAGCGGGCGCTCGGCTCCCCGGCCGATGTCGAGGCGATGTTGCTGGAAGAGGAACAGTCGGCGGTGACCGCGGATGGCCTGGCCCATGCCGAGAACCATGCCCGCGCCAACGGGGCGGCGCCGAAGGTCGAGGAGTCCTCGCCGTCGGTGGCTGAAGCGGCGGTCAAGCTCACCGAATAGGCAGCGGGAACGACGGATGGCGGCGGGGGACGTGGTGCGGGTCTGTTTCGTTTGCCTGGGAAATATCTGTCGCTCCCCGACCGCCGAGGCGGTGATGCGGCACCTGGTCAGCCAGGCTGGCCTGGACGAACGGATCGAGATCGAGAGCGCGGGCACGGGCGACTGGCACGTGGGCGAGCCGCGCGATCGACGCAGCCGCGAGGTCGGGGAACGGCGGGCAATGCCGCTGTCGGGGCGCGCTCGTCAGTTCGTGGCGCTCGACTTCGCGCGCTTCGACTGGGTGCTGGCGATGGACGGGAAGAACCTGGCCGAGCTGCTCGCGATGGCGCCCGACGCAGGCGCCCGCGCCAAGATCCGGTTGCTGCGATCCTTCGACCCCGCCAGCCCGCCCGACGCGGACGTGCCGGATCCGTACTACGGCGGCCCCGAGGGCTTCGACCGCGTGTTCGACATCTGCGTGGCGGCCTGCACGGGTCTCCTCGCCACGATCCGCGCTCAGCACGGGTTGTAAGCCAAGAGCGGCGCGCCAGCGGCTGGGCTAAGCTGGCCCCGTGGACCGGGATTCTCGGGAGGCCATCGGAGGGGTACTGGGGGCGTCAATCCGTTCGGTGCGGGCGCTGTCGGGGGGCGACATCAACGAAGCCTACGCGGTGACGCTGGACGACGAACGAGCGTGCTTCGTGAAGACCAACCGGCGGGCGCCGCCAGGGATGTTCGCGGCCGAGGCCCGGGGGTTGGCCTGGTTGGCCGAAGCGCGTGCACTGCGAATCCCATCGGTGATCGCGGTCGACGATCGCTGGTTGATCCTGGAACTGGTTCGGCCCGGCACCCCCACGCCTTCGTTCGACGAGGATCTGGGGCGCGGCCTGGCCGCGATTCACAGGGTGGGCGCGCCCGGCTTCGGTCTGGATCACGACAACTTCATCGGACGGCTGCCCCAGTCGAATCGCCCGGCCGCGTCCTGGAGCGACTTCTATCGCGATGAACGCCTGGAGCCGCAGGTGCGCCTGGCAGCCGATGCGGGATTGATGCCGCCGTCGCTGCGCCGAGCCTTCACGCGGTTGTTCGCCGTGCTGCCCGAACGCGTCGGGCCGGCGGAACCTCCGGCGCGGCTGCACGGTGACCTGTGGGGCGGCAACGTGATGTGCGACGACCGCGGCGGACCGTGTCTGATCGATCCCGCCGCGTACGCCGGCCATCGCGAGGTCGACCTGGCGATGATGCGATTGTTCGGCGGTTTTCGCGACCGGACCTTCGCCGCCTACACCGAGTCATACCCCCTGGCGGAGGGCCACGCCGAGCGCGTACCGCTCTACCAGATCTACCCCTTGCTGGTGCACGTGAACCTGTTCGGTGGCTCGTACGTCGAGTCCGTGGCGGCGGCGGTCGCTTCGCAGGTATAGGCGGCTCAATTTTCCCGGGGCACTGGTCGATATGTCCCGGAGACCCACGCATGTCCGTCAATCCATTTGCGAACCGAGCCGCCCGTCGACAATCCCAACCGGCCGAGCCGCCGGCCACCCTGGGCGTGCTGGAGATGGCGCTGGACACCCTGGCGACCGTCGTCCGCACGCTGGGCGAGTACGCGCTGGATCGGGAGGACGTCGATACGGCGGCCTTCACCGCCAAGTCGGAACAGTGGGCGCAGCACATCCTGGTGGCGACGCCCGCGCCGGGTAATCAGACAGCCGGCTCGGACGCGCGTCGCGACTGGGCGGGGGTGCGCGAGTTCGCGCGCGATTATTGCCAGAGCAGCTCGGCCCAGACGCGCACGGTGATCGCGGATCTGCGTCAGGTGGTGTGGGTCTTCATCCAGAACCTGAGCCAGACGGTGGCGCAGTCTTCGTCGGCCGACGAGCGCATCCGGGCCCACCTGGGCCGGCTGGAGAGCGTGGCGCAGTCGGCTTCGACCGGCGACCTGAAACGCGAGGTGCTGTCGACGGTGGTGGCGGTTGCGCAGGTCATGGAAGAACGCAAGCGGATGGATCACGAACGGGTCGAGGACCTGGGCGCGACCGTCAAGAAGCTGGGGCAGGAGCTCGAGTCGGCCCGCAAGGAGGGAGAGGTCGATCCGCTGACCCGCCTCTATAACCGCAAGGCGTTCGACGCGTTCTTGAACCGCACGGTCGAGCTATCGCAGGCCTTCAACCAGCCCGCCTGCCTGATGCTGGTGGACCTGGATCGCTTCAAGCCGATCAACGACACCTTCGGCCATCAGACCGGCGACACCGTGCTGTCGAAGCTGTCGGACGTGCTGTCGCGCATCTTCCTGCGCAAGAACGATCTGGTCGCCCGCTACGGCGGCGACGAGCTGGCGGTGGTGCTGCGCGAGACGACCGTGGCCGACGCCCGGATGCTGGCCGACCGGTTGTTGCGGGCGGTGCGGGCCGTGCGCATCGAGCGCGAAGGCACCTCCATCGGATTGACGGTCTCGATCGGCGTGGCCGAGCTGCGGGCCGGCGATACGGCCGCTGCCTGGCTGGAACGCAGCGACCAGGGGCTGTACAAGGCCAAGAATGCCGGCCGCGATCAGGTCGTCGCCGAACCCTGAAGCTCGAAAGACCCGGCGTCCAAGGGTGGCCCTACCCGACGATGAAGACCTCGCAGGGGAAGTCGAATTTGATGTCTGTGCTCGCGGGATCGCGCCAGGTCGTGCAGGCCGAGCCGGTCAGCTCCAGCTCGGAGTCGGAGTTCATCCGCCAGCCGTTGGTGTCATCCAGCGGAACGTCGGCGCCCATGATCTTGACGTGGGCCTGGTTCAGCATGTTCCGATTCACCTTGATCGACTTGCCGTTGATGTTCCCCAGGTCGAAGGTGCAGCTCTTGACGTTGCTGAGGGCGGCCGTCAGCTGGGTCACCAGCTGGGCCGAGTTCGCCGCGCTGGGCGTATAAGGTTTCGAGGGGCCCATGGTGGTGTCGTAGGTGCCCAGGGTGGCGCCGCGCATGTCGGTCTTGCCGGAAGCCACCAGGTCGGCGGCCCAAGGCGGTACCGAGCTCTTGCACTGATCGTAGAAGTCCGTGATGGTGCCGCCAGTCCGCAGGGGGGGGAGGGTCGGCTCGCCGGCGCCGGCGTTGGCGAACGTTTGCAGGATGCCCGTTCCCAGGTCGAACAGGGGCGTCTGGATGCCGAAGATGATGGTCTTGACCCCGCCCGCGTAGGCCGTCTGCAGTTGGTAGACAACGGAGTCCGGCGCGCACAGTGAGTTCGAGTCGTCGCAGTAGTCCGGCTGACCGTCGGTCAGGAAGATGATGTACTTGTCACCGACAGTGGTGGTGTCGGCCATCAACGCCTTGGCGGCGACGGCGATGGACTCGCTGGCCGGTGACTCGAATTTCTTACCCTGCTCGGTGCTGTTGGGGGGCAGCGGCAGGCCGTCGTAAACCTTGGCGATGGCGGCCGCATTGTTCAGCGCGGGCGGCACCACGTCGGTCTGCATGCCCTTCAGAGAGGGACACATTCCATTGTGCATGGGATCCGTGCCCCAGATCGTGGTGAAGCCAAAGCGCACCTGACCCTCGAGTTGTGTGAGAATGGTCTCGATGGCCGTCTTCAGGGTGGCCCACGCCGTGTTCTTGGGGTCCGCGCACAAGGCATCTCCGGTGCTGCCTGAAAGACAATGGAACATGCTGCCCGAACGATCCACCAACAGCGTGACGGTGGGGATCTTGGGCTCGAACTTGAAGTCGACCATCTCGCAGGCCTTGACCTCGGTCTCGAACTTCTCGGCCGGTCCCTGATCCAGCCCCGGCCCGGCGTCGATTCCGCTGATCCCGCCGGTTCCGATGTGCGGCGCAGCGCCCGTTCCCCCTGACCCGTCCGAGCTGGCGTCGACCTTCGCGCAGGCGGCGGCGCCGGACAGCAAGACAGCGATCAGGATGCGGTGATAGTGGCCCTTCATGATTTCCGTGGTCCTCCGAGACGCTAGGTTTTGCCCGAAAAAAGTGGGCACTGACTATACAACGCGTTCGTCGGCCCGGGCGAGAATCGCCCGTCGGCGACGCGCAGCCCTGGAGCCCGGCGTCACAGCCGGGCGGTGCGGGCGGCGGTGAACAGGGGGGCCAGCGGGGGCGATTCGCCGACGGCCAGTTCGATGGACCGCGCGGCCTGATGCACCAGCATTCCCAGCCCGTCGGCGTAGCGGGCGACGCGCCCCCGCACGGCGCGGCCCAGCGCGCTCGGCCCGCTGCCGCCGTAGGCCATCTCCAGAACGGCCGTGTCGCGGTCGATGGCCTCCACGCTGGCCATCGCCGCCGGTTCGGCCCACGCTGCGGCCGGGACCGACGACACCAGCGCGCGTGCGCCCTCCAGCGCCCCCGCCAGTCCGCCGTCGCCCCAGGCGAAGGCTCGGGCCAGGGAGCGGCGCGCGGCGGGCACCTGCTGCACCAAGGCGTGGGCCGCGTCGGCCCGTCGCGCCACCACCCGGACGCGAGCGCCGGCCGCCGTCAGGGCTTCCAGCGCGCCGGCCGCCGCCCCGCCGGCGCCGACCAGCACGATTTCCTGACCCCCCGCCTCGGCGCCCAGATCGGTCAGCGCCGCCAGCAGCCCGTAGCCGTCGGTGTTGGCGGCGTGAATGGCCGTGGGAGAGGTGGGCTCGAAGATCAGCGTGTTGGCGGCGGCGGCATGGCGCACCATCGCCGAACGCGTGGTGGCCAGGGCAGCGGCCGCCGCCTTGTGGGGAATCGTGACGTTCAGGTAGGCGAACCCGCGGGCCCCCAGCTCGGCGACCAGGGCACCGAAGCCGGCGGCGTCGACCGAGAGGGCTTCGTAGCGCCCCTTGATCCCGAGCGCGCGGTAAGCGGCATTGTGGATGGCGGGCGAGCGACTCTTCGAGACGTCGCCGCCCAGCACAGCGGCCTGGATCATGAATCGCTCGCTTTCTCGGAAGGCACCGCGCCGGTCACGGTCGCGGCCAGTTCACCCTTTTGCAGGGCAATGCGCACCGACGCGCCGCGCACCACCTTGGCCGCGTCGGTCAACAGATGCCCGTCGGGGCCAAAGGTCAGGCTGTACCCGCGATCGAGCACCCGCCGGGGCGAGAGCGCCGTCAGCTTGTGTTCCAGGGCGGTCAAGGGCTCGCGCCAGCGGCGCAGCTCACGCCGACCGGCGGTGTCCAGCCGCTGTGAAAGCTCGCGCAGCGCGGCCCGTTGCGCGGCGATGCGCCGATGCGGGTGCGCCTTGGACAGCGCCACCTCGGTGGTCGCCAGCTCGGCGCGCAGCCGCGCCACGCGCCGCGCGGTGGCCCGCTGCGCGCGCGCCAGCAGATCGTCGACCCGCTGGCGGCGTTCGTCGACCAGACGGCGCGGATCGCCGAGACGGGCGCGAATCCGCTCCACCACCAGCCGCTGCTGGCGCAGGTGCGCGGTGGCCCCGCGGGCGGCCCGCTGGCCGAGCGCCGCGAGATCGGTGCGCAGGTCGGTCAGCACCGGCACCGCCAGCTCGGCCGCTGCCGAGGGCGTGGGCGCGCGCATGTCGGCGACGAAGTCCGAGATGGTGAAGTCGGTCTCGTGACCGACGGCCGAGATGACCGGTCGGGGCGAGGCGGCGATGGCCCGGGCCAACACCTCCTCGTTGAAGCACCAAAGGTCCTCGGCCGAGCCGCCGCCGCGCGCGAGGATGACGACGTCGACGTCGGGCACGCGGCACAGGCGTTCCAACCCAGCCACGATACCGGCCGCCGCGCCCGGGCCCTGGACGGGCGTGGGCGCCAGCAGGATGGCCACCGGAAAGCGACGGTGCGCGACGCGGATGATGTCGCGGATGACCGCGCCCTGGGGGGACGTGACCACGCCGATGCGGCGGGGCAGAAACGGTAGCCGGCGCTTGCGGTCGCTCGCGAACAGTCCTTCGGCCTGCAGCTTCTGCTTCAGCTGTTCGAAGGCGATCGCCAGCGCACCCGCGCCGGTGGGCTCGATCGCCACCACCGTCATCTGGAAGCGCCCGCGCCCTTCGTAGATCGTCAACCGCCCGCGCAAGCGCACGGCCATGCCGTCTTCCAGCTTGAACTTCAGCCGGGTGGCCTCGCGCGCGTACATCACGCAGTCCAGGTTCGCGTCGCTGTCCTTCAGCGTGAAGTACAGGTGCCCCGGCCCGGAACGCTTGAACCCGCAGACTTCGCCCTCGACCCGCACGTCCGCGAAGTAGTTCTCCAGGGTCAGGCGCGCGGCGCGCACCAGTTCCGACACACCCAGGACGCGCGGGGTGGCAGGCGCCGACTCGACGGCCACGGGCGGGCGAGGAGCCATGCCGGTCTGCGCAGTGGGGACCAGCTCGCGGGTCTGGGTGCGCGTCTCGGAGAGGGGGGCACTGGCCAGCGCCGGACGCATGGGGGTGGCGACAGGCTCCGTGGGGAGCGCAAAGCCCAGCTGACGCGCGGGCTGCGCGTCACTCTCGACGCTGCTCGCGCCTTTGGGCTTGGATCCCATGGCCGAATAGTACTTGAAGTCGTCGGCGGGGCACGAAACCACCACTGGCGTCAGGAAGTTTTTCCATTAGACTCCCGCGCCTTCCATACGGGCGTGGGTCACCGCGTCCGGCACCCCAAAGGAAAAAGTCACATGGCGTCTGTCGCGATCGAACACATCCGAAACATCGGTATCTCCGCTCACATCGACTCCGGAAAGACCACGCTTTCCGAGCGCATCCTCTTTTACACCGGGAAGATTCACCGGATTGAAGAAGTGAAGGGCAAGTCGGGGGTCGGCGCCAAGATGGACTCGATGGATCTCGAGCGCGAGAAGGGCATCACGATCCAGTCGGCTGCCACCTACTGCATCTGGGATGGCTACAACATCAACCTGATCGACACCCCCGGGCACGTCGACTTCACCATCGAGGTCGAGCGCGCGCTGCGCGTTCTCGACGGGGCGATCTTGGTCCTGTGTGGAACCTCGGGCGTTCAGTCGCAGTCGTACACGGTCGACCGGCAGATGCGGCGCTACAACGTGCCTCGTCTCGCGTTCATCAACAAGCTGGACCGCGCGGGCGCCGACCCGGCGCGCGTCACCGGTCAGCTGAAGGACAAGCTGCGCCACAACACCCTGACGATGCAGCTTCCCATCGGCTCCGAGGCCAACTTCGATGGCATCATCGACCTCATCAAGATGAAGGCGATCTTCTTCGACGGCGACAACGGCGAGGACATCCGCGAAGAAGAGATTCCTGCCGATCGCGTCGAGGAAGCCAAGACCGCTCGTCACAACCTGATTGCGGCGCTGGCCGATCATGACGACGAGATGGCCGAAATCTTCCTGGCCGAGCAGGAGCCGACGATTCCGCAGATTCATGCGGCGATTCGTCGCGCCACCATCGCGCTCAAGGTGACGCCGGTGTTCATCGGTTCGGCCTACAAGAACAAGGGGGTTCAGCTGCTGCTGGACGCCGTGCTCCTGTACCTGCCGAATCCGGCCGAGGTCACCAACGTGGCCCTCGATCAGAACAAGAACGAAGAGAAGGTGATTCTCGAGGCCGACATCAAGAAGCCCTTCGTTGGCCTGGCCTTCAAGCTGGAAGACGGCAAGTACGGTCAGTTGACGTACATGCGTGTCTACCAGGGCTCGCTGGTCAAGGGGGAGTTCATCGTCAATAACTCGTCGGGCCGCAAGCGCGTGAAGGTGCCGCGCCTGGTCCGCATGCACTCGGCGGAGATGAACGACATCGACGGCGCATCGGCGGGCGACATCGTCGCGCTGTTCGGCGTGGAATGCGCGTCGGGCGACACGTTCACCGTGGAAGACATCAACTACACGATGACGTCGATGCACGTGCCGGATTCGGTCATCTCGCTGGCGGTGTCACCCAAGGACAAGAGCTCGACCCAGAACTTCTCCAAGGCGCTGAATCGCTTCACCAAGGAAGATCCGACCTTCCGGGTGCACCGCGACGAGGAATCGGCCCAGACCATCATCAGCGGCATGGGCGAACTTCACCTGGAAATCTACATCGAGCGCATGAAGCGCGAGTACGCCACCGAGGTCATCGCCGGAAAGCCGCAGGTTGCGTACCGCGAGGCCATGAGCCAGAAGTCCGAGTTCAGCTACACCCACAAGAAGCAGACCGGTGGCTCCGGCCAGTACGGCAAGGTGGCGGGTTACATCGAGCCGCTGCCCGCCGAGCACGAGACCGGTTACGAGTTCGTGGACGAGATCGTCGGCGGGTCCATCCCGCGCGAGTTCATCCCCGCCTGTGACAAGGGCTTCCGCGAGGCGATGAAGAAGGGGCCCTTGATCGGGTTCCCGATCGTCGGCGTCCGCTGTGTGATCAACGACGGTCAGTCGCACGCCGTCGACTCGTCCGAAATCGCGTTCCGCACGGCGGCCCTGATGGGCTTCCGCGAGGCCTACGAGCGCGCCCGGCCGACCATCCTGGAACCGATCATGCGCGTCGAGGTGCAGTTCCCCGAGGAGTTCCAGGGCGCTGTGCTCGGTCAGATTAGCCAGCGCCGGGGATCGATCATCTCGACCGAGAAGCAGGAAGGGTTCGTTCAGGCCATGGCGGACGTGCCGTTGAACGACATGTTCGGCTACTCGACCGACTTGCGGTCGGCGACCCAGGGCAAGGGCGAGTTCACCATGGAGTTCGCGAAGTACGCCGAGATGCCGAAGCAGCAGCGCGACGCGATGATCGCGGACTTCAAGGCCAAGCGAGAAAAGGCGTAGTAGCCGTCTTTGCGACCGCAGGGGACGGCTCCCCTGCGGTCCCGCGCGCGCCGGGTTGACGACGCTCGCTTGCGTCAGGGCCGCGACGCGGTCGGCGGCGGGTCGTCGGTGGGTTGGGACGATGGTGTCGTGGTTGGCCCCGGCTCCCGCAGGCCCGAGTCGTCGTCGTGGGCTGGGGAGTGCCGGCGCGATGGAAGCTGCGCGTGGTAGAGGCTCTGCTTGCGCAGCACAATGAACGCGATCCCCTCGGCCAACATCAACGGCACCAGGAGATCGTAGCTTCCCGCCAGCTCGCAAACGATGATCAGCGAGCTGAGCGGAGCGTGGGCCAGGCCGCCGTAGAAGGTGCCCATGGCGATCAGCGCGAACGCGGCGGGGTTGATGCGGGGATCGGCCGACATCAGCTGCACGCCCCGACCGAACGCGCCGCCGAACAGACCACCGATCACCAGCGACGGCGCGAAATCACCGGCGCTGCCGCCGCTGCCGATGGTCAACGACGACGCAAACAGCTTGGCCAGACACAATCCCGCCAGCAGGGCCACCGCGCTCCACCCTTCGGGCAGGAACGACGCGCCGCTGATCGCGATCTGCACCGCGCCATAGCCACCGCCCAGCAGCCCCAGCCCTTGCCCGGGTATTCCGATCTGCCAGCCCACGACGACGATCAGCGGCACCGCGAATACCCCCAGCGCCAGACCACCCAGCGCCGGCTTCGACCATTCGGGGATCGGCAGCCGCACGCTGATGCCCTGCACGGTGCGCAGGGTTCGCACGAACAGGTTGGCCAGCAGCGCAACGATGATGGCCATCAACCCGTAGAGCCACAGGTGCGCCGGCACGAAGGGGAACCGGCTGGGCTGCGCGAACAGGGTCGATTCTCCGAAGATCGAGATGACGACCGAATACGCCACCACGCTGGCCAGGACCGCCGGGATGAGGGCGTCCGACTCGAAGTCGTCGCGGTAGAGCACCTCGACGGCCAGCAAGGCAGCCCCGAGCGGTGTGCGAAAGACCGCCGAGATGCCGGCCGCCACGCCCGCCACCATCAGAATGCGCCGCTCGACCGCCGACACACGCAGCAGCCGTCCCACCGTCGAGCCCAGCGCGCCGCCGATCTGCATGGTCGGCCCTTCGCGTCCGCCGGAGCCGCCGGTGCCCAGGGTCAGCAGCGACGCCAGCGCCTTCACCCCGATCACGCGGCGCCGGATCCGCCCGCCATGGTGATGAAAGGCGTTGATCATGGCATCGCCCCCGCCGCCGCGGGTCTCGGGCGCCAGCTGGGACAGGATGCCGCTGCCCAGGGCTCCCACCGCAGGCAACAGCACCAGCAGCCACGGGCGAAACACATGCGGGGTGGTCGATTCGGGCAGGAAGTTCTCGCCCGACGCGCGCAGGATGCGGTACCCGCCCAGGTCCTCCAGGACCAGCCGCTGCACGTATTCCAGCCCCGCGAAGAAGGCGGCCCCCACCAGACCGGCCGCCGCGCCGACCAGCGCCGCATGCAGCAGGACCCGCCCCAGGTGTGACAGATCGACCGCGTCGCTGTCCGGGAGGATGGCCCGCAAGGTGTCCTTGGCCTTGCGCGCGCGCACCCGTTCCAGAAAGGAAGCCATCGTGGAACCCCTATGATGGCGCCAACGCAGGGTATTTGGCCAGTCCGAAGCATCAACCGGTGATCCGGTAGGCCGGGCGGACGGCATTCCGGGCGGTTCCCCCCGGCCTGTGATATAGGAGGCGCCTCCCATGGGCCGCGGAGCTGCCGCCTTCTACGATCTCGACGGAACCTTGGTGCGCACCAACTTGGTGCACGCTTTTCTGTATGCCGCCAAGAACCAACAGGGCCTGCTGAAAAGCGTGGTCAAGACGGCGCTCACCTTCGCCAGCGTGCCCCTGTTCGCCGGGGCCGACATGTACAGCCGCCGGTTGTTCAACGATCTGTTCTTCGTCCGATACAAAGGCGAATCCGAGGACCGGCTGCGGTACCTGGCCGACGAGTTGTTCGACAACGCCATCCGTCCCTCCATTTTTCCCGGAGCCTACGAGCTGATCGACAAGTCCAAGCGGCTGGGCCTGCGCCAGGTGCTGGTGACCGGCGCCATCGACTTCACCGTCCGGCCACTGGCGCGCCATCTGGGCATCGACGACTATGTGACCAACCGGCTGGAGTTCGTGGACGGCCTGGCCACCGGGCGCCTGTTACCGCCCGTGATGGCGGCGGCCACCAAAGCCAGCTGGATGCGCATCTACGCCGAGAAGGAGAACCTGAACTTGTCCGACTGCTACGCCTATTCGGACAGCATGAGCGACCTGCCGATGCTGTCCGTGGTCGGTCACCCCACCGCCGTCAACCCGGACTTCCGCTTGCGCGGAACCGCCCGCCAACACGACTGGCCCATCCTGGACTTGCGATGAAAGAACGTGGACCCAAGGTGCACCGCGGCCCCGTCGCGCGGCGCAAGGAAGACGATCAAGTCGTCTACATCGATTCCGACTCGGCGCCGCGGGTGCTGTTCTCGGGCGAGGATCTCTTGCTGGAGGACCTCCCGATCGGCACGCGGGTGGTGTACCCGAAGCCGCCCATCGAGGGCCTGGTCAACCCGGGCGCGGCCATCCGCTACGCGCTGAATCACCCGATGGGTACCGAGCCGCTGTACGCGCAGCTGAAGCCCGGCATGAAGGTCACCATCGCGATTGACGACATCAGCATGCCGCTGCCGCCGATGACCCGGCCGGACGTGCGCGAGACGATCCTGGAGATCTTGCTGGAGCTGCTGGACGCGAACGGTGTGGATGACATCCACATCATCGTCGCGACGTCGCTGCACCGACGCCACACGCCGGCCGAGATGCGGCGCATGGCGGGCGACAAGGTGTTCGACGCGTTCCACCCCGATCGCTACTACAACCATGACGCCGAGGATCCGGACGGCATGGTCCACCTGGGCGTGACCGCCCACAACGAGCCGGTGAACATCAACCGCCGCGCTGTCGAGAGCGATCTGGTCATCTACGTGAACGTCAACATCGTTCCGATGAACGGCGGCCACAAATCGGTGGCGGTGGGCCTGTGCGACTACGACAGTCTGCGCCCGCACCACGAGCCGGAGACCATCCGAGCGTCGGACAGCTACATGGATCCCAAGCGGTCCATGTTGAACACCAAGATCTCGCGGATGGGCAGGCTGGTCGACGAGCACATGAACGTGTTCCACATCGAGACCGCGCTCAACAACCGCATGTTCTCACCGCAGACGTCCTTCCTGGGCAAGAACGAGGATCAGTTCACCGAGTTCGACCGCATGAAGTTCGAGGCGATGCGCTGGTCGCTTTCGAAGTTGCCGGCGGCCGCCAAGCGCAAGCTGTTCCATTCGATCCCGTCGCCGTACCAGATGGTGGCCTGTCACGCCGGCAAAACCGAACCGGTGCACGAGAAGATCATCGAGAAGGGCTTCGAGCAGTACGCGGTCAACATCCGCGGGCAGGCCGACATCTTGATCTGCGGGATCCCGTTCATCTCGCCCTACAACGTGAACTCGATTCTGAATCCGTTGCTGGTGCAGGTGATGGCGCTGGGCTACTTCCACAACATGTACCGGGGCAAGCCGGTGCTGAAGAAGGGGGGGGTCATGATCATCACCCACCCTTGCTACGACGAGTTCGATCACGTCCAGCACCCCAGCTACATCGAGTTCTTCAACCGCCTGCTGCCCGAGACGCGGGACGCGATGAAGCTGCGCCACAAGTACGAGGAAGAATTCGCGCACAACCCCAGCTACATCGAGATGTACCGGCGCGGGAACGCGTACCACGGCGCCCATCCATTCTTCATGTGGTACTGGGGCGAGAACGGGCGGCAGCACGTGGGCAAGGTGATCGTCGCGGGCGCGCAGAACGCGCACGTTCCCGCCATGCTGGGCTGGGACCGGGCTGAATCGGTGACCGAAGCGATCGCGATGGCCAAGAGCATGGTGGGTCCGTCGCCGGAGATCACGCTGATGCACCACCCGCCGATGGTGATGATGGATGTGGAATAGCGCGGGGGGACACGTCCCCCCGCGAGCCCCCCAGTCGGAGTTCAGTTCGGCGCCGGCGCGGCTGAGCCGCGCCTCCCGTCGGTAAACCCGCTCGCTGCGCTCGCTCTGGCGGTGGGGGGGGACGGGAGAGGGCGGAATCGTGGCGTATGTTTGGGAGCAGCGATGGCGACGATCTGGAGACCGAAGATTCCGGGGCGGGGGAGGGAGTATTCGTGGGGGCGGCTGGCTGGGGAGGCGGTGGCGCGGACGGTCTATCGACAGGGGTGGGCGGCGCGGGCTTGGCAGCGGTTGCCGGGGCGGACCGCGGTCGATGTCGTTCGGCATGCGCTGGCGCTGTTGCCCCGCCGCGACGAAACGGGGCTGCGGCCAGCGCTGCGGATCGCGTTCGCGTCGGACTTTCACCTGGGGCCGCTGACGGCGCCGCGGCTGCTGGACAACGCGTTTGCGCGCCTGACCGAGCTGGCGCCCGATGTGCTGGTGCTGGGCGGCGACTATGTCTACATGGAGGCCACGCATGCGATTGCGCGCGAGCTGGAGGCGCGGGTGGCGGCGGTCCCGGCGCGCGTGAAGCTGGCTGTCCTGGGCAATCACGATCTGTGGACGCACCACGACCGCCTCGAGGACGCCCTTCGCCGCGCTGGAGCGACGGTGCTGATCAACGACGGCGTTCGGCTGCCGGCGCCGTGGGAGGACGTCGCGCTGGTCGGGCTCGACGATCCGTGGACGGGGAACCCCGACCCCGTGAAAACCATGGCCGCCGCCGCGGATGCCAGCTTGGTGCTGGGCGTGGCGCATTCTCCGGAGGCAGTGCCGCTGCTGGCGAATCGTGGACTGCGTCTGCTGATGTGCGGTCATACGCACGGCGGCCAGATCGCGCTGCCCACCGGCCCGGTCGTCGTCCACGGCAAGCACGGCCGCAAGTGGCCCGCCGGACTGTTCGATCTAGGCGAGATGAACCTGTTCGTGTCACGCGGCCTGGGCGCCGTCGAGCTTCCGTTCCGCGCCTACGCGCGGCCCGACGTGGCGCTGTTCACGCTCTCGGTTGCGTAGCCACAGGTCCCACGACCATCAACCTTTGCCCGTGATAAGAATGCCCGTCATGGGGCACGTGGTGAAAGACTTCGGGCGGGTGGTGCCGGCGGTGGTGGTGGACGCCGCGCAGCGGGCCCAGGCGATCGTGGCTGACGCCGAGGCGCGCGCCCAGGCGGTCCTTGCAACGGCCCGAAGTGAGGCCGAGATCATTCGCGAGACCGCGCGACGCGCGGGCGAGGCCGAAGGCCGCGCAGCAGCCGAGGCTGCCTTCACCACGCTGATCGTCGAAGCGCGCGCCGAGGCCGAGCGGATCCGCGCGGAGGCAATGCCGGCCGCGCGGACACTCGCGGTGCGCATGGCGGAGAAAATCGTGGGGCACGCCGTGGACCGTCAGCCGGCGTTGCTGGGTCAGATGGCGGCGCAGGTGCTGGAGACGGCGCGCGCGCGGACCGGGGTGTTGCGGCTGCGCGTGCATCCGGACGATCTGGCCGCCGTCGAGGCCGCGCGTCCGACGCTGACCGCGCGGCTGGCCCAGACGGTGACCGTGCGGTTGATCCCCGACGCTTCGGTGGGGCGCTACGGCTGCGTGGTCGAGAGCCCGACCGCGCGTTTCGACGCGCGCCTGGACACGCAGCTGGCCGCCCTCGAGCGCGCGGTGTTTGGCGCCACGGCCAGCGAGGGAGAGCGCGATGGCTGAAGGGCGGGGCGACATCGGCCTGCCCGCCGACGATCTGGACCTGGCGCTCGCGCGGGTAGACGCGACCAATCCCGTCGACGTCGCCGGCCGCGTGACCGAGGTGACCGGCCTGGTGGTGCGCGCCACCGCGCCGGGCGCGCGCGTCGGAGAGCTGGTGTGGATTACATCCGGCGCCCTGCGCGTGCGGGCCGAGGTGGTGGGCTTTCGCGGCGACGAGGTGGTGCTGTTGCCGCTGGGCGAAGCCACCGGCATCGGTCCCGATGCGCTGGTGCGTTCCACCGGCCGTCCATTGTCGGTGCGCGCGGGTTGGTCGCTGCTGGGGCGGGTGCTGGATGGGCTGGGGCAGCCCATGGACGGCGCTGGTCCTCTGGCGGGGCCCACCGTCGAGTGGCCGGTGGAGCGTCCGGCGCCCGATCCGCTGCAGCGCCGCCGCATCGAGCGCCCGTTGTCGCTGGGGGTGCGCGCCATCGATGCCCTCCTGACCGTCGGCGAGGGTCAGCGCCTGGGCCTGTTCGCGGGCTCGGGCGTCGGCAAGTCCACGCTGCTGGGACAGATCGCGCGCAACACCGAGGCAGACGTCAACGTGATCTGCCTGGTTGGCGAGCGCGGGCGCGAGGTGGTGGATTTTCTGGACACCTCGCTGGGGCCGACCGGACGCGCGCGTTCGGTGGTGATCTGCGCGACCAGCGACGCGCCCAGCATGGTGCGCCTGAAGTCGACCTTCGTGGCCACCGCCATCGCTGAATGGTTTCGGGCGCAAGGCAAGCGCGTGCTGTTCATGATGGATTCGTTGACTCGTTTCGCGCGCGCCCAGCGCGAGGTGGGTCTGGCGGCCGGCGAGCCGCCCGCGCGCCAGGGATATCCGCCCAGCGTGTTCGCCCTGCTGCCGCGCCTGCTGGAACGCACGGGCAATGACGCGCAGGGCTCGATCACCGCGCTCTACACGGTGCTGGTGGCGGGCGGGGACATGGAAGAACCGATCGCCGACGAGGTGCGCGGCATCCTGGATGGGCACATCGTGCTGTCGCGCGCCCTGGCCGCACGCAATCATTGGCCCGCCATCGACGTGCTGCCGTCGCTATCGCGGGTGATGAACACCGTCGCCGACGCCGACCACCGTGCCGCCGCCAGTCGCCTGCGCGAGATTCTGGCCACCTATGAACGTCAGCGCGATCTGATCGTGCTGGGCGCTTACCGCCGCGGCTCGGACCGCGCCACCGATGACGCCATCGCGCGCATCGACGCCATCCACGCTTTCCTGCGCCAGGCCACCGACGAGGTGGCTGGGTTTGCCGACACTCGCCAGCGCCTGGGTCGGTTGCTAGGCTGACCCCTGCGTTCGTTGCACCAAGGAGACGCCCCCATGGCCGAACTCGATTGTCTGTTCTGCAAAATTCGCGACAAGAAGATCCCCGCCGCCGTGATTCATCGTGACGAGCACGTGCTGGCCTTCAAGGACATCACGCCGCGCGCGCCGCTGCACGTGCTGGTCATTCCGACCCGGCACATCGCCAGCCTTTCCGACGCCCAGCCAGCTGATGCCGACCTCTTCGGCCGCCTGATGCTGACCGCCGCCGCGCTGGCGCGCGAGGCGGGCTATGCCGACTCCGGCTACCGGGTGGTCATGAACGCTGGCCCCGATGCGGGGCAAAGTGTGTCTCACGTCCACCTGCACGTGCTGGCGGGCCGGCCGTTGGCCTGGCCGCCGGGCTGAATCGGCACGCCGCGCGCGTTTGATAACGCCGCGCTCAAGATTGGAGCGGCAAAGGTCGACCCTATGACCGATGCGTCGACTGTGGCTACAAGGACTCGCCTACACGCTGATGGGGGCGTTGTCGGTCGTGCTGCTGGGCGCAGGGGGCGTCGCGTTCACGAACGGCTGGGTTCACTGGTCAGGTGTGCGTTACGTTCACGAGACACTGGACGGCGTTCCCGTGCGGGCGGTTGCCATCGTTCCCGGGACCGGTGGGAATAGCGGCAAGGTCGCGGGCTACTTTCTTCCCCGGATGCTGGCGGCGCTGAACTTGTATCGCAGCCACAAGGTCAGCACGATCCTGGTGTCGGGCATCGGCGGCAACGACGGCGACGGCAATGAAGTCTCCACCGCCCATCGCTGGTTGCGCGAGCGCGGCGTTCCGGCCGCCGACATTCTCTTGGACCACGCCGGCCTTCGGACACTGGACACCATGCAGCGCGCCCACCACGTCTTTCACGTCAATCAGGCCGTCATCTGTTCGCAAGAATATTTCCTCGATCGCGCCGTCTTCTTGGGGCGCGCGGCTGGCATGGACGCTGTGGGGTTTCTCGCGCGCGGGCTGTCTTCGCCTGACGATTATGCGATTCGCATGGTGGAGACCGCCAAGCGAGCGCTGGCGTTCGTCGACACCTATCTTGTGCACCGCGGGCCGCGCGTTCCGGCGCCCGCGCCGCTGCTGGCTGTCGACCCCTGATTGCCATTCCCCGCCGCCACCGGCGCTGGGATAAGCTGCGGCTCGGACCCATCGGGACCCGAGGAGGAGGGGCGGCATGAGCGCATTTCGACTGGGAGCGACGGGGCGGGAGGTGAAGCAGATCCAGGCGCGGCTGGCGGAGCTGGGCTTTTATCGCGGGCCCCTGGACGCGGACTACGGCGGCGGGACCGAGGCGGCGGTGGTGGCGTTTCAACGTGCGCATCAGCTGGATACCGACGGCGTGGTGGGGGACGGCACCTGGCGTGCGTTGTTCACCGGCAACCCGCCGGCCGCGCCCGAGTTCCACGGCAAGCCCTTGAATTACCGGGCGCTGGTGCTGGAGGCGACCATCGAGACCGACCTTCCCGCGCCCGACTGTTTCTCGGCGCTGGTGGGGGACTTCGACGGACAGGGGTTCAGCTTCGGCGCGTTGCAGTTCGCGTTCGTGGCGGGCGGCTTCGGCGATCTGGTGCATCTGGTCGATGCCGCCCACCCCGGGTTGGTCGACGACCTGTTCCACACCAACGCCGCGCCCTTGCGCGCGGCCATCGCGGGCGGGCACGAGCAGCGGTTGAGGTGGGCGCAATCGATCCAGGCGCCCGCCAATCGCGTGCTCTTCGAACCGTGGCGCGGGTTGATTCGCTCCTTTGGCCGGACGCCGGAATGTCAGGCCGCTCAATTGAAATGGGCCGAGGGGCGCTGGCTGAAGGCGCTGGGCCTGTGCCGTGAATACGGACTGTGGTCCGAGCGGGGCGCGGCGTTGATGTTCGACATCGTGATCCAGAACGGCAGCATCGGCCCCGACGTGAAGCAGAGGATCCTGGGCGACGTCGAACGCCTGCCGCGGACTCTGTCGCGTGGCGACAGCGAAGTGGAACGCATGAAGATTGTGGGGCGCCGGCGGGCCGAAGCCAGCGCCGCGCGCTGGGTGCCGCAGGTCTTGGCGCGCAAGCTGATGATCGCCACCGGACGCGGCACCATCCACGGGCGCGCGTTCGACCTCGAAGCCGATTTTGGTCTGCGCCTGGTCGATCGCGCCGTCTGATCGCGTTCAGCCCTGAATGCCCGGCAGGATCTGACCGACCGTCGACAGATCGTAGTCCACGGCCCACGCGTCGGCCTTCTTGCCGACGGTGCTGGTCGATCCGTAGCCGGGCTGGCCATCGCGTTCATAGTCGCCGGGGGACAGCCCCATGGCCTGTAGCGCCGTTACCAGAAACCGATTGTGGGGAATGCCTTTGATCACGTTGCCGTTCTCTTGCGAGAAGTAGGCGCGGCCGCTCCAGTCGATGTAGTCCAGGTAGCGGCCCGGCTTGATGAAGCCGCCCGCGCTGCCTGCCAGCAGGCACGGGACGCTGTAGCCGATGTGATTGAAGCCCAGTTCGTTGCCCCAGTAGACCAGCGAATTGTCCAGGTACGTCTTGCCGTTGGCCTCGGGCACGTCCAGCTTGCCGATCAACTTGGCGAAGATCTCGCCAGCGATCCATTGATTGATGCCCTTCAAAATGCGGCGCGAGTTCGCATTGTCGAAGTCGTGCGCCAGACCGTGCCAGGTCCCGCCGCTGGCGTCCTCGGAATGATAGTGGCCGACCAGCGTCGGGTTGGACGAGTCCGGTCCGGGCCCCAGCGCCTTGTGCACGCCGATGGTGATGAGGCGCGTCTGGTCACACATGATGGCCGCCGCCACCACGTCCAGGAACAGGCCCCACTTGGTGGTGATGTCGCTGGGGTCGGTCTTGCTGTTGTTGGCCATCGCCGCGGGCTCGATCGGGCGGGTGCAGGACATCGTCGGCCGAGGCATCATCTTGGCTTGAAGTTCGGCGACCAGGTTCACGTACTGGTCGACCAGCAGCTTGTCCGCGCCCGACAGCCGCGCGTTGGTCCGCAACCGCTGGTAGTCCTTGTAGACGCGATCGACCAGCAGCTTGTCGCGATCGGGGGACGGCCCGCCGGTGGGCGTCGACATGGTGCCGAACACGTCGCGGAAGGCGTCCCGAGGATCGGTGCGCGCCGTCAGTTGCTGGACCGCCCCCTTGACCATGCCCAGATCCGAATACGACATGGCGTTGGTCACGCCCTGCGAGATGTGCAGCGAACGCAGGCCCGGCGTGGTCGGATAAAACTTGGGCGAGTAGGCCATCACCTGATCGATGGTCGGCACGTCCGCCAGGCTGTCGGCGTCGCAAGGCGTGGCCGCCGTGCAGGACGAGAAGTTGCCCAGCAGACCGCCGTAGTTGTGGTTCACCGACGGCAAGAAATCCAGGCCACGGATCAGCGTCAGCTTTGCCAGGTGTGGATTCAGCGCCGGCCCCAGGATCCCCGAGATTCCGGTGGTCGTCTGAAAATCAGGCAGGGGCGCCCAGGTGTACCCGCTGCCCGAGACCAGCTTCTGCGTCAGCAGCGTCGTCCCGTCGGCCTTGCTGTCGGAGTACTTGGCGTCGTGAAGTTGATACCCGTTGCCCGTGAAGCGGGGGTACCACTCTTGGACCAGCTGGGTGCTGAACGACTTGAGGACGATCATGCGCCTGGGAGACGCGACGGCCTGCGCGATCGCGTCCTTGCCCGACAGCGACTCGATGAAGGGCAACGCCAGCGCGGCGCCGCCCGCACCACGCAGGAACCGGCGGCGCGAGAACGCGGCGGTCGGGTGGTTCGGTCGGCTCACGGGGCGCCTACCTTTCTTTGTCGAAAGCTGGTCTGCTGGGCCAACGCCTTGAAGACCTCCGCCAGGCTGACGCCCGGCTTGCGCAACTGGGCGTCCAGCTGTTCGTACACGCACGCGTCGCCGCTGCCGGTGGTCGGTTCGCGGCGCAGGGCATAGCGGAAGTAGTTTCCCGACAAGCAGGTCGCGACCTTGCCGCTGTCGGCGATCAGCTGGTTCAGTTGCGCGGGCCCCGCCACCTGCTGCTTGTCGCCCATGACCACCTGGGGAACCGCGGTGGTGTCGAGCGGCAGCTCGGCGACCAGGTGACCGTCTTGCTCGTCGTACACCTTCTCGGTTGTGCGATAGCGTCCCAGCGCATCGAAGGCCTCCAGCGTGTAGCCGATGTCGCTGAAGCCGGTGTGGCACCCGGAACATAGCGTGCTGGTCACCTTCTTGGCGAAGCGCTGGCGGGTGGTGTCCGACGGGCTGGGCGGAGGTGGATCCAGCGAGCCCGGGGGCAGGGTGTTGGGATCGGGGCGGGGCAGGGGATCGCAAAGGATGTTGCGGCGGACGAACGAACCGCGATGGAACGGATTGGTGGTCTCGATGCTGTTGGCCAGCAAGCCGGCCCGCTGCAGGATGCCCATGCGCGTGCCGGACGCGAACTTCGGGTAGTCGCCGCTGCCCGTCCACGCGGCCACGCCGTAGAGGTGCGCCAGATCCGCCGAACGCGTGATCGACAGATCGGTGGTCAGCAGATCGGCCAGGGTCCCCTTGCGCGTCCAGGTGTAAAGGTCCGTCAGATCGTGCAGCTCGGTCACCATGTCGCTCCAGTGGTCGTGGCCGGTGACGCCGAGATTTTCGCCCTTCGCCAGCGACGCGAAAGCGGGGCGCTCGGACGAGAAGCCGGTGAAGGCTTCCAGACGGAACCACTCGTTCCAGAACTGCCACAGGGTCGTCTTGGTGCGCGCATCGTTGAACACGCGTTCGAGTTGGGTGTTGAAGCCAGCGTCGGTGGATAGCGAGCCGTCCGCGGCGGCGGCCAGCAGCGCGTCGTCGGGCATGGTCTGCCAGAACGTGTACGACAGGCGCGACGCCACCTCGTACGGATCCAGCTTCAGCAGGGTCGCGTTGCCTTGCATCTGGCCCTCGGTCTCGACCTGATTCACGAAGCGCGGCGACATCAGCAGCGTGACGACGATGGCGCGGATGGTCTCGGCAGGACCGCGCGTTCCGTCGTTCAGCGCTCGAAAGTTGGTGGCGTCGTCGGTGGACAGCGGGCGTCGAAAGGCGCGCCGACCAAAGCTGGCCAGCAGATCGTCGACGCATTTCATCGTCAGCGGCGTCGCGGTGGCGCACGCTCCGGCCAGGGCGGTCAAGCGGGCAGGGGTGGCTTCGATGGCGTTGCCGATCGCCGCCGCCACGTTGTAGGCACCCTCGACGTGCGCCGCCGAGACGCGCGCGTCCAGTCCCCGGAAGCTGGGGGTGCTGTCGTCGGGAATGGTGGACAGCATGGGCTTCACGTCTTCGGCCAGCGTCGCCAGGCCGCTGGCCTTCAGCAGATCGCGCACGGTGTTGCGGTACTGCAGCGCGGACAGCCGCTGCAGCGGGGTCACGCCCGGCTCCGCGCCTGGGTTGCAGGTGCCGAAAGAAGGCATCCCGCCGGTGCCGTCCGGATTGGCACCGCCTGCGCCGCCACTGCCCGGGATCACCGCACCGCCTGCGTTGCCTCCCGTTCCGGGCGCGCCGGGAGCATCACCGCCGGCCCCCATCGTGCTTCCCGTTCCCGAGGCGCCGGCGCCGCTGATCTTTCCCTGGCAGCTGGCCAGCCCCAATCCCAGCAGGCCGATCACCATCCCGGCCCGGTGATTCCTGGTGCTCTTCTGTGCGGCCGGCATGGTCTGACGATCAAAGAGCCGCGGCCTCCGCGAATCGGGCCACGGCATCGGTTGGTGGCAGGCGTCGCGATCGATTCAGCGAATCACTCGGAGGCTGTGTAACATCGCCGACCTGTAGGCCCGTTCGCTTGGTTGTCCCACCTTGTTCCGGAGGCACGATATGGTTCTTCGACGACGATTGATCGCGACGCTGGTCGCCTTGGCTTTGCCGGCCGTGTCTTCCGCCGCGGCGCTTGCGCAGGGCCAGCCGCCAGCGTGGCCCGACCAGCAGCCACAGGGCCAGCCGCAGCAGTATCAGCAGCCGCAGCAGTATCAGCAGCCGCAGCAGTATCAGCAGCCGCAGCAGTATCAGCAGCCACAGCAGTATCAGCCACCGCAGGGGTACCAGCAGCCGGGGCAATACCAGCAGCCACAGCAGTACCAGCAGCCGGGACAGTACCAGCAGCCACAGCAGTACCAGCAGCCACAGCAGTACCAGCAGCCGGGGCAGTACCAGCAGCCGCCGCAGTATCAGCCCGCTCCGTATCCCGGCGGCTATTCACCCCCCCCGCCGCCGCCACCGCCCTCCGGACATCGCGGCTTCCTGGTGATGGGAAACCTGGGCATCAATGCGTTCCTGGGCGAGTCAGGCCGGGGTCTTGGCCCGGGCTTTCGATTGGGTGGCATGTTCGGCTACTACTTCGGGCCGCAATTCTCGGTGAACCTCGAGTTGATGCTGGATATTCTGAACTTCAATAGCGATACCGTGGCCGCCCAGGCGGGGCTGCACGGCATTCGCGGTGGGTTCACGATCAGCCCCCTGTTTCACCTGCCCGCGGGGCCGAACCTGGAGCTGGTCCTGGGACCCAAGCTGGGCGGATGGTCGACCACGGTGGCCGATGACTATGACGACGGCTACACCTACAGCGGCCTGCTGCTGGGTATCAACGCCGGCCTGTTCGTGCGGGCGGGCGGCCTTTACTGGGGCGGTCTGCTGACGCTCGAAAATGGTTCGATCAACAGCGCCTGCACGCGCTACGCGGGGGTGGACGAAGATTGCGGCACGGTCACGGCGGCCTCCTCGGAGAAGATTCTGGGATTCACGGGCGCGATCCTGTTCTGATGCCCCCGCGGCTCACAATCCCGCGGGCAGCGCCACCATCAGCACGTTCAGGCACATTTCGTTGTGCGTGCCCCAGCCCGGCAAAACCGGCATGGTGTCGCGCGAGGTGTCGTATTCACATGTGACCTGGATCGGGGTGGTGGGCGTCAACGTGGGCCGCGTTTTGTAGAAATAGAACTCCTGCCAGTGGAAGTCCCATCCTTCCAGGTGCGAGGCGCACGTCCCGCCCAGGGTCATCGTCTGGCGCAGACCGCGTCCGTGCATGTGCGGCATCACCGCGACCAGCTCCGCCGACGCAACGCTGCCGAGGCCGAGCTGTTGCCCGGTCCTGGTCCAGGTGTACTTGGCGTCCGCCTGGCCGGCCGGCAGCGAATCCGGCGTGGTCTTGCCCAGGCTGTCCAGGAACGGATCGGACAGCGAGAAGACCAACCGGCGATCCACTTTGTCGACGAAGCGCAGGTGCACGGTGGTCTGGTCGGTCTTTCCCACCGAGGCCGGGTCCACCAGATTGTAGTGGACCTGCACGATCAGCTTCCGCCCCGCGGGCACGGGAACGCCCATGCCGTCGGGATAGGTGACCACGCCCTGGCCGGGGGCCCACGTGACCGGGACGCTGTCGACCTTCAGGTTGTCGCCCGCGCCACCGAAGCAGGGCCACCCCAGGCGATCCGGGGAGGCGTCGTCCAGCGCCTTGATGAGCGCGGCGTTGGTCATGTTGCCGCCGCCCTTCGCCGCGGGATCCACCACGAACACGAGCACGTGATGAACGATCGATGACTCCCCCGGGGCCACATCGTAGCCGGTCAAGAAGGCGTCCTTGGCGTTGGGCGCATCCAGCGCGAAGCAACGATACTCGTCGTTCTCGGCGAGCTGTCCTCCCTGCGCAACCGGGGCGAACATCGGCGTCGTGACGTCGACGGCGCCGGTCAGCGTGGGTTTGGTGGGCGGCGTCAAGGTGACCGGTGTGCCCTCGGGGGTCCCTGCGCTCACCCATGCGGCGACGGTGGCTTTCTGTGCGGCCGTCAGCGTCTTCTGATCCTGGAACGAACCGCAGCTGTCGTCATGGACCATGAAGTACGGCGGCATCAGGTTGGCCTGGATCATCTGCCACTCGGCCGCCGCGTTCGCGCGCGCATCGGGATAGTTGTCGAGCCGGAACGGACCCAGCCCGCCCTCCTGGTGGCAGGGAACGCACTTCTCGTTGTAAAGCGGCGCGACGTCCTGCCAGAAGGTCACTCCGCTGGCTCCCCCTTGGGGACTCCCCCCGCCGCCGGCGCCACCTACGGCTCCGGCTCCGCCGGCTGCGACACCACCGGTGCCGCTGTTGGTTCCACTGCTTCCGCAGCTCATGACCATCGTCGTCGCCAATATCAGGATCGTCGTCGTCTTCATGTCGTCGCCTCGCCTCGATTCAGATTCGATTCGTCGTCGACGGGTTGTCCGCGTCTGTGTCAGTCGCGTGAGAAACGTCGCCACGTGCCGCCGATGCGTCTTTCGTGGGGGAAAAAACGCAGCTTGTACGCCATCGACGGATTCTGCGCGATCGCCAGCCCCAGGTAGACCCACTCCAGGCCCGAGGCTCGGGCCAGCCGCAACTGCGACAAGATCGAATACGTGCCCAGCGACAGTCCAGCGTAGGCCGGATCCCAGTACGTATAAACGGCCGACAAAGCGCGCTGACCGCGATCCACGATGGCGACGGCAGCCAGCCGTTCCTCGACGAGATATCGGATCTCGAACCCTTCGACGCAACTTTCGACCAGGAACCGCCGGTAATCGTCCGCGTCGATCGGGACGTCTTGGCGGGCCAGGCCTCGCTCGCGTTCGTGCTTGAGATACAACGCCACCCGCTGGTCATCCACCTCGAGCGGACCAATCTGGGCGCGAATGGACGCGTCCCCTTTCACCTGGGCTCGCCGCTGGGCGCGCGAAGGCGTGAACGCATTCACGTCGACCCGGATCGGCTCGCAGGCCGTGCAAGCGGGACAGGCCTGCGTGTAGAGCAACGTCCCCATGCGGCGGTCGCCGGCCTCCAGGCGCTGGTCGAACTGCTCGCCCGTCAGCCGTCGCAGCGGTTGGCGCAGGGGGCGTCGAGCCCGCTGGCCGGGCAGGTACGGACAGGCCTCCTCGGCGTCATGGACCACCAGCTCGGGAGGATTCGTGGAGAGAAAGGGGCGCGCCACCCCGTCAGTATCCTCCAATGTGGTGGGGTTGGCTTGCGGCGAAACATCTCAGGGCTCCACGTAACGCCACATCCCGGTCGCCCACATCGATCCGATGTAGATCGTCTTGGTCCCATCGGTGGTGGTGGCGACACTGTTCGGACCCCAGTTCAGCCGAGGGGGAGTCGACAGGGTCGTCCAGCTGTCGCCGGGTTGCGGGGCTACCTTGAACTGGGGACCGTCGGGACCCGCGTCGCAATTGGCGCAAGCCCAGCCCCAGGCCGCGTACACGTTCTTGGCAGAGCCCCACACGACCGCGCTGTTGCCCTCGAAGACCCGGGTGAATGACTTCCCCAGGTCGGTGCTGCGGAAGACGCCGTTGCCGCCCACGCCGTAGATCCCGGCGACGAACAATGAGTCTTGGTACTGGAACAGAGAGCCGCCGCCGTGTGGGTGTTCGAGCTTGGCCAGGCCCGGACAGACCGTCCACGTCTTGCCAGCGTCCCGCGTGATCATGCCCGAGCCGCCCGACTGCGCGATCGCGAACCACGTCTTCCGCGTGGTGGCGGGGTCATCGCTCCTCACGAAATAGATGAACCACGAGATGCCCTTGACCCACCCGGCAGCACGATTGACGAAATGCCACATGTCGCCGCCGTCGGTAGATTCAAGCACGCCGTCCTCTTCGTGCAGGCCGGTCAGCAGGTGATTGGGATCGTTCGGATCGACCTCCAGGGAATAGAAGCTTTGAGCCTCCGGCTCTTCATCCACCGAGCCGGTCAACGTGAAGGTGGCCCCACCGTCCTTCGAACGAAACAAGAACTGCGGCCCGACGACGTTCGCCACATAAAGCGTCGGGGGCGTCGTGCCGGCCACCGCGATCACATGGCCCAGGGCGAGCTCAGGAGGCTTGGGCCTGGAGTCCAGCTTGGCCCAAGTCAAGCCGTAGTCGATCGACTTGTAGATTTCGCCATAGCCACCGACGTAGATCTCGTTGGGGTGAGCCGGATCCGCAACCACGTTCCCGAGGCCGAAGCCGTCAGCCAGGTCTACCCCCGGTGGCGTCACGTCTTCCCACACTCCCGGCGTGCCCTTGGCCGGCTCGGGCGGGCCGCCGCCGGTTCCTTGAGCGCCGCCGATCCCCTGAGCGCCGCCCGTTCCCTGAGCGCCGCCGATCCCGTTCTGGCCACCTGCGCCCGTCGCGTTGCCGCCACTGCAGGCCGCCAGCCAGGCGATAGCGCACGCCACCCGAGCCAGGTCTCCCAGGCGCACCGGACTCGCACGACCCGCAGAGCTTCGCATGACCCGATCATTGCGCCGCGGACGAGTCGACACCAGCCCTTCTTCGTCGGCTGCCCGACAGCGGGCGCCTGCGCGGGCCGCCGCGCCGCGAGCTATAGAGCCTCGGTTCGTGCTACCAGGGACCATTTCGGCCCTTGGCGGCGCTGCCGGTCGACCTCAAGCTTTCCTTGATGCCGGGCAAAGCCAAGCCGCGCGCGAGGCAGGTGTTGTTCGTCCAGGGGGGCGGTCAGGACACGCACGACGCGTGGGACAACAAGCTTGTGGCGAGTCTGAAACGGGGACTCGGCTCTGACTACAGCGTTCGCTATCCAAGGATGCCGGACGAGTCAGAGCCCGATGCCACTGCTTGGAAGCAGGCCATAGCCGGCGAACTGAAAACGCTGAACGATGGGGTATTCGTGGTGGGACATTCGATCGGTGCGGCGATCCTCATGGACTACCTGGCCCGCCCCACCGTGAAACGGCGGCTCGCGGGCGTCTTTCTGATTGCGACGCCCTTCATCGGCGAAGGCGGGTGGCCAAGCGAGGACCTGCGACCGACGCGAGAGGCAGCCGCCACCTTGCGCGACGGCCCACAAATCTTCTTCTACCAGGGGCGCGACGACGAGACGGTGCCGCCTTCTCACGTCGAGCTGTTCGCCGCGGTCTTTCCCCAGGCCACGATCCGACGCTTGCAGGGGCGCGACCACCAGCTCAACGATGAGCTCGCCGAGGTCGCACAGGACATCCAGTCCGTGGCTCGAAACGGACACGGTGCTTGATAGGTTCTTTGCCCGGATGTCGATCGCCTCTTCAACTGGGCCGGCATCGCCGAACCCGCTACTTGGCGAACTCGCAGGTCACGAATGGTTCGCGAACCGTGTCGGCGAAATTCGTACCGATGGCCGTGCCCTCGATCGCGTCATACAAATACACTTGGTGGGAGCCAGCGGGGTATGAGATCGAGCCGGTCGCCGGATCGTAGTGAGGCGCGGCGATGCTTCGGGTCTTGGCCCACTCCGGGTGAGCGATCAGCACCGCGACCGTGGCCTCATCCATGGACCGCCAACCATTGCCGTTGAAGGTTCCGTAGATCGCGCCGGCGTAGGAGCCGGCCGTGTAGTAGGCGTTGCCGTCGGGGAAGGTCACCGGCGCCACGCGCGGTCCCGTGCAGCGAAGATCGGCGGCTTCCTTGATGCCCAACCCGGACACGCCCGCCGCGAAACGGGGCTGCGTTGCGGGGGCCACTCTCACGTCCCACAGCTGCATCAAATGCAGCTCGATCGGCGCCGAAAACAGCGAATTGGCGGCCTCCGGGTCCTTGAGAATGTTGTACATACCCGATCCCCCGGGCCGGTAGGCCGGCAAGAGGTTGGTTTGCTCGGCCGCGCCCGGCTCGTCCGTGGCCGTCCAGTACACGGCGATGTTGGGCGCGATGCTGGGATCCTTGGCCAGTGCCAGGGCCAGGTTGGTGCCCTTCGTTCCCAACAGAATGACCAGCGGGTCGATGCGCGATGAGACGCGGGCCGACGCGATGATGAAGTCGACCGCTTCCATGCCGTCGAACGAAGCGCTGGCGAGCTGGCCCTGCAGCTCGGCGTAGGTGCCCACGGCGCCGCGTTTGATCGGAACACCGGCTTCCCCACACAGCGCCGCGACGCGATGAACCTCGCCGACCTGATCATCAATGGACCCGCCGTTGGCGTTGGCGGTGGTCACACCCAGCAACTGCAGCGCATCCGAGCGCAGGAACAAATAGATGAGCGCGTACTGATCCCCGACCGCTCCCTGCTCACGGACGCGGGGCGTGGTCGGATCGCCGTGAAACTGAGCGTCCGTATCGAAGATGATGCGTGGGCGATGGTTCTTCTGGACCGGCGTCAGCTTGCTGCAGGTCAGCGGGGACGCGAGCACACATTGTCCACTGTCGGGGACCCCGCCCACCTCACAGGCGGCAACGGTTGCCGACAGCAACATCACCAGCCCCAACCGCAGCGCGCTGCCTTTGCCGTTGCCGTGGTTGCGCACACTTGCAGGCAGCATCAGTCGACCTTTGCGACGAGGGTGAAATAGACCAGCCGTTGATCGAGCCCCACCGCGGTGACCTCCGGATGGCCGGCGTAGAGATCGGCCACGGGGGTACCATTGTGGTACGAATTTTCCATCACCAGCTTGAGCTGGACCTTTGGCGTGACCTCGTAGACCGCCGACGCCGAGACGGCGATGAGGGCCTTGCGCCGCGCCGCCTCGTTCCACGTGGGATCCGCGGTGGCCGCGAGCGCCTCGGCCTGGTTCCACGCGGGAAGCCCCGAATAGTAGCGGGCCGCGGTGCCGATCGACAGCGCCTTCGCGAACCCGGGGACGACCAGCGCGCCGGTCACTTTGACCTGGTGGGGGTAGTAGAGGCGCCAGCTCGATCGCCGCGCGTCAGTCAGCTGGATCTCCTGCGCCGTCGCCGCGTCCAGACCGACGGGCCGGCTGTACGCGTACGAGACCTGGGCCATGTCGCCACGAAGGGTTTGCACCTTCCCGACGACCTCGCCACCGACCGAAGCGAACGGGGAGACCGCGTTGCGGTGGCCCACGTCATAGATGATGTAGCGATCGAACCGACTGTAGTAGCCGTTGATGTCGCCGATCAGGTTGAAGGCACTGAAGGTCTTCTGGCCGTGGACGTTCAGCTCCAGGCTGTCGACGGTCTCGGGCGCGACCACAGACGGAGGCGCGGTCCAGGTCGGGCCCCCGAATTGCCCGACCGGCGTCCAGTAGCGGTTGTTGGGCCCGGCCAGCCGGCGGTTCTCTTGCAAGTCGCTGGCATCCGCCACGCGAAAGCCGCGCTGGTAGGCGATGCGTGTGCTCAGACCGTGCCCCAGCTGGTACGCCAGCGACAGGCGGGGCGAGACCTGCGACACCCGATCCTTGGGCATGACGTCGTAGCTGTCCCGGGCCACGAAGTAGCCACCCTGGAAGTCGACCAGGTCGTAGCGCAGGCCCGCGACGGCAAGCAGGGGGCCATAGTCGAAGACGTCCTCGGCAAACGCGCTGTACTCGTTCCAACGACTCAGGCTGTCGAAAGCCAGATCGCGGGGCACGGCATAGAACCAGGCTTTGTTGCCGGTGAATTCGCGGGTAGCAAACTCGGCGCCGGCCGCAAACTTCTGTCGCGCGAAGGCCAGAAGCTTGTAGACCAGACGAGCCGTGTAGTTGCTCTCGCGGCCCGTATAGGGCAGACGCTTCTGGGTATCGCCCGTCGCGGCAGCGGTGGGGATGGTCGCCAGCAGCTCGCGTCCATCGCGCGGGGTGAAGCCCGACTCGTGCAGCATGACCGAGCCCACCAAGGTCAGCTCCTGAGTGGAGGTCAACGGAACCGTGTATTCCGGTCGCAGCGCAAGATAGGCCTCGTGCCAACCGGTGGGCTGCGGGCCCGAGATGCCGCCGGCCTGCGTGCTCCACATGTCCAGGTACTGCCCTTTGACGCGCAGGTTGCCGTCGTGCCAGTTGAGCGTGACCTTGCCACTCGGCTGCACGCCTCCCTGGCGATCGGTGGACAGGTCGACCCCGCGGCCCTGGGTCCAGTCGTGCTCGGTCGGCACGAAGCCCCCGGCTCGCGCCAGACCCGCGTAGAGGAAGAGGTCATTGGCCTTCCGAGGTCCATACGTCAGGCCGTAGCTGGCTTGCGCTGTGGTGGCCACGTCGAAAGCGCCGAGCTCGGTGGTGAGATTGAGACCAGGACTGGTGCGCCCGGTCCTGGGCAGCATGTTCACGAAGCCGCTGATCGAGCCGCTGCCGTAGAGAATCGCGCCCGGCCCCTGGATGACCTCGACCGTGTCGATGTCGCCAAGGAGAGGAAGCGCCAAGGCCATGTTGTAGCCGTAAGCAAAGCGCTGGTTCAGGTTCTGGCCGTCCAGCATGACGACCGTCTTGGCATTGGAGTCGGTCATGGCGCCTCGCTGCGCGAGGACCGGCCCGACAAAGCGATCGTTGCCCACGAAGAGCCCGGGCACCGTGGCGTCCAGCAGCCCGGCCAGCGTTCGCACGGGCAACTTGGAGAAGGTTTTGACCTCCAGCCGGTAAGACGTGTTGGGGACCTTCTCGGCCGCGAGCACGAAGAAGCTCGCGCTACGCACCTGCACGTTCAGCAGACTCTCGAGGGACAGATCGTCCAGCCCTCCCAGCTCGGCGTCGCCGTCGGCGTCCGAGGTCCCGCCACCCGATGTCTCCGGTAAGACCACCGGCGCCGGAAGCGCGGGTGCGGCCCTGGTGACGGGGGCTTGGGCGGGCGTCTCGACGGGCTCGGCCGGCGACACGTCGGGCGAGATTCCCGCGTCCGACACGACGGGGGCGCTGGCCCGCGTTGCGTCCGGCGGGTCGTTCTCCCCCTCTGCCCGCACCACCGAGGGAGGCACGGACAGAGCCAGGAGGGTCAAGCAAGCTAGGACAATGGTCTTCATCGGCGCTCGTGGCCACGTGCAGCCACAAATGTTGCGGGCCAAGGCTATACACAATCCGCACGTTCATCAAACGCGCGGAATCGTGGCGGCTACGGCTCGGCGACTTGCACGGTCACCGACTTCCACTCCGACGCACCCTGGGGCGGGAACAGGGTGACAAAACGGTCGTCCTTGGGCGCCGCTTCGATCTTACGCTCGTACGGAACCTTGCCCTTGTCGACGCCGTTCACGGTGATGCCGACCATCGACTCGGGAATGTAAAGATGCATCTTCACGTCGACAAACTCGTCGAGGGGCAAACCGGTCTGGACGTACATGATCTTGTAGATGAGATTGGTGGACCCCGGCGCGTCGTCGATCTGGTTGGTGAGGAAGAACACCTGATCGGTCGCGCGTCGGTAGATCATCCCGAATACGGCTGCCCAGTGTGCGTTGGGTACGTCGTAGTCGAAGTTGATCCAGGTCTGTGAGCCGACCCAGCCCCACTCGGTGTAAATCTGGCCCACGGTGGGAGCAGCAAAGTCCTTGTTGCTCAACGCGCGAGAGCTCCAGAGCAGCTCGGTATGATTCGGATAGTCCATCCGCGGACGTAGATCGAGCGGATCACCACCCGTGTCGGCCCCGTCCGAGCGCATGATGCCCCCCTGGAGGCTGAACTTCGCGTCCTGAGGGAAATGGTCGTTCTCGCGGTCGCGAATCACCCAGTCGAGCACGCCGTCGCCGTTGGTGTCCTGCAGAGTGGGATCGGAGGCAAACGTCGTCGCCAAGATGGTCTGCACCTGTTTCGGGGCCGTGGCACTGCTGCCGCACGCCACCAAGGACAAGAGCCCCAATCCGAGAAAGGCACCGGATGTTCCAGCCCCTCGGCGGAGTCCAGAGCCAAACCAAACTTTCTTGTTCATCATCAACCCCTTTTCCATTTTCGACCTGACACCGCCCCATCGTCGGGTTGCACTGAAAAATGTAGCCCGTCGGCTGTCCCTGGCCAGCCAGGTCCGATAGATTCCTGCGCAGGATTTCCGGAGTTCAGGATTTCATGACCAGGGGCTTCCGGCTGAACCGCATGACCGTGCTGAAGACATGACTCGCTTTTCCAACCCACGCCGAAGCGCGCTGCAGGTCATGTGCTTTCTGGCGTGCCTGGGTTTTGTGCCCTCTTGTCCCCCCTTGCGGCCAGCGATGGCGCAAAATGCAAAACCAGTGGTGTACGTCTTCCTGCAGCTCGACGCCAAGTCCAGCGTCGTTGAAAGGATGTTGCAGCAGCAGCTGCCTGAGCTCAGCGTGACCGTGTTCGGTCGGCTGCGCGACTTTGAAGAACGATTGACAACGGGCCATCCCGATGCCGTACTGAGCATAGGCCCAATTTTGCAGCAGCACGCAGAGACGCCGTCTTTGCAGGGGTATCGCGACGGAAAGAGTGTCGAGCCTTATCTGCTGGCTTCAGTGCAGCCGCTGGAGAACCCGTTGACGGGAAAGACCATCGGCGTGGTCGAGCTGCTCGGACGCGAAGGGACTCAGGCCTTCGTCAACGGTCTGCTGAAGGCCACGAACCTGAAGATCAAGCGCGTCGCCAAGGTCGAGGACCTTTTGTCCCTCCTGGAATTTTCGGCGGCCGACGGGATCGTTCTTCCCGCCTCGCTGTTGCCCACGCTGGTGGAACGGACCCGATTGGTCATCAAAGCCAGGGAGCTGCCCGGCGCCCTGGTCGGCCTACCCGCGGTCGCGGTGTTGAATCCAGGGGTCCGCGAGCTTGTCGTCCGATCTTTCCAGGCTCTGGACGCGCCCACGAAACGCCTCTTGGGCATCGATTCATGGAGGGTGCCATGACTTCCGGTCGCGCCTCCGTTCGCGCATTGCCCGCGCTGTTGGCGGCCGTGATGTTTCTGCAGGCAGGTTGTGCGACGACCGGTGCTGGATCCAGCGCGCCGAAGCCGACCGTGGGGCAGATCGTCGATCCGCCGGCCCGAAGCAACGCGCCCACGATCCTCATCGCGATGCCGAGCTCCCCGACCTTCCTCGAGGTCCGCAAGAGCCTGGTTTCGGAGGTGCAGAAGAGTTTCAATATTCACACGTTCGTCGTTGGTCCGGAGACCACGCCAGAGGAGCTGGCCGCGGCCATCACCACGGTGGCCCCGAAATGTCTGGTCCTGATGAACAACGCGACGATGAACCTTTACCGGCAGTACCAGGCGGCCCGCCCGACCGCCGCCATGCCTCCGGCGGTTCTCTTGATGGCTTCTTTCGTGGAAGAGACCCAGGCCCGTCTTCGACGGGCGACCGGTATCGCTTACGAAGTTCCCGGCGTCACCGCCTTCGTGAACCTTCGAGCGGTGATCCGCACCCCGGTCAATCGGGTCGGGGTGATCTACCGGCCAGCATTCCGGAAATTCGTGGCGCGCGAGACAGCGCTGGCCGCCAAGGAACATGTCGAACTGATCTCCGTCTCGGTGCCCAACGATGTGACCGCGGCCGAGCTGCGCGACGCGCTTCACGATCTGGCCCAGAACAGCAAGGTCGACGCCGTCTGGATGCTGAATGACAACGCCCTGGTGCGCGGCCCCGAATTCGTGGACGATGCGTGGCGCGCGGAGCTGCGCGAGGCCAAATTGCCGCTGATCGTGGGCGTTCCCAATCTGGTCGAGCCGAGTTTTCCGTTGGCCACGCTGGCCGTCGTTCCTGACCATGAGGCCCTGGGCCTGCAGGCCGCGAACATGTTGTTCGACCTATCGGAGAGTAACTGGCAGGTTGAACATTTTCAGGTGGAACTCCCCCTCTCGGTGAGGACCATCGTCGACGTCAAGCTGGTGCGGGCCAACTTTGGTCTGCGTCCCGACGCGCTCAAGCACATCGACCACGCGCTGGAGTAGAACGTCCCGCGGCCATCGTTGCGGTTAGTCGTGCACGATGTCGGGCGTGAGCAGGTCCCGTTCCTCCTCGGCCATGTCGTCGAGAAGCCAGCTGGTCAGAAACGCCAGCTTGGCCGCCAGCGTCGGTACGAAGGGCCCGGTCCTGGCCTCATCGTGAATCTTGGCCAGCGTCGCGCGCTGGCGTACGTGCTCATCCCGAAGGCGGGCCGCGCGGGCGGGCCCAAGCGGTCGATCCCCTTCGAGGAACCCCACCAGCACTTCTTCCTCGAACCGCAGATGAACCTCCAAGGTGGCGTGGATGTCGCCGATCGCGCTGGCGACGGCGTCGGGCGGCTGCGGCACCTGGTCGAGGGCCCGTTCGGCGACATCCCGCGCTTGCGAGAGCAGGGCCCGGATCCGTTCGTGTTGGATCAGCACCCGGTGCCGGGCCGTGGCAGCGTCCATTCGATGAATCGGCACGTTCCAGATCGCTTCCGTCATCGGAACCTCCTTCTGGCGTTCGCTCGACGAGCGCGAGGGTCGTGTAGCCACCTTCGTCTCAGGCAATATCCAGGCCTCTCCACGCCGGTTCCGACGTCCAGAAGATCGCGGTCGATCGCTCTCCTTGCCGCGCAGTTCGTTCGGAAGCTCCCGTTGACGGCGCAGGTCCTGCGCGAAACGTGAGCGGGCGGGACGCACGTTCGTAACCACGACCGTGCGCCGACGTGGGAGACGCGTTCACACGGGCTTGGCCGGCGTCGCGACTCCGCTCCATAAGGCCGCGTCCCTTGCGAACAGGTCGACCACGAAGTCCATGACCGCCCGCACGCGCGCGACGCGCGCCAGGTCGGGGTGGGCGACCAGGAAGATGTCGCGGCTGCCGACCACGCGCGGCGTGAGCCTGAGGAGCAACGGCTCGACTTCGCCGAGAAAGCACGGGACGGCGCTGATGCCCATCCCGCAGATCGCGGCGTTGATTGCGGCGACGATGCTGTTGCCGCGCATGACGACGTTCGTCCCTTCGGCGTGTGCATCCAGCCACAGGCCTCCGGGCGTGTTGCGGAGGCTGTCGTCGAAGCCGATGACGTCGTGCCCGCGCAGGTCCTCCGGGGTCCCGGGCGAACCTTTGCGCGCGACGTAGTCCATTCCCGCGTAAAGCGACCAACCGGCGCACCCGACCTTGCGCGCCAGGAGGTCGGGCTCCGTCACCTCCCGCGCGCGAACCGCCAGATCCGCCTCGCCTCGCATGAGGTCGGAGGTGTGATTGCCACTCGAGATCTGCACGATCAGGCCCGGGTGCCGCTCGCGCAGCGCCGCGAAGTGCTTCACGAAGTAACCGCTGGAGGCTTCCGAGATGGAGAACCGCACGGTTCCTTCGATTCGGTCATCGCCACCCGACACGCGCCGTTCGATCGCCTCGACCCGCGTCTCGATCTCCTGGGCCAGCGGCAAGATCCCGCGGCCCGCCTCGGTCGCGACCAGGCCGTCAGGGCCGCGGAGAAACAGCCGCGCGCCCAGCTCGGCCTCCAGCGCCGACAACCGACGTCCTACCGTCGTGTGCTCGACGCCGAGCTCACGCGAGGCGCCCGCCAGGCTGCCCGACCGCGCGATCGCGAGGAAGTAGCGGAAATCGTTCCAGTCGGGCACCCGTGCAGAATCGCACGGAGGGTGTGCCGCTTCAATCATTCCGCTTTGTGGGGGCGGTCGGCATAGTGGCTTTCGCAGCAAGGGTTCCCCGAAAAACGAACGCATCCCAAGGAGACAATCATGAGCGCACTCGACATCGTCACGAAGCTGGACAAGGAAATCTGCGGCGGCGAGCTGGCGAAGGCAGCCGCCTACCTGGCCGAGGACTTTCGTTTCGTGGGCGTTACCCCCCAGCCGCTGAACAAGGCCGAAGCACTGGGGGTCTGGGCGACGATCCGCGCGGGCGTGCCCGACTTCAGTCACAATATGCGCAACCTGCGCGAGGCCTCCGGGATGGTCTACGCCACCGTGGAGGCCGGGGGTACCCACACCGGTACGTTCTCCATGCCGCATGGTCCAACTTTGCCCGCCACCGGTCGCAAGTGGCAGAACCCGCTCGAACGGATCGCCATCACCGTACGCGACGGGAAGGTCACGGAGTGGGCCGTCGAGAGCGTTCCGGGGGGAGGCGTCTCGGGTCTGCTCGGGCAGTTGGCCTAGGACAAGCAGCGTCGCAGGTGCGCGATCCGCTTGCGGGCGGCGGTCACCCGTCCGCGGAACCGCGCAATTCTTGCCATCGAGCGGGCGGCAAACGCAGGTTTTTACGCGACCGCGCCACCTGGGGCGCGCCGAGGGCCGGCATGGCAATTGCGGAGCTCGGCGCCATGCGAACCCACCGTACTCTCGTCTTGCTCGGCGCAACCTCGGCGGCGCTGCTGACCGCGTCGGCCCACGCCCGCAAGCCGCTGGGCGTGCCGGGGCCCATGAACCTGACCGTGGAGATAGAACCGTTGCGCGGCGCCGCCGCGACGAAGAAGACGCTGACCTTCGATCAGCCGACGCGTAAGCAGGTGACCTGGTTCGACGTGCAGGATGGTTACGAGCACAACCTGCGGGGTTTGCCGCTCTCCGAGGTGCTCTCGCTCGCCAAGGCGCCGAAGGGCGTCGACGCCGTCGTGTTCTCGTACAGCGACGGGATGGAGATCCCGTTGCGGCTCGACCAGAAGGACGAGGTCGACGCGATCTTCGTTGCGCTGGAGCATGGCGACGCGCGGAACGATTTCAGCACGACCTACACGATGCACGACCAGAGCGAGCTCCCGTGTCCGAAGATTGTGTATGGGCGCAAGGTGACGGAGTTCAGTATCTGGATCTACCCCGGCGCGCTGACGTCCCTGCGACTGGTCAACTGGAAGACCTATGAGGCGCACCTGGCGCAGCCGACCCGCCGCCTGCCCGATCGATCGGGCTGGCCCATCTACATGCGCCATTGCCAGAGCTGCCACGGGATCGGGAGCCTGGGCGCCAAGCGCGGCCCCGATTTTCTGAGCGACATGGAGGCGTACCGACGCATCCCGGCCTTCGCGGTCACCGACGTCAGCCAGCACCCCAGCCTGCACGAAAAGGTCAAGGGTTTCGCCGAGGGCAAGATGCCGGTCATGACAAAGGTCTCGAACCAGGACATCGGCACGCTCTGGCGCTGGCTGCACGCGATTCACAACAGCGCGACCAAGTAGCGCTCGAACGCCTGCGGGCGATGATCAGAAGGCGATGGTGATTGCGGGAGTCGTGAATTCGTAGCCGCTGCAGCAGGTCCCGGCGGTGTAGCGCACCACCAGATCGCGTTCGATGGTGGCACCCGCCGCCGAAGTGGCGGTGAGGTGACACAGGAGTTCGGACGCATCCTGCGAGCCGGTGAACCCCATGGGGACGAAGGTGATGTTGACGGTGCGGCATCCCTCCTTGGCCGGGCAGGTGCGATCGCTGCGGCACGGCCCGGTCACCGACAGCGACGCCGCGGCTTGGCTCCCGATGATCTCGACGCGCGCGGTCTGCGCCAGGTCACAGGGGTGCTGGCAGATCGGTTGGACCGGCGTTCCGTCGCATCCCAAGCAGGCAGCGAGCAGGATGGGCCAACGGAACGCCATGTGATGAGCTTTTCATCGCCGCCCCGCTCTGGCAAGCCCGAGCATCACGAGCTCAGGCGGCCATCCGGAGCCGGGTGGTTGTTAGAAGCCGCCCCCGCGCCCCGCGTCGCCGCGGCTGCCCGCGCTGGCGCCACCCTTCGACCGCTCTGCGATCAGGGCCTCGGTGGACAGCATCAGCGCCGCGACCGACGCCGCGTTCTGCAACGCCGCCCGCACCACCTTGGTCGGGTCGATGACGCCGGCCTTCACCAGATCCTCGTACTCTTCGGTCGCCGCGTTGAAGCCGAACGCGCCCTTGCCATTCTTGACCTTCTCCACGACGATCGATCCGTCGACGCCGGCGTTCGCCGCGATCTGACGCAACGGCTCCTCGACCGCGCGACGGATGATCTTGACGCCGTACTGACGATCATCGGTGAACTTCAAGCTGTCCAGCGAAGAGAGCGCGCGGATCAGCGCGACGCCGCCGCCCGGCACGATCCCCTCTTCGACCGCCGCGCGCGTGGCGTGCAGCGCATCTTCGACACGCGCCTTCTTCTCCTTCATCTCGGATTCGGTCGCGGCGCCGACCTTGATCACCGCCACGCCGCCGACCAGCTTGGCCAGCCGCTCCTGCAGCTTCTCGCGGTCATACTCGGACGTCGTATCGTCCGCCTGGACGCGCAGTTGCTTCACCCGCGCCTCGATATCGCCCTTCTTGCCGGCCCCCTCGACGATGGTGGTGTTGTCCTTGGTGACGGTGATCCGCTTGGCGCGCCCCAGCTCCTTCAGCGTGATGGCCTCCAGCTTCAGCCCCAGGTCTTCGGTGATCGCCTGTCCCCCCGTCAGCACCGCCAGGTCCTTCAGCATCTCGCTGCGCCGGTCGCCGAAGCCCGGCGCCTTCACCGCGCAGATCTGCAAGGTGCCGCGCAGCTTGTTGACGACCAGAGTGGCCAGAGCCTCGCCATCGATGTCCTCGGCCAGGATCATCAGAGGCCGCCCGCTCTTGGCGACCTGCTCCAGCAGCGGTAGCAGATCCTTCATGTTCGACAGCCGCTTCTCGTGAATGAGAATGAACGCATCCTCCAGCACAACTTCCATGCGCTCGGCGTCGGTCACGAAGTAGGGCGACAGGTAACCGCGGTCGAACTGCATTCCCTCGACCACGTCCAGCGTCGTCTCCATCGACTTGGCTTCCTCGACGGTGATGACGCCTTCCTTGCCGACCTTCTCCATGGCCTCGGCCAGGAGGTCGCCGATGATGGCATCGCCGTTGGCGCTGATGGTCCCCACTTGCGCGATCTCGGTCTTGCCCTTGGTCGGCTTGGCTTGCGCCTTCAGGCTGTCGACGATCTTGCCGACCGCTGCCTCGATACCGCGCTTGATGTCCATCGGGTTGTGCCCCGCGCTGACCAGCTTGGAGCCTTCGGTGTAGATGGCCTGCGCCAGCACGGTGGCGGTGGTGGTGCCGTCACCCGCGATGTCCGAGGTCTTGGACGCGACCTCCTTCACCATCTGCGCGCCCATGTTGGCCAGCTTGTCTTCCAGCTCGATCTCCTTGGCGACCGTGACCCCGTCCTTGGTCACCGTGGGCGATCCCCAGGACTTCTCGATGATGACATTCCGGCCCCGCGGCCCCAGCGTTACCTTGACCGTGTTGGCAAGAATGTTGAGCCCGCTCGCGATGCTGTGACGGGCGTTCTCGGAGAAGACGATTTCTTTGGCTGACATGATGAGTTTCCAGTCTGGTTGGGGTGCGGGGACGTCTGAAGGCAGCTTGTTCGCGGTGATCGACCTGTTTGGTCGACGGAAATCCAATGGGACGGGCGCGAGAGCGCCGAACGCCGCCATCGGCAACCTCACCGCCGCATCCGCCCGCCTGCACCACGGTCGCTGGTCGTGGCGCGCTACAAATATACGCGGTTCAGGGGACGTCAACACGATGAATCGCGAAAGCCTGCTCGCCCCCGCGCCGGCCGACGCCCCCGTGGTCGTCGATCGACGGCGGCTCCGTCTCGGGGTGCGGGACGAGCCCCAACCCGAAAATGTCGTTGCGGGGGAACGCGTTGCGGACGACGCGGACCCTCTCCGGTTTGGTGATTTAGCCGCGCGGGCCGAGGAAAGTGTGCTTCACTGTGCGCTGGGCGGGTGTCCGCGGACGATAGAGTCGAGGGCGAAGAGACCGAAAGGGCAGAGCAGGACGTTTGAAAATGCGGTTCAACGCTTCGGCCAGCAACGGCGTGGCAAGAGTCTGGGCCACCGTCGCTCGACGCGAGGCCCGGCCGTATCGACGTTCCCGAGGTCGTCGTGGTTGACGACGGCCAACACGCGGCCTGCGTGGATGCCTGGCTAGCGCAGGCTGCCCGGGGCCTCTCGTCGCCGGCGCTGCGGCGACTGCTCGAGACGGCGCTGAGCGCGCTCTGGGCACGGACCGAGAAGACCCTGGGCGAAGTCACGCTGACCGCCATCGCCGGACGGGTGCTGTACACGGGCACCGAGAAGTTTCCATTTCTCTCGGCTTTCAAGATTGGTTCGGCGCGCGGGATCGCATGGGGCGGTGCCGAAAGTCTTACGCCGCCGCTCGAAGCCCCGATGAGGGAGGCCGTTCGGTTCTTGCTGGTCGAGTTCCTCACCGTACTCGGGAAGCTGACCGCCGAGATCCTCACACCCGAGCTGCACGCCGAGCTGATGGGTGTCACCTTGCCCCAGGCCATGCACCTGGTGAAAGAGCGAGAGGCTGCCCCGCCTCAGGCCAGAACCACCGGGGCGCGGGGAGATACCCATTAAAAAGGCCGTGGAAATGCGGCGCATCCCGACGGGAATCCCGAACCTGGATCTCATCTTGAGGGGAGGTCTTCCGGCCGGCTCGGTCACGATGTTGAGCGGACCGCCCGGTTCGGGAAAGACCATCCTGACCCAGCAGATCAGCTTCCACAACGCTTCTCTGAAGCGCCGCACGCTGTTCTTCAGCACGCTGTCCGAGCCGACCGCAAAGAGCCTGCTGTACCTGCAGCAGTTCTCGTTCTTCGAGGCCAAACGGCTCGGCGAAGGGGTCTCCTTCGTGGATCTGGGCGTGATGCTGCGGGGCAAGGGCCTGGCCGCCGCCATCGCTCTCATCATGGACAGCCTCAAGAAGCTGAAGCCGGACATCGTCGTCATCGACAGCTTCAAGGTCTTCGATGATCTGGCCAATTCACCGGAGGACCTGCGAAAGTTCGGCTACGAGCTGGCCGTCAACCTGATGGCTTGGGAAGCCACCGCTTTGCTGCTCGGTGAATATGGCGCTGCCGACTACGAGGGCAATCCCTTCTTTTCGATCGCCGACGGCAGCGTGGTGTTGTCGCAGCGGGAAGCCGAGGGCGAACAGCAGCGGTTTCTGAAGGTCGTCAAGATGCGTGGCACCGACCACAGCCACGACGAGCATCCGTTCCTGATCACCGCCGACGGCATTCAGGTGTTCGCGCCCCACCTTGCGCTTCGGCGCGAGGCCAGCCCGGCCGGGGAGCAGGAGCGGTGCCGGACCCACATCGCCAAGCTCGACGAGCTGCTGGGACCTGGAATCCCTTGGGGCTCCAGCCTGCTCCTCGGGGGCGTGGCCGGCACCGGCAAGACGGTGCTGTCGCTGGAATTCATCTACCGGGGGGCCCTGGCGGGGGAGAAGGGCATTCTGTTCTCGTTCGAGGAGACCGAGGACCGCCTGCGCGCGGCTGCCCGCGGCCTGGGCTGGGACATCGGCCGGCAGATCGAGCTGGGGATGATCGAGATCGTGTTCATTCCGCAGCCCGACATCATGGTGGAGTCGCACGTCCTCATGATCCGGGAGCGGGTCGAGGCGATGAAGGCCAAGCGGGTGGTCATCGATTCGGTCTCGGTGTTGCTCCACAAGGTGACCAGCCCCCAGCTCAGCCGTGAGCGGATCTTTCACCTGTGCAGCATCGTTCAGAACGTGGGGGCGGTGGGGTTCTTCGCGACCGACATTCCCTACGGATCGGTGCAGGTGAGTCGCTTCGGCGTCGAAGAGACGGTGGTGGACGGGGTCATCATCCTCAGCGCGACCGAGGAAGGACTCGAGCGGGAACGCTACGTCGAGATCTACAAGTTGCGAAACACGGCTCACCTGAAGGGCCGACACAACATGGTGATCGGGCAGGGCGGCGTGTCGATCTTCCCCCGCTACGGAGCGAAGGACCGCGTGGCGCTCGTGCCGCCGCCGCTGGAGGTAGCCACCCGCCTGGCGTCAGGAATTCCTGGTCTCGATCCGCTTCTGGGTGGGGGAGTTCTGCGCCGGAGTGTCACGCTGGTCTCGGGCAGTGCGGGCGTGGGCAAGACCATCATGGGGTTGCAGTTCCTCCTCGAGGGCGTGAAGAAGGGAGAGCCCGGCCTTTACGTCACGCTCGAGGAGGGGCCCGAGCAACTGCTGGCGGGCGCGGATGCGCTGGGGCTTCCGCTGCGCGCGGCGGTGACCGCCGGCTTGGTGCAGATCCTCTACGTGTCGCGCGAGCACATCCGCGCCGGTCAATTCTTGACGGTCCTGGCCGATCAACTGACAGCCCTGAAGGCCGATAGGGTGGTGCTGGACGCGGCGACGAAGATGCGCACCGAGCACATGGACCTCGAGGAGTTCCGGCACGTGCTCTACAAGCTGACGGTCCGGTTCAAGACCCTCGACATCACCAGCCTGCTCACCATCGAGACGCCGTCCCTGTCATCGATCGAGACCGCCACCGAGCTGGGCCTGTCGCCGGTCGCCGACAACCTGTTGATGCTTCGCTACGATCGCGCCGACGGCCGGCTGGCGCCGACGCTGACGATCGTGAAGACCCGCGGCAGCGACCACGACCGCCGGACCCACGCGCTGGTGGTCGCCGCCGGCGGCGTGCGCGTCGGACTGCCTCTCGGGGGCACCCCGGCCCCCCGGCCGCGGCCGCTGCGTCCCAAGACGAAAGGGCACCCGTCGCACGGCAAGAACGGCCTGCGTCGATGAGCCCGCTCAGCACCATGGCCGGTGTGGAGCAAGCCAATCGACGGCTTGAGTGCCTGTACGAGATGAGCACGCTGTTCGCCAGCTTCACCAGCGTGCAGGAGACGTTCGATCCGGTCCTGGGAATCGCGTCCAGAACGCTGCCCCTGCGCAGCGCGGTCCTCATCGAGACCCGCAATGAGGCGCTGCACATGTTCGTCTGGGGAGCCGAGGGCCAGAGCGACGAGCACATGCACGCCGTCAAGGTCAACGTGGAGTCCGCACACCGGTATCTGGTCCCGCCCTTGCCAACCGTGGTCGGCGAGGTGATCACCCAGACGGCCATGTCTCCGCTGACTACACCCATGCGCGGCGAAGGGGATTCGCCGCACCGGCTGATCGTCTTGCCCCTGGCGGTCGCCAACCGGCCGCCTTTCGGTGCGCTTCAGGTCGAAGGTGCCGCGGTCCTGGACAAGGCGGATCTGATGTTCGTCAACGCGGTGGCCAATCAACTGGCGGTCGCGCTGGATCGCGATCGTGCCTGGCGCGACAGCATCGCGCGCCGCGAACACGCCGAGGAAGGGCAGACCGAAGCGGAGACCAGGGGCGCCACCTCGGACCGACACCGGATCCACGCCGAGGCCTCCAGCGACCGATACGAGGCGCTGGCCATCGAGAACGCCCGGCTGTACGAGGAATCCAAGCGAGCGGTGGGGGTGCGGGAGCAGATTCTGGCGATCGTCTCCCACGATCTGCGGAATCCCTTGGCGACCATCCTCATGACCGCCGGGCTGTTGGCCAAGCGGGGAACCCTGCCCGAGGCGGTCCTCCGGATGCGGCGTGCCGGCGAACGGATGCAGCGTCTCATCGAGGATCTCCTCGACTTCGCCAGCATCGAGGCGGGAACCCTGACGATCCGGCCCCAGCCCGAGGACGCTGGCTCGATCGTCGAGGAGATGGAATCCAGCCTGGAGGGGGCGTCGAACGAGAAGGGCGTGAGTGTAAGGTCCGAGGTCGCGGCCCTGCTTCCGAAGGTCTCTTGTGATCGGGACCGGATTCTTCAGGTCCTGTCCAACCTGGTCGGCAACGCCGCCAAGGCGATGCCCTCCGGCGGGCACATCGTCTTGGGCGTAAAGCAGCGAGGCTCCGAGTTGCTGTTCGTGGTGTCGGACGACGGCCCGGGGATCAGCGAAGAGGATGTGAAGCACCTGTTCGAACGCTACTGGCGCGGTGGGCAGGCCCGTTACCGCGGCTCGGGTCTGGGGTTGGCGATCTCGCGGGGAATCGTCGAAGCGCACGGCGGTCACCTGTGGGTGGAGACCAAGCTCGGGCAGGGCGCCGCGTTCTACTTCACGATTCCGTCCGCCGACGCCGCCGCGCCGCTGTGAGCGCGCGCTCGCGGCGGCATACCCGCCGCCCGTCCGCACCGGTCGAAGTGCGCGGTCTGCAGAAGCCACGTATGGTGCCCGGATGGAATGGCTCAACTATCACCACCTCCTCTACTTCTGGGTGGTGGCGAAGGAGGGCAGCATCGTGCGGGCCAGCCAGGAGCTTCACCTCGCGCACCCCACCATCAGCGGCCAGATCCATCGGCTGGAGGATGCCCTCGGCGAGAAGCTGTTCTCGCGGCGCGGGCGAAACCTGGTGTTGACGGAGGCCGGCCGGGTGGCGTTTCGCTACGCCGACGAGATCTTCTCGTTGGGGCGCGAATTCGTGGACACCTTGAAGGGGCGCGCCAGCGGGCGTCCGCTCCGGCTGGTGGTCGGCATCGCGGATGTGCTGCCCCCTTCGCTGGTCCGGCGATTCCTCGAGCCCGCGTTCAAGCTGGGACATCCGGTGCGGGTGATCTGCCGTGCCGACAAATCGACGGAGGACTTCCTTGCCGATCTGGCGCTCCACCGGGTGGACGTGGTGATCTCCGACGGACCGGCGGGCCCGGGAATTCCGGTGCGCGCCTTCAGCCATCTCCTCGGCGACTGCGGCACGACGTTCTTCGCTGCGCCCAAGCTGGCTGCCACCTTGCGCCGCAAATTTCCGCGGTCGCTCGACGGGGCTCCCTTCCTGTTGCCTGGGGCACCGTCGGCGGTGCGTCGGGCGCTCGAGGAGTGGTTCGACACCGAGGAGGTTCGCCCGACGATCGTGGCCGAGGTGGATGACAGCGCGCTGGCCAAGGACTTTGGCAAGGCCGGCATGGGGGCCTTCGCCGCTCCGACGGTGATCGAGGCCGAGGTCCGCCAGCAATACGGTGTTCAGGTGATCGGGCGGGCCGAGGCGGTGCGCCAACATTTCTACGCCATCTCGGTCGAGCGAAAGATCAAGCACCCGGCCGTGGCGGCCATTCGCGAGGCGGCCCGACAGGAGATCTTCTCGAAGCGGCGCGGGCCGGCGCCGTCTCTCTGAAGGCGACATGCCGGTTATTTCGACATCAAGTGCTCAAACTACCGAATAGCCGATCGGTGGGCCTGGCCCTATGACTACGTCACGGAAAGAAGGGTTCCCATGAGTGAGCAGGCACCAGGCGAGACACCGTTCGAGAGCGAGGCCGAGGTTGCGATCAACGCTCAGGCGTTGCCGGAGGAAGCTTCGCCGATTTCGTCTGTTCCAGGGACCGTGGGGCCCTGCGCGGCGTGCCGCCTTGCTATCTCGCAGGCCCTCGGGGACAACCCTGCGTTCCCGATCTGGTTTCACCTCGGGCGGCCAGGACTTTGTCTTCGCCACAGCCAAGGCAACGCCAAAGGGTGAAGGCTTCCGGGTGAGGCTACAAGGGCGCGAAGATTACTTTCAGCCGCGCCCCGGCAGCTGGTTCGGGCTGCCCGCCTGGACCGAGTCAGCTGCGGTGTTGGGTGGCCTGTGTTGGATCGTGACGTGGGAATGGATGCATCCGCCCGCGGACATGCGTCGACGGGCCAGGCCGACCAGCGCGGAAGCGCGCCGCAATCATGACGGAACCGTGGCATGCCATCGCTGATCGGGTGGTCACACTTAATCTTGTGATGCCTTTCTCCGGAACCCATGACCTGGCGCGGACCGGGACCTCGCGGGGGGTGCGGCGACTGGGCATGGCCTTGGCTGGGTTCGGCGTTCTCACGCTGGGCATGGCCCTGCTGGTCGTTCCGATCCCCGGCACCACCGTGGTCGTGTTTCCGCTCGGCCTGGCGATCCTCGCGCGGGAGTTCCTGTGGGCGCGCCGGCTGCTGGGCTGGTTGACAGCTCTCGTCCATCGGACCTGGGCCGGCATGCGGCGGCTGTTCGGCGTGCGGAAGGCCAGCCCGACACCCGTTCCCTGCGGCTGACACCTTTACCGCCGGTTGGTTATGCTGGTTGCTGGGATGCGCTGGCTGGTGATCGGACTCTTGCTCGCGACGTCGAGTTGCAGTCAGGGTGACGGCCCGCCGTCCGCCAGCGGAGTCTCCTGGCCCGAGGCCGACCGCCTCTTCCACCAGGATCCCCGGTGGCTGGGCGCGGACGGGGCCTATTCGATCGACCTGGGAGCCGGGCGGTCGCTGTGGTTGTTTGGCGATACCTTCGTGGCGACCAGCGCGGCGGCCCGCCGCACCGAAGCGTCGATGCCGCGGAACACGATCGCCATCCAGGACGGGCGTGATCCGACGACGGCCACGATGCGCTTCTTCTGGGGCAGCAGCACAGCGGGCAAGCCGACCTCGTTCTTCCCCGACGGGCCGGACACCTGGGTCTGGCCCGCGGATGGAATCAGGCTGCCGGGCGGGCCCCTCATCGTCTTCCTCTCGGTCGAACGGGCGACGCCGGGCCAGGGGCTGGGCTTCGCGAGCGCCGGTTGGCGGATCGGGATCGTCGACAATCCCGACGACGATCCGGCGACGTGGGCGCCACGGTATCTCGATCCATCGCCCGCGTCCTTCGACGCGATCGTGGGCAGCGCGGTCGTCCTCGACGGTGACTTCCTGGTCGCGCTCGCGCCCCGAAGCGATACCCACGCCGGGCAGTTGGCCCGCTTCGTCCCGGCCGATTTGCTGGGCGGCGTGGTGGCGCCCGAGTGGTGGGCGGGCGACGCGCGCGGCTGGGTGGCTGAGCCAGCGCTCGACGGGCCGCCGACGGTCGTGATCGACGACGCCGGCAGCGAGGCCTCGCTTCACCATGAAGCGGCGCAGTCGGCCTGGATTCATATGGCCAGCCGCGGATTCGGCAAGACCACGATTGCTGTCCGCCGCGCTCCCGCGCTCACCGGCGCTTGGTCCCCTCCGGTGGACGCCTTCACGCCTCCCGAATCGCGCGGCGCGAAGCCCTTCGTCTACGCGGCGAAGGCCCACCCCGAGCTGACCACCGGAAGCCCCGCCGAGCTGGTCGCGACCTACGCCACCAACAGCTTCACCTTCGCCGATCTCCTGACCAGCGCGGGGATGGAGTTGCTCTACTGGCCCCGGTTCGTGCGCCTGACGCTGCGTTGACGCTCGATCCATTTTTGCGGCGGTTCCTGCGCTTTTGAGGCACCATCCAAGGATGCTCAGCCCGCTGGAGGATCTGGTGTCGGTCTTGGCGCTCGAGCGCATCGAGGAGAATCTTTTCCGCGGACAAGCGCGCGATCCCGGCTGGGGCACGCTGTTCGGCGGACACGTCCTCGGGCAGGCGCTGTCCGCGGCGGTTCAGACCGTCCCCGCCGATCGGCGCGTGCATTCGCTGCACTGCTACTTCCTGCGTCCGGGTGACGTCGTTCGACCGATCGTGTACGAGGTCGATCGGATCCGCGACGGTCGTGCGTTCACCACCCGGCGCGTCGTGGCCATCCAGGCGGGCCTCCCCATTTTCAACATGTCGGCCTCGTTCCAGGTCGACGAGTCGGGCTTCGAGCACCAGGACACGATGCCGGAGGCGCCGCCGCCCGAGTCGCTCCCCACCGACCAGGACCGCCTCCGCCAGGCGCTGGCGCAGCTCCCCAATCCTCTTCGCGACAAGCTGCTGGCGGATCGGCCGTTCGAGGTGCGGACCGCCGATCCGATCGAAGACGATCCCTTCCGGCCGGCGCCGCGCAAACCGGAGCGCTTCATCTGGATGCGGGCGTCGGGCGCGCTCCCGGACGATCCGGCGCTGCACGCCTACCTGCTGGCCTACGTGTCCGACTATTCCTTCATGACCACGTCGCTGGCTCCGCACGGGACGTCCTGGATGAGCCCCACCATCCAGATCGCGTCGATCGATCACGTCATGTGGTTCCACCGTCCCTTCCGCTGCGACGACTGGCTCCTCCACGTGATTGACAGCCCCAGCGCCAGTGGCGCCCGCGGAATGGTTCGCGGGTCGGTCTTCACGCGCGACGGTCGCCTCGCGGCGTCGACGGCGCAAGAGGGGCTGATCCGGCCCCGACGTTGACCAGCCCCCCGCGCGGCGACGCTACTGCATGACCCGGTCGGCCAGATCCAGCAGCTTGACGGAGAAGCCCCATTCGTTGTCGTACCAGGCGATCACCTTCACGAACGTCGGATCCAGCTGCAGGCCGGCGTTGGCGTCGAAGATGGAGGTGTGGGGATCGCCGCGCAGGTCTGTCGAGACCAGTTCCTCTTCCGTGTAGCGCAGGATGCCCTGCAGCGGGCCTTCGGCGGCTCGCTTCATCGCCGCGCAGATCTCGGGGTAGGTCGCCTCGCGGGTCAGCTCGCACGTCAGGTCGACCACCGACACGTCGGGAACCGGGACGCGAAAGGCCATGCCGGTCAGCCGGCCTTTCAGCTCGGGCAACACCTTGGTGACCGCTTCGGCGGCCCCGGTGGACGCCGGGATGATGTTGTCCAGGATGCCGCGCCCGAACCGCCAGTCCTTGCCGGAGGGGCCATCGACGACTTTTTGCGTTGCCGTGGTGGCGTGAACGGTGGTCATCAGACCCCGCTTGATGCCGAACGATTCATTCAGCACCTTGGCCACCGGCGCCAGGCAATTGGTGGTGCACGATGCCGCTGAAATGATGGCTTCGCCGGCATAGCGGTCGGTGTTGACGCCGTAGACGTACACCGCGGTGTCGTCCTTGGCGGGCGCCGAGATGATGACCCGCTTGGCCCCGGCCCGCAGGTGGGCCTCACAGGTCTTCTGGTTCAGAAAGATGCCGGTCGACTCGACGACCACGTCGACCCCGGCGTCACCCCACGCGCAGGCGGCTGGCTCTTTCGCGGCGGTGGCTCGGATCGCTCGGCCGTCCACCACCAGCGCGCCGTCCTTGATCGTCACATCGTGACGGAACCGGCCGTGCACGGAATCGTGCCGTAGCAGGTACGCCAGGTGTGGCAACTCCAGCAGATCATTGACGGCCACGACCTGCAGATCGGTGCGTTCCATGGCCGCCCGAAAGACCATGCGGCCGATGCGGCCGAACCCATTGATGCCGACTCTTGTCATCGCTCTTGTCTCCTTTGTGGAGAATCTGACGCCCAAGACCCGTGGCCGAAAGGACAAAGTGATTGCATTTCAGGCCACGAGCGCCAGACTCGAAAAATGCCGCGCTCTCACCCTGGAACCTTTCGGCGGGTCTGGTTTCTGTTCCCGCCCCGGACCGGGTTGCTCAACATCGCCGGCCCGTGGGAGGTGCTGGCCCACACCAACGACCTGCTGGGCCAACCCGCCTATCAGCTGGAACTGTTCGGGACCGGCGGCCCCCAAGTTCCGACCGGGCATGGCGTGATCATCAGCGGCGTGCGGGCCTTGCCCCGCGCCGGCACGCGTTTACCGGACGTGGTCATCGTTGCCGGCGCACCGCGCACGTCGCGCCCCGAAGAACAGCAGCCGCTGGTCAACTGGTTGCGGCGGCACCATCCGGGCATCCCGACCATCGTTTCGATCTGCACCGGGGCGTTCTTGCTCGGCGCCGCCGGGCTGCTGGAGGGCCGGCGCGCCACCACCCACTGGATGTACCTGGACCAGTTACGCGCGCAGTTCCCGGGCGCTCAGGTCGTCGACGAAGGGATCTTCACCTCCGATCGGGGGGTGTGGACATCGGCGGGGATCACCTCCGGCATCGATCTGGCGCTGGCGCTGGTCGAGGAACAGCAGGGCCATCGGGTGGCGATGGCCGTCGCCAAGCGCCTGGTGCTGTTCCGGCGCCGGTCCGGCAATCAGCAACAGTTCAGCTCGCCGGCCCAAGCGCAGGGGCAGGGATCGCCCAAGCTGCAGGAGATCAGCGCCTTCGTCCTGGCCCACATCGAGGAGGCGCTGCCGGTGGAGCGCGTCGCCGCCGGCGTGGGCATGAGCCCTCGCACACTCAGCCGGTGGTGCGGCGAGCATCTCCACGAATCGCCGGCCATGCTGGTTCGCCGGCTTCGCATCGACGAGGCCCGGCGGTTGCTGGAGGAGACGGAGCTTCCGCTGAAGGACATCACGGCGCGCACCGGTCTGGGCGATTCAAGCACGATGTGGCGCGTTTTCACCGGCCGCCTGGGCGTCACCCCCGCCGCTTACCGCCAGCGCTTCGCCAGCGAGCGCCCACAGGACGCGCCCTCCCCGGCGGGCCCCAGGAAGGCAGACCGCCTGACGCGGATCGTGCGGGGCGATGGTCGGGTTGCCCGCCGGTGCTGATCAATCGCAGGTGTTCGCGGCGCGGTGCATGAAGGTGTCCTGGGCGCTCACGATTCCGGACGTGAGCTCCAGCGCGTCGCCGGCCGGCGTCGCGGCCGAGAGCTCGAAGGCTCCCGTCGCCGTCAGCCCGCACTCCCGCAGCACGTCGGTGCAGTCTTGCTCGAGGCGTGACAGCACCAGGCTGCCGCTGACAGCGGTGTAGGCGACGAATGGCGGCTCCGGGCTGACGTTCGTGCTGCAGCCGGTGAGACCGGGTTTGTCGGGGCAGGGCCCGCTCCCGCCGGTGCTGGGATTGCCCACCTGCAACTCCAGATTCGCCCGGGCGTCGTCGAGACCATACGAGCCCGCCCCGAGGGCCACGCCATGGACGGTCAGCCGAACGCGGAGGTTGCGATCGCACACACGAGCGCCCGCCGCTTCGGTGTGACAACCAGGCGACATCGCGGACAGCACGAGATCGGTACGGAGCGCCGGGCTTGGTTCGCCGCCTATCGGGACGGTGGCACGGTCGTAGGCGATGCCTTCCCCGCTGGGCGACGACGAGAAGTGCCCGTCGAGGGACAAGGCTGCGTCCCCCGAGCGCCAGCGCAGGTCACCGGTCACGTTGCGGGAGGGCACCACGATGTTGCCCTCCGGACACCCGCAGGCGACCGAGCCTGCCGAAAGGAGCGAGAGCGCCAGCGAGAGCGTCAGCTGAGATGGACGGGCACGCATGCAGTCCCAGCCATGCAATGGCTGTGCTCAGAGGGCGCGCGCGAACGGCTCCAGCCCAGCCGGCCTGCCGCGCCTACCGTCCGTCGAGAGGTGTCCGACTTTGGACACCGTCGGGTCATTGTCGGCGCGTTACCCGAACAATCCCGGCAGCGCACCCGTGTAGAGCGGCGCGCCCGCAATGCCCGAGGTGTACTTCACGCCGTCGATGGCCTTCGTCAGGAGGCTGCCGTCGACGCCGAATTTCGGCATCAGCGTCAACCACAGGTCATTGAACGGCCGGTTGCCAGAGCCGCCCGTCTGTTGCGGCAACGATCCGCCGGTCACTTTCAGGAATGTGCCGCCTTTGAGGCCGGTGTTCTTCCCGCCGAACACGATGAGCGGCATGTTCTGCTGGTTGTGGTCGTACGCACGCGCCACCTCCGTCAGGTACACGATGATCGTGTTGTCGATCAGCTTGCCCCCGTCGACGTCGGGCTGATCCACGAACTCCTGCAGGGCCATGGCGGTCGCGTTCGAATAGAAGGCGTTGATCTGGCTCAGCCAGCCGTTCGTCGCGGCGTCACCGCTGTGGCTGGGCGGATGGTGGGGCGTCGACTGAAGATTGCCGGCGATGGTGGCGCCCTGGAACGCGCCCGGAAACACCACCCAGTTCGTACCGGCCGACCACATGAAGGTGGCCACGCGCGCGTAGTCGCAGGCAAACGCGGTCTTGATCAAGCGCAGCTGCGTCAGCCCGAGGTCGAGGTGCGGGTGGCTGGTGGGCATGTTGGGGATGAAGTAGTCGACGCCGGCCAGATCGGTCGACACGCCGTTGGAATTCTGCTTCCCGGTCACCTGGGTGAAGCTGGGCGGCATCGGGGGTTTCATACATGTGCCGCTCATCCCGCCCATGCCGCCGGACGTCGAGCCGTACGTCTGTTGCAGGCTGTTCTCGAGCTGCGTGATGGCGGTGGCGTGGACCGCCAGGCGATCCTTCTCGCTGGCCGGAATCAGCGTCTGCATGCGCGCCAGATCGCCGCGCAGGTAATCCAGCACCGACTTCTTCTGGGCCAGGATCTTGGCGGCGTCGGTTCCGGTCATCATGCTGCCACCAAAGATGCGGGTGTAGACGTTGAGCGGCTGCGTCTCCGGCGCCATCGGCTGCCGGGCCTTGGCGATGTCGGTCTGACCCACCAGCGGGGGACGGTAAGACAGCGTCCGCGGCGACACCTCGTCGCGATCGGAACGCACGTCGGCGGCAAGCCGCAGGGATTGAAACGGCGTTGCGTCCTTCTGCGCGGTGCCGCCCAGCAGCGGGGAGTTGTCGAGCAACAGCTGATCGATGGACGCTCCCCCGGCTGCGTGATCCTGCTGGCCGATCCTGCCCAGCACCGGGACGCCGGTCATGATTGCGGCCATGCCGCCCTCATGCGTGTTCTGGCCACTGTTCGCGCTGGCATCGCGGGTGGCGAACACCACGTTCAACCCGTCGATCATCGACATGTAGGGTTTGAGCCCCGCCGCCTCGAAAGGGGCGCTCTCGAAGGGCAGCGTGAAGGACGTGGTGGTTGCGCTCGCGTTCGGGCGCCAGGATGCCAGGCCCGGCGCCGTCCCGAGAGGGTGATGCACGATCAACAAGCGCAGCGGCGCTTTCACCCCCTCCGCGCGCGCCTCGATGGACCGCAGCCACGGGGCCAGCAACGCGGCCGAGCCACCACACGCCTGCAGGAACGCTCTTCTCTTGTGCTTGTAGGACGTCACTTGGTACCTCCCGCGCGCGTGCGCACGAAACTTGCCGTGGCGACGCTCTTGAACAACGAGGCGAGCGTACCGTTGGTTTGCGAGCGGATGTCGTTGAGCTCGCAGGTGTTGTAGGTCCGGAGCATGTCGCCCAGCGCGTAGCTGGCGACCTTCTGCACCGCGCACCCGCGCAGGACCCCGGACTTGCTCAGCGCCTGAGCAAACGCCTGGGCCCCGGTCGCCATGCCCGGGGCGAGGGGCGAGGGCCCCGCGAAGGTCACGGTTGGATCGATCGGGTATCCCCCTTCGTCCTTCGTTCGATAGTCGCCGATGGGGCCGAAGTTCAGCAGGACGCGCGAGTAGGAGTCCATCTGCGCGTGGCAACCCTTGCAGGGCTGGTTGGCCATACGCGCGTCGGACTTCAGCACCTCGCTGTCGCAGGCAGAAAGGGTGGTGCTGCCGTCGGGCGATTTGCAGTTGATCACGTTCACGGCGGTCGGCGTCGACAGATCGATCGCCATTCCGATCTCGTTCTGGCAGAGCAGGTCGTCATGGATGAACTTGCCCCGGTGAACGATCGAGGTGACGGCCGGATCCGAGGCGGACCACAAGAACCCGGGCTGGGTCAGCATCCCGGCCCGGCCCTGCGATGCCGGCCAGGTCGCCTTCACGAAGGCGGTGTTGCTGGTGGGGGCGCCGTTCGGGAAGGCCAGGCCCGGAAACAAGGTCGCCAACCGCTTGTTGACCCACACGCTCTGCGAACCCAGCAGGTCGTCGAGCGTTCCCGAAGGATTCGTCCAGAACACCTCGTTCACGAACTTCTGGGTCGAGGTGTAGATGTCGCTCTCCAGCAGCGACTGGTCCTGGTCGGCCATCGCCAGCGCCGAGAACAGACTGGTGTCCTTGGGCTTCGAGAACAGCTGCCGGACGTTGAACCAGTCGATCAAGATGTTGTCGAGATTCTCCTGAACTTGCGCGTTCGCCAGCAGGCGGTCGATCTGCTCGCCGATGCCATCGGGCGTTCCAAGGTTACCGGCGTCGGCGGCGGCCATGAGTGCGGCGTCGGGGCCGGAGCCCAGGAAAAGGAAGCCGAGCTGGGTGGCGACCTCGTAAGGGGTGAGCGCGGTGTTGGGATACTTTCCGGTCGCGTCCGCGACCAGCGTGGGCGAGCCCAGCTCCGTCCGGTATACGAACGACGTCGAGATGAGCGTCGCCTGAATCATGAGCTGGACGCCCGTCGCGTAGTCCTGCATCGCCCCCTGCGCGTACACCTTCATCAGGTTCGCGCTCTCGGTCGCGTCGAGCGGGCGCCGGTAAGCTTTCTTGGCGAACGCCTGGATGAACGTCTGCGCGCAGGCGGTTTGCGCGGCCGCCGTGGTGCCGCTGCACGGGGCGATGGCCCCCTGGGCGCCGCCGATCTTGGACGCGATGGCGGGCAATACCCCCTGCTGAGTGGCGTCGTAGAGCGCGTACTGGAACTCCGCGCTGACCCCTTGGGTGGTGTCGCTGAAGAAGGCGTACTGGTTCTGGCCGCCGGTGTTCGAGACCGCAGGCGACTCGGGCAGTCCCAGCAGATCCTTCACGGCCGCGCTCCACTGGGCGGCCGATAGGCGCCAGAGCCGTTGCGGGATGGGGCCCAAGGGCGTGCAAGCCGCCGGGCCGCCCCCGCCGCCGGAGCCGGTGCCCGCGATTCCCGCCGTGCCGCCCGTACCGCTGCTGCTGCCGCCCGTCCCGGCGCCGCCCGTGCCGGTGCCGCCCGTGCCGGTGCCGCTGCCGCCCGTGCCACTGCCGCCCGTGCCGTTGTTTCCCGGCTTGGCTCCGGTATCGACCTGTCCCACGCATCCCAGCGCAGCCGCCAGTGCGACGGTGGAAAGGGACCGCAGCCGGCGTGCCTTTTCAAGCGTGACCATGTGACCCTCCGGGCCGTAGGGGAATCCCCCGATACGCGTTCGGCGAGCTTGCCGAACATGTACAGGGAGACCCGGTCACCGCGGAAAGCAGGTCAGATTTGTTCGCGGCTACTTTTCGGGGCGGGGGCCACTTTTTCCGCCTCTTGCGCGTCAGAGCGGGTCGGGCACGGCCCTCTCGTTCAACGCTGCGATCTCGTCGCCACTCAGGGCGCGCGCCCAGATCGCGTAATCGTCGATGATCCCCGAGAGGGACCGGGCCCCCTGGCTCCAGCGGCCGATGTCGAGGCTGGACTCACCAGGCAGAATGGGGGCCGGCAGCTCGGAATCATCGACGAGGACGCCATCGTGATACAGGCTGAAGTGGCGGTTGGTCGAGTCGAAGACGGCCGTAAATTGCATCCAGCGATCAATCTCGATGCACTTGCAATCGAGGATGACGTAGTCGTTGGTGGGTATGCCGACGTAGTACGAGGCCTCGAGCCAGTAGAACCCTGGTCTGGGATCGAACTCGATCTCCCAACCGCCCATGCTCGCTTTTTCGGCGGTGAGAAGGACCGCCCGATTGTTGGTGAACGCGGCCTGGTCGTCCGCGGAGAGCTTGATCCAGACCGAGACGGTCCAGTCGGGGGTCGCGGTCGGGAAATCCGGGAAGGTGACGCTGTCGCCGGTCTGAAGGCGCAGTCCGCCCGCGAAGCGACCGGTCGTCACCCACGTGCCGCCGACGAGCTGACCGTCGTGCGCGTGGCCGCTTCGATCCCCGACGGTGGTGCTGCCGCTCGGTTCATCGAAGGGCCAGTGTGCAAGCAGCCCGGGCGTCAGGCTACGGTCAGGAATCGAAACCGATTCGATGGGCGCCGGACCGCATCCCGCCAGGCAGGCCAGCACCAGGGGGGCGGCCGCGCTTGGCCATCGCGCGCGGCTCACAGCGGCGTCACCAGCGTCAACGACGCGAGCAGCGCCGGGCGATCGATGCGCGCCGCCTCTTCACCAGAGAAATGCACCGTGGGGTAGGGCGCAGCGAGCTGTCCGTGAGCTTCGATGGCGACGCCCAACCGCCGGCCGAGCGCAATCGTCAGACCGGCGCTGACGTCGAACAAGCTCGCCCAGCTATGGCCGGCGCGCCCTTCGTACGGCCCCGTCCCCACGCCATCGACCTGCACCAGGAGGACGCCGGCGCCGACACCGACCGCCGGGCGCACGGCCCGGCCCTGCCGGAAGGCGGCGCGCAACTCGACCAGGCCAAAGGTGTGACCGACGGTGGCCGTGCCCTCGGGCCGTGTCACCTGCGGGTGCGTGCCGACGCCCGCGACGGTGATGCGCGTCTCCAGCACCGACCCCAGCTCGGCGCGCAGTCGCGCGAGCGGCAGGTAAGCCGGCCCGAGCGTTCGGGAGCCTTCGAGCAAGCTCAAGCCGAGCTCGAACGAGAGCGGCCCGAGGGGGGCGCGCGGGGCCGGCGTGGCAGGGGCCTCCGGTGCGACGACAGCCGTGGGAATGGGCGGCGGGGCCATCTTCGGTGTCGGCATTGGCCTGGCCGCGGTGCTTCGAGCCCGTTCCAGAGCGCTGGCTCGAAGAAACTCCAGAGTGCGGATGGCCAGAACCTCGTCGTCATGGATGCTGCTGTGGGCGGGGACCACCAGGCGGCGGACGGCGGCCCGGCCCCCGGTGACACCGTCGACGATCCAGAGTTCAGCCGGCCCCTCATCCGGATTGCCGATGAGCGTGATCGTCGCGAGCGAACCGTCCTGCGGGTTGGGCGGGTCCACCATCCACAGCGCATCGCCCCCCGCGCCGAACTCGCTGATCGTGACCTCGAGGCCGCCCGCCGTCAGCTCTTCCCGCAGGCGCGTCAGGCAGCGCCGCGCCCTCGGAGAGATCGCGCTCGACTGGAGCACGTCCACACGACCGCCCGTCGCCACCGGAACTGTCACCCCCGCCGCCGCGGGCAGGGCAAAGACGGTCACCGTCAGGCAGGCGAGCGTGACGAGGCGGCGATCCTTCATCCGAAGCTCACCGACGCGACGTCACCTCTCGGGCCGCCCGGGCGTAGACACCCTGCGGGAATCGACGCAGGTACGCGGTCGCGACCGCGCGGGCCTCGTCCGTCCGCTGTTGCCGTTCGAGCGCGATCATCATCCGGCCCATCGCCTCGGCGGCATACGCGCCGGAGGGGGCTTCGTGAAGATAGCGCTGGTACCAGGCCAGCGCGTCCGAAGCGCGACCGCCCTGGCCGTCGGAGAGGCGCCCCAGGAGAAAGGATGCTTCCTTGGCTCGCAGCGTCCCCGGGAACCGAGCGCGCTGGGTGAGCAGCACGCGCCTGGCCAGGCGATCCTGCATCTTGAACCGAGCGGCGTCGGCGAGCGCCGCGAGATCCTCGCTGCTGGCCGCCGTCAGCACGTTCGCGACGCCGCGCCGTTGCGCTTCACTCAAGATGCCGGCGGAATCCCCGTCGGCCAGCCGTTCCGACCAGGGCGCGTGCGGTTGGCCGGCGCTCGGCAGAGGCCGGGGCGTCCCTGGCGATGACTCGGGGGCCGACGCTTCGACGGGCTCGGGCATGCTTCCGGGCGCTGGCGCTGGCGGTGCGTTCACCCGCGCGGCGGGGGCTGGCTGCGTCGACGAAAACACCCGCGAACCGTCCGGTCGTACCGAAAGCGACTGCCCGGCCCGCACCATCACGCTGTCGCTGGAACCGGGGACGTCCACGGACACGACGCCACTTTCCATTTGCAGATCGAAGCGCGCCTCGGCGGCGTTCCACGCCACGAAGAACGCGGTGCCGTGGACGTGGATGAGAAAGGCGCCCGCCTGGACCTGCCAATCCGCGCCCGGCCGGTGCGCCACGTGGACGTGCGCCCGCCCATCCTCCAGCGCGACGTGGGCGCCCCGGCTTCCCACCTCGAGCACGCGGACGCGCGCTTTCGGCATCATCTGGATATTGGTCCCATCCGAGAACGCGAGCTGGGGCTCGTAGGTGGCGGACGAGCGCACGTAGCCATCCGGCGGGGGCGCGGCACCGTCCACCGTGTAGCTGAGCGTCGCCGCCGACGGGGTCGGGAGAGGAGAATGACGGCCCATGGTCCAGACCACCAGCCCGGCCACGGCCAACGTGCCCAGCGCGATGCTGGCCGTCTGGCGCACCTGACGGTGGCGGACGTTACGGGCGCGCGCGCCGGACAGGATCTGCACCGCCCGTCCGGTCCCCGGCGCCTCCGAAGGCATTTCCACCTCCCGGGCCAGGAACGCCGCGAAGCTTGCGGCGCGCGCGTCCAGCCCGTCGACGCGTGCGTTCGGCGGGGTGGGCAAGCGGGTCACCGCCACGCTATCCCCTCCCGCGGCGCCTGCCGCTGGCGCGGACTCCTGTGGTCGCTGGTCATCCCCTGACATTGGCCTTGGTGCTCCCGTTGGTGGAGGAATCCGCGTTGGCCCGCGGTGCTGCGGCGGACGGCCGCTGGTCGAAGAAGCCACGCAGTCCTGCGTCGCCGCCGACGTGTTTGCTGACGCGCTCGCCGGCCCGGGTCACCAGCCGCTTGGCGGTGCTCAGCGAGACGCCGAGCCCGCTGGCCACCTCTTCCAGCGTCTGCTCCTCGAGGTAGCGGAGGACGAACGCCGCACGCTCGCGGGCTCCCAGCTTGTCCAGGATCGCATAGCAGCGCGCCAGCGCTTCGCGCGTTTCCGGGTCGGCGCTCGGACCCTCGACGTCGGGCACGAAGCCGCTGTCCGACAGCAGCACCTTCCGTCGGACCCAGCGGTACCGCAGCTCTCGCCTCACAACGTTGACGGCGATGGCAAAGACAAACTCACGCAGGGCCCCGGCGTCGCGCAGCACCCCAATGCGCGAGAACACGCGCATGAACGCTTCCTGGGTCAGATCGTCCACCTCCGGTCGCGGCCCGAGCGCCCGCGCGATCAGGCGGCGGACGCTGGCTGCGTGTCGATCCCACACCTCCACGGCCGCCCACGGCTCCCCGCGGCCGAGCGCGGCGACGAGCTCGTCCTCGCTTGGTCCGGGCGGCGCCTCGCCCTCGCCCGCGGCCGGCGCGACCGTACTGGGCGAAGCGCTCGCGCGCTCGGCATCCGAGGCTGGGGGGAACGCTCGCATTGCCCGCGGCCCAGTATGGCACGGAAGAAGTTCGCGCTCGATCAGGACGACGGCGGTCACCCCATCAAAGAACCGTTGGCCAGCCAAAACGGTCCAGCGAAATAGCGTCCGTCCCCCTTCGCCGCAACGCGGCCGATGCGAGCGGTGGGTTCTATTGCCCCTCCGGCGGCTGCCACAGCTCGACCTTGTTTCCTTCGGGGTCCATGACCCAGCCGAATATCCCGAACTCCGACGCCTCGACCTGCTCGAGCACCTGACAGCCCGCTTCGCGGAGGTCCTTCAACAGCCCGTGAAGATCCGCGACGCGATAGTTCACCATGAAGGTCGCCTGGCTCGGGGCAAAGTTGGCGCCGTCTCCGACTGCCCAGGCGGTCGTCCCAGGGGCGGGAGCACCGGCCGCGTCGACCCAGCGAAAGGCTGTGCCCCCCCAGGCCTGGACGTCGATGCCGAGATGGGTCTTGTACCAGTCGCGCAGTCTTGCTGGATCTTCCGCCTTGATGAAGATCCCGCCGATCCCTGTGACTCGCTTCATGAGCAACCTCTGCCACCCTTTCGAGGGATAACTATCGCCCTGCGGGCGCGTGACGCAACCGCGGGGCGCGCTGCCGCGCCGCCACTGCCCGAACGCCACAAACGAACCCCACAAAAACGAACCCACACGAACGAACGCCATGAAACATCCACCGTCTTGAAACGCGCCGGAAACGACGCAGGGCGCATGATGTGACGGTGATTGGTGAGCGAGTATCAGGTGTTCGTTGACGAGGGGGAGCAATTTCGTGGAAACCGGTAGCAGTCGTTTAGGCAAGCTTAACGATGGGACGCTTCTTGCGAGGGTGATCGAGCTGGCGAAGTTGGAGCCTTTGCCGCACCTCAGCCAGGAGTATCGCGAGAGAATTCACCAGAAATTGTTGGTGAGGCTGGAACTCGAGCGGGAGCAGGAAAGCCGCCGAGGACAACAGCGGCGCCGACTGGCGCGGGTGTTTCTGGCGGGGGCGTCGGCCGTGGCGCTGGCCGCGTTGGCGCTGAAGTTGGTGGGCGGGCTGCCGGCACTCGGGCCGTCATTTCGTCCCTCCTGGACCGAACTGGCCCGATCGGTCCATCACCGGGCCGTGCGGACGCGATAGGCCCAGGCTCGAGTCCGACGGTTCACGTTCACGGGGGGGTGGAGCGGGCTCGTCGGGATGGAAAGAGGGTCGCTGCGACCTGCGAGGCCGGAACGCCGAAACGGCGTGCCACGTCCTGTAAGACAGCCACGGATAGCTTGCCGCCCCGTGTGCGGACTCGGTCGCGTTCTTGCTCGGCGCCGATGCGGAGGGGCTCGCGGCCGGCCGCCAGCTTGCGCGCCAGCGCGGCGCGCAGCAGCTCGTGGTAGCAGAGGATCCACGCGATCCACGGCTCATCGGCCTCACCGCGCGCCAGCACGCTGACCCGTCGCTCGAGCTCCGGCAATCCCAGCAAATCCAGCTCGCGCAGCGCGCCCGGAAATTCCTCCGCCAGACCACGCATGGCGGACCGCTCGGCCAGACCTGCGTTCGACGCACTCGGATCGGCGTCGGCGTGGCTCGCGTCTGTTTCGAACGTTCGGTCCTTCCCGCGCCGCCACAAGCACAGCAAGCGATACTTCCTCAGCAACCCGGCGCGTGCATCCGGCGACGGCGGAGGGGGCGCGTCGGGCTCACTCACGCTGGGCCGCCTGCAGAGCCTCGGCGACATCCTGAGCCAACCTTTGTCGCCGGCCCGCCAGGCGCTTCACCGTTGCGCCCTCGCTGCGCCAGCCCAGGTGGCGCAGCGCTTCGGCCGTCTGGTGCAGGTATTCACCGAAGCGCAGCGCCGCGTAGCCCGCGCCGGGCGCGGCCACCAGCGATGCCAGCGCCCACGGCGCGCCGAAGAAGGCCGCGATCACGCCGGCCTCGATCAACCAGGCGGCGGTCAGAAACGCAGCGCCCCCGATCATCTTGACGGTACTCAGGACGTCCTGGTCCTTCGTCACCTTCTTCGCCGCGAAGCCAGCCAGCCGGTACGGTCCCCAGCTGGTCAGCACGCCCCACGGCGCGATGGGGGCCAGCAGCAACGTGCGCAGGAACGAAAGCGCCACGCGGCCGCGCGACAGGTGGGGTGCCTCCAGCGCCCACGGATCGTGAACGCCCATCTTTTCCAGGATGCGCGCGTAGTCGCGCGCGGCGGCGGCGATGCGCTCGACGCGCGCCGGGTCCGACGCGCGCAGCTTCGCGTACGCCGCCAGCAGCTCGCGGGTGCGGGCGTGGTGCCGTTCGGGGGCTCCGTTGTCGGGCGCGGTGGTGGTCCAGCTGGCGACGCGAGCGATGCCTTCCAGCAGCTCGTGGGTCTCGGCTTGCAACACCAGTGCGTCCAGGCGGGCGCGAATGGTGTCCGTCAGATCATCGACGGCCTGGCGCGCGTCCCTGCCAAACTGGGGAAGAAACGACGCCAGCTCGATGGGCGGGCCGACCACCATGTGTACGCTCGAGCGAAACAGCGCGGGACGCTCGTAGCGTGTCCCTACCGGGATCACCCGGGGCAGGCGACGTCCCGCGACGCTGGCCTCGGCCGCCGCGCCCAGCGCGATGCGCGCGGCCCCGGTCTTCAGCGGCTTCAATTGCGGCTCGGCGTGCGACGTCCCCTCGGGATAGAGGGCCAGGTCCGCCCCCGCCGCCAGTTCGGCGCGGCAACGGGCGAAGGTCTCTTCGTTGCGTGAAACGGTTTCCCCTCGTTCATTGGCGGCCACATCGGCCTGCCGAAAGACCGGCAGGCATTCGAAGGCGTCCATGGCCAGTCGACCGAAGGGATTGCCCCACAGCGTGCTCTTGGCCAGGAATCGCACCCGCCGTCCCAGCGTCACGCGCAGCACCAACGGATCCAGCAGGCCATTGGGGTGGTTGGCCACGTACAACGTGCCCCCGTCGGACGGGACGTGCTCGCGCCCTTCGACGCTGCGGCGCGGGTAGTAGATGCGCACGCACCGCTCGGCCAGCCACCGTAACAGCGACGTCGCCAACCTGCGCATGCGCGCATCATAGCCGGCCGTCGCCGCGCGACGCGATGGGGCTCTGGCTGACTTTCCGGAGGGCGCGCCGTTACGGTTGCAGCGCCGCGCAGCTCGGGTCTTTCAACTGCTGAGCATCCAGCGCGCGCAGGTCGGCGACCAGCTTGGCGATCCCGGCGGGTGGGGTGACACAGGTTGCGGCTTCATTCGTCGCGCACGGGCTGCCCACCAGGAAGCCACGCCCGTCGGCACGCAGGAACTGAAACATCGTTCCATCGACCGGACGATCGTCGCGACCGTAGCTGGGCGGGGTAGCCAGCAGCAAGGCCGCCTGTACGTCGGCGTGAAGGATGTCGCGCAAGATGTCGCTGGCGTCCAGCACGTCGGCGGTCTCGCAGGCAGGCAGGACGGGCGCGCAACCGATCGTCCCGGCGTCGACCCGCAGGCTGCCCTCACGCACGTACGCGTACGACGCCGGGGGCGTCAGCGTGGCGTGGTCCTGATAGACGCCGTTGCCGCCGATCGGGCCGTAGCGATAGTCGGTCGCGAACGTGCAACTGGCTGCCGGTGCGTCCACTCCGGCGTCGGGCGGGCAGGCCGCATCGGTGCAGGCGATACCGCTGACGGTGCACGTGCAGTTGTTGCAGCCGTCCGTGCTGGGGAATTTCGTGCCGATCGGATGGTTCGTGCCCGCGTAGGCGCACGAGCCGCCGGCCCCACCCGGAAGGCCGCCGGCCCCGCCCGAAGCCGGCCCGCCTCCGTGTCCGCCGGACTGGGAACCGGCATGTCCGCCGGACTGGGAACCCGCATGTCCGCCGGACTGGGAACCACCGTGTCCACCGGACTGCGCGCCAGCGTGTCCGCCCGGTGCCGCGGAACCGCCCCCTCGGCCTCCGGCGTTGCCCCCGGTCGCCGAGGCGCCGCCCGCGCCCCCGTTGGCTTTGGGGGCGGGCGATCCGTCGCATCCCACACTCAGGCTGACGAGCATCGCCACGAGGATTGCCCGTGCTGCCACGCGGACCTCATGGAACTCGGGATCGCGCATGCGTCGCTTCATGACCAGCGTCCAGCAGAACACAGCCGCAGCCACCGCGCAAAGGAATCGAGGGGCGCTCAGCTGGAGAGCAGCTTCAGGCGACGGGTTCGTCCGTCGCGCGCCAGGGCGGGGGACGGTACCCGTGCTCCCTTCGCCTTGCCGCTTAGCTTGACCCCGAGCTTGCCCCGCGCCTTGTCGGTCAACGGCACGACCTTCAAATGCGGTCGCTTCGCCGGTTTGTGGGCACTCGTCGCGTAACCCGGCAGGGCCCCGGCGGCGCGCACGTGCGTGACCGCGTCGACCGCCAGGCGCAAGCGCAGCCCCGTCAGCGACTCCAGCAGATCTCCCTTTCGCCGCGCGGCCCACAGCTCCAGCTCGGGATCGCCTTCCACCTCGATGCGCAGCTCGATCGTCTTGGGGCGCACCTGACACCGTACGGCGCGCACCAGCCGACCGTGGGTGCGGTCCAGCGCATCCGCCACCCGCAGCAACGCCGCCAGCATCCGCACCCGCTTCCGTGCGCGGCGGGGCAGCTTGCCGAACTGTTTGTGCCGTCGCCGGACGGCCTTCTTGGCCTGGTTCGCGGGGGGCTCGGCCTTGCGGTGGTAACGCGCCGCTAGCCCCATGATCTCCAGCTCGTCGCGCGAGAACCCGGCCATGTCGCTGGTCTCGATCAGGTATTGCGCGTGTCGGTGGTGCCCCGAAGGGGAGATGTGAAACCCGATATCGTGCAGCAGCGCCGTGTACTCCAGCAGCTCTTCATCGCTTTCGTCCAGTCCGTGCAGCGCGCGCGTCTGATCGAACAGCGACAGCGCCAGGCGCGCGACGTGCTGCGCGTGCGGCTCGTCGAAGCGGCAGCGCCGCCCCAGCTCGATCACGCTGCGCGGGCGCAGATCGGGGAACTCCTCGACCAGCAGGATGCCGGGCCGGTGGGTGGCGATGTAGTCGGCGACGATGCCCTCGCGCAGGGCGGCCTCACAGACGGCGGCCTTGTCGGCGCCGGTCAGCTCCAGCGCGGTTCGCAGCACCACCGCGCCCGCCAGCACCGTGTCCACCCGGCGCGGGTCCAGCCCCGGTAGGCGCGCGCGCTCAGCGTGGGTCAGGCCGGCCAGCTTGCGCTCGAGCTCGATCAGCGCGGGCAAGGTTAGCGTGCGGACCACGCCGCCTTGGTCGTGCTCGATCAGCGACGCCAGCGCCGCCGCAGTCCCCGAGCTCATGGCGACGAAGTCGAATCCCATCGCCCCCACGCGCGCGATGACCGGCGCCAGCGCCTGCCGCACCCGCTCGCGCAGACTGCTCAACTGGCGCACCGTCGGCAGATCCGAGGCGCCCCATTCCTCACTGAGGCGGATCACGCCCAGCTTCAGCGAATCGGTGAAGTAGCATTCGCGCGCGTCGGCCAGGATGACTTCCAGCGATCCGCCCCCCAGATCCAGCAGCACCGCGCGCCGCCCCTCGAAGTGCAGCGATGCGCGCGCGCCCAGATAGATCAGCCGCGCTTCTTCCTGCCCGCGGATCACCTGAATGTTGACGCCCACCTCGTCGCGCGCCGCCCGCACAAACTCGCCGCCGTTCTGGGCTTCGCGCACGGCGCTGGTCGCCACGGCCACCAGCGCGTCGGGTTGATGACGATCGGCCAGGCGGCGCAGGGCGCCCAGCGCGTCGATGCCGCGACGAAAGACATCCGGCGGGATGATTCCGGTCCGCAGCGAGCCCTCGCCCAGCCGGACCATCTCCTTGGCGCGGTCCAGCGTCTCGAAGTGCCCGTTGGGCGTCACCTGCACCACCATCAGGTGGAAGGAGTTGGAACCGACATCGAGAGCCGCTATGCGCATTCCGACTTCATGATACCCCCCGGGCGATCCCGGGACCCGCTTCATTCGGGTGACAAACCACCCGGCCCTGCGGCCGTCGCGTGACAGTTCGGCTGCGGACGCGTCACCGCGTGTCGGCCTTCGCCTGAGATCTCCCCATCTCTCTTCCCATCTCTCTTCCCAGCGCGTTGCCGTCGATGTACGCGGTCAGCTCCTGCTTGCCGAACAGGATCCGCTTGGTGGGGAAGGGCGTCTTCTCGGTCACCCGGAAGGGGTCGAAGCGCCGCGCGCGGCTGCTGGCGCGCAGGGTGTCCAGCACCGCGCTGGGCAGATCGCGAAGCAACCGGCCGCGCGTGGCGACGCCGTCCTCGGGCGTCTGCACGCTGACCACAATCGACGTCGAGGGGAACTGCTTGGTCAGGTTCGCCAGCAAGCCTGACAGCGACTCGGGCGGCGCGGCGTCGGGGCGCACGGTCACACCGGACGCGATCTCGATCTTGATCGCCTGACCGGCCACGCCCTCGGGAACGGTGAAACGCACGGTCTCGGTGTACTCGGGACCGTCGTAGGGTCGCAACGTGACCGCCACGGGCACGACATCGCCGGGGTGAAGGATATCCGTCACCAGCGAAGCGCCGACGATCTCGGCCAGGTCGCGCCGAAATTCCAGGTGAACATCGATGTCCAGCTGATCGACCACCACCGGTTCGAAAGGATTCGCCAGCACCTCGCCCAGCGCGCGCAGGCCCCGGGTACTGGCCAGCAGCTGGGCCGAAACCCCTTCGGTGGACGCGAACTGATCACGCAGCTCCAGCGGGGGCTGTCCTTTCAGGCGCAAGCGAGACGTGACCTCGACCAGCATGTCGGCCGGATCGGGCTCGGCGTCGGCGATGGCGCTGCTGGTGACCAGCGACGCCAGCGTGGGCGTCAGGCGGCGATGACGCGCGATCTCGGCGTGGAACACGCGCTCGGGAGCGCCGGGGGCGTTCACCCGGATGGTGACCGGCACCATGGTCACGCGCGCGCCCAGGTCGCCCAGGATGCACGACTTGCGATCTTGGATCAGGGCTCCGACCTCTGTCAGCGGCGACGAGAGTTTCATCGACTGCGCCAGGCTGGGCAGGATCGCGTGAATTTCGGCGTCCACCAGCGGCAGGTACAGCTCGCCCGTTCCGGTCATCGGATGGCCGAACGCCAGCACGGTGTTGTGGTCGACGTACGTCACCGTGCCGGTTCCCACGACGCTCATGTCCCCGCGGACCAGCTCGACGCCGATCGCCGAGCCCGGCTCGACCCGGCCGGGGCCGCTGACCCCCGGGCGTCGCCCGCCCCCGCCGCGCATGGGGACCAGGCCCATCGGGCGCAACGCCGTCTCCATGTCGACCACCGTGCGCGCGTCGAAGCCGGAGACCGACAGCGGGATGGCGATGGGGCGCAGCTGAGCTTCAGGGGTCGGCGGTCGCGCGCCAGCGGCGACGCCTCCTGCGTCTGACCCCGCGCGGGCGCCCTCGGTTTCACCACCGATACCGGGACCTCCCTCGGCGACGGTCAAGGTGCGAATGCCGCCCGCGCGCTGGTCGACCTGCGCCAGGTCCATGACATGCGCGCGGCGGGGGCGGGCCCGCTCGGCCAGCATCGATTCGATGGGCGTCACGCCCCCCAGCGGCTCCTTGGCGAAGCTCCACCCATAGGCGATCGCGCCCATCAGCTTGCCGTCGATATAGACCGGGCTGCCGCTCATGCCGGCGACGATGCCCGTGTGTTCCAGTCGGGGATCTTCGGCGCGAATCAGGATGACGTCCTGCTTGGGCAAGAAGTTTCGCAGGATCGAGATCACCCGAACCTTGAAGGGCTCGGGCGTTCGGCCCTGGAAGACCGTCAGGGCCTGGCCCACCATCCCCGGCCGTACGTCGGCCAGTCGCAGGATCGCCGGCGGCGGGCCGCCGGGAACGATGGCGTGGGCGGGCTTCAACGCCGACGGGACCGCGACCGCAGCGGCCGGCGCGGCACGAGTGGGCGCGGACGCCGCAGCAACGCCCGCGAGGGCGATCCAGGCCCACAGCGCCCGTGACGTTGAGACTCGGAGACCGTGCCGGAGCAAGGGCCCCAAGCGTAACACGCGGGGTCATCGTCGGCCCCGGGTGGGGCTCACGACTTTTACCCGGCGCGTGGGCGGCCTTCGCGTTGACACCAGCGTCGCGGCAGCGGATATTCAGCCTTCGCCTGTTTCCCAAGCCCCTCCCCAACGCGCCGTCACTGTCTTCAAGGAGACGCTCGCCATGAAACTTGTCTGGGTCGCCATTGGTCTTCTGGTCGCCGGCATCAGCGTGGGCGTCGCGTGCGGTCCGAAGGAAACTTACTGTTACAAAGAAGGCAAGCCTTGCTCGGACGTCAAGCGCGAGAAGGATCTGGACGCCATGTGGACTGCGGATGCGGAGGATGCGGCGCCCGTTTACCATTGCTCTGCCCCCGACGGGGCGCAATTCACCTCGGTCGATCCCTGTCCTCCGTAAAGTGCTGAACCGTTGCAGAGGCGCAGCGCTCGTCTGACATGAAACGCTTCCGGGCGGCGGTGGTCGGGGGCAGCGGGTACGGTGGCGCGGAGATCATCCGCCGCCTGCTGGTGCACCCCGAGGTCGAGCTGGTGCGGGTCGCCAGCGTGGATCACGTGGGCGAGCCGCTGGGTGCGGTTCATCTGCCGCTGGCCGGGCGCACGGGCCTGCGCTTCGAGAACCTTTCCCCCGCGGACGCCGCCGCCGGCTGCGATATCGTGCTGATGGGCCTGCCCCACAAGGTCAGCGCCGAGAAGGCCCCCGCCGTGCTGGCGGCGGGCGCCAAGGTGGTCGACATGTCGGGTGATTTTCGCCTGCGCGATGCCGCCAGCTACGCGCGCTTCTACGGCGCCACCCACCCCCGTCCCGAGCTGCTGGGCACCTTCGTCTACGGACTGCCCGAGTTGAACCGCGACGCAATCCGGAAGGCGCGCGCGGTGGCCTCGCCCGGATGCTTCGCCACCACGGTGGAGCTGGGCCTGTTGCCGCTGGCGCGCGCGGGAAAGCTGCGCGGGACGGTGCGCGTGGTCGGCATCACCGGCTCGTCGGGCAGCGGGGTCGCACCGTCGGCCGGCACGCACCACCCGGTGCGCGCGGTGAACCTGAAGACCTATCGGGTGCTCGACCATCAGCACACGCCCGAGATCCTGGAGACTCTGGCCGTGGCCGGTGCGCCCGACGTCTCGCTGCGCTTCGTGCCCGTGTCGGCGCCGCTGTCGCGCGGGATCCTGGCGACGTCGTTCGTCGAGGTGGACGCTGCCGAGACGGCCGAGTCCATCGCCGCGCTGTATGTCGGCGCTTATGACGCCGAGCCCTTCGTGCGCTTCGTGCGCGATCGCTTGCCCGAGGTGGCGGCGGTGTCGGGCTCCAACTTCGCCGAAGTGGGCTTCACATTGGGCGACACAGCCGGCGGCGGCACACGGACGCTGGTGGTGGTCAGCGCGACCGACAACCTGATCAAGGGCGGGGCCGGGCAGGCGATCCAGAACATGAACCTGATGCTGGGCTTGCCGGAGACACTGTCGCTGGAAGATTCGGGGCCCTGGCCGTGAGCGACGTCGCGCCCGCCCCCATCGTCGTCAAACTGGGCGGCGACGTGCTGGAGGGGGCGGCGCTGGCGACAACGGCCGCCGATCTGGCGCGCGTGGTGGCGAAGACCGGCCAGCCCCTGGTGATCGTCCACGGCGGCGGCGCGCAGGCTACAGCGCTGTCCCAGCGGCTGGGGCTGACCCCGGTCGTGATCGGGGGTCGTCGCGTGACCGACGCGCCGACGCTGGAGGTGATGAAGATGATCGTCGCCGGCAAGTTGAACGTGGATCTGACGACCGCCTTGCGCGCGGCCGGTGTGCGGGCGGTGGGGCTGTCCGGCAGCAGCGGGGTCGTGCAGGCGCGCAAGCGACCGCCTCGGGTTGTTGCCGGCGGCGGGCCGACACCGGTCGACTTTGGTCTGGTGGGCGACGTGGTCGGCTTCGATCTGTCGTTGCTGTCGGTCCTGTGGAAGGGCGCCTACGTGCCGGTGGTGGCCAGTCTGGGCCTGGACGATGCCGGGGGATCGCTGAACATCAACGCCGACGTGGTGGCCAGCCAGCTGGCGGCGGCGCTGGTCGCGCAATGTCTGATCGCCGTCACGGCCGTCGGGGGGGTTCGGCGCGACAAGGATGATCCGGCGACCCGCATCGCGCGCCTGACGGTGGCCGAGGCGCGCGCGGAGATCACCGCCGGACGCGTGAAGGGCGGCATGATCCCGAAGCTGGAGGAGGCCTTCGCGCCGCTGGAAGCGGGCGTCGGCGCGGTACACATCGTCGCGCCCGGCGAGGTCGCGGGCGCAGTGGACGCCCCGGGGAGCGTGGGCACCTGCCTTCGTCCCTGACCTGCCTGACCGGGATTTTCGCGCTTCCGCGAGGGGGGCGATAGATTCGTTGGATGGGCCGCCTTCAGACGCACTTTCGAAACAAGCTGGTGGCGGGGGCCCTGGCGGCGATCCCCGTGGCGCTGACGGTGTTCATCCTCTGGTACGTCGACAGCAAGGCGCGCGGCCTGTTCGGCATCCAGTATCCGGTGGCGGGGCTGCTGGTGGGCCTGGCAGGCCTGTATCTGCTGGGGCTGTTCGTGACCAGCCTGGTCGGGCGGTGGGTGCTGACCGGCGCCGACATCTTGCTGGTGCACATCCCAGGGCTACGCGACTTGTATCAGTCGTGGAAGCAGATGGCCTTCTCGCCCGAGGGGGACGAGGGCATCTTCGCCCGGGTGGTTCTGGTCCCCGACGAGAGCGGTCGCATGAAAATGATGGGCTTCGCCACCCGCAAGCCGCTGGACGGCGATCCCGAGACCCTGTGCGTGTTCGTGCCCGGGGCACCCAATCCCACGGCCGGCCGCCTGTACTTCGTGCCCATCAGCGAATGCCTGGTGCTGGACCTGCCGGCGCGCGCGGCCTTGAAGGTGCTGATCTCGGGCGGGAACTACGTGCCAGCGGAGATCGGTCGCCACCTGGCCCGCGAACGCGCCAAGGGGCTTGGCGAGGGGCCGGGTTCGGGCCATGCTGGACCTGGATGAAGTCGCCCGCGTTGTCGCCGTTGCCGGCCTGGTTTCTCTCGATGATTCTTGCGGTGCGGTTGACCGGGGGGGCCTCCGTCGGTCACGCCGCGCCACCCGCGGCCGCGGGTCCGCGCGCCGGCGACCAGGCTCCCGCGTTCACGCTCAAGAGCGTCGACAAGGGCGAGCCCAAGGCGCTGGCCGCGTTGTTGAAAGAGGGGGGCGGCCGGGGTGTGGTGCTGGCGTTTCTGTCCGCCGAGTGCCCGTACGTCGCCCAGGCCCGCCAGCCGCTGGGTGATCTGTTCCGTTCGTTCGGCAGCAAGCTGTCCTTCGTGGGCGTGAACGCGAACCAGAACGAGCGCGCCGAAGACATCAAGGCCGACGCGGCTGTCAGCTATCCCTTCCCCATGTTGCGCGACGAAGGCGCCAAGGTGGCCGAGCTGTTCGCCGCCGAGCGCACGCCCGAGATCTTCCTGATCGATGCCGACGGCGTGATCCGGTACCACGGCGGCGTCGCGGAGCTGGGCGCTGCGCTGACGGACTTCCTGGCCGGGCGGCCGGTGGCCAAGCCCGAGGCGAAGGCGTTCGGTTGCACGATCAAGCGCAAATCATGAAGGCACGTGAGGGCAGCCGGCGAGGCGTGGCGCTGGTGCTCGGCGCGGGCGTGATTGCGGTCGCGGTGCTTTCGCACAGCCGGGTGGGCGCGCGGGAGGCGGGCGCCAAGCCCACACCCGTCGTCAAGCTGGAGAAGCCGGCTGCGGAGGTCACCATTCTCGACGGCAAGGGCATCGTGCAAGAGATGCGCAAATCTCGGGGGCATGGGCTGTTCGTGCATCTGTGGGCCAGCTGGTGCGGCCCGTGCCTGGAGGAGCTGCCGCTGGTGGACGTGTTCGCGCGCGTGGTCCGCGAGCGGGGTGCGACGTTCCTGTCCGTGTCGCTCGACGACACCCGTCGCAGCGCGCACGTGGCCGAGGTCTTGCGGCGCAAGGCTCCCACGCTGACGCCGTTCGTGGCGCGCTTCGACGATCCCGATCAGTTCATGTCGCTGTTCTCGCCGACCTGGCAAGGCGCGATCCCGGCGTTGTTTGGCTTCGGCGCCGATGGCCGCCTGAAGGGCAGCGTCGTCGGCGAGGTGGATCCCGACGATCTGGACCAGCTGCTGGCCGAGATCGCGCCCAAGGGCCGCGTCCCGATGGCGCCGCCCGTTCGCCGGCCCTGAGGCGGCGCGCTTACTTCCAGCCGAGGACGACGATCTCGGCGGCGGCGCGGGACTTGATCGCGGTCAGCGGCAGCGTGTTGCCTTCGACGCGGCGGACGTTGGGCTTGTTGGCGATGAACTCCTCCACCGTACCCAGCTGAAACGTGGTCGACGCCGCGGTCCGGTAATGCATGGGAATCACCACCAGACGCGGGCGCAGCTGATCGATGACCCGCGACGCCTGCTGCGCATCGATGGTGAAGTGGCCGCCCACCGGCACCAGCGCCACATCGATCGATCCAATCGCCGACAGCTGCTTGTCGTCGAGCGGATGGCCCAGATCGCCCAGGTGGGCGACGCGCAGCCCGGCGGTCTCGAACACGAACACCGAGTTCAAGCCGCGCTCGGCGCCGCGCTGATCGTCGTGATACACGCCGACACTGCGGATCGCGATGTCCTTCACCTTCTCGTCGATCTTGGTCCAGCCCTTCTTGTCGCTGGTGAGTCCGCGCAGGATGCGCGCGTGGCTGGTGACCAGGGCGACATTGTTGTGGTCGGGGTGTTCATGGCTGACCGTCACCACGTCCGCGCGCAGCCCGACCGGCAGCTCGTAGCCCAGGCCCTTCGGAATCGGATCGGTCACCACCCGCGTGCCGTTGGCGGTCTCCAGGATGAAGCACGACTGCCCCAGCCAGGTCACCGTCAACTTCGCCGGTGTGGCGGCCCGCAGGTCCGGGCCCGCGCCGAGAAGCAGCGCACCGGCCACGGTCAGCAAGCCCAGGCGAAGGCCCAGTCGTCGTCGGATACCGATCATGCGGCCCACTATATCGCGTGGAGTCGCGGAACTGTCCCTGCCGATGCGCGAGATGGGCCGGGCAGCCGCAGTCAACTCGCGAAGTTCAGGTGGCGCGCGACCGCTTCGTTGAGTCTCCGTTGGGTTGGGGCGTCTCCCCTCGCTGTGGCACACTCGCCATCGTGGACGCGGCAACAATCGTCGAGCTGACCCAAGCGTCCCCATCGGCAGACCAATTCCAGCAAGCCGTGCTGACCGCCCTCATGCGCCACGTGGGAGCGGACGTTGGGGCGTTCGGAATTGGCCCGCTCGGCGCGCCAGCGACGCACGGATTTCGCGCGGAGATCGTGGGTCCCTGGGCTTCCGCGCAGGCGCGCCACGCCACCGAGCTCGCGCCGGTCCTTGTGGCCGCGCGCGCGGGAGCAACCGTCGATACGGACGTGTTGGGAGAGAGAGGCGTTCGTTCCGCGCGCTACTTCGCCGAGATCGTGCGGCCGCATGGCGGGCGAGACACGCTGTGTGCGGCGCCGGCCTGGGGCGCCTCGACCGCGTGCTGCCTTTGGCTGGGCCGTTGCGGTCCGGGCGGGCATTTCCGTCGCCGGGATGTCGCCGCCGTGGACGCTCTGCTTCCTGCGATCGCCTTGGCGAGCGTCGCGATGGCAGTGAAAAGTTTGGCAACTCCTGCCACAGCCGGACTATCCGTGCGGGAACGCCAAATCGTGGATCTGCTTCGTCGCGGATTCCGCAGCCGGGAGATCGCCGCGATCCTGGGCACATCCCCCAACACGGTCCGGAATCAGATCGGGCGGCTCATGGCCCGGCTGGGTGCGGGGACCCGCGCGGAACTGATCGTTCGCTGCGCGACCAACGACCTTCGATGATACGTTTGCACCATTGATCCGATCGCGGCGAACCTGCGAAATGGGGACCATGCACCCCGAAGTCGCTTTTCAGATCGCTCAACTCCTGCCGTTGCCGATCTGGTTCTTCTGGATTCTCGTGCCGCACAGCCAGCCGGCTCGATACATCGCTCGGGCCCATTGGCCCTGGACCGTGCTCGCGCTCGCCTATGCTGTCTGCTTCGTCACGGCCATCGCCACCGGCGGACATATCGGACCCGACTCCTTCGCGTCGCTGGCGGGGGTCATGCGGCTCTTCGATCCACCCTGGGGGGCGCTGACCGGCTGGGTTCACTACCTCTGCTTCGACACCTTCGTGGCGCGATGGATGGTGAACGAGACACCCAACGCGGGGTACAAACTTTCGCCGATTCTGTTTGCGACGATGATGTTCGGGCCGATCGGCCTGCTGGCGTATTTCGCGACACGGGGATGGCTGGGGACGGCGCAGCGTTGATCGAATGACCCACGCCTCTTAGGCGTCTACGATCCCGACGGCCAGACGATCTGGATTCCGTTCACCGGCGCCCGGTAGATACCGGCGGCTCCGCTGACCGGCTTGGCGGTGACCATGAACGAGTTGCCGGTGGCGGTGAACACGACGTGGGTACCGACCATGTTGCTGTTCGCCGAAGCGTACGGATAGGGCGACGGGGGGGGCACCGGGGGCGCCGTGTTCTGCTTCACCGTCTGTGATTGCCCGCCCAGCGTGTATTGATAGCTCCGCATATCCGACCCGACGTCGCCGACGGTGTAGACATACACGTCGTAAGTTCCATTGGCGATCACCGCCGGCAGACCGCTGACCGTGAACAGAGTCGACGCGTTGGCGGGGAGCGTGGACCAGCGGGGATCGAGGTATCCATTCATCATCCGCAAGTCGCCAGGGGTGTCGGCATAGTTCATGGTCCAAAGTGACGTGGTGTTCACGACCGGCGCGTCCCAGGTGATGCTCGCGTTGCTCTTCGTTCCGTCGGACAAGGTCAAGCTCCCGGCTGAACCCATATCTCCGGAGGCGCTGTTCCAGTGCGCCGCCGGCCGGGCCCCCGCCGTTTCAGAGGGGGCCATGGCCGTCGCCGCCGTCGTGCCCCGCCCACCGACGAAGTCGATGCTGAGGATCAGACGCGTTGGCGCGGTTCCCCCGGCTCCCGCCCCGCCGGTCGCCGCCCCGCCGGTTGCGGCCCCGCCGGTCGCCGCGCCGCCGGTTGCGGCCCCGCCGGTGGCGGCCCCGCCGGTCGCGCTCCCCCCGGTCGCCGGTGTGCCGCCGCCCGAAACCGCTCCGCCGGTCGCCGCCATCATGCCCCCGGTCGCGGGGCTGCCGCCGGCTGGCCCGGCTCCCATTCCCCCGACGCCGCCCGTCGAGGTGGCGCCGCCTGACGCTCGGCCACCCGGCCCGCCGCCGATCAGACCGCCCGTGCCGCCGCCTCCGGCACCGCCGCTGCTGCTGGGCGTGCCGCCGCTGCCGATGGCGATACCGCCCGTTCCCGTCGAAGACATGCCACCGCGGCCGGCGATCCCATCGGGTTGACCCGAGTCCGGTCCGTTCATGACAACGCCCCCCTCGGGGCCCAGCCGAGAATAGGTCTGCTGCGGGCCACAACCGGTCCACAAGGTCAGGCTGAGGAACGAAGCCTGCACAAGTCGAAGGGCAGAATCAGCGCGACGCATAGGCACCGGGATCTCTGATCCTCGACAGTCCCGCCCCAACCCTTGAGCAGGAGTTGCCGCCGGTCTCTTCGCGACGGGACGCGCCCTGGCGGGCACTCCCCAGGTCGGGGTGCCGGTTCATGGCGTGATCGCCGCGTCGAGGCTGAGCCGATCACGGACGCCAGCCGGGTCAAGAAATGACGATGTCTCGCGCCACCGTGGCGCGGGCCCGGGCGCGGCTGGCGGCGGCGATGGTCAGCGTCACGCCCGCGATGATCAGCGTCGCACCGATCAGAAAGCTGAGCGTCAGCTGTTCGCCCAGGAACAACGTGCCCACCGCGACGGTCATGGGCACGGTCAGCTGCGAGATGATGCCGCTTTGCACGCCGGTCAGGTGGCCGATGGCCTCGGTCATGATGACCTGGGCCGCGACGCTGGTCGCCGCCACGCCGCCCAGCAGCGCCCATTCGTTGGGCGTCGGAGACAACCAGTGCCCGAACGGAGGCAGCGCGGTCGGCAAGGTGACCAGGGCGCCCAGCAAGGTGAACGAGAAGAACACGCTCCAGGTCGTCTCGGGCGGGGTGCCGTCGGTGCTGGCGCGGCGCGAGGCGCGCACCGAGGTGATGGCGATACCCGAGCCGATGGCGGATGCCACGCCCAGCAATTCGCCGCGCCACGAGTCCAACGTCAGGTGCCGAACGCCGACGATGGCGGCCACCCCCGCCAGGGTCAGAACCAGCGCCACCAGGGCGATGCGCCGGGGTTGCTCGCGCAGCAGCAGCCACGAGAACAGCATGGTGAACACCGGCTGGGTCTGGTTCAGCAGGGTCGCCACGCTGACCGGCGCCAGGCGAATCGACGCGAAGTACATCACCACCGCCGAGCCCCCGAACAGCCCGCGCGCCAGCAGCCAACGCCAGCGACGCGGCCGCAGATTGGCGTGGCGAAGCGCGACGGCCACCGCCACCACGAGGGTGCCAGCCAGGAAGCGCACCAGCGCCACCTCGGGCCCCGGCAGTCGGCGAGTGACAACTTTGGTGCCGGCCGCCATCAGCGCGAAGAACGCGGACGACAGCAACAATCGGAAGGCCGCGCGCCGAGCGGGCGCTCCGTGGGACGCCCCACGGGTGCGCAGGTCGGGATTGTTTTCGTGGGCCACTGACACGGGCGAACGTGCACAGACCTTACTCGACCGTGACCGCGCGGCCCATCCAGTATGCTTGCGGCGTGTCCGAGACCGAGCCGCCGTTGCCTCCCGTGCCCCCCGACGACGCCCCGACGGGGGACCTGGATCCCTCGCGTCTGCGGGAAGGCGAGGTCGCGCCCGCGCGCCAGACGCTGACCGAAATCCTGGATCGCCTGCCCACCGACCCCGGCGTCTACCTGATGAAGGATCGCCGCGGGAAGATGATCTACATCGGCAAGGCCGGCAACCTGCGCAACCGGGTCCGCCAGTACTTCCAGCCCAACACCGGCGACACACGGCAGTTCGTCCCGCTGCTGGAGGGCATCGTCGCCGACATCGAGACGATGGTCACCAGCAACGAGAAGGAAGCGCTGCTGCTGGAGAACACGCTGATCAAGCAGCACCAGCCGCGCTTCAACGTCAACCTGCGCGACGACAAGAACTACCTGGTGCTGCGGCTGGATCCCGAGGCCGAGTGGCCCCGTCTGGAGGTGGTCCGCAAGATCGCCGGCGATCGGGCACACTACTTCGGCCCGTATCACTCGGCGTCGTCGTGCCGCGAGGCCCTGCGGGTGGTGAACCGGCACTTTCAGCTGCGCACCTGCACTGATCACGTGCTGCACAACCGGCGACGTCCGTGCCTGCAGTATCAGATCAAGCGCTGTGGCGCGCCCTGCGTGTTGCCGGTCAGCCGCGATGAATACGCCGAGCAGGTCCGCGACGTGCGCCTGTTTCTCGACGGCAAGGACGATGAGTTGGTGGCGCGGCTGAAGGGGCGCATGAAGGACGCCGCCGCGGCCACCGAGTTCGAGAGCGCGGCGGCGATCCGCGATCAGCTGCGCGCGTTGCAGGTGACCCTGGAGGCGCAGAAGGTCGTGTCGACGGACTTCGTCGACCAGGACGTGTTCGGCTTTCACCGCGACGGGATGGCCCTGGAGATCGTGGTGATGGCCATCCGCCAGGGCAAGCTGGTGGGTAACCGGGCGTTCTCGTTCGGCGGGCAAGAGTTCCCCGACGGTGAGCTGCTGTCGTCGTTCATCGGGTTGTTCTATGACAACCCCACCGCGTCGATTCCGGACGAGCTGTTGCTCCCGTTCGACATCGACGACGCGGCTCTGAAGGCCGACTGGTTGAGCGAACGCCGCCCGCCCCGGCGGCGGCGGGTCGAGGTGCTGGTCCCGCAGCGGGGCGACCGCGCGCGGCTGTGCGAGCTGGCGCGCAAGAACGCGGAGGTCAGTTTCAGCACGCGGCGCAACGCGCGTGAGGACACCGAGGTCATGCTGGCCAAGCTGCAGAAGCGCCTGCGGTTGCCCAAGTTGCCGCGGGTGATCGAGTGCTACGACATCTCGCACATCCAGGGCTTCGCGCCGGTGGCGTCCATGGTGGTGTTCGTCGACGGCCGTCCCGAGCGTTCGCGCTATCGGACCTACCGCATCCGGGGCGCCGAGACCGGGGCGCCGGCGCGCCGGGCCGGCAACGACGACTTCGCGTCGATGTACGAGGTGCTGTCGCGGCGCTTGCGCCGGGCGCGGGAGGGCGACGCGGGTTGGGAGCTGCCGGACCTGATCGTGATCGACGGTGGGAAGGGCCAGCTGGGGATGGCGCTGGCGGCGGCCCGCGACGTTGGCATCGACGTGCGGCCGGGGCAGGGGCTGCCCATCGTGGGACTGGCCAAGGAACGCGACGTTGCCGAGGAGGACAAGTCCAAAGTAACGGCGACGCCTGCGACCGAACCGGTGGCGTCCGCCGACCCAGCCGAGGCAACCCCCACGGAGCCGATCGAGGATCCCGATCTGCCGCCCGACGACAGCGCGCTGTTCGTCGAGGCGTCGATTGAACGCACCGCCGGTGACGTCGTCGTGGTCGACGCCGTCGTAGCGGAGGTCTCCGCGCCGCCGGCCGCCCCGGCGAAGGCCCGCCGTGGCAGGAGCGCCAAGCCGGCCACCAGCGATCGCCGCAGCCCCGATCGCATCTTCCTGCCCCACGCCAAGGACGCCATTCCGATTCGCCCCAGCAGCGCCGAGATGTTCGTGCTGCAGCACCTGCGCGACGAGGCCCACCGCTTCGCCGTGTCCTTCCACCGGCGTCGGCGCGGCAAGCTGACCTTGCGTTCGGCGCTGGCCGACGTTCCGGGCATCGGTCCCGGGCGCCAGCGCGCGCTGCTGCGGCATTTCGGCAGCCTGAAGAAGATCCGCGACGCGACCCTGGAAGAACTGGCCGCCGTTCCCGGGGTCACCGCCACCGCGGCGGCCGCGGTCTTCGCGCAGCTGGGCAAGCCCGCTGCGACCGGCGCGCCTTCGGGCTCCGATGCCATTCCCGTCGACGACGCCGAGGACGAGGTGCTGGAGAACGCTTTTGCCGAAGTGGAGGACGACGAAGTGTCGACCGAGGATGCGACCGAAGCCTCGACCGAAGACGCGTCGGCGGAGGAGGATGTCGCCAGCGAGCCGTCGTCATGACGGAGGCGGGCGTCAACGCTTCGCCCGGACCAGATAGACGTGCTCCTCGGAATCCTGTGGGTCATCCAGAGGCTCCCCTTTGAAGCCGCCCCAGCGCGACAGGATGGTCAAGCCGGCGCGGTCCAGCAGCGCGGCCACCTCCGCCGGTGACAGCTGGCGATGGCACAGGCGCATGATGGTCCCGCGCGGCGCGACCACGCCGGTCGGCGACACGGTCCGGTAGTGGAAGCGCATGTGCAGGGCCCGGCGGGTCTCGTCCATCCGGTGCGACACGCTGTATTCGTAGCCCTGGTCTGACTTCGGATGTCGAAACAGGAAGCGATCGAAGCGCCGGTTCGAAGGGCGGGCCAGCCAGTCGGCGCGGGGGAAGAACACGTCGAACGCGAACCACCCCTTCGGGCCCAGCAGCGCGCGAATTGCGCCCAGCATCGCCAGCAACTCGTCGTCGTCGACGATGTGCTGGATGGTGTGAAACGCCATGACGATCAGGGGGAATGGTCCGCGCAGCGGCAGCGCCCGGAGGTCGGCGCGCGCCAGCAGCGTCGCGCCCCGCTCACTCGCGCCGCGCTGTCGGGCCCGGGCCCGGGCCCGCGTCAGCATCGACGCTGAAAGATCCACGCCCAGCACCTTGAACCCGTCGCGACCCAAGGGGCCGAGGAGGCGTCCGCTGCCACACCCGAGATCCAGGATCGGGCCGCCCCGCTCGCTGGCCAGCATCCGATAGAAGTCGACGTCCTCGCGCCGGCGCCGGTACTCCCAGTCGTAGAATGCGGCGTCGCGATACGGCTCGACCGCGCCCGCGACCTCCAGTTTCTTCGCTTTGGTTGCGTCCGCTTTGGCCCCGCGCGGCCGCCCAGCGGCGGCTATCCTACGCGCCATGGAACCCATCACGGACGCCATCGTCCTGCTCTCCGGAGGCCTCGACTCCGCCACCGCGTTGGCGATGACCAAGGCGGCCGGGCGGCGCTGTCACGCGCTCAGTTTTCGCTATGGCCAGCGGCACGCGGTCGAGCTTACCGCCGCCGCCGCCGTGGCGCGGGCGCTACGCGCCGATTCGACGCGGGTGATCGACATCGATCTACGCGGGATCGGCGGCTCGGCGCTGACCGCCGACATCGACGTGCCCAAGCACCGCGGCGACGCCGAGATTGGCGCCAGCATCCCCATCACCTACGTCCCGGCCCGCAACACCATCTTCGTCGCCTATGCGCTGGCGGTCGCCGAGATCACCGGCGCGCGCGAGATCGTGCTGGGCATCAACGTCCTGGACTCCTCGGGTTATCCCGATTGCCGCCCCGAATGGCTGGCCGCCGTTCAGGAGGTCGCCGAACGCGGCACGCGCGCCGGCGCCGAGGGCCGCGCGCCCCGCCTGGTGGCGCCCCTGATCAAGATGTCGAAGGTCGACATCATCCGCGCTGGTACCGCGCTGGGGGTCGACTACGGACTGACGCTGTCGTGCTACGACCCCACCGAGGACGGACGGGCCTGCGGCGCGTGCGACGCCTGCCAGCTGCGGCGTGCTGGCTTCCAGGGCGCCGGCGTTCCCGATCCCACGCGCTATCGCTAGCGGCCTAGTCGTAGGAGCTGACCGCCCAGGGGCCGCCGAACGTACCCGTGCCCATGAAGCGCGGGCGGGCGGGCTGTAGCGGTGGCAGCACCGCGGCGGCCAGGTTGCCCAGCGACGTGAAGGACGGCGCGGGAATCGACGGACTGGACGGCCGAGGCGCCGGCGTCGCGTGCGACTGCCCATCGCGCGGCGCGGCCTGTCCCGGGCGCCGCTCACGATCGCGGCGGTTGCGGTAGCGGCCTCCGCGCGTGTCGATCGGCTCCAGCTCGGGCGCCAGCTCTTCGTCCGACAGCTGCGCCTCGTCGGTGACGTTGCCTTCCGACAGCGCGACCGGGCCCGTGCCCACCATCGGCTTGCCCGCGATGGCGGGATCGGCGGCCTCGGCGTCCGAGACCAACTCGGCCAGCCGAAGAGCGTCGTCCAGGAAGTCGCGATCCGCCAGCCGCGGTCGCCGCCGGTTCGGTCGCTGCGACGGCAGGACATAGCGCAGCGCCAGCAACATCTGGCGCGTCAGCTCGGCGTCGCGCCGCGAGGCCTTCAGGCGCTCGAGCAGCGGCGCGATGGCCACCGCGACGGTCTTGCCGACGTCGCCCGTCCCAGTGCTGTCGGGATCCAGTGCGTCGCGCAGCGGCGGCAGCGCCAGCAGCGCCAGGATCAAGGCGTTGGATGGTGGCGATGGCCGCTTGGCCGACTGCCGATCCAGCGCGCTGAGGTACCCCCACAGACGCGAGCGGCGCAAGGCGCCCTCTTCGCCGTCGTCGGTGGCACGCAGCGCCCGCGAAAGCTCGGGGGCCAGGATGTCCAGCAGCTCTGTCTCCAGCAGCAACTCGATCGAACGCTTCGCCGCTGCCGCGCGCAGGAGGCGATAGAACTCCTCCGAAACCCGCGCCTGCGCGCACTTGGTGATCTCCTGACGGTGCTCCATCATGCGCCGGTAGGTTTCGGGCTCGATGGTCAGGCTGCAGCGGGCCGCGAACTTGATGGCGCGCAGAATGCGGACGGGATCCTCGCGCAGGCGAATGTCGGGATCTCCGATGGTGCGCACCAGGCGCGCCTCCAGGTCGGCCATGCCGTTCACGTGATCGATCACCTCGGCGGTCTCGATATCGTAGAACAGGCCGTTGATCGTGAAGTCGCGGCGTCGCGCGTCCTCTTCGGGCGTTCCGAAGACGTTATCGCGGCGGATCAGCAGGTCCCCGCTCTCGGGTTCGGGGCCGCTGCCCGATTCTTCTTCTTCTACTTCGCGTGGGTTGGCCCGGAAGGTCGAAGTCTCGATGATCTTCGGGCCGAAAAATACGTGCGCCAGCCGAAAGCGGCGGCCGATGATCCGGCAGTTGCGAAACAGCCGCTTGATGTCCGGGGGCGTGGCGCTGGTGACGACGTCGAAGTCCTTGGGCTTCAACCCAAGCAGCAGGTCCCGAACGCAGCCGCCGACCAAGTAAGCCTTGTGATCGTAGCGGCGAAGCCTCTCCACCACTTTCGCTGCGTCGGAGTCGATTTGATCCGGCGCTATCTTCATTTTGGGCTTGGGTATCACGATTACTTCGCCGCGGCAAGGTCTGCGCGCGGTTCGGCGGCTGGGAGGGACCGTTTTGGAGCCACCACCTGGGTCAGTCGATGAGCAGCGGCAGCGTCCCGTCGGGATCGATCAGGCGTTTCGCCTTGGACTTGTCGGCGGCGGGCCGCGAGGGCGGGACGACCAAATCCGACGCCGGCGCCGCGTGGGGGCGGGGCGCGGCGGGACGCGGCGTGGGAGCGGGGACAGGCGCGCGCTTGGGCGGAGCGGGGGGCTGTGCGACCGCAGCCACCTTGGCGACGGGCGGCCTGGGCGCGGCGACGGGCGGCCGCGGTGCCGGGGCAGCGGTCGGCGGGATCGGAGCCTGCGCCTGCCGAGGCTCCTTCGTGGTTGTCGGTTGCGCGGCTGGTAGCGGGCGCGCTTCTCTGTTTTCCAAGGGGGCGGCCCGCGGCGCGGGTTGCGGCGCTTCCACCGGCGGCGCCTTCGTCACGGCGACGCGCTTCGGAACAGCTACGGGCGCGGCGGGCGCTTCGGCAGGGACCGCGGCGGAGGGCCGGGCAGCGGCGCTAGGTGCTGGCGGGGCCTTTTCCACCGGCGCGGGCACCGGCGGCGCCGGGCGGGTGGCGACTGGCTTGGGTTCTGGCTTGGGTTCTGGCTTGGGCTCCGGCTTCGACTCCTGAGTGGCTTCTTGTTTCGGCTCGGCCCGGATCGCCTCCTTGACGGGTTCGGCCGCTGGCGGGGCGGGCGGCGGGACGACCGGAGCCGGCGGGGCGACCGGCGCGACCGACTTGACGACAGGTGCCGCGGGAGTCTCTCCGGTGGCGTTCGATTCTTCTCCCCCGCTGCGCGACCGAACCAGAATGGTCACCAGGACGCCCACGATCGCGATCGCCGTAAGGGCCACGACGACGCGGGGGACGATGCTGGGCTTCACATCCTCGTAGACGTCGTCGGCCGACGGAAGCTGGTCGTACCAGGGCATGTGAGAGCCCAGGGCGAACTCGTCGTTCTTGTGTCCGGTGTTTCCCGTGGTCGGGGGCGGCGTGTCCGCATCCGACGGCGTGGTGGCGGACGCGCTGACGATCGTGCTCGGCAACGGCGCGGGCGTTCCCCCGACGGCGGAAATTCGTCCTTCAGACCTCGAAGGGAGTCCGCGCGCCAGAGTACCTGCCGCGGCCTTGAGGTCGGTGGGCAAATGCACGCCGTGTCCCGAAGCCGTCGCCGGCTCTCGGCTCCCGCCGACGGCGGGCACCGTTTGGCTCGCGCGCGCCGGTATCACGGGCGCCGGCAGTCCCAGCAGCGTTGCGTTCATGGCCGGCGCCGATTTGTCCAGCGACGGCACGTTGTTTGGCACGCTCGAGTCCAGGGAACGCGTTCCGGGCACGGTGGAATCGAGAGACCGCACGCTGGCCGGATCCTGCGTGCGCGCCGGGCCCGCCAAAGCCTTGTCGCCTGGTTTTCCTTCCAGCGGTCTCGCGCCCGTCGGCCGCGCGTCGCCCGGTCTGGTGTCGGCCGGCCTGGCTTCAGGCCCGCTGGCATCGTGCTTTTTGACGTCGTTATCCTTGGCGTCGCTCTCTTTGGCGCCGCTGTTTTTGGCGTCGCTGTTCTTGGCGTCGCTGTTCTTAGCGCCGCCGTTTTTGGCGTCGCTCGCCGCCGACGCCTGGTCGGACCCCGCGCCTGGCTCCTTCTGGCCGAGACCCCGCAAGGTATTGCTCGACGACATCGCCTGTCACTTTACCCAAAGGATCCGGGAAATGCAGCTATACTCGCTGGCTTTCCCCAACCATGCGGCTCTGCTTCGTCGTCAACAGCGTTCGGACGCAGCGCCCGACATACACGACGGCCCACCTGGCCTTCGCGGCCAGTCGCCTGGGTCACGAAGTGGGACTGGTTTCGGTTGACGGACTTTCGCTGGGACAGGGGGGCGACGGCGAAGTTTTGGCGGAATTGGTGCGGCCGCGGCCCAAACGCGCACGCGATGTTGTGTCCTACGTGAAGGGCCTCACCGACGCCGATACGCCGCGCGAGACCGTTCGACTGAATGATTTCGACGTCGTCTTTCTGCGCAACAACCCACGGGCCGGCGCTCGCGAAGGCGAGGGGAGTGACGATTTCAATCCCGCCATCGACTTCGGTCGCCGACTGAAGGGGGCTGGCGTGCTGGTGGTCAATGATCCCGACGGGCTGGGCCGGGCGGGGTCGAAGATGTACCTGGCCGGCTTCCCGGTCGAGCTGCGTCCGAAGACGCTGATCACGCGGTCGCTGGATCGCGCACGGGCGTTCCTGCGCGAACTGGACGGGCCTGCCATCATCAAACCGCTGGCCGGGTACGGCGGCAAGAACGTCTTCTTTCTGGATCGCCCGCAAGCGGCGAACCTGGCGCAGATCATCTCGACCGTGCGCAGGGACGGCTACGTGATCGTCCAGGAATACCTGCCCGCCGCCGCCAAAGGGGACAAGCGTGTCCTGCTGGTGGGCGGAAACGTCTGCGTGGTCGATGGCGTGGTCGCGGCCTATCGTCGCATGCGCCCCAAGGACGACATCCGCAACAACATGCACGTCGGTGGTTCACGCCAGCGTTGCAATTTCACCGATCGAGAAGCGCGCGTCTGCGATCTGCTGCGGCCCCGTTTGATCGCGGACGGCCTGTACTTCGTGGGCGTGGACATCGTGGGCGGCAAGATCCTGGAGATCAATGTCTTTGCCCCGGGAGGCATCCACAACATCAACGAGCTCTATGGCATCGACGTCGGCACCGAGATCGTCCGCGATCTCGAGCGTCGGGTCGAGCTGCGCGCGATCCACGGCGATCGCCTACCCTCGCACGTGTTGATGCGCGCCTGAGCGGAACAGCGCGCGATGGCCGGCGCCGTCCGCCCGGCCCCTCGTTCTGACCGCCTAGAAAACCATCGAGAAGGCGCCCATCGCGCCCGACGGCGTGGGGGCAACCATGAACGACAGGTTGGTCGGGTTGCCCTCGGGCGACAGCGACTTCTCCTCGGTGTGACGGGCCTTGTACGCCGGGTAGCCAATGACCACTGCCGTGATCAGCCCGACCCCGCCGGCGATGTAGAGGATGTTCGCCGTCAGCGCCAACGTGGAACCCTTGTTCTCCAGCGAGCGCAGCTTCGCGTCGCGCGCGTTGATTTCATCAGTGCCGTTGGGCACCACGGCGACCTCGTCGTTGTATTCCTTCTGGACGCGGATCTTCCAGTAACCGAGTCCCAACCCGACGACCAGGGCGCCCGCCGAACCAATGCCAATCGCCCTGGCCACGTTCCAACGCTTCTGCGCCTGGTCCGGGCTCATCTGCTTGGCGACCGGAACGGCCGGGGCAGAGTCGCCCGCGCTGACCTGAACCAGTGCTTCTTCCTCGCCGGCCACCGAGACCGGCTTCGACAGGCTCTTGCCATTCGGGAAGACGATCTCGACGATGTAGTCGCCCGACGGAATCTTGTTGATCGTGCGCGGCGCCAGACCGAAGTAGCGGCCTTCCAGATAGACTTTGACCTTCTCACTGGCGGGCGCCTGAACCGTGATCTTGCCCTTGCCACTGCGGTTGCCTTGAAAGGACACGTTGCCCTGGGCGTCGGCCTTGGGAGCGTCCGAGGCTTCTTCGCCCAGGATGGGCTTCGGGCGCTCCACGTCGCCCGCCTGCGCTGCTTTTTTCTCTTCGGCGGTGCTTGCCTGGGCCGGCGCCTCCGCTTCGCCGGCCTTCTTCTTCTTGGCAGCTTCCGCTGAGGCTCCGAACGCGATGAACAATCCCGCGATCAGTCCCGCGACGATGGTGGAACGGGACAGAGAGTGCGCCATGGCTCGAATCCTGGTTGAAGGTGAGGGCGTCAAAATTGGTACGACATTCCGGGGCTTGGCCGCTTTCAAGGACGACAACCGGGCCGAACCATACTGGCGGAGGCCTGAAGGAGTCAACCGCCATGAAGGGGTCTGGCGGCCTTTTTCTCGTCTGCCGCCTCGCCATCTCCGGCTTCGTTTCTGGGGCTGGACACGACGAAAGTTTGCCACCAGGTTCGTGCCGCTTGGCGGAGAATCCTTGCCAACTTCTTGCATGGCAACGGGCGATTCCTTACCGTCAGGGGCCTGTATCTGCGCATTTGCTTGCCAAGGTGAACACGATGAACGCTGGTCGAACTGGGTCTGAGTCTGCTGGTCGGGCACGGGCCTGTTTCCGTGACGGACGGCTGGCGCTGACGGCGGCGCTGGCGATGATGACCCCGCCAAGCTGCGCCGCGCTGAACAATCTGGCCATGGCGGGACCGGGCGGCGCCCGGCTGACGCCGCCGTCGATCGTCTATCAGGGGGCGACGCTGGTGCAATCCCCGTCGCAGGCAAAGCTGGCGGCGTATTACTGTCCAGAGGTGGTCCCGCCGCCCTTCGGCTTCTCGGGCGGGTCGGCGCTGCTGTGCCAGGGCTTCTTTGGCCGCCGCCCGTCACCGCTGGAGATGGAGGTCGCGTTCGATCTGAGCTTCAAGGTGCGCAACCCGAACAATCTTCCGCTGCCGCTCGGGGATGTGTTGACCGCGGTGACCACGTTCCCCAGCGCGACCAATCAGCGGCTGGGCGCCGCGTGCGTCCACCTGTGCGCGCCCGGGCAGGCGGGGTGCAGCCCGACGCCGGATGCCAGTTCGTGCCAGGCCTCCTCGCGCGACGTCCGGTCGCTGGCGGACTTCCAGACCGCCACCATCAATTTCCTGGTTTCGCAGGGCATCGCCGCGGCGACCGGCCAAGGCTTCTCGTTCACCGCGCCCGCCGTGTCGGCCGCGTCGGAGATCGACGTGACGGTTCGTTTCAGCTTCGGGCCGGGGCCCCTGCTCGAGACGCTGCGCCAGCTGGCGTCCCAATCGGTGAACGAGCTCAAGGCCGGGCGCAGCGTCACCTTCGTGATTCCGTTCAACGTCGAGGGAACGGTGTGGTTCGACGGCGGCTCGTTCGGACGTATCTCCGTGGCCTACGGACCGGCAGCCGGCACCTTCGTGCTGCCGGTCAACGGTCTGCTTCCGGCGACCTCTGCGCCGGTGGCTCCCGCCGCGGTGGCCGCGCCGCCTACCGCCTTGCCGCCTGCCGCCGCGCCGCCTACCGCCTTGCCGCCTACCGCCGCGCCGCCTACCGCCTTGCCGCCTCCGCACTGAGCGGCGCTACGGCCAGAGCCGCTTCAACGCGCCGATATCCAGGTGGCTGGCCCAGTGCCGGGCCGCCTTGGCCATGATCTTGGCCTTGTCGCGGCGCCCGATCGACAGCCGCTGGGTGAACACGTCGTAGTCGGCGTCCTCGATCTTCTCGAGGATGGTGGTGCCCACCAGCCAGATCAGCGCCAGCTCCAGCTTCAGGTCGTTGCCCAGCTTGCCCAGCAGCGGGCGCCCGCGCTCGTAAAGCGCGCGGGTGCGGGCCACCTGATAGCGCAGCAGCTCGCGGATAGGCTTGGTGGGTTTCAGCGCCTTCAGGTCGGCCTCGGTGACGCCGAAGAAATGCAGATCCTCGGCCGGGATGTAAATGTGACCGCGGGCGGCGTCGCTGGCCACGTCCTGCCAGAAGTTGGTGAGCTGCAGCGCCGTCGAGATCTCGTCGGCGAAGCGCACGAACTCGGGCTCGCGGTAGCCGAACAGCGCCAGCAAGATGCGCCCCACCGGATCGGCCGAGCGCGCCGTGTAGGATCGCAGTGCGCTGAACGTCGCGTAGCGCTTCACGTCCAGGTCGCTGCGAAACGCGCTCAACAGATCCTCGAACGGCGGCACCGGCAGGTCGCGCTTCTCGATGGTGTCGGACAGCGCGATGAACACCGGGTGGGTGGCCTCCCCGTGCGACGCCAGCCGCAGCTCTTCTTCCCAGCGCGACAGGGCCTCCGAGCGCCGGCCGTCGTACTCGGGCTCGTCAGCGAAGTCGTCGGCGCTGCGCGCGAAAGCGTACACCGCCATCAGATGCGGCCGGATCGCCGCGGGCACCAGGCGCGATGCCACGGGGTAGATCTCGTGGTGGGCGCGCACGAACTCCTCGCAGTAGGCGTAGGCGCGCTCGACGGTCCACGGCCCCGGCGGCGGGTCCAGCCAGGGCATGATCGGCGTCGCTTTCTTGTTCGACACAGAGGCTTCACCGCCGCCGCCGTATTCGCCGCGGCCGCCCTTCAAGACTTGTCGAATCATTCGCCCCTCCCTTCAGCCACCAGGGGGTGGTCACCGCCCTTGCCGTCACGCGAAGGCGCCGGCTCGATCGGGTCGCGTCCCGCGGGCAAACGCACGGCCTTGCGGTGCAGCGCCATGTGCCCGCGCTGGATACCGTCGGTGGCCAGCGCGCGCAGGGCCGCCAGATTCGACGCCAGGCCCGCGCTGCCGATCGCCATCGCCAGCCGCGTCGCGGAGGTTCCGGCCCAACCCAGAATGCGATGGGCCAGCCGCGCGCCCGCGTGAACCTTGACCGTGCCGCCCACGATCCCGACCGGCATGGGCATCTCCAGCTTGCCCACCAGCCAGCCGTCGTCGTCGGCGCGCCAGACGGCCAGCGGCCGGTAGCGCCCACTCTGCGCGGCGAAGGCGTGCGCGCCCGCCTCCACGCCGCGCCAGTCGTTGCCAGTCGCGATCACCACCGCGTCCACGCCGTTCATGATGCCCTTGTTGTGGGTGGCCGCGCGGTAGACATCGTCCTCGGCGAAGCGGGACGCCGCGACAACGCCGTCGCGGACCTCGGCGCCGGAGAAGCTGGCCTCGGGCGTTGCCACGGCCAGCGCCGACGCCGGCACCCGGGCCTGGACGCGGACCAGCCGTCGATCGCACAGGTTGGTGAGGATGCGCAGCCCGGAGCGACCGCCTGACAGATCCGCCAGACGCTCGGCCAGCGCCTCGGCGATGGTGTTCACCATGTTGGCGCCCATGGCGTTGCGGCAATCGATATGCACGTGGACGATCACCCGCGCCGGGTGACTACCGGTGCGGACCTCGATGGCGCGCGGGCCACCGCCGCGTTCCAGCAGGCGGGGCAAGGCGGCGCCCGCCTGAGCCAGCAGTTCCTCGGTGGCTGCCTCGATGCGTGCGCGCGCGGCGGCTTCGTCACCCACGCCCAGAAGCTCGATCTGCGCCGTCATGATCGGCTCGTCGGCGTCGGCCTGAAAGCCCCCGCCTTCGCGCACCATTCGCGCTGCGTTGGACGCCGCGGCGATTACCGACGGCTCCTCGACGGCCATCGGTATCAGCACGTCCTCACCATTGATCAGGAAGTTCAGGCCCAGACCTAGCGGCAGCGCGTACACACCCACCGCGTTCTCGACGATCTGGTCGGCGCCACGGGCGTTGAGCCCGCCGCTCTCCAGCGCGGCCAGATCCCCATCCGACAGATCCGCGCGGGTGCGCAGGATCTGTCGCCGCTCGGCCAGCGACAGACGATAGAAGCGCGGGATGCGAGAGGTAGAGGGGGACATTTTTTGACCTAAAGACTGGCCGACGGCATGCGCCGGTGCACGCCCTTCGTTTCGATGGGCGCGTCCAGCACGCGCAGGCCCAGCTGTTCGACGCGCGACGCGAAGGTGCGGGCGGCGCCTTCGTCACCGAACAGGCCCACCCCGATGTCGCCCCCGCCCGCGCCCGAGGGTTTGGCCACGCCGCCCAGGTTGATGGCCAGATCGGCGGCGAGCTCGAAGCGGGTGGTGACGATGGGAACGCCCGAGCGCACGCCCAGCTCGGCCAGCGCCAGACCAAACGTCCGTGCGGCGGCCAGCAGGTCCTCCACCTTGCCATCGGCAAAGGCCTCGGCGAACACTTCAGCTTGCTCGCGCAACGGGCGCAGCGCCGACGCATAGCCGGCGGGATTGCGCTCGGCGAAGCTGCGCACGCCGCGCACCAGATCGGGCGTCGAAGCGGAATTGCCCTCGGCGAAGATGACGATGCGGAGGTCGGGCGGCAGCGGCAGGCGTTCGGTGATGGGATAGCCCCCCGGCGGTCGCCGGAACTGCAGCAAGCCGCCGTGCACCGCGGCCGCCACATCGGCGCCCGAGCCGATTCCGCCCTGGGCCACGCGGTGCGCGTTCTCGGCCAGGGTGAAGCAGAGGTCGCGATTGGCCGCGATCGGCAGGCCGGCCATCTCCAGCATGGCGCCCACACTGGCCGCCGTGACCGCGGCGCTGGACCCGAGGCCCAGCTTGCGTCCGCCGACGCTGAAGCCGCTGCTGTCCACCAACACCGAGCCGGCCGGCAGCGCGGCCGCGCGCTCGCCCAGGCCGGCCAGGGTTGCGCGGACGGCCTCTTCGACGAAGGGAGATTCGGACTCGTTGCCGGGGATGAACTGACCGACGGCGAAGCGGCCCACGGCGGCCACGACCGCCGGCGCCCCGTCCAGCACGGCGTACTCGCCCATCAGGAAGACTTTGCCGGGGGCGACCACCACGGGGCTGCCGCGCAGGGTGTGGCGCTGGTCGGAGGCGCTCATGAACCCAGCTCCGAAAGAATGCGAGCCGCCGGGCCCGGCGACGTGGCGATGGTGCGGAGCACACCCGGGGTGGCCTGAAGCGCGGCCTCGACGGTCGTCACGGCGGCGACTTCGCACAGGACCTTGACGTGCGGCCCTGCATCGATCGTGAAGTAGGCGTTGACGCCCCGAGCGCGGAGCTGGTGGACCGTTTCCATCGCGGCCATGGTTGCGGGTGACCAATACAGGATCGCCGGATCCGCCGCCAGCGCCGAGGCGTGCATGCGGAGGGCGCTGCGTTCGGCCACCGCGCCCAGCTGATTGAGGTTGCGGGTGGCGATGGCGTCACGCGCGTCGCGCAGATCGGCGTCGACCGAGTCGACCCAGGCCCGAAAATAGGGCGAGGTGCGGGCGGTGCGCTCCATCGCCTCGGTGGAGCCGATGGTCTTGGGCGCTTCGGTCGTGACCGCCACGACCAGCTGCAAGGGCCAGGCGTCCCCTTCCAGAATCGGGGTGGCGAAGGCGTCGGTGCCGTCCGCGCGGCTGCCGGCGTGCATCTCGACGAAACCGCCGAAGATGGACCGCGCCGCCGAGCCCGAGCCCCGGCGCGCCAGCGCGGAAAGCTCGGCCGGTCCCAGCGTCAACCCCGCGGCCCGCGTGGCGGCCAGTGCCAGCGCCGCGAAGCCCGAGGCCGACGATGCCAGGCCAGCGCTGGTGGGGACGCTGTTCTCGGTGATCACCTCGGCGCGCGCGTCGACGCCGGCCCGTTCGCGGACCAGATCCAGGAAAGCCGACACCCGGGAGGAGGCGCGACCGGTGGCCTCTTGCCCGTTCAGGATCACCCGGTCCTGCCCCCCCACGTCGGCGCCAAAGCGGACGGTGGTGCGGGTCCCCAGCTCGCGCAGGGTCAGCGACAGGCTTCCGGCACAGGGTAAGTTCAGGCCGCTGTCCCGTTTGCCCCAGTACTTCACCAGCGCGATGTTGGTTCCCGCGTCGGCGGTGCAGGCGCGCGGCGGCATCAGGCGACCGCCTTCGCGTCGCCGCCGATGGTGGTGACGAAGCCTTCGAACCCAGCCTCGCGCCAGCGGCGAAGGATGTCCTGTTCGTGTCCGGCACCCAGCGCCAGCACCGCGCCGCCGCCGCCCGCCCCGGTCAGCTTGGCGCCCACGGCGCCCGCCCCGCGCGCCAGGTGGACCAGCGTTTCCAACTCGGGCGAAGACACCCGCAGCGCGGCCAGCAGGCCATGCGCGATGTCGAACAGCCGGCCGAGTTCGTCGATGTCACCGCGGCCGAGCGCGGCCTCGCCCGGATCCACCAGCGCTCCCATGGTCTCGATGATCGACCCGACCGCCGGCGTGCGTTCGCGCAGCCGCCGGACGGCGTCGACCTGGGCGCGGGTATCGTGCTGCCGCCCCGACAGGCCGATCGACAGTGTGATCGGCTGGCGCATCGTGACGGGGCGCCATTCTTGCGGTTTCTTGAAGCGTCCGACCTGTCCGGTTGAGGCGGCCGCCAGATCGATCCCCGAGGCCGTCCCGTGGAAAATCGTCTCGGCGTCGCTGGCCGCGGCCAACGCCAGCTGCGGATCGCGGCCGCGCAGGTGGGCCGTCGCTCGCGCCACCGCCACGGCCAACGCCGCCGAGCTGCCCAGCCCGGCCCGCGCCGGCAAACGCGCATCGACGACCACGTCCGCGTCGCTGACTTCCAGCCGCGCCAGCAGCGCGGCGAACGCCCGCCCGACCGGCGTCTGATCGCGGTGGGTGTCGATGTCCCACGCAGGAACGGTCAGCCGGCCGGTTCCCGCCGACGCGGTCGCCTCCACGCCGCGATCGATCCCGGCCGCCAGCGCGGGCTGCCCATACACCACCGCGTGCTCACCGAGCAGGATCACCTTGCCGTGCCCGAAGGCGGAGGCGGTGGCCGATGCGGTGGTCATGCGGGCCTCTGCGCAAGCCAGTCGCGGAGCTCGCCGGTGATCACCCGGGGGGCCTGGGCCAGATCGCGGGCCCGTCCCAGCCCCGACAGCAACACCGCCGCGCGCACGCCGTCGATCAGCCGTTGCAAGAAGGCGTTGGCTCCGTCCAGGCCATTTTCGCGCACGGCGCGCAGGATCGGCTGCGCGACGCCGGCGGCGCGCGCGCCCAGCGCCAGCGCCCGGGCCGCGTCCAACCCGCTGCGAATGCCCCCCGAGGCGACGATCTCCAGCTCGGGCACGGCCGCGGCCACCCAGCCCACCGCGGCTGCGGTGGGGATGCCCCAGTCCCAAAGATCGCGGGCCAGCGCGCGGGCATCGCCGGTCGCGCGGTGCGCTTCGACGGCGGTCCAGGAGGTTCCCCCGGCGCCGGAGATGTCGACGGCGCGCGCGCCCGCGGCGTAGAGGGCGCGCGCGATGGCCGGCGAGATTCCGCAGCCGGTCTCCTTCACCATCACGGGCAGGCCCAGCTCGGCGGTGATGCGGGTGATGGCCGCCAGCGCGCCCCGAAAATCGCGATCGCCTCCGGGTTGCGCCAGCTCCTGTGCCGGATTCAGGTGAATGCACAACGCGTCCGCGGTGACCCGGCGCAACATCTCCCGCACTTCATCGGAGCTCATGCGGGCCAGCTGGACCACGCCGAGGTTGGCGCACAGAAAAACCTGTGGCGCGGCGTCGCGAACCTCGTAGGTGGGCGCCAGCTCGGGGTGCTCGACCATGGCGCGCTGGCTGCCCAGGCCAAACGGGATGCCGGCGGCCTGGGCGGCGGCGGCCAGGGTGCGGTTGATGGCACCGGCGGCCTCGGTGCCTCCGGTCATTCCGGTCACCATCAGCGGCGCGCGAAACGTTCGCCCCAGCAGCTGCATCGACACGTCGATCTCGTCCGTGGCGCGCTCGGGCAACGAGGTGTGGATCAAATGGACGTCGTCCAGCAGGGTGGATCGCCGGAAGTCCGCCTCGCCCGACGCGGCAATGGCCAGGTGATCCGCCTTCCGTTGTGTGATTCCTCCGTCGGACATGATGCGCTTGTGCGGGCCTAGGATAACAGCTTGGCTACATCCCTTCGCCCACGCGCCATTCTACTTGCCGATTTCCAGCCGCTGCTACACTTCCGCGCTTCATGTCGTCCCCTCCGGTTCCGTCGACGCCGTTGCCCTCCGTGCCGCCCGCGACCGTGGTCTCGTCCGGTGTATCCGAAGGAAAACTGATCTTCCTCTTGGCTTCGGTCCAGTTCATCAACGTCGTCGATTTCATGATGGTGATGCCGCTGGGGCCCGATTTCGCGAAGGCCCTGGCCATTCCGACCAGTTACCTCGGGTGGATCACAGGCAGTTACACCGGGGCGGCGGGCATCGCCGGGTTGATCGCCGCGCAATTCATCGACCGCTTCGACCGGCGCCGCGCGCTGTTCGTGGCGATGATGGGGTTGGTCATGGCCACCGTGGCCGGGGGGTTCGCGATCGGCCAGAACAGCATGCTGCTGTCGCGGGTGATGGCGGGTGCCTTCGGGGGACCGGCGACCGCCCTGACGCTGTCGATTCTCACCGACGCCGTGCCGCCCGATCGGCGGGGCAAGGCCATGGGCGCGCTGTTCGGCTCGTTTTCGGTGGCCTCGGTGCTGGGCGTTCCGGCGGGTCTGGAACTGGCGCGCCTGGGGGGCTGGAAGGCGCCCTTCTTCGTGACCGGCGCCCTGGGCGTGGTGATCGCCACGGCGGTGGCCGCCGTCATGCCGGCGATGCGCGGGCATCTGGGGCGGGGGAAGCTGACGCCGACCCGCCCGCTCGCCGAGTTCCTGGCCGATCCGAAGGTGCTGCTGTCGTTCGCGGCCATGGCGGTCAGCATGATGGGCACCTTCGCGATCGTCGCCAACCTGTCGGCGTACATCCAGTTCAACCTCGGCTATCCGCGGGAGCACATCGGCATTCTCTACACGGCGGGGGGGCTGTTCAGCTTCGGCGCCATGCGCGTGGCTGGCAAACAGGCCGACAAGCGCGGGTCGCTGGTGGTGGTCAGCGTGGCGACAGTGTTGATCACCGCCATCATCGGGATCGGCTTTCTGGGGCCGCGACCGCTGATCCCCGTCATCGGGATCTTCATCGGCTTCATGGTGGCCAATCCCACCCGCATGGTGGCGTTGAATGCGCTGACCTCCCGGGTGCCGGCGCCCCAGGAACGGGGGCGCTTCATGTCGCTGCAATCGACCGTGCAGCACCTGTCCAGCATGGTGGGATCGGGCGCGTCGACCTGGGTCTTGCGCGAGCGACCGGACCACAGCCTGTCGGGGATGCCGACGCTGGCGCTGGGAGCGATCGGCCTGGCGCTGACGCTGCCCCTGCTGGTCGGCGCGCTGGCCAAGCGGGTGGCGGCGCGGGCGTAGTAGCTCTGGGTGCTGCGACCGGGCCTTGAAGTCGGGTCGCCTAGTGCAGCGAGAAAACGGCCTGTGCCACTAGGCCGTAGTAGGTCTCGGAGGCCGACTTGTACGCCACCGAGGCCGTGTGAAACGTGTAGTTCACGTGCGTGATGGGGAACGCGCCCCGCACGGTGAACCAATCGGTCACCAGATAGCTCAAGGCGGCTTCGGCCTGGAACCCTCCCGACGACGTCGCTGATTCATAGCCAATCTGATTCACCGGTTTGTTCTGCACGACCAGTCCCAACATGTACATGCCGCCCAGGGAGAGGCCGATTTCCGGGGCCAATGCGAACCGCAAGCTGCCGGTGCCGGCCAGCATGGTGACGTTGGTGTCGGGAAGGCACGCCATCGTCGCGGTCAGCGGACAAGCCGACGGCGCGACCGGCATCTTCGTCGAGAGCGTGAACGAAGACGACATCAGACCCACGCCCGGCGTCAGCACCACATGGTCGCCCAGCGGAATCACGTACCGCACGTCGGCGCCCCAGCGAGTTTGCTTCACGGGCGTGTTGACCGTGGCGCCCGTGCTGGCATTGGGTACCGAGGCTTGCCCCAGCGGTTCGGACGCATAAAAGATTCCCAGGCCCAATCGCCGCCACCATTCGTCCGACGGCGCCAGGAACGGGAAAGTTTCCAGGCTGACGACGAAGCCGGCGCGCGGAAACGAACTTTCCTTCTGAAGCTGCGCCGGCGCCGCGAATTGAAAACTTCGCCCCATGATCGCGCCGCCGAGGCCCAGTGAAACCATGTGGGGCACGATGACGGGAAGGCTGGTGAACGCCGTTCCTTCGTCCTCCTCTTCTTCCTCCTCGCCCTCGTCCTCCTCCTCTTCGTCCTCGTCGGACGTCTTCACCGGCTTCTTGGCGATGACCTTCTTGGGCGGTGGCTTGCGCGTGGGGGGCGGGCTTCGCTTGGCCTTGGGCTTTTCTTCCTGCTGCTCGTCGGCGTCGGCTCCCTGATCGGCCGACGATTCATCCGTCTCGTCGGCTTCGGTGGACCGTTTGGCGCGGGGGCGGTCCTCGGCCGGTTCGCGCGGCTGCGGTGCCTCCTTGGGCGCTGGCGCTTCGCTCGATTCGGAGAATTCATCGTCAGCCGCCGGCGCGCTGGATGACTTGACGGGCCGCGCGTTGGGCTTCGAGACGGGCCGCGAAATGGGCCTGGCGCCCGAGCGTGGCTTCTTGAACCGCCGCTTGTGATGCTTCTTGGCCGGCCGCTGGCTTCCTCCGCTCGAGCCGACGAACGAATCGGTCATCGGATCCGCGTGGACCGGAGCCGCCAGCAGGAAAACGGCCACAGGGAACGCGATGGACCATGCCAGCAGCTTGGAACGCAAGGCCATGTGTCGCTGAACCTCTCGTCGATTGAGTTGGGGGCGATGGCGGGCCCTGGGGTGGGCCGGGAAGGTTGGCCACCATACACTCCCGCGAGCACGTCGGAAACAGGGTAAGTTGCCGGCGATGTCGGTGATCGCACGCCCACGACCCATCGTCGTGGCGATCGCGCTGCTCGGGACACCCTGGCTGCTGTCCGACGCGGCGGCGGCACCGCCAGCGACGGCGAAACGCCGCGCGCGGCTCGCCGAGCCGCCCGCGGGCGCCGTGGCGCTGGGCTCGGCGCCACCACAGACGGTTGACCTGCGCTTGCCCTTCGCCGGGATCTGGGGGGTCATCCAGGGCGAGGACAGCGGCGACACGCACGTGGGGTACGCGGCCTTTGCGCTGGACTTCGTCCCCGCCGAACGGCTGACGTCGAAGAGCGCCGAGCGGCGCCGACGCCTGGAGGATTTTCCCTGCTTCGGTCAGCCGGTCCTGGCGCCGGCGGACGGGCGCGTGCTGTGGGCCCGCGACGGCGCCGTTGACCACGCGCCCTACTACGAGGGGAAGCATGAAGCCGGGAACTTCGTGATCCTCGAGCACGCGCCCGCCGAGTACACCGAGTTCCGGCACCTGAAGTCCGGCTCGGTGGCGGTGAAAGTCGGCGACACCGTTCGACGCGGCCAGACAATCGCTCGCTGTGGCAACTCCGGGAATTCGAACACGCCGCACGTGCACGTGGGCTTCCTGGGATCCGTCGAGCCCATCGCGACCCGCCCCATGAAGTTTTCGCATTACGAGGTCTTGCGGCCGGATGGGAAATGGCACCCGGGGGAGGGTGTGCCGCGCGCGCAAGAAATTCTGCGGCCGAGCCCCTGACGCTTCGCAAATGGGCAGCCCCAAGATTCGGGATGCTACGATGGGCTCCCTTTCCCGCCCCCCAAGCCGCTGAGGGTTTCATGACCTATCCCGGGTTTGCGCTCCCGTCGTTGTCTCGATCGAAGGACCATGTCCCGGTGACCTGGGTGGTGCTGCTGGCGCTGCCCCTGGCGGCGGCTTTGGGTGGCTGTGCCCCGGGCTCGAATTCCGGAACCGGTAGTGGCGGCTCCAGCGCGACGGGGGGAAGCGGCAGTGGCGGAAACAAGGGCTCGGGGGGTGGACCCGGCAGCGGCGGGGCGGTGTCGAGCGGCGGAAGCAGCAGCGGCGGGTCATCGTCGACCGGGGGAAGCAGCAGCGGCGGCGGGACCGGTAGCGGCGGGTCATCGTCGAGCGGGGGCAGCGGCAGCGGCGGTACCACGGCCTCGGGCGGCGCGGCTGGCGCAACGGCCAGCGGTGGCGCCGGTGGCAATGGCGCGAAGGGAGGGGCACCCGGCAGCGGCGGCGGATCGATGAACACCTCGGCCTGTCAGGCGGGTCCGCCCACGCCCGCCTCGGGTGGCACCGCGTATCCCTTCCCGCAGCACCGCTTCGGGAGCGCGTGCCTCTATCCGGCGGCCTGCAAGGACATGGACGTGGCCACCTCGTGGAAGAACTACAAGACCAAGTTCGTGGTCGACGGTGGCGACGGCACGTTGCGCGTCCAGCGCCCCGAGAATGCCAACGACACGGTCTCGGAAGGCGTGGCTTACGGGATGCTCTTCGCCGTGTTCATGGGCGAGAAGGACACCTTCGACGCGATCTGGAAGTACGAACAGAAGTTCCTGGATGCCTCCGGCCTGATGCACTGGCACATCAATTCGAACGGGACCGTTGCGTCGGGCGGCATGAACTCGGCCACCGATAGCGACGAGGACATGGGCTTCGCGCTGGTGATGGCTGACAAGCAGTGGGGCGGCTACGCGACGGTGGCCAAGGATTTTCTCAGCAAGGTCGCGAAGCTCGACTTCGAGGACGACGGAACCATCAAGGGCGGTGACAAGTACGCGAACGCCGTGAACCCGTCCTATCTGGCGCCCGCGTACTATCGGACATTCGCCAAGTACACCGGCGATGCGAAGTGGATGACCATCCTCGAGAAGTCGTATTCAACGCTGGCCTCGGCCACCAACGCCACCACCGGGCTGGTCCCGGACTGGTCGGTGCCGGCGGGCCGCGGCCCGGATTACAAGTACGACGCCGCGCGGACCCCCTATCGGATCGCGCTGGATGCGTGCTGGAACAACGAAGCCCGCGCCGTGACCTTCTCGAAGGGCATCGCCAAGTTCTTCGCCGGCGTCGGCGCGGAGAACATCAAGGACGGCTATTCGGTGTCGGGGATGCCGATCGGCGAGAACACCAATTCGACGTTCATCGGGCCGGCTGGCGTGTCGGGCATGGCCGGCAACCAGATGAAACTCGTGGACGACGCGTACGCCGTCGTCGCCGCCGACGGAAACAAAGGCACCGAGAGCTACTTCAATCTCAGCTGGGCTCTGTTCTCGTCGTTGATGATGACGGGCAACTTCGTCGACCTAACCCAGTGAGCGTGGGGGGCCGCGGACGGCCCCCCCACGAGCCCCCCATTCGGATCTGGGGGACGTCGGTGCCGGCGCGGCGGAGCCGCGCCTCCTTGGGGCTTGGACCCGGGCGCGTTGCGCCCTCTGGCGGCCGGGTCGCAAGGGACGAATTGGGGGCGGGGTCTATACCTTGGGCGGTTCCGTGACGTCCCGTCGCTTCACCATGGTGAGCTCGTTGCCGGTGGCGTTGTGGTGAACTTCGTCCATGAAAGTGCGGATCAGGAACAGACCGCGGCCGGTGCGGCGGTCCAGGTTGTGCGGGTCGGTGGGGTCGGGCAGGCTGGTCGGGTCGAAGCCGGCCCCCTCGTCGCGGATCACGTAGGTGACCTCGCTGCGGGTCTCGCGCGCGGTCAGATAGACCCGTCGTCCGGCGAAGGCGCCCTCGCGCGGGCGCCGTTCGGCCAGCTGCGCGAACGCGGTCTCGTCTTCCTCCAGCAGCTGCGAGGTCAGCTCGAGGTTGCCGTGAAAGATGGCATTCACCAGCGCCTCGTTCAGCGCCACCGCGATCCGCATCCAGCCGGTGTTGTCGCACAGCTGCATGCGCTTGACGTTGGCTTCCAGCTGGCCCAGCAGCGGGCTGATGTTGTGAATGTCGTTGTCCAGCTCGAAGTGTGACTCCGTCACGGTCAAGAACCCCAGCACCTGCTGCTGCCCGCGATCGGTGCGCACGATCTCCAGGATGTTCAACACCGTGGGCACCAGCTCGCGCGTCAGGTTGCGCTTGGCGACGTAATTGGTGGCGCCCTTGCGAAGCGCCGCGATGGCGGTCTCCTCGCTGCCGTGAGCCGTCATCAGGATCACCGGCAGCGCGGCGAATCGTCGGCGCACCTCGACCACCAGCTCCAGCCCGTCCATTTCGGGCATATGCAGATCGGAGAGCACGATGTCAGGGGCTTTCTCGGCGATCAGCGCCAGCGCCTCTTTTCCGTTGCTCGCGTAAACCGGCGACAGATCGGTGCCCTTCTTCAGCAGGCCGCCCGCGCGCGCGCGGTCCACCGGAGAATCATCGACCACCAGCACGATCGGCATCAGTTGCGGCCCTCGCTTGTCCGGGGGGCCCGGGGGGGTGGTTGTGGTCGCAGGGGACTGGCGACGAACGCCGCCAGTTCGGGACGAACCCGGTCCATCTCGCGCACCAGCGTCGCGAAGGTGTCGCGCGCTCCGCCGAGATCGCGGGTGCGGCCCATGCGCTCCAGCGACAGGGCCGCGTCGAAGGCGCGGGGCGCCCCGCAGCTATCGACGGCACCTTTCACCATGTGCGCCACGCGCTGAAGTTCGGCGGCATCGCCGGCGCGCACGGCCGCTTCCAGCGCGCCCATCCAGCCGGGGAGTTCGGAAAGAAACACCGTCACCAGCTCATGCAGCAGGTCGCCATCGCCGCCCGTGCGTTCCAACGCAGTCTTCAGATCGAAGGCCGGCCCGCGCTGGGTATGGGTGGTGGGCCGGCCCGATACGCGGGCGAGGGCAGGACCGGGCGGCGCGCCCGCCGTCAACCGATCGATCGTGTCGAACAGATCGTCAAACTGCACCGGCTTCGACACATATCCGTCGAAGCCAGCCTGCAGACAGCGTTCGCGATCCCCCCGCATCGCGCGCGCCGTGATGGCCACCAGCGGCAGGTGGGCTCCCGTGATCTGTTCACGCGCCCGGATCACGGCGGTGGCTTCGAAGCCGTCCATCTCGGGCATCTGCACGTCCATCAGCACCAGATCGAACGACTCCTTGGCCAGCGTGTCCACGGCTTCGCGCCCATTGCGGGCCAGCACCACGGTGTGCCCGGCCTTCTCCAGCAGCCGGATCATCAAGCGCTGGTTGATCACGTTGTCCTCGGCCAGCAAAAGGTGCAGCGCGCGGCGTGGTCGGAACACCGGGCTTCCCTGGCCGGGCAGCGTCTGGTCATCGTCATCGGCCAGCGCCGGGCCCAGCGCGCGGACGATGGCGGCCCGCAGATCGCTCTCCTTGACCGGCTTGGTGACATACGCGCCGATGTTCAGCTCGCGCTCGCTGGTCCGGGCGCCCCGCCGGCCGGCGGTGGTCAACATCATCACGACCGCAGCCGGTAGCGCTCCGCTCTTCTGGAGAGCCTGCGCCAGCGCGAACCCGTCCATGTCAGGCAGCGCGGCGTCGATCAACAGCAAGTTGAACCGCTTGTTGGTCTCGCGCGCCTTGTCGGCAGCGGCCTGCGCCGCCGCGGCGTCCTGCACCACGGTGGGCGAGAACCCCCAGCCCACCAGCAGCTCGCTCAGGATCGCACCGGTGGTTGCATTGTCGTCGATGACCAGAACCCGCCGCGCCCGCGCGCGCCCGGGCACGCTGCTCTCGGGTTTCTGGATGCTGCGCGCGGTGGTCTTGGCGGTGAAGTGAAACGTGCTGCCCACCCCTTCTTCGCTCTCGACCCACAGCTGGCCCCCTAGCAGTTGAACCAGCCGAGAGGAGATGGTCAGTCCCAGTCCGGTGCCCTCGTACTTGCGCGCCGCGGACCCGTCGGCCTGCGCGAAGGCTTCGAAGATGACTCGCTGCTTGTCCTTGGGAATCCCCATCCCCGTGTCGCGCACGTGCACGTGCAGCCACACCTCGTTCCCTTCCACCTTGTGCACGTCCACCGACGCAAACACCTCGCCCCGGTCAGTGAACTTGATGGCGTTGCCCAGCAAATTAAGCAGGATCTGTCGCAGGCGCAGGGCATCGCCGACCAGCGAATTGGGCACGTCGCGCGCGATACGGATCCCCAGTTCCAGCCCCTTGTCGTGGGCGTTCAAAGCCAGTGCCTTGGTCGCGTCGCCCATCACTTCGCGCAGCTCGAACTCACCTTCGTCCAGTTCCAGGCGTCCCGCCTCGATCTTCGAGAAGTCGAGGATGTCGTTGATCACCATCAGCAGCGACTCGGCAGACACCTTGACCAGTTCCAGGTTTTCACGCTGCTCGCGCGTCAGCTCGGTCTGCAGGGTCAGCGCCGTCAACCCCAGGATGCCGTTCATCGGGGTGCGGATTTCGTGGCTCACGTTCGCCAGGAAGTCGCTCTTGGCCTGGTTGGCTGACTCGGCCGCCTCCATCGCCAGCAGGGCCTGCTCCTCGGCCTTGCGTTGCTCTTTCAGCAGGGCGGTCAGCGACGCCGAGTGTTCGCGTTCGCGTTGCAGGGACTGCGTCCCTGCGCGATCGGCACGGCGCTTGGCGATGCTGGCCATCACCACCATCACCGGCGTGGTGACCGCATAGCCGATGACACGCAACAGATTGTCGTCGTCGTAGTGAAACGGCCGATCGGCCATCGAATAGAACAGTGCGAAGTACACGCAGGCCAGCGCGTGCGAGAACAATCCGCTCTTCAGGCCGCCGGAGAACGCCGAGAAGACGACGATCATGACCAGCAACGAAGGGGGATTCGGGATCAAGACACCCAGCGACGCGCTGAATTCCAGCGCGAAGATCGTGACCGCAGCCAGCAGCGGGCCAATCAACAGCGCGCGGACGTGCTGCAAGCTCTTCCATCCCGTCGGCGCGGGGAGAGGGGGGGGCGGCTCGGGCGTCGCAAGCGTCGCGGAGGCGCGCGTGGCCCGCACGGCCGCCACCGCGCCCGTGGTCATCGACCCCGATTGCCTGGCCGCGGCCGCGGCCGAACCCCACGTGCTCGTGATCGATCCCGAGGTCCGCGCCGGCTCGATCGCGTCGATCGCGCCCGAGGGTCGAGTGGTCCCCGGGGACGGGGACGGCGTCGCACCCGCGGGCCCGGTGGCCTCCGGGATGGCGGAGGAAGCTGTTGAATCGTCGCTCATCGTCTCTTAGGGCGCGTTCGGCGGCCGGGACATCACGATCCTTCAAGGGGAACGGTGCGGAATCGCAGCCCTGACGCTAACAGCGCTGCCCGGGTCGTCACAAGGACGTCCGGCGGGCGCCGGATTTCCGGCCATCGGGTCGACTCAGCAGGACGCGGGTCAAATGTCAGTTGGGGCGTCATCGCCGTTCAGATCTGGGGGGAGCGTGTCGATAGGATGGTCATGACCGACATCGAGGTACTGCTCAGTGTCGACGCGGGCCGGATCCCCGAGGGGACCACCGCGTTCTTCGTGCGCGATCGGGATCGCACGCTGCGCCGCTGGTGGGCGGCCATCAGCATCGTCACGATGGCGATCGCCGTCGCTTGCGGGTTCGTCGGCGTGGGCCACACGGGAGTGGCGGTATTGCTGCTGGTCGGCGGCATCTTCGCGGTCATGGCGACCCCCACCCTGTCGGATGACCCGTACCGCGGGCTGACGCGTCAGGTGCTGGTGGTGACACCGCGGGCGATTCTGATGCGCGACGAGCAGGGGCTTCGGTCGTGGACCTTCGAGGATCTGGCCGACTCTTCGTCCACGCACTACGCGGACCGGATCGATCTGCTCCTGATTCGGCGCGATGGGGGCCGCGTGTCCATCGATTGCCAGAATTTCCATCGCGGTGAGCGCCTGCCCGACGTGATCGCCAAGCGATTGAACACCCGCGTCGCCTGAGAGGGCCGCGGACAGGTTCACGTTCCGCAGGTCAATTGCCGTCGCTTTCGCCCCAGCGGAAGCCCTGGACGACGATGTCGTCGATCAGACGCTGGACCGCCGGCGCGCCCCCCGCGACCACGCCGCCCGCGATGGCCTGGTGCAGCCCCGCTCGAGCTCCTTGGTGCCGGCGGGGTCGATGGAGTGAAACACCAACCGCGAAAGCCCGGCTCAAGATCACGAACAGTCGCTTCCGTCGGAACGGCGGACCCTCGATCGGCGAGCCCGTGTCGTGCGACAGATGGCGAAAGCCCGGACTGAAGAATGTCTTCGAGGATCAGCCATTCTGCGTGAGGAACAAGCGCCGAGGCGGCGGCTTCCGCTGGATCTCCCGATGGTCGGTGCTGCTACGCCCGTCCCCCCCATTCCGCGACCCCACACAACCCCGCCGCCAGCTCCATCTGCAGGTGTCAGCGGTCCCCGCTGCACGCAACGACCAGCGCGGTGAGCGCGGCGACGCCGACTCAATTGATCGACTGGCCGGCGGGAGGAAATTCGTCGATCGGACGCCCGTCGATCAGAGAGCGGACGTAGGCGGCCAGGGCCCAGACGTCGCCGTCGGAGAGGGCGCCGTAAGCCGCCATCGGCGTGCCTTCGAGGCCCAGCCGCAGCGTGAGATAGAGGTCTTGCATATCGGTTCCGCGGATGAAGCGGCCGCGGGAGAAATCGCGAACGCGTATGTCGATCGGGCCCTTCGGGCCGCGATAGAGCCCGGCGCGCGGACCGTCGGCCATACCCTTTTCTCCGTGGCAAGCCGAGCACTGCAGGGTGGCGTACAGGCGCTGCCCCTTCGCCAGCAGCGCTTCGGTCTCGGCAGGCTGCTTGGGGACCGCGATCGGCCGCGCCGCGCGCTCCTCGTGGAATCGAGCGGACAGCGACTGCAGGTAGAACACCAGAGCCCACCGCTCGTCTTCCCGTGAATCCGACCAGGGCGACATCGGGGTCCCGTGCACGCCGCGGGTGATAGTCGTGAACAGGTCGGCATCGGTGGGAATGGATCCCGTCGGAGTGGATCGCAGCTTGTAGACGCCTGCCGTGAAGTTCGTCGGGGGGACGCTCAGCCCCGCGGCCAGCGGCCCTCTCCCGTCGCCGCTCTCGCCGTGGCAGGTCGCGCAACGCGCGCGATACAGCGAGTCGCCGAGGATCTCGAGGGCGCCGGTCCGGCGCGGCGGCTTGGGGGGCGGGAGCCTCCGCTCCTTCACCGTCCAGCGAAAGCCCCGTCCCGTCGGGGCAGAGGGCGTGCCTGCTGCCGGCGCCCCCACAGGACCCGGCGCCGCTCCGGACGGCGGAGCGTGCGCGGCGCGCGCCCGGGCCATGAGCGCCAGCATCAGTGCGCCGATCAGGGTGACTCGAGCCTTCATCGAAGGACGACAATATCAGAAGGGTCACATCCGTCGCGGGAACGAACCGCCAGGGCCGAGGGCACTACCTTCTGGGCCCGAAGCCCCGCCGGTGATTGTCGTCCTTGCCCTCGCGATCGTTCTCTCCGCGATTGTCGCCAGCCGGAGGCTTCTTCATCCCCTCGGGCGGCCCTGGGTGGTGCCCCGGAGACTCGCCGGGCCTGCGATGCTGATCGTCCCCGCCGCGACCCGCGGCATCCTTCTGTCGACGCTCGTCCTCGGCACGGCGGCGCGCCTGCTCGTCCGCCTGCTGTCGCTGCTGATCCGCCTGCCGCTGCTGCATCTCGGACTGGCGACGCTGCGCCTCCGCCTGGCGCTGTTGCTCGGCCTGTGCCTGCCGCTGCTGCATCTCGGACTGGCGACGCTGCGCCTCCGCCTGGCGCTGTTGCTCGGCCTGTGCCTGCCGCTGCTGCATCTCGGACTGGCGACGCTGCGCCTCTGCCTGGCGCTGCTGCTCGGCCTGCGCTTGGCGCTGCTGGGCCTCCACCTGTCGCCGTTGTTCTTCGGCCTGGCGCTGCTGCGCCTCCCTCTGACGCTGCTGCATCTCGGCCTGGCGACGTTGCTCTTCCGCCTGCTGCAGCTCCGCCTGGCGGCGTTGCGCTTCTGCCTGGCGCTGTTGCTCGGCCTGCGCCTGCCGCTGCTGGGCCTCCCCCTGTCGCCGTTGTTCTTCGGCCTGGCGGTGTTGCGCCTCCGCCAGGCGCCGCTGATCTTCCGCTGCCCGCCGCTGACTCTCGGCCGTCGCTCGCTGGCGTTCCTCCTGCTCGCGGCGCGCCCGCGCATCGAACTCGCGCCTGGCCCGCTCGTCGCGTGCGCGCCGCGCTTCCCATTCGCGCTGGTTCTCGCGGGCCCTGCGCTCGGCCTCGCGGCGTTGATGATCGTCGTAGCGACCGATCTCGAAGAGATCCACCCGTTCGGGACGGCGGTCCATGCGATGGCGTCGCAGCCACTCATCGTCGGGGCCGGCGTTCCAGACCTCCCCGCGATAGCGCCGATAGCGACGTTCCAGCTGGGTGCGACGAAAGGCCTCGCCCGCGTCGACGGTCACGAAGTAGCGCGGGACGTCCGGCGCGAACAGGTTGGCGGCCGAGACGAAGCGCCACTGCTGCGGCGGAATCGAGGATTCGTCTCCGAGTCCAGCGGGCGCCCAGCCCACCACGCCGTCGCCAACGCGCCACGCGACCCAGGCCGGGGCCCACGTCGTGTCGGGCCGCCACACCCAGCGATTCGACCAGACCCAGCGCCCATAGTGATCCGTCGCCCAGCCAAAGGGATCCCGCGAAACCCACGCCAAACCGTAGTCGGTGTACTTCCAGTACCCGTTCGAATACGGCACGTACGCCGGCGACGGCGGAACGAACACCCATCCGTAGCGGGGGTCGTCGACCCAGCGGCCCATGGGGGCCAGTTCGTTGAAGAAGATGTCGACCGACGGAACGTTGCTGCCCTGCGGGGGAACGTCCACGTCGACATAGAAGGGCTCGGTCGCTGGCGGCGCGTACGCCGGAGGCGGCGGAGCGTAGCCCGTCCTTGGCTGGGGAGGATAAGGCGCAGCCTGCGCAACCGGCGGCGGCGTGTACGTCGGCGCCGGGGGCGGCAGAGGGGCTGGTGGTGGCGAGTCGCCCGTCGTGCTCTGGGGCGGATAGGGCGCGGGGGGCGGGGGCTGATAGGCGGGCGGTTGTGCTTGCGTGTTTGGCGGCGGCGCGGTCGCCGGCGCGACGTAGCACCCTGCCAGTGAGAACGCTGGCAAGAGGTAGACCGCGACGGACGCGAATCGGATGGCGGCGCTGGGGAGCCTCGGGCTCGGACTCATGGGGTCCTCTCGTGGGAGCGTTCGAGAGTTCTGGGGGATGACGATCTAACCATGGGACGGTCGGCAGCCTCGAATATTCAGACGCGCAGACGGCACCTGGCTTGCGAAACCTGACCGCCAGGTCCAATCCCCAATTCTTGCGTTCTACTGAACAGGTGGATAGTCTTTCCGTCCATGGAAGGAATCGCGGTTCTGGCTGGAATCCTGGCTGGTGTCGCGCTGGGCACCGGGCTGGGATGGTTCCTGGGGGGGACGCGGGCCCGGAGCGCGGCCGAGCCGTCGTTGCGCGATGCGGAGGCGCGCGCTCGGGCGGCGGCGGCCACACTGGACGAGGTCCGGCGTGGCGAGGCGGAATGGAAGACCCACGCGGCCGGGCTGGAGCAGGACTTGCGCCGCAGCGAGCGTGAGCGGGTGGCGGTAACGGCCCGCGCCCAGGAACTGGAGCGGGGCCTGGAGGCCCAGCGTGCTTCGCTCGACGAGACCAAGGCCCAGATGGAGGCGACGTTTCACGCGCTGGCGGCAGAGGCTCTACAGCGTAGCAACGAGGGGTTCTTGCAGCTGGCCTCGGAACGATTGGCGGGCGCCCAGCGCGAGGGCAAGACCGAGCTGGCCGCGCGTGAAGAGGCCATCGCGGCGCTGGTGGGGCCGTTGCGCCAGGCACTGGACAAGGTCGAGCAGCAGGCTCAGGCGATCGAGCGCGCGCGGGGCGAGGCGTATGTCGAGCTGAAGGCGCAGGTTGGTTTTCTGGCGCAAGGGCAGGACCGCCTGCGGGCCGAGACCGGCAATCTGGTGAACGCCCTGCGCGCGCCCTCGGTGCGTGGGCGTTGGGGCGAGATCCAGCTGCGGCGGGTGCTGGAGATCGCCGGCATGGTCGAGCATTGCGATTTCGTCGAGCAGGGCAGCCTGGAAACGGCCGATGGTCGCTTGCGCCCCGACGTGGTGGTGCGGATGCCGGGCGGCCGATCGATCGTCGTCGACGCCAAGGCGCCGCTGGCCGCCTACCTCTGCGCGATGGAGGCGAAGTCCGAGGCGGAACACGATCAGCATCTGCAGCAGCACGCGGTGCAAGTGCGCGCGCATGTCCAGAAGCTGGGCGCCAAGAGCTACTGGGCGCAGCTGGCGTCGTCGCCCGAACTGGTGGTGATGTTCCTGCCCGGCGATCGCTTCTATGCGGCGGCGCTGGAGCAGATGCCGGGGTTGATCGAGGAGGCGTTCAGCAGCCGGGTGTTGATCGCGACGCCGACCACCTTGATCGGTTTGTTGCAGGCGGTGCAGGCGGGCTGGCGTCAGGAACTGCTGGCCGCCAACGCCGAGGAGATCAGCCGTGCCGGGCGCGAGTTGCACGAACGCCTGGCGACCTTCAGCGAGCGGCTGGCCAAGGTCGGGTCCACGCTGGGGCGCACCGTGGAAGCCTTCAACGAAACCGTGGGGTCGTTCGAGGGGCGCGTGCTTCCAGGCGCGCGCCGGCTGGATGATCTGGGAGCCGCCGGCAAGAAGGAGCTGCCGACGGTCGGCCCCATCGACACGCGGCCTCGCGGGCTATTGCCGGCCCCGGACCTGGGCCCGGCCGACGCGTAGTAGGGGCTCTGACTGGACCCTGGCTGCGGCGACCAGCACCCCTAGAGAACTCCCGAAGATGGACGGGTGACTGGCCGCTCGTGTCACGACGGTGTACAAAAGGTGTATGAAGCGAACCAACGTGGTCGTGGATACGCGGCTCCTCGCGCGCGCTCGAAAGCTCACCGGCGTCAGGACCACGCGTGAGATCCTCGGGAGAGCCCTGGCGGAACTGGTCAGCCGCGAGGAACAACGGCGCCTGGCGAGCCAGCTTCGAGGCTCGGGCTGGGAGGGAAATCTGTCCGACATGCGAAAGGTCGGCTAGCGGCCCGATTCCATGCTGGTCGACACCTCTGCATGGATCGAATGGCTCCGGGCAACGGGCTCTCCAGCCGATGGAATTCTCACCGCTGCGTTTGAACGGGGGGACGCCTTGTTTGTGACGGGGATCGTCGTCCAGGAGGTCCTTCAAGGGGGACGCAATGGTCGACATGTGGACGAGTTGCGACAGATTTTGGCGACGTGCGCCCAGGCTGAGCCGGTCTATCCCGAGACCTACGAACATGCGGCGGACCTTTTTCGGCGCTGTCGAGCTGCGGGGCGCTCGGTCCGTGGGACCGTAGATTGTTTGATTGCTGCCGTTGCGCTTGAACGTGACCTTCAGGTTCTGGCGCACGATCGCGACTTCCGGACGATCGCCGATGTCTGTGCTGTCCGGTTGGTCATTCACGGCGCCGGATAAAAACTGGCGCGGGTCTTGGCACCCGCGACAATGGGGCCGTGGATTTCGATTTCACGCGCGCGGCGCGCCCGGTTTCGATGCGGCTGCTGTCGGGGCGCGGGCACTACGAAACGGTGGTGCGCGCCGTGATGGAGGCGCGCCGGAGCGTCTGGATCGCCACCGCCAACCTGAAGGAGCTGATGGTCGAGGACGGTCGCGCCGTTCCCGGGCGGGCTCGAACGTCGTCCAGCCGCGCCTACCGTTCCATCCTGAAGGTGTTCGACGAGCTGGCGCGGAACCGCGTCGAGCTGCGCATCCTGCACGCCTCGCCACCGTCGGGGCCGTTTCGGGAGGAGTTCGATCGACACCCCCGCCTTTTTCGGGGCGGGTTGCAGTTGCGGGCGTGCCCGCGCCTGCACTTCAAGGCCGTGGTCATCGACGGCGGCTTGTTGTACCTGGGCAGCGCGAACTGGACCGGCGCCGGGCTGGGGGCCAAGGGGACCGGTCGGCGCAACTTCGAGCTGGGGTTGGTCACCGAGGATCTGGGCCTCCTCGACGAGGTGCAGGGCTTGTTCGAGGGACTGTGGCGCGGGGCGGGCTGCGCGGGCTGCCGGATGCGTGATCTGTGCGGCGCGCCGCTCGACGGCAAAGGCAACCAGGCAAGCCCTCGCGCGCGCTAGCTGCCGCGCGCTCGCAAGCAGGCACGGTAGTGCAGCGCCCGCGCGGGTTCCAGCGGCGCCAGGTCGGTGGTCTCGCCCGGATCTGCGGCCAGATTGAAAAGGCGCGCGCGCCCGCTGTCGTGCTCCTGGATCAGCTTCCAAGGGCCGTCGCGGACCGCCGACTGCCACAGACCCTGATCGGTGAACGCACTGATGACCCGAGGTTGCGGCTCCAGCAGCGTTCGACCGCCCAGAGCCGGTACCGGCGCGGCGGGTATCCCCAGCAAATCGATCATCGTGGGCGCGACGTCGGTCAGCGACGCCAGCTGCGTCGCGTGTCGCACCCCCGTCAGCCGCCCCGGCGCCGCCACGATGAACGGCACGCGGACGTTTTCCTCGTACAGGAAGAGCGTATGGGCGAAGTTGCCCTCGTGTTCGAAGAAGGCCTCGCCGTGGTCGCCGACCACCACATACAAGGTCTGGTCATCCAGCCCGCGCGCTTTCAGGCCGTCGCGCAAGGTTCCGAAGGCGGCGTCCCCGGCGTAGAGATCGTTGGCGTAGCGGTCCTGAGCGGTTTCTTCCGCAAAGGGCCGCGGCCCTGCGCCGGGCGCGTGATAGGGATGGTGGCCCGCGATCGGGATGTACACGGCGAAGAAGCGCTCGGTGCGTTTCAGGCCGTCGACGAAGGACAGCAGCTTGCGGACCGTGGATGCTTCGTCGACGCCGAAGCTGGACTTGAACGCGCCCCCGATGGTCGCGCCGTCCTCCAGCACCTCGAAGCCGCGCTCGCGAACCATGGCCGACATGCCCAGATACGCGAAGCGACCCGAGTGAAACAGCGCGGACCGGTAACCGGCGCCGCGCAGGCGAGCCGGCAGCGGATCGCAGGGCGCGTGTCCCTGCGCGTGCTGCTCGGCCTCGCGCCGGGGAAATGGCGGATGCGCGCACAGCATCGAATACAGGCCCTTGATGCTCTCCGGGTAGGCGGCGTACGCGTTGTCGAAGATGACCGCGTCGCGGGCCAGCGCAGCCAGGTTGGGAGTGATGTCGCGCGCGGCGCCGTACGGCGCCAGGAACCGCGCCGCCGTGGATTCCAGGATGATCCAGACCACGTTGCGCCCGCCGGCGGCTCCGCGCAGATCGCGCAAGTCGGTGGCGGCGCCTTCGCGCGGCGCGCACGCGACCGCGACGCGGTCCGCGTCCAGCTCGCCCTCGCGGGTCTGGCGTAGGTGATCGAATGAGGTGGTCACCAGCGTGACCACGGCGTTGCGGTGAAGGCCCAGCGTGGCCACCTGCGGGGCCGTGAACCAGCCCAGCGCGCCCAGTCCCAACCCTACGATCCACGGACCTGGCGGAAACCGATTGCGGGCCACCATCGCCGGCCCCCACGAAAGCAGGCGTTGCCCGCGCGCCAGGACCCACGCGAGCGCGCCCAACGCCAGGGGAAGGATGACGTTGGCGGGCGTGATGTAGACCGCGATCGAATCGGACAGTGCGCCGCCGGTGGCGTTCAACATGCTGAAGGTGGCGGGCGTCGAGAACACGCGCGTGATGGGCACATTGAAGGCGGTCCACGCGACCAGGCTCGCGAACAGCGCCGCCACGGCCCGGCTGGCGATGACCTGGCCGCGCACCGACGGACCGGCGGCCCGCATCAGGAGGTCCTGGCACAGCCAGAAGACCAGGACCAGCGCCAGGTCCTGATGAATCAGCACCGCGGGCGCCAGGAACGAAGCCAGTGACCGACCGCCCCCATCGGCCACGCGCAAGGCCACGGTGGCGATCTTCGCCGCAATCAGCACCGCGGCCAGCGGGGCGGTCAGGGAGCGTCGCATGATACCGGCAGTACGCCGGCCGGTGTCTTTTGGGACAAACGGTCGCGCTCGGCACCTCCAGTCCGCCCGGGTCCGCCTCGGCTTTGTCCCGACGTGAAGGAGCCGGCATAGGTGCCGGCATGAAGCCAAGACAAGTTTTGGGACGCTGGCTGGGGCTGGTGACGGTGGGGATGACGATGCTCGGAATCGCGCCGAGCAGCGGGTTCGCGAGCAGCGTGTTCGGGGTGAATGCGAAACCCTTGCGGGTCAGTTTCGAACCAGCGGCGCCGGCGCCGGCCACCACCGTTCGCGTCGAAGGGCTGATTGCACTCCCCGGGACGGGTCAGGATTTCCTGCCACCCGCGTGCGGCTACCTGTACTACAAGTGCAAGGCCGGCGACGAGGAGCCGTGCCGCGAGCAGTGGCAGGAGTTGGCGGCTGCCGCGACCGCGGGGCAGTGCGTGCTCTTCATGTCTCGCCGGGACACCACGGGCGCTCTGGCCGACGTGGGGCGACTGCGCCCGCCCAGCGAGGCGCCGGCCAACCCCGACATCTACGCGGTGGGTGGAGGGCTGGGGGTCATGACGATGGTGTGCGGAGGCGAGTTTGCGACGGCGTGCGGGCTGGGAGGCGCCGGCGGTACGGGCGGGGCCGGCGGTAAGGGCGGGGCCGGCGGTAAGGGCGGGGCCGGCGGTAAGGG